>Ga0079306_1000230_pt1 | contig 62218 bp, 51 predicted proteins | sample Methanotroph_Enr_FD_79181 | JGI IMG/M metagenome (GOLD analysis project Ga0079306, IMG submission 79181) | Enriched soil microbial communities from Old Woman Creek wetland in Ohio, USA - Methanotroph_Enrichment_5 | ecosystem: Environmental > Terrestrial > Soil > Wetlands | place: USA: Ohio... | reverse complement strand
GGCGGCCCGGTCGCCGCCGTGGCTGTCGGAAACCGGGGAGAGGGCCGCGAAGGCGACCCGGTCCGCGTACTCGGGGTGGTAGCGGTTGCGTACCAAAAGGGCGCCGGACTGCTCGTCCCACTTGGTGACCAGGTGCATCTGGGAACTCTCGCGGTTTTCCCCGAGGGTCAGCTCCACATAATAGGTGAGGCTCAGCCGGCGCTTGCGGGTGCTGGCGTTGAAAAGTCTCAGGCGCTGCAGCTTGACGGGCTGGCCCCCCTCCCCGTCCACCGGGACGAAGACGGTGAGCTCCTGCTCGATGCCGTGGCTGTTGTGCTCGAAGACCGAATAGCCCGCGCCGTGACGGGCCCGGTAGGCCGTGTCCTCGCGGATCGGCGCCGCGGTCGGGCTCCAGAACTCCCCGCTCTCCTCGTCCCTCAGGTAGATCGCCTCGGAGCAGGGATCCAGCACCGGGTCGTTGGACCAGCCGGTGAGCCGGTTGCGCTGGGAGTTGCCGTACCAGGTGCAGCCGGCACCGGTCTCGCTCACCAGGGTGCCGAAGTTCGGGTTGGCGATGACGTTCACCCAGGGGGCCGGGGTGTTGGTGCCCGGGCCGAGATAGATGGCGTAATCGCGCCCGTCCCGGGTAAAGCCGCCCAGGCTGTTGAAGTAGTCGAGCTCCAGGAAGGGGAGAGGCGCCGCGGGGTCCCGCGGGGTGCGCCTGCGCGGCAGCGCCTGCAGCAGTTCGGGGGCCTCCGCCGGCACCCCCAGTTGCTGGGGGAGCGTGCCGCGCGCCGCCACCAGCACGATGCTGGCCGCGGCTTTGAGCAGCGCCTGGTCCTCCTCCGGGATCTGGGCCGCGCTCTTCAGGAAGATCCCCCCCGCCAGGCTGGAGGCGGCGGACAGGGCATGGGTCTGGATCAACTGTTCCAGCCGCTCCTGGAGCGGGCGCTGGTATCCGGCCGGTTCTTCGTTCAGGATCACCAGGTCGGTCGCCAGGCCGTGCATACGCCAGTAGGTGTGGGCCTGGAGCATCTGGCGCACCAGACTCACTTCCCGCGCCTCGCCGACCGTGACCAGCACCAGCGGCAGGTCTCCCGAGATGGCGTAGGGCCAGAGCCCCGCCTGCCCCTTGCGGTTTTCCGCCAGGCGTTCCGGCGCTGCGCGCAGCAGGCGGTTGGGAAAGAGCAGGTGACTTGCCAGCTGCTGGAAACGGCGCGCCTCGTCGGGCTGGATGCGCAGGAGCTGCAGCTGCTGCTGGGCCGAGCGCCAGGCGAAATCGAGGGCGCGCTCCGTGGCATGTGGGTCGGAGTACTTGTCCAACAGCACGAGCACCGCCTCGCGGCTCGCCCCGGCGGCGAGCACCAGGGAGAATTCGATGCGCTGTCCCGGCTCCAGGGTGAAGCTGCGCCGCAGGCCCAGCATGGGATCCAGCACGAACCCCTCGCTGTTGCCAAGTTCCCCGGTGGCTCCCATGGGATTGGCCAGGGTGCGGCCGCGGCCGATGAAGCGCCCGCGGTCGGTTTCGAACTGCCAGGAATCCTCGGGCGGCCGGCCGGGCTCCTTTTGCACGGGCGCCAGGCTGTGGGCCACGTAGAGCGGCTCCTCGCCGACACTGCGAGCCCGCCGGTGCGCCAGGAGCGCCTGCTCCCCAGGGAGCGCCTCGGTCTGGATGAACAGCTTGTTGAAGGCCGGGTGCTGCCGGTCCGCGTTGTGCCTGGCCAGGGCGAGTTCGACGTAGCTGGTGAGCTTCAGGGTGCGGCGGCGGGAGGAGCGGTTGGCGATGGTGATGCGGCGCACCTCGACGTCGTCCTCGGGCGACACGATGATCTCGGTCTCGGTCTGGATGCCGTCGTCGCTGCGACGAAAGACGGCCCGGTCCAGGGTGAAGTCGACGCAGTACTCCGCCAGTTCACCACCGACCGGCTGATAGGTGGCGGACCAGAGACGATCCGCCTCGGCCTCGTGCAGGTAACAGAAGATGCCCCCCGTGTCGCAGGTGGAATCCGAGCGCCAGCGGGTGAGTTCCTGTCCGCCCCACTGGCTGTAGCCCGCGCCGCTGTTGGTCACCATCAACCCGTAGCGGCCGTTACAGAGCAACAGGCTCCTGGGCGTCGTCGTGTGGGGGGTGGTAAAGGTGCTGGCCGCCGGAGCGACCAGGTCCTCGTCGAGCGACTGGGCCTCGATCTTGCGGGTGGAGATGAGCTGCAGAGGCGGCAGCGTCGGGATGCGCTCCTGGAGCAGCGCCTCGAAGGCGCGCACCCGGGGATCGGCGTGGAAGCGGCGCTGGAACGGGTTTTCTTTGAGGTAGTTCACCAGCGACAGGAACGCCATGCCCTGGTGGTGGGCCATGTAGGCCTCCACTATCACGCCGCGTCCCCCCTGACGCTGCGGCTGCCGGCTGAAGTCCAGCGCCTCGTAGTAGCCGTAATCGCCAAAAAGGCCCAGACCGGCCAGCCTTTTCAGGTTCTCAACGGTCTCCCGGGGCGCCAGGTTGAGCGCCAGCAGGGTGGCGTAGGGCGCCACCACCAGCTTGTCCTCGTCGGCGCGCTTAAGGCCGAGCGCCGGCACGCCGAAGGCCCGGTACTGGTAGGTCTTCTCCAGGTCCAGGTCGGCGAAGGCGGACTCGGAGATGCCCCAGGGGACGCCCAGCTTGCTCCCGTAGGCGATCTGAACCGCGACCGCTTCCCGGGCCGCCTTGTCCAGCAGCGAATTGGCGAAGCTGCGCTGGAAAAGTAGCGGCATCAGGTATTCGAACATGGTCCCGGTCCAGCTCAGCAGCACCCGCTGCCGCCCGAAGGCGCCGTAGGGGCGCCCCAGGGAGAACCAGTGCTCCATCGGGACGTCGCCCCGGGCAATGGCGACGAAGCTGCCGAGCCGCGCCTCGCTTGCCAGCAGGTCGTAACTGGAGAGGTCCGGGCGGTCCGTGGAGACGTTGTAGCCGATGGCGAAGAGTTTTTGCTTTGGGTCGTAGAGAAACTTGAGGTCCATGGCGGCCGCGAGTTCCCGGACCCGGTCGCTGAGCCGCTCCAGGCTCCCCAGGGTCTCTCCGGCGAGCCACTGCGCGGTCTCAAAGGCGCTGAGCACCCGGTCGATCCAGGGGTCGAGCGCCGACGGGTCCCGCGGGGCGGCTTCCCGGAAGGCCCTGAGCGTTCCGATGGAGGCAGCCTTTCCCACGGCCAGATCGGCGAGGCAGGGTCCAAAGCAGAGGTCCCGGCGCAGGGCGGCCTGAGCCGCGGCGCCCAAGGGCGCCAGCTCGGCCGCGCTTTTCTCGGCGAGGATCTCGATCCAGCCCAGAAAGCGCTCCGCATTGGCGGTCCAGGCGGCCACCTGCTCCTCCATCTCCCCGGCCCAGGAGGCAGCTGCGCCCGGGACCAGGGTGACCCGGAAGTTGGTCTTCATGGTGCGCAGCAACAGGAGCTTGTCCAGTACCCGGGCAGGCGGCGCCCCCCACTGGAGCAAAAACTGGTCCAGCAGGCTGGGGTCGAAGCCGCCCAGGCGCTCCTGACCCACCACCTGCTTCAGCATGACCCCGGTGTCGAAGAGCCCCGCGAAGGCCCGGTCGTCCAGGATCTGCCCCTGCGCCAGCTCGCCCAGCCCCTGTTCCAGGGCCACCAGGGCACCCAGCAGGTTGCCGCTGTCGACGCCCGAAACGTAGCGGGGCTCAAGCGGCGCCAGTGTGACGATATCGTACCAGTTCAAGAGGTTCCCCCGGTACAGCTCCAGGCGGTCGATGCTGTCCAGCGTGCCGGAGAGCCTGTCCAGGAGGCCGTTCAGGGTCAGGTAACCCAGGTCGTGCGCGCCGAGGGCGCCCGTCATCCAGAGGCCGATGTTGGTGGGGCTGGTGCGCAGGGCCAGGCGGTTTTGGTGGGCGCGCTGGTAGTTGTCGGGCGGCAGCCACGAGGTGTCCGGGCCGACGAAGGTCGAGAAATAGCGCCAGGTCCTGCGAGCCACCTGCCGCAGAAAGCGTCGGTCCTCCTCCGGCAGCTCTGCCGCTGCGGCCTGCTCATCGGGACGCCGGTTCAGCAGCCAGCCCAGAAGCGGAGAGCACAACCAGAAAAGAAGCCAGGGCAGGGCCTGGGGCAGGCTGGCCGGCCGCAGGTACCAGAGCAGCCCTGCCGCGACGGCGCTAAAGAGGCTTCCCAGGGCAAGACCCGCAACGAAGAGCGGTTGCCGGCGCGCGGCGCTGGTGCTGCTGGCCTGTGCGGTCCATTCCAAAAGCGAGCGCCCGGAAACCAGCCGGCGGTAGCAGACCCGGGCGATGGCATCCAGGGCGACGGCAGCCTGGTGAGGCAGCAGCGCCGCGTCGGCCCCACCGCGCAGCAGGTCGTGCCAGAGCTTCGCCGGGGAGAAATACTTGAGCCCCTTGCCGGTGGTCGCCATGGTGAAGGGCTGGGCCAGGGGGTGAAAAAGGAGCTGCATGGCGAGCACCAGCGAGGCAACGGCGCCGGCCCGGGGCGAGGTGAACCAGCAGTCGAGCAGCAGAGCGAGGCTCGCAGCGGGGAGCAGGCTGCGGCGCAGATTGTCCAGTATCTTCCAGCGGTTCAGCAGGGAGAGCTGGTTGGCGCCCCGCCCGGCCAGCGCCTGCGGCACGCTGGGGAAGATCCAGCCCGCGATCTGCCAGTCGCCGCGAATCCAGCGATGGGCCCGACTGGAGTAGCTCTGGTAGCCCTGGGGGAACTCGTCGTAGAGCTCGATGTCGGAGGCGAGCCCGACCCGGACATGGGCCCCTTCGATCAGGTCATGGCTCAGCACCCAATCCTCGGGGAAGCGGCCGGCCAAAAGCCGGCTGAAGGCGCGCAGGTCGTAGATCCCCTTGCCGTGGTAGGACCCCTCGCCGCTTAGGTCCTGGTAGACATCGGAGACGGCCTGGGTATAGGGGTCGATCCCCACGGCGTCGGAGAAAAGACGGCTGAAGGTCGAGGCGCTCGTGCTGGTGAGCGTCGGGCTCACCCGGGGCTGGATGATGGTGTAGCCCCCGACGATCTCGCCCGCCGGGTTGAAGCGGGGCTGGTTCAGAGGGTGCGCCAGGGTTTCGATCATGCGGCGCGCCGTGCCGTGGGGGAGCTGGGTGTCGCTGTCCAGGGTGATGACGAAGCGGATGTCGGCCAGACGGTCCGGGTCGCCCAGGTACACCAGGCGTTCGGCCCCCTCGGGCCTGGTGCCGTCCAGCAGGGCGTTCAGCTCCTCGAGCTTGCCGCGCTTGCGCTCCCAGCCGATGAATTTCTGCTCCGACTCGCTCCAGGTGCGCTCCCGGTGGAACAGGAAGAAGCGCCCGCCGCCGTGGCGCCGGTTCAGACCGGCCAGCTGCGCGACGGCACTCTCGACCAGGCGGGCGTCGTCCTCGCGCGTCAGAGAACTCGAGTCGGTGTAGTCCGTGAAGAGACTGAAGAGCAGGTTGTCTTCCCTGTTGGCGAGGTAGCGGATCTCCAGCTTCTCCACTTCGGCCAGCAGCGTGTCCTCGTTCACCAGCAGCATCGGCACGACGACCAGGGTGCGGAAGGCGTCGGGTATCCCCGCGGCCTCGAAATCCATCTTGGGCAGCGGGCGCGGCGGCAGGAAGCGCGTGACCAGGTAATTGACCACCTCGATCGCCAGCTGGCTCACCGGGATGAGCGCGAGCCCCAGGAGCACCAGGCGCCAGACGGGCGCGGCTCCGGTGCTGCGGAAGCCCCCCAGCAGGGCGGCGGCCGCGAAAAGGAGCAGGAACGTCCCGCAAAACGCGGCGCCAGCCAGCGCGTACAGCGCGGTGTGGTAGCGGTAGATCCAGTCCAGCAGGCGGTAGCCCGGCACCTCCCGGCCCGGCAAAAGCCGCACCAGCTCGGCGCGCCCCTCCCCGACCAGCCAGGCGCCGACGTGCCCCAGCCGTCCGTCGGGAGCACCTTCCTGCTGCGCCTGGGCCGCCAGCTGCACCACGCGCTCGGCCAGCTCCGGTTCGCTCCTGTTGCCGGCCCGGGCCAGCGCCTCCACGGCACGCCGGCAGCGGTCCCTGGTGGCAAAATCCATTCCCGGATAAATCCCGGCCGGGTCTCGCCGCAGGGTCTGCTCCACCCGGCTCAGCTTCTCGAAGATCTCGCGCCAGTCCAATAGGGCCAGCTGGCGCAGGCTGGTGAAGGCGTTGCCGCAGGACATCTGCTCCCGGGTCTGCCGGTTCTGCTCGCGGGCATGCAACTCGTTCAGGGGGGTGTTGAGGGCGCGTTCCAGCCAGTTCTGCACCGGCGCCAGGGCAGCCGCCTCGTCGTAGAGTAGCCCTACCAGCTGGGCCGCGAAATAAGGGGTGGGAGACGGCTCGGCGCTCGCCAGTTCGGCGAGGATGCCGAAGAGCTGGTGGGCGTCGCGGCGGTTGGCGGCAATCAGACGGTTGGCCCAGAAGTCGGCCAGCTGCCGTTCGCGCAGGTCCGCGAGAGCGGTGACCGCCAGGCTCTGGATACTTTCGATGAGGGCGATGCGCAGCATCTGCGGGATGGCCCAGAGTTCCCCGATGGAAAGGGTGCGCACCGCCTGGTGGGCCTCGATGAAGGCGGCCAGGTTCTCCCGGTCCAGGTGCAGTTCGCTGTGGGAAACCAGGTCCTTGGCGAGGCCGTAGATGCAGGGGAGCCCCTGGTACGGGTCAGCGGCGAGCCGCGGCAGCTGCCGGTAAAAGCTGCGCGGCAGGTTCAGGAGCACATCGCGGATGTTTCCCTCCAGGATGTACTCGTTGTCGAGGATCCAGTCCGCGGCCGGCGTGGCCTTCAGCTCCAGGCGGCTTGCCGCGCTCAGGTCGGCGCAGGCCTGGCGCACCCAGTGGCGCGATCTTTTGAGGCGCTTCAGCAGTTCGTCGCTGTGCACCGGCCCGTGCTCGACCTGCTGTTCCCTGGCATGACGCTCGGCGTGCTCCTGGATCTGGGCCGGAGCGAGCTTGGCACGGGAAGCCCGCGCCTCCGCCCGGCGCTCCCGCCTGGGATGCAGCACGAAAAGCGCCGGTGGGGTGTCGCTCCCCTCCCGCAGCAGGGCCATGGGGCGGAGCAGCGTTTCCACGGGCGCCTGGAGCAGCAGCGCCGTCTCGCCCGGGAGGAGCCGGCGGGCATGCTCGCGCAGGGCCGACGGGTCGACGCCGTAGCGGTTGCGTCGCAGCACAAGGAAGGCGGCCAGGGCGGTGCTTGCGGCGGCGGCAAAGCTGGCGGCCAGCTCGAGGCCGCTCAGGGCAAGCGGCAAGCGCCAAAGCCGCAGGATAACCGCCGTGCCCGCTCCACACAGGCAGGCGGCCAGGGCCATCCTGAGGGCGCGGCGCCAAAGGTAGGGGTCATTGATATGGGATACACCGTTCAGCCCCTTGTGCACCAGGGCCGTGCGGCGATAACCTTGCAGCGCAAGCTCCCGAAGAGCCTGGCGAGCTTCGTCTTGACTGGAAAAATAAGCGATGAGAGTAGCTAGGATCACGGTGGTCCTTTACGGGGGTCTGCTTGTTCCGAACCTCATGGCATCAGGAAGCATCTCACCTGACGGAAGGGATCTGGCAGGAGCAGTACTAACTGCTCCAGAGGAGGGTTAAGGTGGCAGGGGAGAAGAGGTGGGGAATGGGGTGTCGGCCTACCCTTCCTGGGAAAAGATCAGCACGCTGTAGGGACCCAGGGAAAGCGCCCCGTGGCTCGGCAGTCCGTCGCATTCGCCCGGCTGGGCGGCTGCGTCGAAGCTGGCATGCCCCTCGAAGACCTCGCTGTAGCCCTGCCAGTCGCTGTTGAAGCGCAGCTTCCAGGTCCCCGGCGCCGGGAACCCGATCTGGTAGTCGTCCCGCGGCTCGCCCGAGAAATTGGCGACCACGACGACGTCGTCCCCGGCTCCGCCCCGGTCCCAGCGGTGGAAGGCGAGTACCTTGGCGTCCTCGTTCAGGTGCTGCACCTGGGTGAACTGACCGCACAGGCCGCGCGTGAAGCCGCCCCGGTTGAGCCGCAGGTGGATCAGGTCGCGGTAGAGCCGGACGATGCCGCGGTACTCGTCGCGCTGGTCCCAGTCAAGCGGCACCGTGTCCCGAAACCATTCCCCTTCCAGGAATTCCTGACCCTGGAACAGCATCGGTATGCCGGGGGCGGTGAAGACCAGTGCGGCGGCAAGGGTGGAGCGCTTCTGGGCGTACCACCCGGTGGGGTCGCCGGGGTTGATTTCCTGCGGCACGCGCGACTTGCCGTTGGCCACCTCGTCGTGGCTCTCGCTGTAGATGACCCGGTCGAAGGCGTCGTCGTTGTAGCGGTAGCAAAGGGCGTCGCGGATGGCGGCCAGCGAGCGCTCTTGGTCGTCGGGGGTGATGACGGCCTGGCGGATGGGATGCACGAAGTTGGCGTCCCACTGCGAGCCGAAACCGGCTCCCCCCCCTCCCACGCTCCTGGTCAGCCAGCTGTTGTTCTGCAGGTCCTCCGCGATGGTGAGCCGGCCGGGAAACTGCTGTGAGATCTGCTCGTTGAGCCACTGCAGAAGGCTCCACCCTTCGGGGAGGTCGTTGTCGAGGGAGCCGTCGACGCTCCGTATGAACTGGGTGCAGTCGTAGCGCAGCCCGTCCAGGTGGTATTCCCCAAGCCACATGAACACGTTGTCGCTGATGAACTGGCGCACCTCGCCGCAGCCGTAATTTGGGCGCGTTTCCCCCCACGGGGTGTGCGACCGCTCGTCGTTGTAGAAGTAGATCCCGCCGGCGTCGTTTTCCGACCAGCCGTCGAACTGCCACAGATCGAGATCGCCCGGGCCCAGGTGGTTGTACACCACGTCGAGAATCACCGCGATTCCCTCCCGGTGGGCGCGCTGGACGAACTTCTTGAAGGCGAGCGGCCCGCCGTAGCTGAGCTCGACGGAAAAGATGTGGGCGGGGTTGTAGCCCCAGGACCGGTCGCCGGCGAATTCGCCCACCGGCATGATCTGGATCGCGTTGACCCCGAGCTTCTTCAGATGCCCCAGACGGCCGGCGATCGAGTCGAAGCGGGCTGCCGCCCCGTCCTCCTGCTCGTCGTTGAAGGTGCCGACATGGAGCTCGTAGACCACCAGCTCGTTCCAGGGTGCGATCTGGAAACTGTCTTTTTCCCAGTCGAAACCCGTATCGTGGACCACCGCGTCGCCGGCCGATCCGGTCACCTCGCGGGCGTAGGGATCGATGCGCTTCAGCTCGCCCTGCCCGGTTTGCAGCTGGAACTTGTAGGAGTCGCCGGCACGCGCCCCCGGCACGTCGGCGAACCAGTTGCCGTTACCCTCCGCCTGCAGGGGATGCCGGCCGCCGTCCCAGTCGTTGAAGGACCCGATGACGGAAACGCCGCTGGCGTTGGGCGCCCAGACCCGGAAACCGACTCCCGCCGGGTTCGGGGTTGCCCCCATTTCCTTCCTGTCGTTTGCGCCGGTCGGAGCCGGCTTGCTCATTCCTGGCTTGCTCATGCCACGTACCTCGTACCGTTTCCCTTGCCGGTAGCAGAACTACTGCGTGGTGAAATAGAAGGTCGCTCCCGCGCCCGGCGCGCTCTCGGCCCAGACCCGCCCTCCGTGGCGCCTGACGATCCGGTCCACGGTGGCAAGGCCGATGCCGTGACCTTCCACCCCGGTTCCGGGGAGCCGCTGGCAGGGGAGGAACAGCCGGTCCGCCAGTTCCATGTCGAAGCCGGGTCCGTTGTCCCTGACAAAGCAGACGGCTTTTCCCGAGAGCTGGGTCATGCCGAATTCTATGCACGCCTGCTCGCGGCCGGCGCTGTACTTCCAGGCGTTGCCGATCAGGTTGTCGAGGACGCTGCGCCAAAGGCCCGGGTCACCGTAGGCCGTTATCGCCTTGGCAACACGCATGGTAACACATCGGTGCGGTGCCGCGGTGTTTAGTTCGCGGACCACCAGGTGCGCCAGTTCGCTCAGGTCGACCTTCTCTTTGCTAACCGGTGTGTCCGCGACCCGGGAAAACCTGAGCAATGAAGCGATAAGCTCCTTCATGCGCAAGGTCCCCTCGTAGACCCCCTGCAGGTATTCTTGGGAGCTTTCGTCCAGCTGATCGCGGCAAAGCTCCTTGAGCACCTGACAATAGCCGTTGATGGCGGTGAGCGGAGTACAGAGGTCATGAGCCACGGTGGCGTTGAATGCCTCCAGTTCCAGGTTGGCCTCGGTCAGGGCCTCCAGTTGGCTCTGGAGCAGCACGGTTTCCGCTTTCCTGAGCGAATAGCCGGCCTGCGTCGCCCGCCCCCGGAGCAGGTCTTCTGCCCGGCGCTGCGGCTTGCCGGTTTCTGCCGCTTGGGCCGTAGCTGTGCCGGTGGTCCAAGCGCAACTCACCCGGTTCTGGTTTTGCCGGCGACTCTCAGTTTGCAGATTCATGACGGTTCCTTTCGATAGGTATGGTGGAAAGCCCGGTTTCCTGCAGGGCAGGAAGCAGATGACGTTTTTCAACTAACGGCGGACCGGATCTGGTGTTGCTACTAACTTTAATTCGCAACTTGCATGCCAGAGGCAAAAGGCGGATAGCTGCGGTGCAATTGGCTGAATGTACGAATGAAATCTGTAGTGTGGGTCGTAGCGGGCGGCGACGGGGCAGGAGGAAGCCGTCAGGTATGACGAAAACCGTCGTATATGGCGGCCGTCTTCCGGCGTGCCGGTTCGGCGGCTCGATTTTACTGCGTAGTATCGAAGAGTTGCAGCTGCGGCAGAGCTGGAAAGGATCGTTGGCTCGTTAGTTGCGAGATACCCTGCAGGCCGATCGGGGCAACCCGCAGGCGAAAAAAGGCTAGGAGGTCCGAGATGTCCCTGGTAATTTACTTGATTGGTGGTGCTTTTGTCATAGGCGGTACGGCATGGGCCCTGATAGCTGCAGGAGTAACCACGCCGCACGTGATGATGACGACCGTCATCCTGGTCGGTGTGGCCATAGTTACCGGAGTGACCCGCACCCGCTCCCGGGACTGACACAAAGGAGAGAACCCATGACAACTACAAGAAGAGGTGGCGTAGTGGCACTGGCGCTGGCATTGGCGCTGGGCGCCCTGGTCGCCGGCTGCAAGAAAGAAGGGCCGGCGCAGCGTGCCGGCAGGGAGATCGACCGGGCGGCGGAAAAGGCCGGCCAGCAGATCGAGCACGCCGGGGATAAGCTGAAACACTCGCTGAAAGACCTGACGAAATGAGATCCCGGCGGCTCCGCCTGGTCGGCACGATGCTTTGCCGACTCTGCCTTTTGTCAATGGCGTGCTGGGCCACGGTCGCCCTGCTCTATTCCAACCTGCCGGTTCTTGCACGCCCGTGGGCCGCGGCAGGCTTCGGCAGCGCCAGCCTGGCTGCCCTGCTGGGGCGCTACAGCGACCGGCGCTCGACACTGGGGTTCCTGGTCGCGTTTGCCGCCGTCCTCGGCTGGTGGCTCCACATGCCCCCCTCCAACAGCAGGAACTGGCAGCCTGACGTGGCGGTGCTTCCCTGGTCCGAGCAGCGCGGCAACCGGATCGTCATCCACAACATCCGCAACTGCGAGTACCGCAGCAAAACCGATTACACGGTGCGCCACTACGACGCTAGCTTCGATCTGGCAGACTTGCAGAGCGTCGACCTCTTCGTGGTCCACTGGGGCTCGCCCTACATCGCCCACACCATGCTCAGCTTCGGGTTCGGAAAAGGGGGCTATGTCTGCGTTTCGATCGAGACGCGCAAGGAGGCAGGGGAAGCCTATTCCAGTTTCAAGGGGTTTTTCAGGCAGTACGAGTTGACCTATGTGATCGCCGACGAGCGGGACCTGGTCGGGCTGCGCACCAACCACCGGGGCGAAGAGGTTTATCTGTACCGGATCAAGGCCGCGCCGGAGTTGATCCGTGAGGTATTTCTGGATTACCTGCGGGAGGTAAACTCCCTGAAGGAGCGCCCGCAGTGGTACAACGCCCTCACCGGCAACTGCACGACCGGCATGCGCGGCCATACCGTGCCCTACGCCCCTTCCCGCCTGGACTGGCGTCTCGTGGTCAACGGCTATCTGGACGAGATGCTGTACGAGAAAAAGCTGATCGACACGAGCCTCCCCTTCCCGGAACTCAAACGGCGCGCCCTCATAAACCGGCGGGCCCAGGGGCTCGACACGTCGCCGGAATTCTCCCGCCTGATCCGGACCGGAATCCCCGGCACGGGCGTTAGTCAGACGATGTCCTCCTCCCAAACACCTTGAACGGCTGACCCGGCACTGGCATTGGCCTGGCGGTTTCCTCCAGTGCCCTCCGGCCCCGCGCAGCAGTGCGGCCCCGTGCTGCGATGGCTGTCCAGGATCTCCAAGATCTCAGGGATTTCAACCGGTTTGCTCAGGTGACCGTTCATTCCGGCCAGCAGGCAGCGCGCGACGTCTTCGTCCAGCACATGAGCGGTGATGCCGTAAATGGGCACTTCTCCGCCGGTTTTCCGCTCCAGCTCGCGTATCTTCCGTGTCGCCTCGATGCCGTCCAGATCATCGCCACGTCCATGAGTACCAGGTCGGGGCGCTCGCGCTCCCAGAAGCCCAGTCATCGGGGTGCGGATCTCGTGACTTATCCGGGCAATGAATTTATTCTGGGCTCCGTTGGCCCGCAAGGCATTGTCGCAAGCGCCGGCCAGCTTGGCGTTTGTCAGGGCCAGGTGCTGGAGCGCCTCCTCCGTCTCGCGAAGCTTTTCGGTCAGTGCCTTCGAGCTCGCCGCCAGCTCACGGTTACGGCGGGCCGGCTTCCGGTTGGCGGTCTCCAGTTGCAGTATCTTCATTTCGGGTACCGGCATGAGACGCTCCTCCTTTCTCAGAACTTCCAACTTTGGGGAAAAATCGATGGCTCCGTGCAGCGCAGATCAGAGTACGGGAACCATCCGGCTCAAGAACATATCCTGAGGGACAGCGTGCAGCCAGGCTGTTCTGACAACGAACTTCCCTGATGCCGGAATCTGGCAACGCATAAAACTCTCTTTGCTCGTGCAAAGCTTGCCCCCCTTGGGTTGGTAAAACCTCAACCCATTGAAATCACCTCGGTGTCGAGGCTATGCCATGAAAACACTGAGCAATTAGCGCACCAACGAGGAGTACGGGTCACCTGAGAGTGCAAGGGGCTGTTTGTAAGGGGTGAATTTGCAGGGGATCTATGGAGTGAGGGGAGCGGCAACGGTGCCGAACGTCATATTTAACGGTTTTATCATATTTGGCATTTCGGGAAACTGCGGCAGGGATCTCTTACCGGCAGCTCATTCGGAGCGCACGATGCCGAGCTTGCGTATCCGGGCACGCAGGGTGCTGGGGTTCAGGCCCAGAAGCAGCGCTGCACCCTTGCTGCCGTTGATGCGCCAGCCGGTTTTCTGCAGTACCTGGAGGATGTGGCCTTTCTCCAGCTGGACCAGGTCCGCGACCTCCGCCCCCGCTTGCATGCCGCTGCTCGGGAAGGTATCGAACCGGTCCAGCACCTTCAGAGCGGACCCCGGGCTGGTTATCACCGCCCGCTCGATGACGCTTTCCAATTCCCGCACGTTGCCGGGCCAGTGGTATTCCTGAAGGGCGTTCAGGGTCTCCTTCGACACGGTCTCCACCGTCCTGCCCATTTTCTTGTTGAATTTCGTCACGAAGTGATTGACGAGCAGCGGGATGTCGTCTTTGCGCGCCCTAAGCGGCGGCATGGTGATGGGGAAAACGTTGAGCCTGTAGAACAGGTCCTCCCGGAACCTGCCGTTTCTGACCTCCTGGACCAGGTTACGGTTGGTGGCCGCGATGATGCGCACATCGGTCTTCAGGGTGCGCGAGCTCCCCAGCCGCTCGAACTCGCCGTCCTGGATGATCCGCAAAAGCTTACTCTGCAAATCCATCGGCATCTCGCCGACCTCGTCCAGGAAAACGGTGCCGCCGTTGGCCAGCTCGAAGCGCCCGATCTGCCGGTCGTGGGCGCCGGTGAAGGCGCCCTTCTCCCTGCCGAACAGCTCGCTCTCGACCAGGGCGGCCGGCAGCGTGGTGCAGTTCACCGTGATGAGCGGCCGGGCCTTCCTGGGGCTGCTGCTGTGGATGGCACGCGCCACCACTCCCTTGCCCGTGCCGGTCTCGCCCAAAAGAAGAACCGTCGCATTCATGGGCGCCACCTGCTCTACCCGCAGGAATACCTGCAAAAGGGCCGGGCTCTGCCCGACGATCTCGCCGAAGTTGAACTGCCGGTCGACCTCGTGCTGCAGGTAGACGTTCTCTGCCTGGAGCCGGTCTTTCAGGGCTTGCAGCGACTCTTCCGCCTTTTTGCGGACCTCCATTTCATGGGTGAGCTGCTCGATGGCCCGGGTGAGTTCCCGGGTCCGCTGCGCTACGGTGAGTTCCAGACCGTCATGGGCCTTTTGCAGCTCATCTCCCAGTTGCCTGCCTGCGGTGCCGTCGACGACGGAGGAAAGGATGGAGCCGTCCCGGGTTCCGACGTTGTCGGCCAGAACACTTTGCAGCTGCCCGTAGATCAGGGAGCCGCCCTTTCCCTTCAGCCTGATTTCACATCTCTGCACGTCCTTGCCCTGCAGTACGTCGCGCCGGTGCCTGGCGAAGATCTCTCGACCCTCGGCATCTGCGATAAAAAGGTCGAAGGGCCGACCGGCCAGAAACGTCCGCTCTATCTCCAAAAGCTGGGCGCCGGTCAGGTTCACCGCGCTGATGCAGCCCTTGGCGTCGAAGGTGAAGTAGCCCACGGGTGCGAAGTCGTAGAGTTCGGCGAATCTGTCCCGCGATGATTCCAGGTCCTGTTGCAGCCGGCGCAGTTCGTCGTTCTGCATCTCCAGCTCGATCTGGTGTATCTCAAGCTCATGAAAGAGCCGCGTGGTCTCCTCTGCGCTGCGGGGATAGATGGGACTCTTTTGCGAGCTGATATGCTCTTGCGCAGGGCGGCGCAGGGCGGGTGCGGATATCGGGAGATCGTCGTGGTCCTCGGTCATTGTCGGGCTTCTCCCTGTTGTTGCTGCTTGTTGCTGCCCGCATTGGCACACCGGGAAATCTGGAGCCGACAATATCCGAGCCCTCGGATTTAGTCAACCGCCATTCCGCCGGGGTCTACCGGGAAGCGAGCCCGAAATTGCACCGGTAGCATTTCGTCGGATAGGGCAACTTTACCGAACATGGCAAACAGCCCGGGCTGCACAACGTTACTGCTTGCCCCGCTGCCCGCTGAACGCATGCCAGCGGGGAATCCCAAGGTCAGGCGCCGTCGCCTCCTTCCAGTTCGGCGATGACCTGGGCACCCAGCAGCAGGATCAGGGTGACGAACTCGATACTGAGCAGCGCCACCACGGTGATGGCGATGGACCCGTAGATGATATTCACCATGGACACGGCACCGTAGTACCAGATCAGCGCCCGGCGGGTGATCTCCCAGAGAACGGCCGCGGCGCTGCCGCCTGTCAAGGCGTAGCGCAGCCGGACCCGAACCACCGGGAGCACCAGGTAAAAGGAGGTGAAGAGCAGCACCTCCCCAACTATCCCCATGATGTAGAGCGCCACCCGGGGGGCGTCGCCAAGTTCCAGAGTCCAGCCCAGAAAGCTCAGGTGCCTGCTTTCCAGGTTCTCGATGCCGCCCACGATAAACGACACCACCACGATACCGATCCCCATCACGAAGATGTAGCCGTAGGGGATGACGGCGGCGACCAGGTAGTTGCGACGCGGGGGCCTGGGGTGCCGGGAAAAGATCACCGACATGGCGCTTTGCAGCATGGAGAAGGCCAGGGAGCTGAAAAAAAGCAGGCCGGCAAAGCCGATGACGCCGATCGCCGTCCGGTTTTCCAGGAAGGCCCGCACCTGTTCAGTCAGGGTGGCGGCATAGCCCGGTATCACCATCTCCAGGTACCTGGACAGCGTCTGGATCAGCTGCTGCTCTTCTATGACATGCGTCAGCACGACCAGCGCGAGTATCGACAGGGGAACGATCGACAGCAGCGTGTAATAGGCAACCGCGCCGGCCAGGAGAAAGCCCTGGTTGTGCAGGAAACCGCGCGCCACCCGCAGCAGGAAACCGAAGCTCCCGGCGGTCACTCGAAAGATCGGGTTTTTATGGGTTGGTCCCGGCAAACGCGTCACCCCCTTCTAGATCGTTCCCTTGCGGCTTGTTTACCGGCTGCCGCGGTCGCGCCACTCGACGGCGCCGAAGTGCGAATCGCCCAGGAAGGTGTAGACCAGGCTCACGGTACCGTCACTTTGATGCCTGCTCGGCTGGCTGCCGTACTGCGATTCGCGTAGCGACTCGACGAACTGGAGCCCGAGGCCGTGGCGGCGGTAGAGCCTCACGTTGAACCCGGTTTTCAGTCGCACGATGGCCTCCGATCCCCCTGCATTATCCACGGCATTGGCGGTGCTGATGAAGTGCCCGGTACCGGCGACATAGTAGCCGCGGGCGTCCAGATCGATTGCGGCCCTGGTGCCGAAGAGCAGGCGCAGCGCGAGCAGGGTCTGCGGAGCGACACCGTAGTGATAGTCCCGATCACCCGTGGAAACCGGGGTCGATCCGGCGGCGCCGAAGCCGACACCACCCATGGCCGTTCCCTGCAGCGCAATGCCGGGTGCCAGCCAGTACTGGCCGGTGGTACCAAGCGAAAGCGCCGTGTTCGAGACGCGAAAAACGGTGGGCGACAGGTAGTCGTAGCTGCCGTAAAGCCCCCAGATGCCGCGATAGTCATCTCCGGCATGATAATCCCTGCCGATCAAAAGCCCGCGCAACAGGACGTCGTTGACCGGGTTCTTGGCCCGGGCCTGGCCGGAGATCTCGAAGTTGAAGTAGTCCAGGGGGCGCCGGTAGGTGTAGCCCGGTTTGCCGGGCAGACCGTAGGCCATGGTGAAACCCAGGTTGGCGTCGAGCTGCGAGATGCCGTTGAAGCTGGAGCCCAGCTGGAAGCGCCAGAAGGTAGCCGGATCTTGGCTGGGGAACACCGACTTGAAGCGGTCGCCGAAGGCGTAGCGGTTAAAGGCCGTGGGAGGCGAGATGATCGCCGCACCGATCTCGTGCATGGTGTCGGGATGACCGCCATTTTGCTTCAAGACCAGTCCCGCCATCCGGAACAGCGCCTCGCCCAAGAGGCTCCCCGCGTTGCCGGTGGTGATCTGGTCGTTGATGGAGGGGGGGTCGGTCTCGCCGGCCATCTTCCAAAGGAAGCTCCCCGCATTACTGTAGGCGAGCGACTCCCAGAAGCCCAGGCCCGCGGAGCGAGCCAAGCCGTACATGGTGGCGCCCTGGTAGGGATGGGCGAACTGGTTGATGTTGAAGGGGTCCTTGTCGAAGACCCAGTTCTGCTTTCTCAGGTGATCCCAGGTGCTGGAGAAGGTCGAACTGTAGACCTTCTTGCCATCCTCGGTCTGGTTCGGATAGGCGACCCGGTCATAGGCGTTCAGGAGCACCAGGAAGCCGGGAACTTCGAGACCGGGGATCAAGTAGCTTTTGCCGGCGCCGGTTTCCCAGGAATGCACCCCGTCCGGGGTCGCCGCTTTCTCGGGAACGGCGACCGTCAGTGGCTGCGGGTCCTGATCACGGCGCCATTTGAGTTCGGTGCCGGCTGCCTCGGGAGCTGCCGGCACCGGCTGCGATGCCGGGGCGGAGGGAATTGTCGGATCGATCAGTCTGCCAGGCGGCGCAGCCCGGTTATCGAATCCGGTCAGCACCGGGAAAAACATGGCAATTGCCAGCAAGGCAATAACGGGCTTCAGCGCGGCCTTCTGTGTCTGTAGCATGACAACCTCCGACTCTATTCCAACCTTTTATGTATCAACCGTACCTGCCATTACTCTCCGTCAGAACAGTCAGCCGTGGCTTAATTATAAATCCAGTCGGCAAATAAGATACCGCGGCACTGGAACCGGTATCGAGTTTACTGCAAACAATCTAACCAATCAGCCGTTACTCAATAGCATCCATCCGCAACTTGCGTGCCAGACAGGTTGGGCGGCTGCGGAGCGTGTCAGGGCGTGCCGGCAGGCCAGTAATAAGCGATCTCCGTCATGACTCGTGCCGGATCAAGCGCGCTAAACCCGTCATTCTTGGTGCTTCCACCATATATGGCGGGCCTTAAGATTGGGGCTGTCAGAGTTGCCCGAAGGGGTGCAGCTAAGACACGGACAAAGCCAGAAAGTTTTAGGGAAGCATGAGCTGCCGACAAGGTGCGAAAGTTGACAGGAAAGATACCGGAGTTGGCAAGCCTGGTACCGGGATACTCGGGAATTGGGAGGTTTTTTCAACGGATCTCAAAACGGCAACAGCAGGTAGGGTCGGGAAGGTGGGAAGGAGTGCGTCGAGAGCTTCATGCGGAGGCGCAGTACTGCCGGGTGCGTGAGACTACCAGGGTGGGCAGCCTCTGCCCGCCGAATCAGCGCAGGTCCGGATGCTACCTACTTCGAGTTTGCAAAGTTTCATCAGCAACTGTTGCTGGGTCTTGATGACGTCCTGGTAGATCTTTTCGTGTTCGCCTGAAAACCAGGCCTGAGTTCTTGCGTGCCGCAGGTTTTCCATGTTGGCCTCAATGGCTCGTTCCATTCCGATGAATTGTGCATACCGCTTATTTTGCTCCAACAAGTGGCTCATATGCCACCTCCCAGTTTAGTTACCTCGATTGAGTAAGGATATCTGTTGCCAAATCCAGTCGCTGTCATTGCTTTACCGTCAAAGATGTAACGTTCTTCCGACTTGGGCCCTTTGCAGGTAAAACTTATGCGTTGTTTTACTTCTCCGATCTCGCACTTGTTTCTGACCCATCTTTTAGTTCCGCAATCCATGCAGGAGGCCGTGAGGGTAACCGTGTTGGCTTGGTCGTCTACGGCAATTACCTCTGTTTGGTAGCTATGTTTGACCGGGTCGCCATTGTCGACCTGGATGCTCCCCTCGAATTTTCCTAACAGCGAGTCCACTGCAAGGTTTTCCCCGGTTTCCCCCAAGGCACTGAAGGACCCAAGGATCAGTAAGACCATCGCTACGGCGGGAACAGTAAAGATTTCGCTTTTCATGGTGTTCACCTTTTTTGCCGCTAGGCCCTGGTGCACGTGTTGCTGACTGTCTCGCCGGGAATCCGGCAACCGCTGCAGAAGCGCCTTCCACCACGACGCATGCAAACAATGCGCAGGTGGAAGTCGCTCCTGCAGCCGGATTCCGGTCTACTTGCCCCAGAACTGGTTGAACTGGCCGATCTTCACTCTAGCTTGGCCAGGGTTATTTTCGCCGGGGCCTTCGGGATGCAGTCCGGGACAGTCGCTGATCATTCCGGCGACCTCTTTCACCTTGCTCCTCAGCTGAGGCAGCGTGCCGTTCGCCTGGTACTCGCTACTGTATTTCATGGCATTCCCCTTTGTGTGGTACGACTGTCAGGGCCGGCTGCCGGCATCGGGTTTACTTGGACCGAGGCCGGCGGCACAGCTACCTAATTCGAACGGCGTCCCCTGCCCTGGCTAAAACCTGATGCCGAGGTTAGCCGTCGTGATGAACCCGTCCAGCCCGACATGCTGGCCGCCGAAAGAGGGCTCGGCCCAGAGATATTTCCCCTCGAGGCCTGCGAACACCTGTTTACTGAAATTCAGGTTGCAACCGGCGCCGGCGTGCAGTCCGTAGGTAACGTCGCTGGAGCCGCGGAAGCTGCCGGTGCTGCCTTCCACATCAAGCCGCGTGATATAGGCACCGATGCCGAAGAGGCCGTAGGGCTCAAAGGGACCCAGCGGCAGCAGCAGTTTGCCGGTGGCAACGACTGGCACCACTTTCAGCTTGGCGTGGCCCGGCTCCGCCGCGGGGGAACCTTTACTCTCAAAGTAGCCGCCGCCCAGTTCTACGGCCAGAAACGGGAGGAAGTAATGGCCTATGGCCACCTCGCCCGCGAACCCGGTCTGGGAATCCAAGTGGCTCGTGCTGCCGCCGTTAAAATTGTCCAGGTCGTGCGAGAGGCTGGGAGAATAGATGCCGCCCTTGAGCACCAGGTAGTTGGAGGGGTTGTCCTCCGCACGTGCCTGTGTGGCGAGACCGATCAAGAGGACGATGAGAAGCAGTGCCACGAGGCCGAGCGTTCTCCTTAGTTGGCACTGGCTCGGTTGATACACCGCCGCGCTTACTGAATACCTGGTTTTCCCAAATCTGGTTAGCTGCGTTTCCATTAGGTGATCTCCTTTTAGTACTGAATCTGTCATGCTGAATGACAGTTGAAGCGTGGTGCTTACCAAGCTACGTTACAACTAACGTGCCAGAGCTCAGTTTTGAAGATATTACCTTAACCTGCTGATAGCACATGTCTTATTTAAGACATAACACACAGGCAGATGAATAACTGCAATGGGAATCCGCCACCTGTAACACTTCCGCCATATCCAACGGAGGCATGTCCCGGCCCTCCCCCGCCAGGGGCTCACGCGTTAACTAAAGGGCACCAAATAGCCCCCCTCCCCTTGCGGGAGGGGGAGGCCTGAGTTAGCGCCAGAGCCCGCCAGGAGGCGGAAGAGCTTAAGCCAGACGAGATCGTTAACATAACGGCAGTGACGCCTGTCCTCCTTTTGAGAGGGAGCAATATCTTGAGGGAAGATTGGCGCCAAAGGTCTCAATACGGTAAAAAAGGCAAAAAAAAAGCCCCGCTCACGGAGGAAGAGAGCGGGACCAATAACAACCTAAATCCAAAAAATTTTCTACTCGGTGCGGCGGCCGACAACGGGGATCGGCCGCACGATGGTCCGCATCATCTGCTGGTATCCCTCCATCCTGACCCGGTAGCGTTGCAGCGAAGCCGCTATGGATACTGTGACATTTCCGGCCGGTGTCTTGAGCGACTCAATCAGGTGCAGGTAGCGCTCCTGGTAGCGCGCCGCTTCCTGCAGTTGCAGTTCGCTTGGTGTCAGCGTGCCTGATGCCGTGGTGAGTTTCATGTTTTCTCCCTGCCGCAAGCGGCGTCTTGCCTGTGAGTTTCCGGGCCTGCCGCAGGCATGCCGGCAACGACTACCTTTGGGCCAGCCCAGCCTTACTGCTAATCCGTGAGGACATCCGAGTTGAGGCATATCTCGACCACGCGGGGGTCGAAGTGAGTTCCCGCCAAGGAGCGCAGATGCGCGCGCACCTTCTCCAGGGGCCAGGCACCGCGGTAGCGGCGCTCGTTCCTGAGAGCGTCCCAAACGTCCAGCACCGCGAAGATGCGGGCGGCCAGGGGGATCTGCTCGCCCTTGAGACCCAGCGGGTAGCCGGTGCCGTCCCACTTCTCGTGATGCGACCAGGGGATGTCGAGCGCCGGTCGCAGGTAGCGGATGGGCGAAAGCATCTCGTAGGCCAGGACCGGGTGGGTTTTCATCACGGCCCATTGGGTGTCGGTCAATAGCCCTTCCGTGAGCAGGATGCTGTCGGAAATACCCATCTTGCCGATGTCGTGCAACAGTGCCCCCCAGCGGACCTGCACCAGTTCCGCCTCGCTCAGTTCGAACAGGCGCCCGAGCTTGACCGTCAAGACGGCAACCCGCTGGGTGTGCCCTTCGGTCAGGTGGTCGCGCATCTCCATGGCCCGGGACCACCCTTCGATGGTGGCATTGTAGGCCTCGGCGAGTTCGCGGTTGGAGTTTTGCAGGTTCGAGAACAGACCTGCATTGTCGATGGCAATGGCGGCCTGGGATGCCAGGGCCAGGAAGAAATCGAGCCAACCCTCGCGGTGCGTCTGGCGGGTGCGCCGAAACACCTCCAGCACCCCGACGAACCGCCCTTTGGCGACCAGTGACACCGCGTGATAGTCGAGAAAGTCCTCGCCGCTCAGATCCAGGCCGGCGATGAGCCCGTCCTGCCGTTTGCCCAGGTCCGACGTGGTGACGCGCAGCGGATGCTTGGCGGCCTTCCCGGCGTGCCCCTTGGCCACCGCCCGGCGGCTATGTTCGACGGCCCTGCCGCGAAAGCCGCGTCCCGCCGCGTACTCCAGGGCCCGCGTCGCCGGATCGAACAGCAGTATGTCGGCCGCGTCGACCTGCAACTGCACCATGGCATGGGTAAGCAGCGTGCTCAGGCTGAGACCGAGGTCGAAGCTGAAATTGATGGCCCGGTCTATCTCCACCAGGGCGGTCAGATGCTCGAGCTGCTGCTGCACCATTCTCTCCGCGCACCTGATATCGGTTATGTCTGCGAAGGTCACCACCACCCGGCTCGGTGAGGTGCCGCCGTTCAACATCGGGTACGCGTTCACCAGGACCCAGATAAAGGCGGCGTCGCCGTCCCGGGCGATCCCCATGATGAAATTCTTCAGCAGCCGGCCGCTCGCCAGCACCTGGTTGACCGGGTACTCGTCTGCCGGCAGCGCGGTGCCGTCGCCACGCTGAAAATTCCAGCCCGGCACGCCGGCCTCCCTGCCCAGCATGTCGTGAGGCAGGATCCCCAGCAAGCGCGAGGCCTCCGGGTTGCACAGCACGACCTTGGTGTCCGGGTCATGGACCACAACGCCGATCGGAAGCTGCTTGAGGAGCGACCATTGGTCCTCGAGGTTTTCGATCAGCGACCAGTGTGCCTGCTGCTTGGCGCTCTGGGCGGCTTCGGCGCGCTTGCGGTCGCTCACGTCGCGGATGTTGCACTGGATGACCTTTTCGTCACCGACCAGGTAGACGTTGCTGACGAATTCCACCTGTATCAGGCGTCCGGTCTTGGTCCTGAGCGGCAGGTTGTCGTAGCGGATGTACTCTTCCTCCTGCAGCACCTGAAAGCTGTTCCTGCTGGCCTCGACATCCCTGAAGGCACCTACCTCCCAGAGCTTCTTTTCCACGAACTCTTCCCGCGAATAGCCAAGCATGGCGATCAGATATGGGTTGACGTCGCTGATCGACCCGTCCCGAGCATCCAGAATCAGGATGCCGTCCTGGGCCGATTCGAAGAGGCGGCGGTAACGCAGCTCGGAATTCCTGAGCGACTGCTCCATCCGTGCCGCTTCGGAAACGGGGAGACTGCAGGGTATTTGCAACTTTGTGGCGGAACGCGCCATGGTGACTCTCCTGTACTTTCGAGTACGTCTTTCGAGTACGTTAATTGCGATCTTCCCTTAGTCCTTTGCCTTCGGACTGGTTGCAGTAGCTTCACTGCTGGCAGCAGACCCTGTAGTAACAAGGGTGTCTCGGCTGCCGCGAAAGGGGTAGTTGGCCCAGTGATGGTAAATCGCAACTAACGTGCCAGAGGCCGTCGCAGGTATCCAGGCTGCAACGGGCTGATTGTACAGGGTGCATGAGGCAGGTTTTGCTGCCGGGTCGCCGAGAGCCGGCTCGGGAATCCACCGGGTTTGGCACATCCGCAGCATATGACGGGCTGGGCAAAGCCCCCGACGTGAACTTTGCGGTGGTAGATACTCGGGGGAGGTGCACCGATCCCTGTTGCAACGCCGGTTGGAGGATTTCATAATACGGGGAGCGGTGACTGTGGTTAGCTAATTGCACCGCAGGATACCGCTTCAGTGAGCACAGGCCAAGCGGGTACAAAAGGTTTGAAATGAACGATTACGCAAAAACCAAGGCAGAGCTGGTCCACGAGATCACCGAGCTGCGCAAGCGGTTTGCCGCACTGGAAAAAACCGCGACCGAATACAGGACTCTGGAGACTGAAATCCAGGACGCGCGGGAGTTTGCCGAGAACATCGTGGAAACGGTGCGCGAGCCTCTGGTGGTGCTTACTTACGACCTCAAGATTCTCACCGCCAACCTCAGCTTCTACGACACCTTCAAGGTCACACCCGAGCAGACCATCGGCCAGTTTATCTACGACCTGGGCAACCGGCAGTGGGACATCCCCAAGCTGCGGCTTCTGTTCGAGAAGATCCTGCCCCACGACACCGTATTGAACGGCTACGAAGTGGAGCACGATTTTCTCGACATCGGTCGGAAGGTGATTTTGCTCAACGCCCGGCAGATTTTCCGGGAGCAGATCGGCTCTCATATCATCCTGCTGGCCATGGAAGACATCACGGAACGCAAAGCGGCCGAGGAGCGCATCCGCGAGATTATCGGCCAGCAGCAGGCCATCCTGGACAATATCCCCAGCAGCGCCTGGCTTAAGGACAAGCGGGGCAGGTATATCGCGGTGAACGAGCCCTTCAGCCAGAGCTTCGGTCTGAAGCCCAAAGACCTGGTCGGCAAGACCGAGTTCGACGTCTTTACCAAGGAGCGCGCGCTCAAATATGACAGGGACTTCAAGGAGGTCATGGCGAGCGGCAGGCGCACCTATTTCGAGGAGACTGTCGTCGACGAGTCAGGACAGGTCCGGCATCTGGAAACGATCAGGACCCCCATCTTCGACGACACAGGAGCTGTCATAGGGATCATCGGCATCGCCAACGACGTCACCAACCGCAAGGAAGTCGAGGACTCGCTTCGCTATGACAGTACCCACGACGTCATGACCGGCCTCTATAACCGGGCGTTTTTCGACGAAGAACTGGAGCGGCTGGCGGAGGGCGGGAAATTTCCGGTGGGGATTGTCATGGCGGACATAAACGGCCTGAAGGCCGTCAACGACACCTTGGGGCACGAAGCGGGGGACAGTCTGATCCGCCTGGCAGCCCGCATCATTCAGGCAGAGTTCCGTGCCGAAGACGTAGTCGCCCGCATCGGTGGCGACGAGTTTGCCGTTTTACTGCCGCATGCCCCCCCGGCAATCGTCAAGGCAGCGGTGAAGAGGATCCTGAGCTGCCCGGAAATCGCCGACAACCAGGTCAGCATCGCGTTCGGAATAGCTTGCGCAAATAACAAGACTGAGCTCTCGGAAGCCTTGCGACTTGGAGACGAGAGGATGTATCGGAGTAAGACTGCCCAGAAGGAAGAGTAGCGCTCTCCCCAGTCAGCTTGGGCGGCAGCCGGTACCCCGCAGGAACCACCCCTTCCCCCGACCCTATCAGTACTACCAAAGCCAACACCTGAACAGATACGGCATGCACGAACAACGGCAATTTGCGGTGCTCCGGAGATTTCCCCAAGGGCACAGCAGATTGCCGTTTTTACAACAAACCAATCGGCTCATCGTGCTAACTGTTACTTCTTTTCTTCCTTCTTGAGCTTTTTGTCAGCCTTCTTCTCCTTGGGAGTTTTAGCCGGTTCCTTTTTGGATGCTTTCTTGCTGTCCTGGCCTTTGCTCATGGTGTAGCTCCTTGTGGTCGAGATTGATTCCCTTAGTAACCAACGCTTCATTGTATCACGTATTCGATGCAGGGCGTGCGGTTATTACCAGTAGCGCCGCCGCAATCATAGAACTCGGGACGTTTCCCTGCGCAGCTTCCAAAGGCCTTGCCTACGATCAACCAGCTCCACCTCCCACTGCGCTGCGTTGGTAATTCTCGGCGTTTCGACTACGGTCAGCGAAGGGCCGGTCCCTGGGCCGAGTCGAAGCGCACGCCATCATCCCGTCACATTTGGCAGTTGTGTCAGTAGTGACGGATTCCGCCGGGGTGGGTTTACCTGCGGCGCAGCCCGACTTACCATTACGCCCGCATAATCAGACACTTGCACTGGTAAAGGCATGTCACGTTATCTGGCACGCTAGTTGAAATGTAATATTGTTATAGCGATATAGGGTACTGTCATAACAGGTACCACTATTGGAACAGCACCAACAAAAGGAGACAACATCATGTTTGGATTTCAACGTATTTTAAGATCAGTTGTTTGTGTCGCCCTGCTGGCTGCATCATTTGGCTGCGCAGCTACCACCAAGCACGAGAGCACCGGACAGTATGTCGACGACTCCGTCGTCACAACCAAGGTGAAAGCTGCCATCTTCAACGAGCCTACGCTGAAAACATTGCAGATCAACGTCAAGACCTATAACGGGGTGGTCCAGTTGAGCGGTTTCGTCGATTCGGCCCAGAGCATCGCCAAAGCGGGCCAGGTTGCCAAAGGCGTCGAGAATGTGGCAACGGTGAAGAACGACCTGGTAGTGAAATAGTTCGCTAAGCGCCACCTAAGTGAGATTAAACCCGCTGCGACGGGTTTAATCTCCAGATGTACACAGTGTTGCACAAGCCGTGACTGACATGAGTTTCGTGTCGTCATTTGCAGGGAGGTTAGTATGCTTTGGACAATCTGCATGATACTCATTGTGCTTTGGATCTTTGGAATGGTCACCTCATACACCATGGGCGGCCTGATTCACATTTTGCTGGTAATTGCCATCATCACGCTCCTGGTGCGGATCATCCAAGGGCGCAAGGTTCTCTAGCGGGGCTGCCTTTCGACATTTGTCAGGAGAAATACCATGAAAGCGAGCACGAAAGACCAGGCAGCAGGCACATTGCACGCGGTTAAAGGTGCAATAAAGGAAGCAGCCGGGAAGCTAACCGACAACCCCAAACTGAAAGGCGAAGGCCTCGGTGAGAAGCTGGCCGGTAAGGTCCAGAAAAAGATCGGTCAGGTTGAGACGGTACTGGAGAAGCAGCCCGGCCACCTACTAAAAACTCAAAAGGAGATAATCATGGAACGTAGAACGAACGGATTTGTTTTCCCGGTTAAAATTGCTGTTGTCATGGTGGCGCTTTTCTCTGCAGTATTTCTGGCCAATGCGACGCCCTCCCAGGCTGCCTCAGGCAAGAAGAAACCGGAAGCGGCCAAAACCAATGTCGAACAGACGGAGAGCCGTATCAAAAGGCTTAACACCGCTCTCAAGATCACGCCGGAGCAGGATGTGCTATGGAGCAACATGACCCAGGTGATGCGCGAAAACGCCAAAAACAGCGACGCCATGAGCGTAGCCAGGGCGGAAACGGCCGGCACCATGAACGCTGTCGAGCGCATCAAACTCCACAGCCAGATAACGGAAGCTCAGCTGGATCAGCAGAAGAAGTTCATCCCGGTTTTCGAGGCTTTTTACGCCAGTCTGTCCGACGTCCAAAAGGCGACCATCGACACCATTTTCAGGACCGGTAGACATGGCAAGCACGCGATCTAATAAGGGAGGACGGAACATACCGCTAAAGACCGGCGTTCGATCAGGCGATCGGATCCTGTCAAAAAATGGAGTGACATTATGAAAAGATCAGGCTTAGCAAACAGGTGGAATTTCGGGGCCTTGGCCGCCAAGGCTCTCATGGGGCTGGCATTGGCCACCATGATCGGCAGCCTCGACGTGGCGCCGGCCGCCGCGGACGATCACGGTGGCCGCGGGTACCGCGAGCACCGGGGTGACGGGCACAGGGGACGCGGCCACAATCGAGGCTATTGGGCGAGGGACGGGTACAACCGGCGTGTGTACCGCACGTACGGCTACGTCGAACCGGTATATGCCGCACCGGTGTATGTCGCACCGCCGGTCTACTATGTGCCTCCCCCGGCTCCTGGCGTCAGCATCTTCCTGCCAACCATCCATATACGGTAATCGTATAAGGGTAAACCGGATGCGTCGTTCCCCCCCTTTGCTTGGGGGGTGATGACGCCCCGCTCCTCCGGGGTCGGATCAGGAAGACCGGCTGCCAGCAGACAGGAGCGGGGAGTCGGGTCCAACTCCTGGGCCGGTTCACAACTAAGGCAAAGCATGCCTCAAACGCTAACGGAGAAGCATTATGTTAGGGACCATACTGATAGTGATCGTGGTTTTGATGTTACTGGGTGCGCTCCCTTCCTGGCCTCACAGCCGGCAGTGGGGCTACTACCCGAGCGGCGGACTGGGTTTCGTTCTGCTCATCGTCGTTGTCCTGGTATTGATGGGCAGGTTTTAGGCGGAAACGGCAACAAACTGCCAAGTTCTACTTGGCACCCATGAAGGAGTAAAATATGAAAAAACACGAGATTGCACTTCAGGAGCTCAAGGGGATCGGCACGGTTCTATCGCACCGCTTATGCCAGTCAAACTACGTCAGTATCGCCAAGGTCGCCTCGGCACACGAGAAGGGTCTGGGAAGGATAACGGGCATCAGCGCGCTCAAGGCGCACACCATTTCCATCCAGGCGCGCAAGCTGGCCGAGCAGGCCGAGAAAAACCATCACACCTGGTCCGGGGATGGTGAAGCATCCGACCAGCAGGCAGCACAGGAGACCATACATAACCTCAAAGGGTAGTCGCAGGTCCAATGATTGGACAGCGCGTGAGTCCCCTGCCATAGGGGGACTCCACAGTCTGGCGCGAATAATGTTCAGTCATACTGGAGGAAAAAGGAAACTCAAGCGGGGTGCCTTTGCCATAAACCTGACCAGCGTGCACCCAAGGAGTAGATCCCGATGAGCAAACTGACCGTCATGCTGGCCTTCATACTCTGTCTCGAAGCTCCCGCACCGGCCAAAGGGGCGATGTATGTCATAGAAAATCCCGCGGGCAAGATCAGCAACCCGGCGGGCCAGATGTATAACCCGGCAACCCAAACCAACAACCCTGCCTCCAACATCTACAACCCCGGCACCCGGATGGACAGTCGAAATCCCATCTCGGCACCGAACCCAGCACCCCCGGAGCCCGCGGCAAAGGTGACCGCACCGGCCGCAACACCGGCTAAACCCGCCCAGCAGCAAAAACAGTACAAACAGGAAATAGTCCCCCAAAAATATCACTACAAAACGGCCGGCGCGTATCTGGCAGCGGCCAAAAAGGCTTTCGTCAAGGATGACTACCCGGAGTTTCTGGCCATTACGGAGGACGCTCTGAGGCGGATAGCTGCCGGGACGCTGAAGGCCTCGGCGGCGACGCGGCACACGTTGCAGAACTACCGGGCTTTCGGCTATGGGCTGCTGAAATAGCGCCGAGCCGGACCGCTCTTAGCGGCGGGCGATGCCGTATTTCCTCATGCGGGCGCGCAGGGTGCTGGCGTTGATGCCGAGCATTCCCGCCGCTCCGTTTTTCCCCTCGATGCGCCATCCCGTTTTCAGGAGCACCTGGAGGATGTGGTCGTGCTCCACATCCGCCAGCGCCTTGACCTCCCGCCCCACAGGCTCCCCGAGCGCAGTGAGGCTGTCGAGCCGGTCCAACCGGTCCAACACCTGGAGCGCGGCCCCCTGGCTGACGATCACCGCCCGCTCGACGACGCTTTCCAGCTCCCGCACGTTGCCGGGCCAGTTGTACTGCTGCAGGAGTTCCAGGGTTTCAGGTGACACGCTGGCGATCTGCTTGCCGATCTTCTTGTTGAACTTCTCGATGAAATGCCAGACCAGCGAGGGTATGTCGTCCCTGCGCTGCCTAAGCGAAGGCATGGTGATGGGAAATACGTTGAGCCTGTAGAAGAGGTCCTCGCGGAAGGTTCCCTTCCGGATGGCGTCCTCAAGGTTGCGGTTGGTGGCTGCTATGATCCGCACATCGGTCTTGATGGTGCGGGAACTCCCCAGTCTTTCGAACTCGCCGTCCTGGATCACCCGCAAGAGCTTGCACTGCAGCTCCATCGGCATCTCGCCGATCTCGTCCAGGAAGATGGTGCCGCCGTGGGCCAGTTCGAAGCGCCCGATCTGCCGATCGTGGGCCCCGGTGAAGGCGCCTTTTTCCCGCCCGAACAGCTCGCTTTCCACCAGGGAAGCGGGCAGGGTCGTGCAGTTGACCGTGATGAAGGGCTTCTCCTTGCGGAAGCTGCTGCCGTAAATGGCGCGCGCCACTACCCCTTTGCCGGTGCCGGTTTCCCCCAGCAGAAGAACGGTCGCATTCATGGGCGCCACCTGCTCGACCTGGGTGAGCACCTGCGCCAGAACCTCGCTTTGCCCGACGATCTCGCCGAAATTGGACTGCCGGGCCGCGTCCTGCCGCAGGTAGCTGTTCTCAGCCTGGAGCCGGTCCTTCAACAGCTTTATCTCCGCGTAGGCGCTCTGCAGCGACTGTTCGCCCCTCCTGCGCTCCTCCACCTCCTGGGTGAGCTGGAGATTGGCGCGGCTCAGCTCCCTGGTGCGCTCCCCGACCATCGTCTCCATTTCCTGGTAAGCCTTCTGGAGTTTGATGTCGGCCTCTTCGCGCACCCCCAGGGCGGTTTCCACCTCTTCCCTGGCTCGCCCAAGTTCCAAGTTCTGCATCTCCAACTCGATCTGGTGCACCTCGAGCTCATGGACCAGCTTCTGCATGGTGCCGTTGACCGAGGCGGAGTTAGGTTCGGATAGCTGGCGCTGGCGAGTCCCAGCAACGGCTGTCGGTGCCTTCTCTGCGTTTGCCATGAGGTAACCTCAAAATTGTCACACCAGCAACGGACGTTCAGTTTCAGGTGAGCATCTCTTGTAGAATATACTCTAAAGGAAGGAGGCGCAACCAGGAAAGCGGACACTAATAATTCGGTAGGAATAACAACATTGTCAGCCGGGTTCCTTAGAGTCTCCTCGGCAGGGCCTGAATAAAGAGTACGACCTGACAGGTACACTGCAGGTCGTAATGCGAACGCATTCAAGTCAGGGGAAATAAAAGGGGAATTTACCTGAGACAGATGATGCTGCCTTGATCAACCTCGCGCCTTATCAATCGGCTCAGCACGAGGCCATGATGCCGTCGTTAGACCCCAGCAGCGTGCGCAGCTTCAAAAGCGCAGCCGACTCGACCTGACGGATCCTCTCCCGGGAGAGACCGAAGCTGCGCCCGATACTGTCCAGGGTCTGCGGCTCATGGTCGTCCAGCCCGAAGCGCAGGGTCAGGATCTTCCTCTCGGCCTCGGAAAAGGTTCCGATCAGGCCGGAAACCACTTCGTAGGCGGCACAACCCGCGATCCGGTCCACGGGCGAAGCGATCAAGCTGTCCTCCAGCGTGTCCGCCAAGGAGAAGCCGTTCTCACCCATCGGATGATCCAGCGAATAGTTGCTCAGCATAAGCGACTTCAGCTTGCGGACCTCGCTCAGCCCCAGCTCCGCGGCCTCCGCCACCTCCGTCAGGCTCGGCTCGCGGTTCATCTGCTTGCGAAACCGGTTGGTCACCCGGTTCAGCTTGCGGATATCCTCGCCTATGTGCACCGGGAGCCTGACCGTGCGCGACTGGTTCAGCAGCGCCCGCTCGATGGACTGCCTGATCCACCAGGTCGCCAGCGTCGAAAAGCGGAAGCCCCGCGCGATCTCGAAGCGCTCCACCGCCTTGATGAGGCCGATGTTCCCTTCCTCGATCAGGTCGAGAAAGGGGAGGCCGCGGTTCCGGTAGCGCTTGGCTATCTGCACCACCAGCCGCAGATTGGCGCTGATCATCCGCTCTCGGGCAGCCGAATCACCCAGGTCGACCTGCTGGGCCAGCTCCTTTTCCTCCTGCGCGCTCAAAAGCTTGGTCTTGTGAATGTCGCGCAGGTACAGCCTCAAGGCGTCGTTCACCTGGTCTTCGATCAGGGCGGTGACTTCCTCGGCGGAAGACCCCTCGCTCTCTCCCTCGCTCTCTCCCTCGGGCTCGAACTCCATGGCATAGGGCTCCGTTTCGGCCTCGGGTGCCGCCATGGTCGGGTACGTGGTCATCAGTTGACTTCTTGGCATAAATACTCCCTTGTTCGACTACGGGGACGTGCCGTAGCACGCCCCCGTCGAATGGCACCGTCCCCATCCCGAGCTTAAGGCCCGGAACGGCAACGCTGGCTTTGCCGATTGCCGCTTACTTCTTGATGATGCAGTCGATGATGGCGTTGATCCTTCTGTTCTGCTGGCGACCCTCGGGAGTGTTGTTGTAAGCGATGCGCCGGGTGGATCCGTACCCCTTGGCAGCGAGCCGGCTCCCGTCGATGCCGAATTTCTCCATCAGGTAGTTGACCACCGAGTCGGCGCGCTGCTGCGAGAGCAGCATGTTCTGCTTGGCGTTACCCAGGCTGTCGGTGTGCCCCTCGATGACGGCGGTCGCGCTCGGGTACTTCTTCAGGTACTCGCCCACGTTGTTTACCTGGTCATAGTAGCGGGGGTCGATCCGGGCGCTGTCCGAGCCGAATTCCACCTTGAGGCTGATGCAGAGCCTCTCGGGGGGAGCGGCCAGGTCTTTCACGTCGAGGGCGCAGTCGATGACGGCGTTGATGTGCCTGTTTTTCTGCCTTCCGGCGTCGGTTGCGTTGTCTGCGACGGGCTTCGCCTTACCGTAGCCAACCGCGGAAAGGCGGGCGGCATCTATGCCGAAGTTTTTCTCCAGGTAGGCAACCACGCCCTCGGCGCGCTGCTTGGAGAGCTTCAGGTTGTCGGCGTCGTTGCCGACCTCGTCGGAATAGCCTTCGATGACGGCGGTCGTCGTGGGATAGCGTTTCATGAAGTCGCCGACCTTGGCCACCTCATCGTGATACTGGGGGCGGATGTCGGCCTTGTTGATGTCGTACTCGATCCCCAGGGAAACGCAGTACTTCATGCGCTCGGGTGTCGGTTCGGCGACCGGGATCGGCGCCAGCGGTGCCTCGACAACCGGCTCGGGCTTCAGCTCTTCCACCCGGGCGGGCTGCGGCGGGCAGAGAGCCTCTGCTTTGGCGGTCGCCTGTTTCGCAAGCGCCGCGCCCTCCTCGGTGTGGCAGGCCCTGAAGACGTCGTAGGCCTTGTCCTTGGCAGCCTCGGCGGCCTTGAACTCGGCCGGGCAGCTCTGGTCCTTGCCGGCCTTGCGTGCGGCTTCCACGGCCCGATCCGCTTCCTGCATCTCGGAACGGATGTAGTAACCCGGGACATTGCCGCGGCCGTTATTGGGCTCGTAGTGGGCACATCCGGCCATTGCCCCCATGGAGGCGAGCGCCATCGGGATTGAGGCTGCTTTCCATACTCTTGTCAGATTCATTTTGTCTCCCTCTACTCTTAACGAGTATTTGCAATAGTACCTTGTCAAAACCGACGGTTATTTTGGCTTTGTCAAGTACTTAGCAACTAGTGAGCCAGAGGATGTATTGCGCCACTGAGAGCGAAACTATCTGATTGTGCGTGGTATTATTCTGGAGCCACTGATGGGGAGATGGAATTATGCCAGTTGCGGCCGTCACATTCAGCGCTACTGCCATATATGACGGGAGACATCATCGGGGCGTGCAGCTGGCACTCACAGGCCTTGAGGGTACTGACGCAGGATGCCGTACTTGCGCATCCGGGCCCGCAGCGTGCTGGGATTGAGACCGAGCAGCGCGGCAGCTCCGTGTTCCCCCTCGATGCGCCAGCCGGCTTTCTGCACGGCGAGCAGGATGTAGTCCTGCTCAAGCTCCGCCAGGGCCTTGATCTTCCCCCCCTGGGCGTGCCCCTCGGCCGTCGTCAGCCGATCCGGCCGCTCCGCCCCCTCAAACTCGCTCCCTTGGGTGATGACTTCCCTCTCGATGACGCTTTCCAGTTCCCGGACGTTGCCGGGCCAGTGGTAAGCCTGCAGCGCGCTCATGGTCTGGCCCGGCACCTGCGACAGCTTGGTCCCGATCTTGGCGTGATATTTGGCGATGAAATGCTCGACCAGCAGCGGGATGTCCTCCTTTCGCTGCCTGAGGGGCGGGATACCGACGGCGAAGACCTTGAGCGTGCCGCACAGGTCCTCCCGGAACCTGCCGGCCCGCACCTCTTCCTCCAGGTCCCGGCTGGTGGCAGCGATGACCCGGGCATCGACCCTTATGGTGCGGGGGCTTCCCACTCTCTCAAGCTCGCCTTCCCGGATCAGGCGCAGCAGCCTACCCTGCAATTCCAGGGGGAGTTCGGCTATTTCCTCAAGGAACACCGTGCCTGCGTCGGCAAGCTCGAAGCGCCCCACCTGCCTGGCATCGGCCCCGGTGCACTCGCCCCGTTCCCAGCCAAAGAGCTCGCTTTCCACCTGGTAGGCCGGCAGCGCCGCGAGGTTGACCGTTATCATGGGCCGGTCGCGCCGGGCACTCAGGTTATGGAGGGCGCGTGCCACCACTCCTTTGCCGGTGCCGGCCTCCCCACACAAGAGGACAGCCGCGTCGAAGACCGCCAATTGCCCGATGCGCCGCACCACCTGCAGCATGGCCGGGCTCTGCCCGACGATCTGGCCGAAGTTGTACTCCTGGGCAAGCTCCTGCTGCAGGTAGATGTTCTCCGCCTGGAGCCGGTCCTTGCAGCGCTTAAGCTCCGCATAGGCGCCTTGCAGCGACCCTTCCGCCCTGCGGTGCTCGCCGATTTCCTGGATGAGTTGCAGATTCGACCGCCTGATGGATTCATCTGATACAACAGGTGGGTGTGGCGATTCTGCAACCGGCGGGCGGCCTTCCTGATCAGCTGGCCCCTGTGCGGGGCTCCTGTCGTAATGGTTTACCATGCTGAACCTCTCCTTCCTGGGTTGATACACCAGGCGTGGTACGCTGTCAGATTCGCAACATGCGTGCCAGAGAGGGAAACCGGGGTGGAGAGCTCAAGAGGCTGAAACTACAGGGGGAATTATAACTGTGGTCGAGGTGGTGGGCAGCTGGAGGGCACGGCGCAACTGTCAGGTTTAACATAACCGCGATATGTGACGGAGGAATGGTCGGCCGGGGAAAGGCCAGGCGAAAAGCAGTGCAGGGCTCGGGAGACTACAGACAAACAAAAGGGACGGCCAACTACCGCGCGCAGTCCCCGCTACACCCGCACGATGCCGTACTTGCGCATTCGGGCGCGCAGGGTGCTGGCGTTCAGGCCGAGGATCCCCGCGGCGCCGCTCTTCCCCTCGATGCGCCAGCCGGTCTTTTGCAGCACGGAGAGGATGTGATCGTGCTCCAGATCGACCAGCGCCATGACCTCACCCTCCCCCGCCGGCCCCGCCGCTCCTGCCTGCTTCTTAAAGGTGTCGAAGCGGTCCAGGACCTGCAGAGCCGGGCCCTGGCTGGTGATCACAGCCCGCTCGACCACGCTTTCCAGCTCCCGTACGTTCCCCGGCCAGTGGTACTCCTTGAGGACGCTCAGGGTGTCCTTGGACACCGTTTCTATCTTCTTGCCCATCTTCTTGTTGAACTTGGCCACGAAATGGTTCACCAGCAGCGGTATGTCCAGAGAGCGCTGCCTCAGCGGCGGCAGGGTGATGGGGAAGACGTTGAGCCGGTAGTAGAGGTCCTCGCGAAAGCGCCCCTCGCGGACCTCCAGCTCCAGGTTCCGGTTGGTGGCCGCGATGATGCGCACGTCGGCCTTGATGGTGCGCGGGTTACCCAGGCGCTCGAACTCGCCGTCCTGAAGCACCCGCAAGAGCTTGCACTGCAGCTCCATCGGCAGCTCCCCGATCTCGTCCAGGAACATGGTGCCGCCGTCGGCCAGCTCGAAGCGGCCGATCTGGCGGGTATCGGACCCGGTGAAGGCGCCCTTTTCCCGCCCGAAGAGCTCGCTCTCCACCAGGGTCGCCGGCAGGGTGGTGCAGTTCACCGTGATCAGGGGACGGTCCTTGCGGGACGATGAGCTGTGGATGGCGCGCGCCACCACCCCCTTGCCGGTGCCTGTCTCGCCCAGAAGCAGCACCGTCGCGTTCATGGGCGCCACCTGCTCCACGCGCAGGAACACCTGGGCCAAGAGGTCGCTTTGCCCGATGATCTCGCCGAAGTTGTAGTGCCGCCCCACCTCCTGCCGCAGATAGACGTTCTCGGCCTGGAGCCGGTCCTTGAGACCCTTGATCTCCGCATAGGTACCCTGCAGCGACTCCTCGGCCTTCTTGCGCTCCTCGATCTCCTGGGTGAGCTGCAGGTTGGCCCGGGTAAGTTCCCCGGTGCGCGCGGCCACGGTCACTTCCAGTGAGTCGTGCGCCTTTTGCAGGTCCGCTTCCAGCTGCAGGCGACGGTCGTTGAGGCTCTTTACCTCCAGGAGCATCTTGATCCGGGCCAGCACCTCGGCCGAGTCGAACGGCTTGGAGATGAAATCCTCGGCTCCGGCCTCGATCCCGCGGATGCGGTTGTCCATGTCGGAATAGGAGGTGATCATCACCACCGGGATGCCGCGGGAAAGCTCGTTGGACTTGATGCGGCGGCAGACCTCGAAGCCGTCCATCCCGGGCATGGAAACGTCCAGCAGGCAGATGTCGATCTTTTCAGAGGTTATTATTTCCAGCGCCTGCGGTCCGTTGCTGGCGGCCACCACCTGGTAGCCTCGCGGGGAAAGCATCGCCTCCAGGAGGCTCAGATTCAGGGGGCCGTCGTCCACGCACAGGATGCGCGCCTTGAATTTCTTCATGCCTTGTTCTCCTCCAGCCAGTTTTGAACCAAAACCGGGAGTTCGCGGGTGCTGATCGGCTTGGAGAGGTAACCGTCGAACCCGGCCCCCAGGAATTTCTGCTCGTCCCCCTGCATGGCGAACGAAGTGAGGGCGATGATCTTCAGCCCGCGCGTCGCCGGGTCTCCCTTCAGGACGCAGCCGGCGGTCATGCCGTCCATGCCGGGCATCTGGATGTCCATGAGGATCAGGTCCGGCATCAGTTGCCGCGCCAGGGCAACGCCTTCCTGTCCGTCCTTTGCCACCGAGACCTGGTAGCCGTGAAAGCTCAGGATGTCGCGGAAAAGGCTGCGGTTATTCTCGTTGTCTTCAACGATCAGTATCTTGTGCGGCATGGCGTTTGGCTCCTCAAATAACACGTTGTAGCGTTGGCTCCGGCGTGGGAATGCATCCGGGGCACACTGCTGCGCCCCCTTCAGCGTTACACCCTTCCGGTAGTGGTCCATCTCTGCCTCCGGTGTGGGACGCGGGAGCCTCCGGGGCTTTCCGTTCCCACCCGGGACATCGGAACGAGGCCTCTGGCCTCAGCCCGTCACTGCCCCCTGCCCGACGACGCTCTCCACCAGGCTGAGAAACTCGTGGGTCGACAGGGACCCCTTTCCCTCGATGCGCCAGACCTTGCCGGCCAGCCTTTTGCGGTCGGCGACCGAGAGGTCCATCGAGGTGAGCACCAGGATCGGGATCTCGGCGCAGGGGTTGTCCTGGCGCAGCCGGTCGGCGACATCGAAGCCGTTCAGTCCGGGCATGACCAGGTCGAGGACGATCAGGTCGGGTGTGTTGAGCTGCGCCATCTCGACCCCTTCCTGGCCGTTACTGGCCTTAAGCGCTCGGTACCCCTTGCACTGCAGGGCGGCTTCCAGCGCCGCCAGGGTCAGAGGATCGTCCTCGATCACCAGCACCGTGTTGCTGCCGGCACCGGTGGGTAGTGCTTCCGGCCGGTAGGCCACCGGCTCCCTGGCGATCGCCGCCTGGCTGATGGGGAGCGTGAAGCTGAACCGGCTCCCCTTGCCGAACTCGCTTTTCACCCAGATCCTGCCGCCGTGCATCTCCACCAGCTGCCGGGTAAGCGCCAGGCCGAGCCCGGTCCCCTCGAACCCCTTGGTGTAGACCGACTCCAGCTGGGTGAAGGCCTGGAACAGCTTCGGGAGGTCCTCCTCCCGGATTCCGATGCCGGAGTCAGCTACGGTGATCTCCAGGAATTCTCCGTCCCGGACCGCGCTCAGCTGCACGTTTCCGGCGGTCGGGGTGAATTTCACCGCATTGGAGAGCAGGTTGAAGATGATCTGCTTCAGTTTCCTCTGGTCCGCCATGATCAGGATATCGGCCTGGGGGTCGAGGTCCAGCTGCAGTTCCAGGCCCGACTTCAGGGCCCGCTCCCGCAGGATGCTCATGGAGGCGTCCAGGGTCTCCTTAAGCTGGAAGGTGTTGAGGTCGAGCGCCATCTTGCCCGACTCCACCTTGGAGAGGTCGAGGATGTCGTTGATCAGGGACAACAGGTGCCGGCCGCTCGTGATGATGTTGCTCACGTATTCCTGCTGTTTCGGGTTGATCGGGCCGAAGAGCTGGTCCTGCAGCACCTCGGAGAAGCCGATCACCGAGTTGAGCGGGGTGCGCAGCTCGTGGCTCATGTTGGCCAGAAAATCGCTCTTGGTGAGGCTGGTCTTCTCCGCGACGGCGCGGGCGGTCTCCAGCTCGGCGTTCTTTTCCTGGAGCACCTGGTCCAGGCGCTTTCGCTCGGTGACGTCGCGCGCGGCGGCGAACACGCCCTGGAGCTTGCGGTCCCGGTCGTAGAAGGTGGTCGCGTTGCAGGAGACCACGGTTTCCACGCCGTCCCGGGCGCACGCGGTGAGTTCGAAGTCGTTGAGCTTCTTTTCGCCCAACACCAGCTTGATGGCCGCCTCGGCCCGCTCCGGTTCGGTGAAGTAGTTCTTGAAGGGGGCTCCGATCAGCTCGTCGCGGGTGCAGCCGGTCAGTACCTCCATCTGCTTGTTCACGTCGGTGATGATGCCGCCCGGGTCGGAGGTCATGCTGGCGTCGATGTTGGCCTCGAACAGGGAGCGGGTGTAGAACTGGTGGTCGCGCAGGCGCTGGCTCAACTGGGCCTGCTCGGTCTCGATCTGCTTGCGGACCGTGTTGTCGGTGCCGATCAGCAGGTAGCCGATGATGGCGTCGGCCGGGTCGCGCAGCGCGGTGATCGACACCACCGCCGGGAAGCGGCTGCCGTCCTTTCTGATGTAGGTGAGCTCGTAGATGTCCTCGATGCCGCGCGATGCCTTGAAACTGAGCGCCTCGAACCCCGGCGCGATCTCGGTCCCCAGTTCCACGCTGAGCACCTTGGCCCGCGCGACCACCTCCTGCGGGTCCGAGATGTCGGCGGGGGTGATGCTGTCCACCACCTCCGCGGCCGTGTAGCCCAGCATGCGCTCCGCGCCGACGTTGAAGATCTGGATGACCCCCCGGGCGTCGGTCGCGATACTGGAGAAGTTGGCCGAGTTGAAGATGGCGTTTTGCAGCGCGCCCGCCTTCAGGAGCGCCTCTTCGGTTTCGCGGCGGGCGGTGATGTCCTCCATGGCGAGCAGGATCACGTGGGAGCCGATGTTTTCCCGCAGGATTTCCCGGGCGTTCAGGAGCATGACCTTGCGGCCGATGTCGAGGAAAACGTGGTCCACCTCGTAGCCGTTGAAAAAGCTTTCATTGGGGAGGATGTCCTCGAAGAGCACCCGCAGCTTCGGGATGTCCCACTGCCGGTTGCCGAGGTCGTAGATGAAATTGCCGATGGTTTCCTCGGGCGTCACCTTGAAGGTCTCGTAAAAGCTGTGGTTGGCGGTCAGGATCTTCAACTCGGGGCTGAGCACCACCAGGGGCTTGTGCACGGTCTCCACGATGCTCTCGGAGTATTCGCGGGCCTCCTGGATTTCGGTACCCAGCTGCTTGGCGACCGTGCCGTCCACGATGGAGCACAGGATGTAGCCCTCCTTGGCTGCATCGGCCGACACCCGGACGCTCTGCAGCTGGCCGTAGATGACCGTGCCGTCCTTGCCGGCCAGCCTCACCTCACAGCGCTGCATCCCCTCGCCCTGCAGCACGGCCGCCAGGTGATCGGCGAAAAGCAACCGGTCAACCGGATCCGCGATGAAACTTCCAAAGAGCTTGTCGGTCAGCAACTTCCGGTTCCTGCCCAGAAGCTGCGCGCCGGTGAGGTTCACCTCACGTATCACTCCGCTGTGGTCGAAGGTGAAATAGCCGACCGGTGCAAAGTCATAGAGCTCGGCGAACCTGTTGCGGGAAACCTCCAGCTCGGCGCGCGAGCGCATCAGTTCCTCGTTCTGCAGCTCCAGCTCCAGTGCCTGGGACTCAAGCTGGTCCTGGACGCTCAGCAGTTCCTCGTTCTGCAGCTCCAGCTCCAGTGCCTGGGACTCAAGCTGGTCCTGGATGCGCAGCAGTTCAGAAGTCTGCATCTCCAACTCGATCTGGTGCAGCTCTATTTCATGAGCCTGCCTCTGCGCCGGATTCCCGGCAACGGGGCATGGCATTTCAGCAGTTCCCGCGGCCAGCTGCTGCTCCGCACTGCGGCGCAGCTTGGCGCTGGCGGACTGTTTCTTTTCCTTATCTATTCCCATTGGTAATCCTTTTAATCGTGACGTTCCCTGTTTGGTAATCCACCTAAGGTTTCAGTCGTCCCATTCAGGCTATACCTCAATTGGTGCAAAGTATACCTCAATATGTGGAGGTTCTATCAAATACTGAGGGTAGCGGCGCCTACTCTCAGCAGCCAATCAGTTGTTGCCTATCACAAATAATGCGCTGTTATTACAAGCCTGTAAGTTCAGTTAGCTAACAATTTAGGACTTTTGGCTGACTATTTGCTCTTGGGGCTATTCTGTCAGGTCTGGAATTGGATCCTGACGACTTATACAGCTATGCAAAATACGTGCTGTTAACTAACCGCTCCAGGTTCTGTATGGAAAAGATGAAAAAGGAGGCGGTGGTACTGACTCATAGGTAACAAACACTCGCGCGGCAATTAGACTGGCCAACAACGTGCCCGACGGGCGGGACCAGTGCCCCGGTACACCGGCAGGAGTGGCAGTCGACAGCACGGGCTGTCCCCTGGATTCGGACCGCGACGGCGTCGCCGACTACCTCGACAAGTGTCCGGGCACACCTGCAGGAGTCGCGGTCGACAGCACGGGCTGCCCCTTGGACTTGGACCGCGACGGCGTAGCCGATTACCTCGATAAATGCCCCGGCACCCCCGCCGGCGTCTCCGTCGGCCCCGACGGCTGCCCGCCCGCACCAAAGGTGACACTCGTCCCCGCACCCGCCAAGGTGATCGTGCTTTCCTTTGAGGACGTGCATTTCGATTTCGACCAGTCGGAGCTCAAGCCGGAAGCCAAAGAGATCCTGAAAAGGAACATCCAGATCCTGAACCAGAACCCGCAGGCTCAGATCCGCATCGCGGATACACCTCGGCGGCCGGGACCGAGGAGTACAACCAGAAATTGAGCGAAAGAAGGGCCAACTCGGTCAGGCAATACCTCGTCAGCGAAGGGCTGATCGAGTCGAACAGGCTTGCTACCATCGGCTATGGCGAGAAACATCCGGCGGTCTACGAGGCTTCACCCAACAAACTCGACTCGCCGGCAGCAAAGGCCAGCATACGGGCACTGTTTGAAATAACCGTGCAGTAACAGGAGTTACCACCAGCAAGAAAGGCCCACAGCCGGTAACGGTTGCGGGCCTTTTAGTTTCCTCGGTTGGCGCCAAACCTCAGCTCGCAAGTCCCTTTCCCCTTCGAGGGAAACGAGGCGTGCGCGCCCTGGGCGCTTCAGCCGGCAGCCCCCTTTCCACGCCCTCAGCATGCTGAGGTCCCACCGAATGCTGAGGCCGGGTATCCGGAATCATCCTTCCGTATTGCATCCGGCTTGCAGCCAACAAGCTGTTTTATAGATCATAATAATCATTTTTCTCATTCCTTGTTATTGGCCGAGTAATTGCTCCAGTACCATTACCAGTATTGAAACCAATCCTAAAACGATATGGGCTTAAAGGTCAGATCAGATTCAGTACCGATATCAGTAAATTAATTCACACTAGGGGAAGTGACAGGGATGTAAGGATAGATTTAATCTTAACCCAAGGTAATACTGCAGCACTTTCCACAAAAAGCCCCTGTAAGGCATGTGGCGGGCGGGACAAAGAGCAACGAAAACGCACCGGCCCTGCCACTAAAATTGATTTGCAAGACAAAGGCCCTTAGGAGGGCAACGATATGTACAAAGGCAGTGGATTTTCCAAGTTGTGGTACCTGGTAGTACTTCTGGTCGCGTTTGCAGCGGGATGCGGCGAACATAACAGCCCGCAGGCCAACTCCGGAAATGCCGTCACTGCATTTTCGCTGGGAGGCGCGACCGGCACGATCAATGAGCCGGCCAAGACCATCGCAGTCACCGTGCCCAGTGGCACCGACGTGACGGCACTGGTCGCCAGCTTCACCAGCACCGGGGGAAGTCTCATGGTGGGAACCGCACCCCAGACCAGCGGCACCACGCCCAACAACTTCAGCAGTCCGGTGGCCTACACCGTGACCGCCGCCGACGGCAGCGTCGCGACCTATACCGTCACGGTGACAGTGACCTCCCCCATGGCGATCACGTCATTTTCGGTGGGCGGGGTTGCCGGCATGGTGGACGAGACGGCCAAGACCATAGCGGTGACACTGCCAACCGGGGCCAGCAGGACCTCCCTTGCCGCCAGCTTCACCACCACCGGGACCAGCGTAACCGTCGGCACGGTGCAGCAAACCAGCGGGATCACGAGTAACGACTTCGCCAGTCCGGTGGCCTACACGGTGAGCGCCGCTGACGGCAGCCAGACAATCTACGCGGTGACCGTCGAGGTCGCCCTGGCTTCTGCCAACACCATCAATGCCTACGCGCTGCTGGGAGTGACCGGGACCATAAACGACGCGGCCAAGACGATCGCCGTCACCGTCCCCAACGGTACCAACCTGGCAGCACTGGTGGCGAGCTTCAGCTTCGCGGGTTCCAGCGTAACGGTAGGAGCTGCGCCGCAGGTCAGCGGGAGCACGCCCAACAACTTCACTGCCCCGGTATCCTACACCGTTACCGCGGCAGACGGCACCACGGCGACCTACACGGTAACCGTGAGTCTCGCCTCAAGCTCTGCCAACGCCATCTCCGCATTCAGGGTGGCCGGGGTCAACGCGGTCATCGCCGAAGCCGCAAAGACCATAACCGTGGCAGTTCCCAACGGCACCAGCCTCACCGCATTGACCGCCAGCTTCACCACCACGGGGACAACGGTAACAGTGGGCTCCGTGGTCCAGACCAGCGGCACCACGGCCAATAACTTCAGCACTCCCGTGGCATACACCGTGACCGCCGCCGACGGCAGCAAGGCGATCTATACCGTGACCGTCAGCCAGGTCACGGCCAAAGGTCCGGCACCGGTGCAGCTCGGTAGCGCCGGAGACTTCGCGATCCTGGCCCAATCCGCAGTGTCGACCGTTCCGAGTTCGGCCATCCTCGGGGATGTCGGTCTGAGTCCGGCGGCCCGCAGCTACCTGACCGGTTTCTCGGAAACCATGTCCGGGACGACGTCCGCCACCTCGACCCAGGTGATCGGGAAACTCTATGCCGCCGACATGACCGCTCCCACCAGCACCAAACTGACCACGGCGATCGGCGACATGAAAACCGCCTATACCGACGCTGCCGGACGTCCGACTCCCGATTTCCTCAATCTGGGCGCCGGCGAGATCGGCGGCAAAACGCTGCTGCCGGGCCTGTACAAATGGAACACCGGTGTGAAGGTCTCCTCGGACGTCACCCTCGCCGGCGGCCCCAACGATGTCTGGATCTTCCAGATTTCGGGAACACTCACCGAGAGTTCCGCCAAGCACGTCTTCCTGAGCGGCGGCGCCAGCGCCAAAAACATATTCTGGCAGGTAGCCGGTGGGGCAACCATCGGGACCACCGCGCGCTTCGAGGGGATCATCCTCTCAAAAACCTCGGTCATACTCGGGACCGGAGCCTCGATGACCGGCAGGGCACTGGCACAGACCGCAGTGAACCTTGACGCCACTACGATCACCAAACCCAATTAGGAGGTGTTGCAGCGAGAAGAGATCGAACTTCCGCGAATTTGCCGGGATCTGCCCCGCATCGAAGAGATGCGGGGGGATCCCCAGATAACCTGCCTGCCAACCATCAAGTGAAATGAACACGTACACAAGGAGAATAACCCATGAAAAAGCTCATCGTCATCACCTGCCTGGCCTCCACCGTCGCCCTCACGGCAGGAATCGCCATGGCCGACAGCATCAAGGGAAGGGTCGGCGTCACCGGCAAGATCGGTTTCCTGCTCCCCGCCGACAACGATTCCGATTTCTTGAACAACAAGACCGACGCGGGCTTTGTCGGCGGCGCGAGTCTCATCTACGGCATCGATGACCATTTCGCGGCCGAGCTCGAGGTGTCCCACACCGCCTATGGCTCCGAAACCGGAGACTTCGGCATCACCGACATCGCGATAGGCGGTCAGTACCGCTTTGCGTTGCCGAGCCGGCAGCTGGTACCCTTCGTCGGGGTCGGCCTGGACGTCCTGGTCAGCGACTACGATCCCTATAGCGGCGAGAAGCGCAACGTCGACACGACCGTCGGCGCCCACCTAAGCGGCGGTTTGGACTTCTTCCTGACCAGGCAGCTGGCACTGACGGCTGAGGCCAAGGTGGTCGCGGCTGCCAACACTGACATAACCGACGGCTTTGGCGATCACCGGGGCAACTTCGACCCTTCGAGCTTTTCCACCACAGTTGGTATCAGGTATTTCTTCAACTAGAGATGGCACCTCCTTCCAGAGCCCCTTGGGGCACCAGTCAGTCGCTCCCACGCTTCTTGCGTGGGAGCGATGCCTCGTTTAAGCCCCGCAATTGCACCGCAGTAACTCCCCCAAAAGTCCCAGCACAATCAAGCTGCCGCTCCAACGTGTGAACGGAAACTCCCTGGATGCTCGGTTCGACACCGGAGGTAACACCGGTTAACGGCAGGGAGGCCTTGCCAGAGGCAAACACGGGACGCAGGAGAGCCATCGGATGTATTCCCAGGCGGGGGCGAGGGAACGATAGGCATAAAGGGAAGCCAAGAAGTGAGTTAAGGGGTGTTTTTTTAGAATTGCAACGTGGGAGTGTGGAACGCTGGGCGCGCACTCAGCGCTTCGCGGTTCCGGCCGGCTGTTTGTCAAAGCCCGGGAGCAGAGCCTTGAAAAAGGCGTTCTTGAACAGCTCGCCGACGATCTGCCAGGTGCTGGTCTGCGGGTTTTTCAGCGAGCCGTGAATTGCCACACGAGTGGCAACCTCCTGGCGCGACCTGTTTTGCAGCAGCCAGGCGGCAGCTCCGACCAGCTTCTCGTACACCTTGTGCATGATGGGGCTATCCTTGTCCTTGCGCTTGTCATAGACCTGCATGTCCCTGAAGAACGGCTTCAGATAGCCCGTCAGGGTGTCGTTTTTGATGTGCAATTCCGTCACCAGGGAAAAGACCCCGGCCGAAACATCGAAATCCCCGTAGGAGCGCAGCAGGTCGTTCAGCGAGGTCATCCGGGTCTCATCGACCTTGAGATGAAGATCGACATCGGGCCCGCCCTGCTGGGGCCGGAAATTGAGCGTCGCGGCCGTGGTGCCGCTTCCCATGAATTTCCCCGTCAACCGGGCCTGCGCCGGCCCTTGGGTGAACTGGTTGGAGAAATTGTTCAGCTCGAAATCGGCTTGGGTCAGGAATAAACGGTAGGGCTTGGGCGCTGCGTGGTTGACGATACCGAAGTTGCATCCGGTCAGACTCACCTGATCGGCGCGTACCACAAGCTCGGGACGGTTGGCGAGCTTCCTGGCTGTTTCTCCCACCAGTGCCACCCGCTTCTTTTCCAGACTGGCGTTGGCCTGGTAATGATGGTAATCGACCTTCATCCCCTGGACCGTCAGCTTTTCCAGACGGGCGAGTTTGACGTTTGGGGCATATTCCGCTTCGCCCGAGGCACCGAGCATCCCGCCCTCGATGGTGAAGCTCGAACCGGCAAGTAGCGGCTTCAGGTTCTCGACAGGCACGGCCTCCAGTTTCACCCGCCCCTTGATCCCCGGATACGGCTCGCCCAGGAAGTTCGCCCTGCCATCGATAGTGCCGTGCCCGGTGCCGAGGATCGCGGTATCCAGGTGAAATGACGATGGATATACCTTGTCCGGCAGGTGGATGTTGCGGATGTTGGTGGCCTGGAGGTTCAGGTGGCTAAGGACCAGCGGCTTGCCCGGGTCGCGGGTGATATAGGTGACGCTGGCGTCGTGTATTTTCAGGGCGTTGATCTTGAGCGGATAAATCTCCTGCACCGCCTGCTGCCACCCCTGCTCCTTCATGGTGACAGCGCTGGAAGCCTGGCTCTGCAACTGCTGCAGGTTGATATTGATGCGCGGGGCGTCCAGCCTGAAAGTTGCTACCAAGCTGCCGGAAAGGATTTCGCTCCAAAGGATGCTCGCCTTAAGGACCGGGAATACTACCACCGGGGGATCCGGGTGGGCCTGCTGCAGCACGGTCAACCCTTTGAGGGTAAGGGACAAACCGATCGGGTTCAGATGCAACCCCGACAGCCTGACGCTGTAACCGATCAGGTGACCGTTCATCCTCTTTTCCATCATGGCGCGCAAGGGTTCATCCAGGAGGAAAGAGACGCTGTAGAGGCATACCGCCAGGCCGGCCGGCACTCCCACACCCCAGCGCAGAGCCGGTGAGCCTGTCAGTTTTTGAAGCCTGGAGCGAGGACCGTCAGTCGGAACGCCCCCGGGCGACCGGGTATTTCCTACTTTGTTCTGACTCATGATTACTCCGCCTGCATTTGGAAACTTGCGCCCAGCAGGTGCGTCGAATCAGGCTGCACGCAACAGGTGTGGCAACTGTTGCGTTGCAGGTTGAGGCGTCATTTGTGCCTGAACACCTTGTTGATCACCACGACCACAACCACCAAAACCGCGAGCACCGCCCAAATAGAGAGCTGTCCACCCATCCAGGCAAAGTTATGGTTCATCATAAAAGCTCCTTTGCGCCTTGCGGACCTCCCGGCACGTCGAGAGGAACCCGAGGGACGGCAAGACACCGCTGCACATAAAGAGCAATTGGCCTGCCAAATATGCAAAATGCCGGATAGTTTAGTTTTTGCCTGCAGCAACGGTGCTTTAGGTTGCAGCCCGGAAGCTCGGAGAGCCTGGAAACGTTACCGGCACCCTCAGCATTTGGCGGAACTTCTGAAGTGTGAGGGTTGCACAGCATCGGCTGCAGGGACCTCCTTTTTGTTACGTTTAAGGACCGCTTTTTCCCTTCCCTTGCGCAACCCCACCAAATATGACGGCTTTGTTAAATACCGTGGCCTGGGTTTACGGCTATCCTTTTCCCATCCCGATGGATCTCCGCCTTTACCCTGAAGAATGGGCATCTTACCCCTACTCTTCCAGCGCACAACCCTTGGCACGTTAGTTGTACTAGATTGAGTCAGGTGCCAGGTATCGAAAGCATCAAAGACAATGTCACCCAAAGAGAAAAAGGAGCCACAATGCACAGTAAATCCGTTCTTGCCATGCTGGTGTTGACTGCTGCCACGCTCTCCTTGAACTTCGTTCCTGCCGAGGCAGCCAATGTAAGTGTCAACATCAACGGCTACGTGCCGGCGCCCCCGGGCGTATTCGTCCGCGTCGACGCGGGCCGCCCCTACTACATCGAGCACGAGCACCGGGTGTACATGGAAAGAGAAAAACCCGCGAAGTACCGTAAGCACCACAAAGAGAAAAAGCATCACTACGACGATCACGACAATGGCAATCATTACGGTAATGACAAGCACGGAGGACGCGGGCGTTAGCATGCGCCTCGTTGATTGCCCTCATTGCAAAGCTAGCGGGCGGGGGACCGGCGGAATTGATGAAGTAGCTGAAATGAGCGCCAACGTCACGGAATACACAGGTAGTCGGGGGCAGGTGTTGCAGAAGTGATAACAATGCCCTGAACCGTGAAGAGAAAAAGGAGAAACACATGCGGAAAATACTGTACGGATTCATCGCACTATGGATGCTGATGGGATCGGCTAATGCTGCCCTGGCCGGTGTGAGCATCGGCATCGGGCTTCCCAACGTGAGCATCGGGATCAACCTGCCGCTCTACCCAGAACTGGTGGCGGTGCCGGGTTACCCGGTCTACTACGCACCCGGGGTGGACGGCAACTACTTCTTTTATGACGGCATGTACTGGGTGTACCAGAATGACAACTGGTACGCGAGCTCCTGGTATAACGGCCCCTGGGGGTTCGTTGATCCATTCTACGTGCCGCTCTACGTCCTGCGGGTTCCGGTTGGCTATTATCGACAGCCCCCCATGTACTTCAGCGGCTGGGCGTCCAATGCACCGCCGCGCTGGGGTCAGCACTGGGGTCACTCCTGGGAACAGCGCCGCGGCGGATGGGACCGCTGGAATCGCAGTTCGGCACCGAGACCTGCTCCGCTCCCCACCTACCAACGTCAGTATGCTGGCGACCGGTATCCCCGCGTGGAGCAGCAGAAAGCGCTGCGCACTCAGAATTACCGCTACCAGCCGCGTGAGAAGGTCGTAAACCAGCATTTCAAGCAGGCGACGCAGAAGGCACCGGCAGCTCAGCACGGCAAGCAGGAAAGGCCGCAACAGCACGCACCTGCCGCCAGGGAACAAAGGCAGCAGCCTGCGGCAGCACAGCCGCAACAGCAGCGCCAGCTAAAACAGCAGCAGCGACAGCAGCAAGAACAACAGCACCAGCAGCAACCCCAGCAGCGCCAGCTAAAACAGCAACAGCAACAAGAACAACAGCACCAGCAAAAGCCCCAAAAGCCCCAAAAGCCCCAGCAGCCCCAGCAGCCCCAGCAGCCCCAGCAACAAAAGCAGCAACAGCAGCAACAGCAGCAGCGCGGGCCGCAAGGTCATGACCAGCAGCAGGGTCACGAGCAGCGAGGCGGCGGGCAGGATCACGGACAGGGACAAAATAAAGAAGAGGGACGAGGCCGATAACTGAGCTGGGAATCGTTCCCAGCATAGGAAAAGCCTCACATGTTGCCACAACACTTCCCCCCGGCCTCTTAGCATCAGGAGGCCGGGGGGAAGTGTAACCGGAGAATCCAGCTTTCGATTGGTAGTAAAACGCCACAACAGCAGATAAACTTAATTTTAACTGGATATCCAGGGCTAGATTGGATTCCAAAGTAAGATGATCTGGGGATACCAACAGAGCATGCGAAGGAGACGCAGATGGACAAACGGACTGAGTACATAGAGAAGCTCTCGGCACAGATGGTAGAATGGGACACCCAGATAGAGCGCCTGAAGGACAAGGCAGAAAGCGCCACAGTCGATTCCATGTCTGACTACAGCCAGGCGATCGCAGCCTTACAGCTCAAGCGGGATGAGGCCGCCCAAAAGCTGCAGGGCATATCGGCTGCTGGCGATCATGAATGGGAAGAGCTCAAAACCGGAACCGACCAGGTCTGGGATGAAGTAAGGACAATGCTGCGCGACACCGTGATGAAGATAAAGTAGCAGGCGGAGCCTCATAATTGCCGCCGTTTAGCAGGAGATCGGCATGAAATCCAACAAGTTCGCTTCATGGTTTACCAGCTTCGCCAAGATGACGTCGCGCACCGCGGGGCGGCCTTCGGCGTTCGTGGCGGCGGGCGCGGTCATCGTCATCTGGATCGTGACCGGCCCGCTTTTCCACTTCAGTGACACTTGGCAGCTGGTGATCAACACCGGAACCACCATCGTCACATTCCTGATGGTCTTCCTGATCCAAAACACCCAGAACCGCGATTCAGAGGCGGTGCAAGTCAAGCTGGACGAGCTGATCCGCGCCCATGAGGGTGCGCACAACGCGCTGCTGGATCTGGAGGAGTTGGAGGAACACGAGCTAGACCGCATCCGCCAGACCTACTCGGCGCTGGCCAAGCAGGCCCGGGCCGAGCTGCGCAAAGGCATAACCGACACCGGGCACCCCGATCTGGGTAAACAGGTGACGGCGAAAAGGGTGCAGAAAGCACCGCACCGCCCTGGCTCTGAACTGCCCCAAGCGATAAACCGCGTGGGTAACTCGAAGTCAAAACAACAAGGGGAAAAAATGTAATGAAGTAGTGCTATGGGTAATGTGATGACACTGGCAGGACCTGATTCGGCTCTTCCCGAAACGGGAAACTTGGCCGTAAGGAGGAAACAACATGCGCAACTCATTTTTAGCAATGGTCATGGTGCTCCTGGCATTGCCGGCCTATGCGGGTGAAATCAGCTTTCTGGGAGGCTATGGCTGGACCGACAAGCCAACGGAGAAAACCTACGCCTGGCAGACCCAGTACATGGAAGGACTAGGTGATCACTTCGCCTACAGCCTGGCCTATGTAAACCAGGGACACTTCATCGAACATCACCGTGACGGCTATGCCGCCAACCTCTGGGCCCGCACCAATCTCCTCGAGAAGCGGCTTTCGCTCGGGGTCGGCGTGGGCGGTCTCTACTATTTCGACACCATCAAGCCGGCCGCTGGCAGCAGTGCACCCGAACGCGACTATCACGGCTTGGGAGGCACGGTCAACCTGGCGGCCACCTGGTACACCGAAAGCCGCTTTTTCTATCAACTGCAGGGCTACTACGTCAGAGGCGATAAAAGCTTCAATACCCTCACGGCCCTGGCAGGCATAGGCTACCAGCTCGATGCACCGCCGGTGCAGGGGCCGGATGTGAAGGGTACTCATCAGCATTACCGGACCACCGAAAACGAGCTGACCCTGATGGGCGGGGAATCCATCGTGAACATCGCCGGTAAGGGGAAATCGGCCGCGGCCGCTCTTGAGTACCGGCGCGGAATCTGGCGCTATCTTGAGGTATCGGCCGGGGGCCTGTACGAGGGGAAGAGCGACCTGATCAACCGCTACGGTATCACCACCCAAGTCTGGCTGGCAAAGCGCTTTCTTGACGACAACATGTCGCTGGGTGCCGGCTTCGGCCCTTATTTCGCCGTTGACGAACTCCGTGGCGGCAGTACAAGCGGGCGCAATATCTTCATATCGAAGATCGCCTCGATCTCCGGCAGCCTCAAGCTGAGCGAGCACGTCGACCTGCGTGCCACCTTCGACCGGGTCATCACGACCTACGACCGCGACTCCGACATCTTCATGGGCGGTTTCGGCTACCGGTTCTGATACCGGCATAATCAAAGCCTAACCACAGAGGGGCACAGAGGCACACAGAGGAAATCAACCCTAAAGGCACAGCCCTTTGGTTTGAACCTGGATCAGGTTCCGGGTTTCCTCTGTGTTACTTTGCGCCCCTTCGTGCTGGTAATTTCTGTTTATCTCCCCTCTGCCCGAGCCATATCCTGCACCACATACCTGCCGCAGACGAAACAAAGCACACCGGCCAGCACCATGGCTAAGGGGGTGATCAGAAGGGCGTCGCGCAATCCCCGCCGGTCGGAAAGCCAGCCTAGGATGGAGGGGGAAAAGGCGTCTCCCAGGGCGTGGATGAAAAATATGTTCACCGCAAAGGCCATGGCGCGCACCGCGGGCGGGGTGACGTTGAGAATGACGGTGTTGAGTGGCCCGGTATTGAGAAAGAGGAAGAACTCGGCGATGAAGATCGCTGACAGGCAGGGTATCAGGTTGTGCGCCAGTAAGGCCAAGGCGGCAAAGGGTGCTCCGATCAGGAATCCCCAGCCTGAGATCAGCAGGTACCCCTTGCCGCTTTTCTTTTGCCAGCGGTCGCCGAGCCAGCCGCCGATCAAGGTGCCCAGGATCCCCGCCGCCACCGTGGTGGCGCCGAAAAGGGTGTTTCCCCAGGCCACGTCCAGGGAATGGGCGCGGTTCAAAAATGAGGGGATCCACTGGGCGAGCCCCCCGATGGCGAAGGTCATCGCCGCCATGGCGAGGGTGTTGCACACGAAGGAGCGGTTTTTGAAGAGGTCCGCGTACCCGGCGGAGGCCTGAACTTTCGAGGCGGCAGGTGAGGCGCCATCGCCTCCGCGTGGAGGGGTGCGCAAGAACGCGATGGGAACCGCCAGGATAAGCCCCGGCACCCCGACCATCAGGAAGGCGGCGTGCCAGCCGTAGTTCTGTCCCAGCACTCCGCCCAGGAGGTAACCCAGAGCGCTCCCCACCGGGATGGCGACGTAAAACCAGGAAAGGATCTGGCCGCGGCGCTCCGTCGGGAAGAAATCGGCGATGAGCCCCGGCGAGACCGTGCCGAAACTCGCCTCCCCCACCCCGACAGTTGCCCGGGCCGCCAATAGGGACCGGTAGCCGGGGGCAAAACCGGCAAATGCCGTGGCGAGGCTCCAGACGACCAGGCCGCCGGAGGCGAGTTTGACGCGGCTCCAGCGATCACCCAACCAGCCGAAGAGCGGCGCGAGCAGCAGATAGCTCAGCATGAAGGCGCTGCCAAGCAGGCCCAGCGCCGTGTCGGAGAGCAGCAGGTCGGTCTTGATAAGGGGAAACACCGCGAAGAGCACCTGTCGGTCGATGTAGTTCAACAGGTTCACCGACAAAAGGAGCCCCAGTGCGTAGCGGCGGTAGGAAAGCGATATCGGTGCGGCTGCTGACATACGGCACATCCTCCAAACTTTTACGAGCCTGCTAGGGAAACCGAACGCCTCCTCGCTGAAAGAGTTGCAGGGGTCAGGGCGAGGGAGAGTTTGTATCAGCCGATTTGAAAATGGGCGCCTTTCGGCGCTATCCACTGGCCGAGCAGCGAGCTATAGCTGCTGCACCGCCTGGCGGGTCTGTTCCACGATCTGCGCCGGTTCCTCCAGGGTAAAGTGCAGGGGCTCGCCGAAGGTCACCCTCACCTCACCGCGCTTGGGATAGTTCGCCCCGTGCGGCAGGACCTGATCGGTGCCGCTAATCTTGATCGGCACCACTGGAATCCCCAGGGCTTGCACCATGAGGCCCAGCCCCACCTGGAAAGGCAGCAGCTTGCCGTCCAGCGAATGCTCGCCCTCGGGAAAGATAAGGACGCTGACGCCCGCATCGGCGAGCTTTCCCATGAACCTGAGCGAACCGCTGAACCCCTTGCTTTGCGAGAGCGGGAACAAGTTAAAGAGCAGCGACGCGTACTGGTAGCTCAGACGCCGCAGGATCATGCCGAGGCCATGGTGGTCTCCAAAGAAAAACTCCTCCCAGGCGGCCGTGGCGCAGCTGTAGCGCAGCCTCGGGGGGAGCGCGAACATGACGGCAGGTTGGTCCAGGTAACTCAGATGGTTGGCCACGAAGAATACCGGCCCGCTAAGCTGCTCCAGGTGCTCCGCGCCGCTCACCCGCAGGGTGGCGAAGCTGCGAAACAGGGGGCCATGGCAGAGGGTATCCCACACCCGGCGCACTCCGCTGGCGAACGATGAGTTTGTCCAGAACCGGAAATGGTCGTGCCGGGTCAGCTTTTCCCGCTTCGCGACGATCTGGCGCAGCTCCGAGACCCGCGTTTCCTGCCCGAGCTGCGCATCGTCGATGTCCAGGCGGTACTCCTGTTCCAGGAAGTTGACCAGTTCCAGGCGATCGATCGAGGTGAGTCCCAGGTCGGCAACCAGTAGAGAATCCTCGCGGATCTGCGCGGCGCGAGCGCCGGTCACCTTGGCCAGCAGGTTGATGAGGCTGTCCCCGGAAACGGTGGCGTCGCCTCCCTGCGGCCCTTTTTGGACCGCCTCCTTCACCGCGAACTTCTTGATCTTGAGGGTGGTGGTCTTGGGAAATTCAGGCTCGTTCCAGAGGGTGAACCCGGTAATCTGGTGCAGCGCGTCCAGGCGGCCATTGGCTTGGCTCACGATGTCCTCCGGGGCTATGCCTCCGCCGTCCAGAAGCAGCACGGCGTGCACCTCTTCCCCCCCGCCCCGCTCCAGCCCGATCACGCAGGACTCCTTCACCCCGGCGATGCCGTTCAGCACCGTCTCCAGCTCGTCCGGGTACACGTTCACCCCCGCCCCGGTGACGATCAGCTCCTTCTCTCTCCCCTTGATGACCAGGCCGCCGTCCGGGGCGATCTCACCCAAGTCGCCGGTCTGAAACCAGCCGTCGCTGGTGAAGGCGTCGCGGGTGGCCTGCTCGTTTTGGTAGTAGCCCGGGAAAATGCTCGCGCCGCGGGCCAGGATTTTCTTGTCCTCGATCTTCAGCTCGACGCCGGGCAAGGGAGGTCCGACCGAGCCCGCAACCTGGCGTTCCATGGTGTTGACGCACAAGACCGGAGAAGTCTCGGTGAGGCCGTACCCTTCCAGGACGGTGAACCCCATGGCGCTCCAAAAGTTGAACAGCTCAGGGTTAAGCGAGGCGCCGCCGGAGACGAACACGGTGAAGTTGGCGCCGAACTTGCGCTGCACCGGGTAAAAGAGCAGCCGGCGCGCCCCCTTGGGGAATTTAACCGCGAGCCGGGACCAAAGCCGGGCGGCGGCGCCCAGGTGCTTATCAGCCAGCTCGCGCTCGATGGTTGACTTAAGGAGCTGCATGAGGCGCGGCACGGACATGATGACGTAGATGTCCTCTTCGCTGAGCGCCTCCATGATGGCCGAAGGCTTCAGGGTGCCCAGGTAGACGACGCTCGCTCCCCGGTAGAGCGGGGTGAAAAATCCACCCATCTGCTCGAACATGTGGGAGAGCGGCAGCAGCGAGAGAAAGCTGAAATCGCCGGTGATGATGGGAATCTGGCGGTTTATCTGGGTCAGATTGGCGATCAGGTTCCCGTGGGTCAGCATCACCCCCTTGGGGTTTCCCGTGGTGCCGGAAGTATAGATGAGCTGCGCGGTAGCCTCGGGCGCGGGCGCGGCGACCACGCGAATCGGCGGGAGGTCCGGCAAGAGATACTGGAGATCCTCCAAAAGCAGCGTAGCGCCCTCGGTGATGCGCTCGGGCTTGAAGCGGCTTTGCAGCACCAGTTTGGCCCCGGTCAGGCCGCGGATCGAGTCGGCGCGCGCCAAGTCGGACATGAAGTCCACCGGGACCGCGATGGCGCCGCGAATCAGGATGCCCCAGTAGGCGACCGCCCAAGAGGAGGAGTTCGGCCCCCAGATAAGCACCCGGTCACCTTCCGCCACGCCGTTTTGCGCCAGGAGGCTGGCCATCTTCAGACTCAGCTCGTGCAGTCGCCGGTAGGAAACGGCTATCCTGCGCACCCCGGTACGGTTCACCAGGGCGGTTTTGTCGCCTAATGCCGCGAAACTATGGAAAAGATCGATAAGTGTCTTCATGGCAAAACTCCTTACAGGAACCCTTTAGCGCACCCGGTAGGTGCTGGCGCGCCTGCAGGCCCGTTCCAGGCAAAAGGAGCAACAGCCGCAATTCCTCCGCGGCACTCGTTCCTTTCACATGAGCCAACGCCTCTTAAGTAGCAACAAGGCAAGTGAAAAGGTGGCCAGGCCGACGACAACCAGGTACACGAAGTCGATGGAGAAATTGGCCAGCCTGCCATCCTCGAGGAGTATGGAACGGATCGGCTCATACAGCTGGTAGGAAGGTAAGATCGGCGCCACCGCGGTCAGCTTCTGAGAGAAATCCGAGAGCGCGGAAGGGAGCAGATGAGGCAGGTAGAAGATCACCCCAAGGGTCCGGGCACTGGCCTGGCTGCGGCACAAAAACCCGAGCAGTATCCCGTACGAGCTGAAGCAGAAACTGCCCGCCACAAAGAAGGCCAGGTAGCTCGGCAGGTCTCCGAAATCGAAACTGCCCAGCAGGTGGAGAAACATGACGGACACCAGAATCAGGATCATGCCGAGCAGCAGCTTGGCGATGAGCCACTCGACCTCTCGCATGGGTGTCTGCAACAGCGCAAGCAGCAACTTCTTTTCCTTTTCCTCGGCTATCTGGGCAGGCATGATGACGAAGCTTACCAGCAGTACCAGCATCAGGGTCCAGGTAGGGAGGGTCTGCTTCTGAATACCGCCTTTTTGCAGCACGTCGATGTCGGATATCCAGTCCCTGTTCCTGCCTTCCACGGCCTTTTGCAGAGCCGACAGCGTTTCCACGATGGAAAGGGTCTGCAGGGATTCCTTCTTCAGCACTACCAGCACCACGTTGTCCGGTGCGGTCGCCGACCTGACCAGCAGCCCGTCTATGCCTTTGGCCTTTAAGAGTTTCTCCCCTGCGCTGCGGTCGGCGACGCTGCTCACCGTGAAGACCCTGCCGGCTGACCGGATGCTTCGCTCGATTACCGACGCATAACGCTCGTCTTGCACCAGCCCGATGGCTATCTTCTTGTGCTCGGAGGCAACGCTGTCGACCAGCTTCAGGGAGACGAAAACAAAAAAGGGAATGAACAGGATAAGAAAGATGGTCTTGTTCTTAACCGCCAGGTACAGATCGTTCAGTGTGAGAGTCAGGATGTTTCGTATCATGAGTAGAGCTCTTCATGGACACCGGATTGGAAGTACTCCGGCGTCGATCCGTCAAACACCACCGCTCCCTGGTGCAGCATGATGATCCGCGTGGCCAGTGACTTTATTTCCTCGGGCCGGTGCGAAGTGAAAATGATGGTTTTTCCCATGGCGTGGTAGTCCTTCAGGAGTCTATGGATGACGTTGGTCATCTCGAAGTCGATCCCTGAGGTCGGCTCGTCGAAGAGCAGAATGGACGGATCGGAAAGTAGCGCGCGCCCGATGCTGACCCTTTGCCGCAAACCTTTGGACAGCACCTGCACCTTGGTGGTCCGGAAAGGGAGCAGTTCGAAGTCGGTCAAGATCGTCTCTATGCGGCTAAAGGGCACCTGGAAGAGCCGCGCAAAAAGCCTCAGGTTGTACTGCACCGTGAAGGATTCGAACAGGTTGGGCACTTCCGGAACGAAGCCGAATTTCCTCACCACGGCGAGCCGGTCCACCAGACTGGCGCCGTCCACCAGGACCTCGCCGCTGTCGGGCAGGTGCCAACTGGCCAGCATCTTCAAGAGGGTCGATTTCCCCGCGCCGTTGTGTCCGACGACGGCGACCAGTTCCCCCTGCTGCACCTCCAGATTAAGTGGCAGCAGACCTCTTTTGCCTTCGAACACCTTCGACAGATTACGAATTTGCAGTTGCATAGTTGTTTACCAAGGTGGACTGCTCGTCACAAACATCCCCCCCTTTGCCGGGGAGGCAGAGTTGCTTCGAGCGTAAGATGCCTTGAGCTGTCGAGCTCTGTTATCCCTCGCGGCGAGCACTGGAGGAGTGCGGGAGAGGAGGCACCTGCCGGTAGCTTCCTCCCCTCCCCCCAACCGACATCCGCCGCCTCAGCAGAGGCCGGCCGAGTTCGACGCAGCGATCAGGTGCGCTGCACCAGGTAGATGATGACGAATACCAACGCTACCACGAGTAAAATACCGATGACGAATCCCATTGCTCTCTCCTTTTAGGTCCTGTGAACCAGGTACACGATGACGAATATCAATGCTACTGCCAGTAAAACTCCAATAAGAAATTCCATTGCAACCTCCTTGTTCTACTCGGCAGGCAGATGCTTGCCGGTCTCTATTTCACGTTTTTCATGATACAGGAAGCGCACCATGTAGTACTCGAACGGGTAGCCGCTTTCGTAGTAGCGAAAACTCTGCTGGTGCCGCATGTCGACCCCCTCAAGGGTCGTTACCGCGGCGCCCAGGGCCAGCGGGTAGCCGGTGTTGCCGAAGGGGTCGATCGCCGTGTAGATCCCGTAGGTGACAGCGGAATCGAAGGCCAGGCCTGCCGTGTCGCGCACGGACGAGGGGCCGAAGAACGGCAGCACCACGTACGGACCGGAGTGGGCCCCCCAGTAGCCGAGCGTCCTGCCGAAGTCCTGGTCCTGACGGGCCAGCCCGAACTTGGTGGCCGGATCGAACATGCCGGCGAGCCCCACGGTACTGTTGGTCACGAACCGGCCCAAGGTGATTGCCGACTCCTTCGCCTTCAGCTGGAACAGGCTGTTACTGAGATTCCTTATCTCGTTCAGGTTGTTGAAGATGCCCGACACGCGGTGCTGGACGAAGGTGGGAGTGACGTACTCGTAGCCGTTCACCACCGGGACGAGCAGGTAGCGGTCCAGGTAGAAGTTGAACCGGTACATGTTGCGGTTGAAGCCTTCCCAAGGATCCGCCACCTCGCTGAAACGCTGGTCGCGGAACTCGTTTATCGAGTGCATGGGACGCACCTCCGCCTGGTTGTTCACCAGGCTCGCGGCACAACCTGAGAGGGATATCGATACCAGCAGTGCGACTGCCGTGCGCCAGAAAAGCGGTCTCATGGCTGCACCTCCTTATCCTGGAAGAAGCCGACCATGTAGGCCAGATTTTCCTTGTACTCGAGGTTCCCCAGATGGCCGCCGCGCGGGTAGACCTTGGTGTGCTCGCCGAAGAGCTGTGTCAGGTAGGCAAGCTCGGACTTGGTGAGAATGAAATCGTTCTCGTTGACCATGACGCCGAATTTGGCCGACGACTTCAGGTACCCCTCGATGCTTCTCAGGGTCAGCGACTCGATGAAGGCGGCCTTGGTGAGTCCGGGCCGCTTTTTCTGAAAGTAGGGGAACATGTACTCGTTCACGTAGTCGAAAAAGCTCAGGTGCGTGGAGACCAGGAAGTAGTCGTCAAGTGAATCCGACGGTCTCAGCACACGGTTCCTGGGCACCACATAGCCGCTGTTGGTCATCACGTCCGAGGCGAAGATCATGCCCGCCAGGTTGATGCGGAAGGTAAGGCCGATCAGGCCCGCGGTTTCCTCGTGCGAGAAGAGCTTTTCCGTGTAGATCGAGTAGAGAAAGTCGTCGTTTATGGACACGAAATTGCCGTAGCTGTAGTACTCGCTGAACTTGGACAGCATCTTGTTGAAGAAGATCCCCTGCTTCTTGGGTCCGCCGGGAATCTGCTTCAGCATGTCCTCGATCCTCGTCACCGACTCGTAGAGACTCACCGCCGGATTGATCATAAGAACCTTGCGGAAGTTGAAGACCTGGCGTTCTTCATCCAGTTTGGCCACGAAGGCAGCCTGGGTGGCCCCCAGGCTGTAGCCGCCCAGGTAGAACGAGGAGACCTCTATGTCGCCCGAAACCTTCTGCCAGGCGGCCTCCATGGCACGGTACAGGTCGGCCGCATCCTCGGTCAGATCGCCCGGCACGCCACTTTGGGAGGCCGAGACGATGAAATTGGCATGCGAGGGCGATGGAAGCGTGATGACGTGAAACCCGGCAACGTAGAGCGCCTTCATCATGGTGAGGACCTTGGTGCTCCGGTCGTTGGAGCCGGCCCCGGCGATCAGGAAAACCAGCGGCGCCTTCTGCTTTTGGTACGCGAAGGTGCAGCGCAGGCCCTTGTCGTAGAAGAAGACCGGTGGTTTCTCCCGGTTGTGCAGGACGTCAAGCTCCAGTTGCCGCACGCGCATCTTGGCGGGGAACACCGGCATCAGGCTCGCCGGGGTCCCCATGATGGTAGCTTCGTACGCCCCGGGGATCGGGTAGCCGTAGCCGTCGTCCGCCGCGAGGCACGGCAAGGGCAACAGGACGAGACAGGAGATGATCAGTAGTAGTCTCAGGTACATAAAGCCTCCCGGCAGGACCTGGTTCCACTGAGTTTTGAACCAGGTCCTTGATGCAGCGTTATTGGTAGCGCCAGGCTGAGCCGGGAATTAGTGGCGTCCGCCGTGACCGCCTTCATGACCGCCTTCATAATAACCGCCGCGGCCGCGTCCCTCGTCGCCCCAATAGGGGAAAATGCACCCGGAGAGCATCATGGTTGCTACGAACAGAACTACCGTTGCCAGTATCGATGATTTTCTCATTACCCACTCCCTCACATCTAAGTGAATTGTTAATTCCTGGTGCCTCGGCCGGGTCCGCCCCCAGGGGGCGAACTCCGTGCCGTCGTTACATACTGAAACCTGTGGCCGTTAGCCCAGGCGACCGTTTCGGCTAATATAGGTAGAGCAGTTAGCGTGCCGGAGGCTGCGGGTGGGTTAAGAGTTGAATTTAACAGGAGGAAGCTGCGAAAGAGGCGGGTGGTGGCTGAAAAACCGTTTGAATGAATCCGTCGCCAGTTGCGTAACCGTCGTATATGACGGGACCGGCAATTCTGCAGGTGGCTGGTACTGCTTGAGGATCAACGACCGCGTCGCATGTTGACACAGATCAGTGTGATGACGCCGAAACTTCCATTCGAGCGATCCCTGCTACTCCCGCACCTCGACGGTCACCTCGAAAGTGGTGGCAGGAGCCTTGGTCTCGAAGGGTCGTCGGTACACCAGTCTGAGGGGAACTTCTCCGTTGGCGGCAGCCACGAAACTGAAGCGGTACCGCCCGCCGGCGCCGAGGGCTTTGCTGTCACGGGTAAACTCCGGCTCGCCCTGCTGAACCAGAACGTGATTGTCACCCGAGGCAAAGGCCCAACCGAAGCCGGTGGAGGGATTGCCGGGGAGGATGACGATGAGCCGATCACCGCGATGCAGGGAGACCGTCTTGCCGCCATCCCTCTGGTCGACCACCACCTCCGCCGGTCCGAGGTGCGATGAGGGGTGAGCCACGCAGGAAAAACCGGCTACGGCAACCAACAGCGTCATCAGGAGGGCGCGCAGTCCCTCGGGTAAGCCCACTCTCTTTTTCATTCTCTCTCCTCCAGATGCCGATGTCGCCCAACCCGGCGTTGCCGAAAGCGACCCGCTCCTGGCGTCAACGCTTTCACTCGAATGAATGAGCTACTGCCATATACCAGTCATTCCAAATGACAAATTATACCGGCTCGGCCTGGGCGTTGCACCCAGGCAACCGTCCCTAATTGCACGGGAAAAACCCACAGTACTGCTTACCAACAAAGGCCGCTACTGGGGCGGCCTCCATCCGCTTCGTTGCTTAAAAATTGGTACGCACTTTATTCTGGTCATGGGCAAATGTTGACAGTTTCACCTCGGTTCCGCGCTTACCCTCTAGGGCATAGTTATAGGACCGTGTCGTCCGGTAGGCGAAATCTATATCATCACATCCGGCGAATCTGGCCAGCACGTCTTCCCATATCTCCTGGGTGCTCTCGCGCCTGTGGCGGGTTTGACAGAGATGACGCACAGTCAGGAGTATGCCGCTTTCCTCGACGGTGGTGAAGACCCTCGGAGTCAGGTCGAGCGGGACTATCAAAAAGTCCCTCGCATACTCCTTCAGTTTGCTTTCTGCAGGCTCGGCCAGATGCCCGGCATGGGTAATGGCTATCTCATTCAAGATATCCTTGGCCCTTTTCCAGCTGCTCTCGAATGTAATGAGGACGGCGACCTCGTTCCAGATGAAGTCGTGCATCCCCCTGCTATAGATTGCCACGGGTTCGACGAACACTTTGCTGTTGGGAATATGCACGATTCGCCCTGTGATCTGGTCCGCATGGACCCAGCTGCCGATCTCAGCGAGGGTAAAACGGGAAGTCGTCACGTCCATGACGTCTCCCGCATGAGTGCCTACTTGGATGCGGTCCCCCACGGCGAAGGGCCTGCGCCAGAGAATGAACATCCATCCCACCAGGTTCACCAGTGGGTCTTTCAAGGCGACAGCCAGGCCCGCTGTCAACAGTCCGAGAAAAGTGGCCGCGTTGTGAAATCCTTCGAACGATACCCGGCCCACCAGCAATACGGTTAACACGAATGCAGCATAACCGGAGATTTTCCGCCACCGGTAACAAACCTGCAAATTCTTCGTTTGCCGCCCTACCCGCTTCAATATCAGCCATCGCAAAGACCAGATGATTGCCATGCATGTCAGCGAACTGAACAAATGGTGGTAAAGTCCGATAGAAATACCGGTAGCTCTGCTAAGCCATACGACGAAATCCTGCAAAATTCCCTCAAATTTCCCCATGATTCATCCTCTTCCACTTCAAACGTGATGAAGCCGCAAAGATGTGACACAACTCGTCGGGCTCAGTGCGGCTGCGCGGCCCGCGCTATTTCGCCCAACGCCTGGGCCAGATCGCGGCTGACGGCAGCCAGTGCCCGACTCTGGGCCGCCACCAGTGCGTCATAACCAGCAGCGCCGACAGGTTCGCTGACCACGGTGCGGCCCATCTTCGGAACCCCGCCCTCGCTTCTGCGGATCGACCAGAGGGCCTCCAGGCCGACTCCTTCCCCGGCGGTCATCTCGAAACGCTGGATATCGAGCAGGACCCGATAGTCAGCATCGAGGCCCGCGTTCTGCGGATAGGTCGACACACGTGCCGGTTTGAGCAGAATACCCAGGTCGGCCGCCATGATGCGCGGGATCTCGCTCTTCAGGGACTCGGTCGTTTGTTGAACTTTTTCCTACTTCCTTTCAGGTGCCCGACTGGACATTATTACATCGATGATCTGGAGCCTCTGGAGGAAGCGGGCAAACTCACGAAGCGTCATCAAGTCCTTTTCCGGTATTCCGTCCGGGTCAAAATGCATGACGTCATTTCTGATTTTCCTGACACTCTCAAACTTCTCCAGACATGTTTTACGATCAACGGTAATGTTCAACTTGTCCCATCGTTCCGGATTTTCCAGCAACTTTATGTACTCTCCGTAAGTAAGATCTGCAACTGAGGTGACTACGCGTTTTGTATCTGTCGGGTCTTTTGCAGACCCCAATTCTGTATGAGTAAACCGTTGGCTGATTACCCGTGGCACGTGGTTTTCTATTTCACCCAGTAACAAGAATGGCTCTGCCAGTTGTTGAAACTGCAGGCTCAGGTCACTTGCGGTGACGATGCCGGTCGTCGATCGGATAACGGTAAACCGCGTCGTTGGCCCAAGCAAAAGCCGGTAAAAGTAGCAGCAAGCCAATGAGGACGCATCGTGTAATTTTCATAGCTAATCCTTTGTCTCTACCGACCGCACCCTATGAAGCATGGGACCTTTGTCTGCGATTCAACTTCGTTCAAGCTGCTTTCCATTCACGTATCCAGTCACAGTTCGCCAAGTAAGGCCATTTTTTGTGCGTCAAAGAGAAAAACGTCGCTGCTATAGTTACAAACCGGTCACTTCCATCGCGTTTAATGCTTGCAGAATTGCACCGGTTATGTCGACCTTGTCGTCCAGGTACAGCAAACTTTCATTTTTTGAAAAGATGCAGAGGAACCCTTTCTTCCGACCGTAATCCTGAACGACCTTGACAATTTCCCCGACTATACTCTTGGTCAGCTGGGCGTTCTCTACCCGGTTCTGTTCAGCGGTTTTAGTAATGAACTGCTGGTATTCTTGGAACCTGTTCTCGTAAGCTTTTTGCTTGGCGCTCCTCTCTGTCTCCGATAGCTGCGCGCTCTGTTTATCCAGTTCCGCTTTCAGCTTGTTCAACACTCTTTCTCTGGAGTTTTTCTCCAG
>Ga0079306_1000228_pt1 | contig 62284 bp, 64 predicted proteins | sample Methanotroph_Enr_FD_79181 | JGI IMG/M metagenome (GOLD analysis project Ga0079306, IMG submission 79181) | Enriched soil microbial communities from Old Woman Creek wetland in Ohio, USA - Methanotroph_Enrichment_5 | ecosystem: Environmental > Terrestrial > Soil > Wetlands | place: USA: Ohio... | reverse complement strand
TTGAGCAGGGAATTAAGCTCGCTGCCGTCATAATCGAACTCATGACAGAAAAGAATTTGAATTTCAATGTGGCCCGACTGATACATTCATTACCCGCATTGCCGGCAAATGTGGATGAATTGCTCGATTCTTTGGGCAAAGATGATCTAAAGCAAAGGCTGGCGGATTTGGCGCAGAAAGATCCGGCTATTTGCGCAGAGCTAATGTATCTGGCCAATACGCATTGTTTTGGAAATTGCGAATCGGTGCAAAGTCTCGATGACGCACTGGGCGCTTCCGATCTTGAGGGCATGTCACAAATAATTGCGGCGACTTTCGCCACCCGCCAAGTCGAAGAAGGCTTCGGAACGGCTATAAACCTCGGACGTTTTTTTTCACATTCACAGGATATATCCATAAGCGCGGGAATATTGGCCCAGATTTGCGGGATGGGTGAAAAAGAGACGCAGGTCTACTCCACGACGGGGCTTATGCACGATGTGGGCAGGGTCGTGATCTCGGCGGTTACAAAAGAGGAGTGCGCGCCGCTTATGGGGGCATCGGTTGAAAAACTCACGCAAATAATCACTCACGAAAAAGAGACTGTCGGGATGGATCACTGCGAAGTTGGTATGCAGCTGGTGAAAAAATGGGGATTCAACGAGTCGCTGCAAAATGGAATTCTGCGGCACCACACTCCAATTGGGACCCAAGGAGTCGATCACCTCGGCGGATTGATCTTTGTGAGCCATTTTGTAAGCGCAAGCGACTTTACAGGCCAGACGCTGGAAAAAAGCCTTCCGGGGGAATTGCTTAAGGAACTGGGCATAGACGGAGCTGGTTTTGATCATGCACAAAAAGTATATCGGGATAGAGAAAAGTAGCTGCCAGAGGTTTTAACCCAAGCTTGACATAATCAGACCTGTGCTGTAATATTATGGGGTGCGCTTTAGGCGCACATTTTTGTTTCGGCAAAGCCGATAGTGGTGAGAGTAGCTCAGCTGGTTAGAGCACTAGATTGTGGTTCTAGGGGTCGCGGGTTCGAATCCCGTCTTTCACCCTTTTCTAAGTTACCTTGAAATCGAGACTTACGATTACCTGCGATCTCGCAGTGCGGCCTTAACTCCTATTGCAAAAAAGAGTAGCACTATTCTTTTTCAAAGGAGCGACCGTGAAAACTGCTGCAAAATCATCGAAAATTCAACCATCTAAACTGCGCCGTCACAAGGCTTACCTGCCACGGCTAGTCGCGTCCTCAACGGCAAGATGATTTTCCTGGGGCGTAATTCTCATAAACACAGGCGGTAATACATACCCACATCAAATTTCAGCGCATAAAAAAAGCCGGGCACAATACCCGGCTTCGTTTTCTCTCCATTGCAGCCTAAATTCCACCATGAATTATCCAGCGATCAGGATGCATCTCGTCATCTCCGCATCGCGTTTTCACCCCGCCAAATATGCGACTAGTTACCTTCCCATCCGCTCCTGTGATCTCAACTTCACATGGCACACTGTAGCTATGGATTCCGCATAGCGGAAAGTATGTTGCTGGCCCTACGGATCGAATTGCCGTTATATTAAAACTGCCGAAATACTCTTTTGCCTTTTCCTCAGATACCCCCGAAAATATCAAACCGGCCTTCTTATAATCCTTATCCTTCAAAGCCTCGAAAAACTGCCGCACCGTCTCAACCGCCGCCTGCTCATCAGTCATAGTTCCCTGTGGTATACCGATTAGCTGATTAAGCTGATCAACCACAGTGACGCCTTTAGGCACCTCGTCCTTGAGCGTAAACATCTTCGCGTCTATAGGCACATTGTAATCGAAAAACTCCGTCGTCGAATCCAGCACCTCCTTATTGCCTTCGAGGTGGTAAGATTCGATACTGGTTATCAGGTTCGTCGCCTGGTCCACATAAAAGATCTGTTTTTTGCCTGCTTCGGCAGAACTGGCCGTAATTGTTGCTGGTTTCTGCTTGTCAGCCGGCGTACTTGTCTCAATTACTGCTTTACCAGCCTTTTCATTATCAACCAGCTTTGCCATTACCAATTGAGGCTGTGCCCCAGCAATAATATTTTTCATCATCTGCTCGATCTTTTTGCTTTGAAAGATGAGATAGCTATTCTTCCTCTTAAAATAAAGCTCCGCTTTTTCCGGCGTCCATACGACGAGCTTTGAGCCATCCTCAGGTGAAACATGCTCCGGCAGATAATATCTCGCCCTCAAAACATTACCGTGCTCATCAGATTGTATCCAGTATTCCAGTGGTTCTTCCTGTCCCGCATTGAATTGTTTGACGTGCACAAAACGTATCGCGTTGCACGCCTTCACTATCTGCTCAATACCAAATGCCGCCGGCACAGACTTATCCATAACTATAATCGACGCTATTGCCGTGATCATCACAACCGCCGCCGCCGCATACCTTATTATCCTGCTCTTCATGATTATTCTCCATAGACCCGCGGCTTTTGAAATATCCGCCCTGCGGGCCCGTTTTGTAAAAGTTTTAATTTCACTCTCGTGTTCCTTCTTCCATTTATCAAAATCGAACTCAGGATGCTTGCGCGCCAGCGCCCCATAAAGCAGTTCGTCAAATTTGTCGTTATTATCAGCCTTCATGACCGGCCTCCGTCTATACCACATCGATTCAGATATTGTGCCATCTTTCTTTTGGCACGTGTAAGCCTGCCGTTGATGCTCGCCTGCGATATCCCCAGCACGTCCGAGATCTGCTCGTAAGATAAGCCGTCATAATACCGCATCACGACCAGCTCCTTCAAATTGCTCGGCAATTTCGAAACCGCCCTGCTCACAGCTTCACCGTCACTTTCGTCACGCGGTTTATCCGCCGCGATCTCCAGGTCATCGCCGTTTAGCTCCGTTCTCTTGCGTCGGAGCATATCCCTTGCTGCGTTTTGGCATATCGCCCTAAGCCACGGCGCAAATCGCCCGTCGTCCTTGAGCTTGTGTAGATTCACCATCGCCCTTGCAAAGGCCTCCTGTGCCGCGTCCTCGGCAAGCTGGTGGTCGTTGAGTATGGCAAACGCCGTCGCCGACATCACCACATAGTGCCTTCGGCATAGCTCACCAAAACTCTCGACATCGCCGCCCTTGGCGTTTCGAACTAGTTCGACCATCTCAAACATCACAAAAACATGCTCCTGTGACCAAAAATCCGTGTTTCTACCATATTGTCCCCCTCAACCCCAAAAAGTAAGCGCAAAAAATAATTTTCCTGCAACCAGCCCACTGTGGCAATCGTGGGTTTAGACCCACGCAGATTCAAAACGCAAACGCAAAACAAAATGAAACTTTCTCGTACCAGCCCCGGCAGGGGCGAGGGAGTAGCCCATAGCGAAAGCTATTTTGCAGTAATTTTTTTCACAGTGCCTAAGAAGTGACTTGTCATCCTCGCGAAGGCGGGGATCCAGCAATAAAAAATTCGCGAAGCGATCCTCTTCAGCCCCGGCACGGACGAAAGATTACCAGCCCACGGTGGCAACCGTGGGTTTAGGCCCACGCAAATCACAAAAACAAAAACACAAAGGCAAAACAAAAATGAACTTTCTCGTACCAGCCCCAACAGGGGCGATAGTAGCCCACAGCGCAAAAGTATTTTGCATCAAATTTTCACAGTGCGAAGAAGTGACCTGTCATCCCCGCGAAGGCGGGGATCCAGTCAATTATCAGCATCGCGCAGCATTCCTCTTCAGCCCCGGCAGGGGCGAAAGGCTCAAACCGCTACCCACACCGAATTTACCCGCCCATAAAAAAAGCCGGGCACAATACCCGGCTTAGTACTTTCCAGCATCAGCTTACTATTCCAAAACCGTCTCGCTTCTCAAGTCGCCATATATCAGTCTTCGTTTATTCTTGCCGATTTCCATTCCAACAACACTGATCTGTTGTCTCCTGCCGCACTTTTACCATAATATTTCTATTTCACTTTGAATTCGTAAACTGGAATCTCATTATTAATGAGATCCTTGCCACGTGCCCGCAGCACAAACCCGCCCGCCTTGACCTCGTAACCAAACTCTTTGCCGCTGTAAAGGTCAACTGGCAGCCCCGCCGGCAGGCTCATTGGCAGATTTCCGGCCTTGCACTTTGATAGATAAATCTCCACAGCCGCTCGCAAAGCATTTACTCGATTCCTATCTCGGACTCTTACATTCAGTAGCTTATCCACAGCCGGCCAGAGTATATGCGTAATCATCGCGTTTGGGTTGCTGTTGGCGTCTTCTTTAATTTGGTTGTTGATCGCTTGCAATGCCGGAATAGCCCGTTCATAAGGAAACTGCATAGCCGACTTGGCCTCAGCACCGCGTTCCAAAAAATATTTCTCATTATCCGCCCAGAATTGTTCATCTCCGTTTTTAATCTGCTCCAATATTTTTTTGGATAGCGTATCATCTACCAACCCGCTGACAATCTGCTTGCCAAGCCCTTTGGATGAGAAATTTATACTCACTATGTAGCGCTCTAGAATTATTTCCTGAGAGATGTGTCGCTTCTCAAGTTCAGATAACTCGAATTTAATTCTATTTAGTTGCGCCTCATTTGCGGAAATTTTTCCAAGATATTCTCCAATCAATACCGAAGTCCGCCCCTCGATCGCGGAACCCAACATATAACAGACATCAGTTCCATCTGCCACATGAGACGCCATGCGGTAATTATTTAAAAGCGTCTCTATCGTCCCGTCATAATCTTTTTGCCAGAACTGAGTCCTTGCCTTTAAAAATGCCAATTGCATGCCTGTTTTGACTGGCACCAGGTATGGAACAAGCAACTCAAATCCCTGCGAATAATCGTCACCCCAATCGCATTGTTCAACTTTGGATGCATCTTCTATGAGCTTAATGGCAGGACCATTTTCCTTCAGAAAAGCCTTCAACGTCTCATTAGGCTCATTTATGTCCGCCAAACTGATTTTGTCCATTACCTCAACCGTATTCTTCGGCATCACCATGAAAGCCTTGTAATACAATACTGCTGCATTATCCGGCGGATACGCTCCAACTGCCACGCCCCACCCAGACAAAATCATCCATAGTCCTAAGAAACTAATGTGCCTCATTTTAATTCCTTTCTAAATTAGAACTGATCAATTTTCAATTTTCCTCTGATCTGGCCAGATATGCTTAAATGCTAGCGTTGCCTGTTTATCCATTTCTTCAACACCGCCGTTAGCAAAAGCTTTAGATAAAGAATATGCACTGATGCTCTTCAATGCCTGTTGCGTTTCGTTAATCACAGGCTCGCTTTTCTTTTTTTCATACAGGAGACTTGCTCCAAAAATAAGAAATAAGAAAGCGCACGCCGCTACTGCTATTTTCGTTATCCTGCTCTTCATGATTATTCGCCATATCCCAGCGTTTAATGCACCTTGCTTCCTTGATGTTAATGTTTTTGCCTGTGTTTCAAGCGTATCTCGAAGCATCTGCTTTCGCATACGCTCGCCAGGCTTAACTTCGAAATCGTGGATCAACTTTTCTATTCTTTCTGTCGGCCTCATAATTCCACCTCACCTTGCAGCAAAGACCGCAGTTTCTCAATACCATACCGGTACCTGCTCTGTGCCGTATTGATCGAAACATCTGCCGTGCGTGCGATTTCCTTAAAACTCATCTGTCCGCGGATGTGCATAATGATCACCTCCCGCTGCTCGTACGGCAATTCACCCATGCAGGCCACCATCCGCCGGGCCTGCTCATCGGCTATTATTTCATTAACCGGGTCCGCCTGTCGAGCCTTCGCCTCTGCCGCATAATCAGCCAGCACGTCCGATGTCCGCCGCTTTGCCCTCATTCTGTAACGTGCCGCGTTAACAACACACGTTACCAAATAGCTTTTCAGATTCCCCTTCAGCTTCAACTCCTTGCCTGATCTCGCAAATGACTCAAACACGTCATGCACGACATCGTGTGCCGAATGAACATCTCCCAGCAGACTAGCCGCAACCGCAAAGAGGTCGTTTACATATTTCTCATAAATACGCTCCAGCGCCTCTCTGCTGTCCCGTTTTAATTTCCATAACAGAAGCAGGTCTTCCATCGTACCTCTATATATAACAAAAACGGCCGTTCCGCATATTACATGCTCGGCCGCTCGCTTTTAGTCTATATTTTTTAAAAAATCTACTTTTTCCTTACCTCCCGCCCATAAAAAAAGCCGGGCACAATACCCGGCTTAGTTAGCTTACTATTTCAAAACCGTCTCGGTTCTCAAGTCGCCATATATCAGTCTTCGTTTATTCTTGCCGATTTTCCATTCCAACAGCACTGAATTGGCATCTCCAGCCGCAACACTCTCCCCATAATATTCCGGCTCGTTGCCTTCCTGAACTAACTTTTGATAGAGCATCCCAGCGCCCAATACTTTCAACATATCACCTGTTTTTTGATTAAATGCTGCCTTGTCATTTACATCTATTCCCTTTATAACTTCGCCTGCCTCCTTCGTGATATCACCTGTTATCAGACTTTTGGGATACCTTCCACTCAACTCCCTGAATTTTTCAAGCCCATCGATTAACCCTCCCTCATTGACTTCCGGTAATTTGACCTCGCCCAAACTGGTATAATCAGCAGGTATATTGGGTTCAAAAAAAGCATTATTAAAATGTACATTCCACTCAAACCCATACATATCCATTTGCATTTCTTTGTCGCCCATGCTTCCGTTTAACTCCATTCGCACAGGCAGTTCTGTTTCCGCGTTCACCCAAAGTTTTGCAGTCGTCTTTCCAAACATCCCGCCGGCGAACTTGGGGCTATTAGTTTCAATTCCCTCAACCCGCACACCATCAATAAAAGATTCACCAAGCGAATTGTGATCCTCGCTTAAAAACAGTTTCAAAAACTGTCTGGGATCCCCTCCGGCCCCATAATTCTTGTTCATACTCTGTTCGTTTAATTCGATAGTCGAGTATTTTTTTATTGAAGGTATGATCTGATATATTTTTTTCTCTGTGGCCTTCATAATCATAATTGACGTGAGCTTTCCACCTATATACGTCTCTATCTTGCTGCCATTCTCACCGCCATCATATGCAACAAGATTCGTATCCGGCACGCCCTCTATCCTGCATTTCATCTGTACCTTGAATCCGCCCGCCGATTCCACTTTTTCAAGTACATTCGCCCAGCTCACACTCGCCCCGTCAATACTCCCCGTGTGCCTATAAGCTAAAATTCCGAATATCGCAACCACTCCCGCCGCTACTGCTAATCTCGTTATCCTGCTCTTCATAATTATTCTCCATATGGCATCCCGAGCCTGAGTAGGCTTTTCAACTTCCATTGCCTCAATCCTGCCCATGACGCCTTTTACGATTGCCTCGTCCGGGCATATAGCCCGGCCAAGTTCTGTTAATTTTTTTTCAATTTCAGCAGTCATTTGCCTGACTCCACAAAAGTCTTACCGAGTATATTTTTAAGCCTGCCGTGCGCCCGGCTAAGCTGTTTGGTTATCGTGCCGACACTCTTTCCTGTTATCTGGGCCACCTCTGCCACAGTATGGTCTCCGAAGTATCGCAGCATAATGGTTTCCCGCTCACCGTCACCAAGTTCCATTACCGCCGCCAGCAGCGCCTGCTTCTCTTCATCGAGCCAATGATCATTGTCCGCCTTGGCGGCGACGGTCTCCGGGATAAGCTCCGTTTCAATTCGCTTGCGCCGAACAATCTCAAGCGAGCGTCTTTTTGCGATCTGTACCAGCCAACACCCAAAAGTATTTGCGTCGCGAAGTGTGCCCAGCTTCTGATAAGCTAAAACAAACGCATCCTGCGCAGCGTCGCTGGCCAAATGCCCATCCTTGAGCACATCCATGCACACCGCCCTCACTCCGCGCTCATAACGAACCACAAGCTCCTCGAACGCCCGCTTATCGCCTCCAAGCACGGCCTTTACAAGTTCACGATCAGATCGCATAAGCTCCCGCTTTTCAATCACTCATATTATTTAGGAATTCCTCTGACAATTAGACGCAAAAAAACCCAAAAATGCGGCACAAAAAAAATACTGCTCACCTCAAATTTCTCTGCGAAACTCCGCTTCCTCTGCTCCTCTGCGATGAATCTTTTATTCGGACTTCTGACTCTTGTCTCCTGTATTCTCTTTTCGTCTTCATTGGACGTTGAGCGTTGGACGTTGAAAGTTGGACGTTCTTTTTCTAATGTCAACTCGTAACCCGCAACAATTTCACAATAACAAATCTTCAATAATCACTTTTGCCCCCCTGTCAACTAACCCTCAACAAACCTTTATTCCCCGCCCACTGCACCCTTACCACACCCGCACTCCACCGTCACTCCCCCCCCACCAAAAATGTACAATTTATCCACAATACCCCGCATGACACAAAAAAAGCGGCCATTTGGCCGCTCTAAAGATCTGCATTTTCAGTTTTTATTCCCCTTAGCTCCTGGGATGCGCCGCATCGTAAACTTCCTTAAGTTTACTCGTCGTCAGGTGCGTATATATCTGCGTCGTGGAAAGCGACTGGTGTCCCAGCAGTTCCTGCACGCTTCGTAAGTCCGCTCCGTTATTGAGCATATGAGTTGCAAAGCTGTGCCTGAGCGTATGAGGACTGATAGCCGGATCAAGCCCAGCCATGATCAGGTACTTGTCCATTTTGCGCCTCACGCTCCTGGTACTGAGCCTCTGGCCATGCTTATTTACAAACAAAACCCTGCTGTCAAAATTCGAATTGCTCGCCGCCCGCTTATTGCGATACTCAATATAACACTGTATAGACTGCAGCGCGTTCGACCCTATCGGGGCAATTCTCTCTTTTTTTCCTTTACCCCGCACATGCACCACTTCGCCCAAAAAGTCAATGTCGTCAAGGTTAAGCCCGACAAGTTCGCTTACTCTAAGCCCAGTGCTATAAAGGGTTTCCAAAATTGCCCTGTCGCGTGCCGCCAGCCAGCTCCCTGTCCCTGGCGTCGAAAGCAACTTCTGAACTTGCTCGAAATCAAGGAACTTAGGCAACCTCTTTTCCTGTTTGGGAGTGCGTACCGCAAGGCACGGATTTGATTTTACATAATTACGTTTTACCAAAAATTTGTAAAAACTACGCAGCGTGGCTATTTTCCTGGCCATTGTAGATTTGCTGTAGGCTTTTTCGTTCATCCAGCCCAGGTACCGCCTTACCGCCTCGGTATCCAGCGTCAGCAGCATCTGCGAAACATCCACCTGTACCGCTGTTGCCGCCGAGCCACTGGCACCATAACCGCTCGACCCGGAGCTTTCGCCCTCGGAGTTACCGGTCATAAGTTCACAAAATTGTGCCAGGTCCGCACCATAGCACTTTGCGGTATGCTCGGAGAAATGCTTTTCGAACTGCAAATACCCGATGAATTCATTTATAAGCCCGCAAGTTTCCATATTCATCCCTGCCTAGCTTTACTAAACATCCCTTGTTTATTTGGCTATTCCTGCAACTCAAGGCTACGCGTGCCCTGAGGTGCGTCCTTATGTAGTATTTTGTCCGCCTCTGTCATCAACGATTGGGTCAGCTTAAAGCTCAAAACAGCCGCATCAAACCAGTCAAAAGCCGTATTTTGATCGCGTGCCTGCTCGATAAGGGCGTCGAGGAGTTGATCCTCACATCCCGCCTTGTAGCGAAAAACATACTTTTCCGCACCTTTATTAAGCACCAATTGCCGATACATCAGTTTTCCGGATTAAACAATAAATTAATCTTGCCTAGTTTTTTATCGGCCAATACCGGCAATTTCTTTACACTAAAACCCCATAAAAGACATGCGCATGCTATTTTGGAATGTAATATGTCTTTGTACCCATACTTTGGGCTTGCACCATATCAGCCTGTAATAGCTGTGAAACGTAACCAATGGCAGTTTCGGAGCTTATATTTAGCCCCGCAGCGATATCTTCCACCGAGCATGGCCGCCTTTCAAGCATTTCCATAACCGCTTCAGGTGAGGATACAGCCTTGTGGTTGGTAGGCTTGGAAAAATCGGCAATTATTTCGGAATTATGGCCGATGACCCCGGCAACTTCCTGCAATTTTTCAAAACTCACCGCCGCGATACCCTTTTCCGTAGTCGGCCGCACAGCCGTATTAAGCTGCACTTTGTCCGGTTTTATCATGTCTATCAGTTGACCAAACCGCTTCAACTGCTCAAAATCCGTGTTTATGCCTTCAATAATGAATATTTCCAGCCATATCTGTCCAAGGTATTCCTTTCGGAACTGAATCAGACCTTCGATGATCGTATCAAAATGCAAAGATTCATGCGGCCGATTGATCTTCACGAAAGTCGGGCCGTCCCCCGCGTCAAGCGAAGGCAAAACCACATCCGCACCAAGGCAATTTTGCCGCACCTGGCTGTCCCAAAGCAAAGTCCCGTTAGTCATTATTGCAACAGGAATTGCGGTAAACTCCTTGATCTTGCCCACCAACTGGCCAAGTTCGATATGCAGTGTCGGCTCCCCAGAACCGGAGATAGTTATATGGTCAGGTCTTGGCCCGTTTTCAATCCGCGCCCGCAATTGCCTGACAACTTCGTCGATATCCACATATCTTTTTCGCTCAGCCGTCAGATCCGAGCTTCTGCCAAGCTGGCAATAAACGCAATCAAGCGTGCAGCTCTTCATCGGAACAATATCCACGCCAAGGCTTAATCCTAGCCTTCTCGACGGAACCGGGCCAAAAACATAATTACCAGCCATTATCAGTACGCCCTTGGAATGTAAATAAAATGCGGTGTATTAATAACCAAATGGTTGAAAATTCTTGTATTTTTCAAGGTGTATCCAGTACGCGCCAAGTCCGATGATAAGCCATATTACCGCTGCCGCCAGCAGAAACAAGCCCGTGGGCCATCGAAAAAACTTGAACGGCTTAAACCACACAGCCGGCCCCAGTGACATACCAGCCAGACCTGTACAAATAAATCCCGATCCCGCAAGAATCGGCCCGCTCGCCAACCCGTGGTGAATGAATGCTGTGCCCACTACAACAGAACTAAGGCCAGCAAACCAGGCATACAACCCCAATGGCCCAAGCGACCAGCCTTTGGCCAATGCTAAACTGCCGCCCAGCAGCAGCACTCCTACAAAAACGGATTGTTCTCCATAAGCGATGTTGAAAGGGCCAGGAAGCGGGTAACGGAAAATAATAAAGAACCCACACACTGTCGCGATAATACCTGCGCTTAATAATGGCACCGACCAGCTCGGGTTGTTTTTGCCGAAACCCGCAAAACAGTAAAAAGCCCCCACAACGAACGCTCCTGCCATGTTTACAAGCATCAGCGTCAGAAAATCAATATAAAACACCTGCTGCATTCTTCCTCCATAAAAGACCGGCAGCAATACTGCTACGCTGTTACCATCGCGATCCCAGCACCAGTCCCGCCACCAGCATGACAACAAAAACAACAAGGAATATAAAGAACAGAACTTTAGCTATGCCTGCCGCTGCGGACGCTATGCCACCAAATCCAAACAATGCTGCTATCAATGCCACGATTAGAAATAGCAATGCCCATCTTAACATAATTTAACCCTCCCATAGATGCAAATCGTAGTTGCTTGTCGCCATAAAGAGCACAACGCTCCTTACAATTAATGTACGTTCAAACAATGCCCCATTGCAACCACAATTTTTACAAATTGAAGCGGCAGTCCGGAAATGCTCCGGACTGTATAAACTATTATGCTAAATTTTGACTTTGACTACGATCTTGCGAATATTATTGATCGAAGTCAAATGGCAGTTTGGTCTGTGCGCATCTTGCGGATAAAATACGGCAAAACAGCCCGCCGACATTACACAGCCCGCGAAATGAGCCGGCGCCTTATATAACGCGCAATCTTTTTCATCATCGTAAGGCTTATCCACAACCAGCATGTCCGAAAGCATAACCACATCGCATCTCTCCGCCCCTGATACGATGTATTGAATGTCTATATACTTTTTATGGGCTTCAAACAAAGCGGTATTCGGGTCGCGAGTCTCGTATGACATTACCAGGGCGTAAACATCGTTGCCCGCTATTTCGACCCTGCCGTCGGGCGTTGCTGGATCAAAATTTTTCAAAAATTCCAATCCTGTTTTAAGCCTGCCTGAGCATGCCTCATAAAGACCGCTGTTTTCGATCCTGTCATAAATCATTACAATTCCTTTTGGCTAATGATTAATTTGGTTTTTCAGGAGGGTTGGCGGCAATATATGCCTTTATGAATTCCGCTACAGAGTCATCAAGTACAGTACGAATTGTGTTTGTCTCACTTATCGCCACCATGCCTGTTACCCCTCTGCCGCTCCATGTCGTCGAAGTCACAATAATATTCGGGTCCCGCTCTAAATATGCGCCCTGGCGAACTTCGATTTGAACGTGATAAGCAAATACCAGCCCCGCTTTGGCAGTATTGACGTTTATATAAATATACGGCATGCCGGGAGTCTTGAGCATCTGATCTTCATCAATTATCTTTATACCTGCAGCTGCCAATGTTGCCTGAATGTCTTTTTCCACAGACACCGTTTCAAGCAAAGGCGTATTAAGCTGCGGGTCTATCTTTTCAACTACAAGGTGAAGACCTTTAAGCCCGCTAAGAGATGTTTGCTCAACATTATTTTGAGCGTGTGCGAGGTTAATAAAGCCGCATACCGCTAATGAAATCGGCGCAAGAACCAAGAACAAAAAACGAGTTTTTCGCATAATATAGAGCACCTTGATTTTCAAAAACCCCAGGCATGCAAAAATCCTTTTGTGCATGAACTCAGGGAAAATTTTGCCCGCAGACACTGATCCGGGCACGACAAGAAGGCTATCTGCCTTAAGTAAGCCGATATTATAAGACTAGTTGAATGTAAGGTCAATCTCTAACTTGCGATGCGTTAAAGCTGCTCAAACTTTATCACTGCCCGGTATATCCCATTTATTCGTTTGCCGTCGACAGTTTTTGGGGGATATTTTTCATTTCGAGCCTGAAGACGTATTTTGTCGCCTTCTTCAAAAAAAACTCGCTTAAATGTTGTCTCGTGCGGCATCGAAAAACGAATAAAACAGTCGTCGCCGTTGTGTACCTCAGCCGCCGGCGAAAACACCACAATATCCCCCTCGCAAAATTTAGGCTCCATCGAATCGCCGACCACACGAACCGCAAAGGCATTGCTATCATGCAGATCCGGACACCGTACATAATCATCCGCCACACCAACAGGATAATCCAAATCGTCAAAATCCGTCGGGTAACCTGCGGCAACCTTATTGATTATAGGGACCATCACCCCCGCTTTCATTGCCGCCATACCGCCCTGAACATCAGGCCCCTGCTCTTTGAGTAGATCATTGAGCTGCCCCGGGTCGCCCTTGTGCTCTACTATACTTCGTATCACCCTGCGCCACCTCTGGTTTTGTGCGCCGGCCTCTTCAATTTGTTTTCTCAGCTGCGGCGGAAGCTTTCCCACATGGGCCATTTCCAAAAGAGAGCCTCTTTCCATTTCAAGTATCTTCTCCAGCTTGACAAGGCACTGATCAGATGGGGGATTTTTAACTTTGCCAGTCTCAATGGTTGACAGATATGGCTTGGAATAGCCAATATGAGAACTGACATAATCAAGGGTAAGATTAAGTTCTTCTCTGCGTTTTCGAATTATTTGGCCTAGAGACATGTCAGGATTATAACCAGATATGCACTTGTAGCAAGCTTCTTGTATTTAGCCGCTTATGAGTATTTTAATACCTATCAGTATCAAAACAACGCCAGCGACAGTCTCAATGCGGTTCTCAAAAAAGTGTCCCATTTTAACTCCGATGTACACGCCCAGAAGCGATAAACCGAAGGTTATCACCCCGATTATCGACGCTGATGCCATTATCGGCATTGCCAGGAGTGAAAGTGTGATACCGATGGCAAGGGCATCGATGCTTGTAGCAACCGCAAGCGTAAAGACAACCGCAAGCCTGGTTGGGTCAAAACCGCCTTCCTTTTTGCCGTCAAGCTGGAAAGACTCAACCAGCATTTTGCCACCAATTATCACCAAGAGCCCAAATGCTATCCAATGGTCAAAACCGGAGATATAATCCTTGAGCTGGGTACCTGCAAAATACCCTAGCAATGGCATTATAGCCTGAAAACCCCCAAAAAAACCTGCCAGCCTGAATGCATGGCGAACCTTAAAGTCCCTCAGTATCGCTCCGCTAGTGACGGATACAGCAAAGGCATCCGCTGAAAGTGCCAGTGCTATTAGTATTACTGTTATCAGTACCATTTCTGCTCCAAAAGTTGCGCCAGCTTAGCTTGACAGAGTGCCAAACTCAAACTTTTTTAACCCAAATTGATTTGCCCGCATGTATTTGGAAGTTATAATCGCAAAAACACTTGCATATCCGAGCGTTTTCGGCTATCAAGCTGTATCTTTTACGCAAGCACCCGTAGCTCAATTGGATAGAGCATCGGTCTACGGAACCGAAGGTTACAAGTTCGAATCTTGTCGGGTGCATTGACTGCTCGGGGCATTTAAAACCGCTTTTTTAAGCTCAAAATCCATCTTTTTCCATTGTCAGGCTCCATTTTTGTTGGTTTGAAATTGAATTTTGAGGGGGTGTCAAGGGTTGTCAGGGGGTTAATACTCGTACTACTTGGGGTGGATTGACATTTGGATGGTGGGGTTTTAGAGTGATACAATCGAGGATAAAATACAGGTCTACTTTTGGGGAGAATAATATGCGATTTTATCTATTTACCACAGCGATGGTGATGGCATTTGCAACATGGGGGTTGGGGGCGGACACGAATTCGGCTGGCGAACCCAATACACAAACAGAGGCGGCCTGGCCGAGGCTCAAGACGGTGGAAGGGTATAGTGTTTCGGTTTATCAGCCGCAGATTGAATCATGGGAGAACAACGCGATCAAGGCGCGGGCGGCGATTGTCGCTAAGGCCCAAGGCTCCGATAAACCGATCTACGGGGCGATATTTTTTGACGGCAAGACGGATATCAACAAGGAAGAGCGGAAGGTAAACCTGACGGAGCTGAAGATCGAGAAGGTGGTTTGCCCGACGGCACCGGAGAAGCAAGACGAGCTGAAGTCAAAATTATCAAAGCTGGTACCGGCGGCACTATCGACTTCGCTGGATCATCTTGAGGTGAGTTTGGCATTGTCTAAGGCAAGGGCGAATATCAAAGAGGCCCCGATCAAGAATCCTGTGCCGCAGATTTTTTATTCTACCGAGCCGGGACTGCTGGTGCTGGTAGACGGTAAGCCGGTGATGAAGGATTATGGTTCGGGCGTTAAGAAGATCATGAACACCGAGCCGCTGATCATGTTTGACCAGGCAACTAACGCATATTATATGCGAATAGCTTTTAAATGGGTTGAGGCGAGTGATCTTGGCGGGCCGTGGAAATTGGCAAAAAAGGTACCGGATGAAATAGCGGCTTCGCTGGACAAAGCGATAGACGCCAATCAGACCGACCTGATCAAATCGCCGGGGGAGGCGATCGAGGCAGAGCTTGCCAAGGGGATCGCACCGATGATCTTCGTGAGCACCAAGCCCGCGGAGCTTATTGTGACATACGGCGAGCCGAACATGCAGGCCATACCGAATACAAACGTGATGTGGGTTACAAATACAATTTCTGATCTGCTGGTGGATGGGACGACGAAGCAATTTTATTTTCTAACTTCGGGGAGGTGGTTTAAATCGGCGGAGTTGAATGGGCCGTGGAGTTTTGTGGCTGGTAAGGATGTGCCGGCAGATTTCAAAAAGATCCCGGCAGACCATCCTCGCGGGGCGGTGCTGGCATCCATACCGCAAACGCCACAGGCTAATGAATCGCTTATCGCCAACGCAATACCGCAGACGGCGACGATAAAGAAATCCGAGGCGAAATTCAAGCCGACGTTTGACGGTGAGCCGCAGTTTGTCGCAATCGAGGGTACAAACCTAAAATACGCCAAGAACTCGCCTGTGCCGATTATTTTTGTGCCGGGCAATACTTATTACGCCGTCAGTGATGGGGTGTGGTTCAAGGCGAAGGAGCTTTCGGATGAGTGGGCGGTTACGGATTCTGTTCCGGCCCAGATATATTCAATACCGCCAAGTTCGCCGGTTTATAACGCAACGTATGTGCAGGCATACGGTTCGACTGACGACGAGGCGTATTTCGGGTATACGCCGGGATATTACGGCACTGTGGCTTACGATGATACGGTGGTTTACGGCACAGGATACTATTACGAGCCTTGGGTGGGATCTGTGTGGTATGGCGCGCCGGTAACTTATGGCGACGGGGTCGCGTTCGGATATAGTCCCAGGTTTGGGTGGACGTTCGGATTCGATACGACGCGGCCGCTGGCAAGCCCGTGGTGGGGGCCGATGGCGTGGGGATGGAACGGGGATTCGGTTTCTAGATATACCTGGAACGGATATGGCGACTGGGGCGGTGTGGCTAACGCGAATATATATCATAGATGGGGCGATACGGCATACAGGGGCGGTGGTGCAGCATGGCAGAATCCGTGGACCGGTCGGGAGGGAGCGGTCAGGCGCGGTGTGGTTTATAATCCGGCGACGGGCAGCTTCGCGGCTGGGGAAAGAGGCGTTGTTTACAATCCGAGGACCGGCAACTACGCTGCGGGCGCCAGGGGTATGGCTTATAACGGCAGGACGGGCGGGATATCGACGGGGTCAAGAGGTACTTCGGGAAACGTCAATTATGGCGGGGGTATGACGGGCGCACAGGATAGATTCGCGGCCCAGGGCAGTGACCTTTATGCAGACAGACAGGGACAGGTTTACCGAAATCAGGGGCAGGGACAATGGCAGCGGTATGGCCAGGGCGGCTGGAGCAGTGCAGGAGCAGATAATGATCTAAACAGGGAAAATAATGTTCGCGACAGCGATTTCGCCATGCAAAGGCAGTCGATGGGAGCGGGCACGGGCCGAGTGGGCGGTTACGGCGGCGGGATGAGAGGAGGCGGGAGGAGGTAAGAATTCAAACTGACCACCGGTCAGTTTGAGATCCAAAATTTAAAGTTCAAATTTCAAAATTGAGGAATCCCGACTTCGTCGGGAAAACCATTTTGATCATATTTTTGTTTTTATATAATAGAGGAACACGGCCTAGCTATCATTAGACCGTGCCACAAAGCGGAACTGCTTTCCGCTTTGCGACGCGACTGAAAATTATTATTCGAACAACATGCAGTCTGCGAAGGCGGTTTGGAATTCGAGTTCGTGGGCGATCTCGATGTAGTTGATCTCGCGGGCGAGGTGCCCTGCCAGTTTGCGGCAGTCGCTGCTGAGGAGTACCAACTGGGCACCGGAGCTTGCGGCGTTGCCGACGAAGTGAATTCTTTCGAGGGGCAAATTAGGGAGGAGGCCGATGCGGCGGGCGCTTTCGCGGCGGATGTAGTTGCCGAACGCCCCTGCCAGCAATATCTGGCTTATTCCGTCATCTTCAATGCCAAATTTTTTCATGAGCAATTTGATGCCCGCGCGGATGGCGGCTTTTGAAAGCTGCGTTTCGCGGATATCTCGCTGGGTGAGAATTACGGGTTTATCCATGCCATGTTTTTGATGGGCGAGAATGAAGCCAAACTGATTATTGCCGATATCAACGACTCTCGAGGCGAGGTTATCTGGAATTTTACCTTTGAGATTATCGGGGCTGACGAAACGGCCGGTATAATCTATTATGCCGTAATCGACTATTACTGCGACGGCATCGATAAGACCAGAGCCGCAGATCGTGCCGGGAGGTTTCGATCCGATAGTCTCGATCTCAATATCGCCGTTTTTAACGGTAACCCGTTCGATGGCGCCATCGACTGCGCGAGAGCCCTGGCTGATGCGTGCACCTTCAAAGGCTGGGCCGGCCGCGCAGCTTGCGGAATACATTTTATCTTTAGTGCCAAGTATTATTTCGCCATTGGTTCCGATATCGACGCAAAGGGTCATTTCGGTCTGCCGGTCCATTGCGACAGCGACAGCGCATGCTACGGTATCCGAGCCGACAAAGCCGGCGATATTTTCGATAACATGAACATTGCCGCCTCGGGCGATCTTTATACCCATCTGCTCAACAGGTTTATCAAAGGCATCCACGGAATACGCATGGTACGGCGCCTGGCCAAGCTGCTTTATCGGCAAAGCCAGGAAGATGTGGCTCATTGTAGTGTTGCCCGCCGTGACAAGCTCGTATATGCGCGAGGCACTTACGTTTGAATTGCGGCAAAGCTGATCGATAAGCTTATTTATGCACTCGACTATTACCTTTTGCTCCTGGGCGAGGCCTTCATCGGTTTCGCCATAAGAAATACGGCTGATGACATCATCGCCGAAGGCACGCTGGGGATTGCCGGCAGCGGCGGTGTCGACTACCCTGCCATCGATGAGATCGAGCAGTTTCGCTACGACGGTGGTTGTGCCAATATCGACTGCTACGCCGTAGATTTCGAGGCATGTGTTTCCGGCTTCGATGGCAACGATTTTATCACCGAATAGGACTGCTGTAGCGGTGGCCGGCAGAGCGGATTCAAAGCTTTTGAGATCGGCAAGAGCCTGATCAGTGAAATCAAAGCCAGGGCCTTGTAAATTTTCGAGCAATCCGGCTGGATGGGCAGATTTGATCTCGATGAGCTTTTTGCGGAACATCGGCGAGATGGTGATATCTCTTTCGACGCCGTGCTGGAGGATCTTCTGATCGAAGAACCGCGAGGCGTCGGGGATCGAAATCTTCAAATCGCGATGGACTTTGCACTGGCAGGCAAGAACTTCAGAACCGTCATGGCCGAGTGTAACCTTGCATTTTCCGCAGGTTCCCCGGCCGCCACATGAGGCGTTTAAAATTATGCCGGCGCGCATAGCAGCCTCGAAAACCGTAGCTCCCGCCCGGATTTCGAGGCTCTTGCCATCAGGCTCAAAAACTATGTTATATGAATCCATCTATACAGTACTACTTCCCCCGCAAGATGGAAAAAACATCGCATGATTACTTATTATGACGGACCTTCCAGCGTGCGTGGCGTTTCTTTGATCCTACTTTACGTCTGCGCCTGGGTTTAGCCATGAAGACCTCCAAAAAACATTATTAAATGCGTCTAACCAAAAAACTTCTAATCCGTCAATATATATGGTATTATACAAAACTTCAAGAGCAACCTTTAAAAAAGGCATTCAAAATGATCCAGTGCAAAGACTGCGAATTCTTCGAGAGCGGGCCTGATGGGCGGCGGCTATTCAAATGCGACCCATTTTTGAACGTAAAAGAGCCCGAATGCGTCAACAAATGGCAGCTTATCCGGCTCGACATGCTCGTTGCAAGCTACCAATCGATGATTTCATGGTACGAACGTATGGCCCCGATGCAGGATAAAATATTTAAATATATGCAAAGGGAAATTGAAGACATTAACGAGTCTGAGAACTGGAAAATCGGCCCGGATGAGGAAGAAAATTCTGACGAGGAGCCGAAATTCTGAAATTACTTAGCTGTTTTTGCAGTTTTTTCGAAATAGTACCCACAAATCTCACGGGTGAGGTGCTCATCACAGGAACGAGGGTATTTTCGGCAGTTGAGTGGCCTGAGTCGCCATATTTTGCAGGAACAGAGGCCCTCGTTATCGACGGCAAGAAAAGTGCATTCTACGGGAAGCTTGCAGCAGGCTCCACAACGTCGGCAGCGGCCTTTTCGGCCCTTATCGACGGGCAAAACGCTTGTTACGGTCCTCCTGGCTCGAGCGGCCCAGGTATTTTCTTCGAAAATCCGTTTAACATCTGCCATAGGCAAAATCCGTATTAAAAACGCTGTTTATACAAATTTTATGTGCCGGCCGCAATAAAATAATCGGCCCGGACGTTTGCTATTGTGAAAGCTTTATGAAAGAACCTTGCATATCACCTGAACTGATCGAGAAATGCAAGAAACAGGATGAGCAGGCCTACTGTATCCTGGTGGAAATGTACGGCAAAAGGTGTTTCGGGTATTTCTACCGCCTGACAGGCAATCGGGAGATAAGCAACGATCTTTTGAGCGAACTGTTCGTTAAACTTGTAAAAAAGATCGCTTCTTTCAAGGATGGTTCGTTCGAGCAATGGCTTTTTACGATAGCTTCTAACGTGTTTTATGACCACCTCAGGAAACAAAAACGCGACTCAAAGCTTATCGAAGCCCAGCAAAAGCAACTAGCTTGGGAAGGACACCATGAGCCCAGAAATGACGACAGGAGCGATGAACTAACGGCGCACCTGTTGAAGCTGGATGAGCCAACGCGAGAACTTCTTGTTTTGAGGTTCTACAGCGAGATGAGCTTTAAAGAAATCGCCCAGTCCAGGGGCGAGCCGATAGGCACAGTGTTGTCGAAAGTGCACAGGGGTCTGGCAAAAATTCGTCAATACATGGAGCAGAAGATATGAGCAGAAAAGACGAAAATTTAGATGAACTGGCCGGGACTTTTTACGGCGAGAAAAAAAGTGAATTCATCCGCGAACTTAAGCGAGGCGAGGATCTATTCAGGGATTTTCCAGTGGACGGGCCGGATCGCGAAATTATTGAGAATATTAAGGCGAGGATCGGTGCTCAATGCCGTCGGTCAAAGCGAAATCATTGGCTTGTAAGGATCATGCAAGTATCGGCAGCGGCGGCTTCGATAATAATTGCGGCAATGCTATGGTATGGGCAAGGGCAGCAGACTGCAACGAATACACATTCTTATGCACAGGTCTGGACGAGTGATGATTCATCGGGACTTGAAACGCAGGTCGCGTTTATTTCCAGCAGCGATCTTGATTACCATGATGTCGTTTTCGATACCGATTCGACCGGCCTTGACCAGGATCTACAGACTGAACTAACGGAGCTTTCAAACTCTTTTTGGGAAGGATGAAAAATGAAACGTATATTTTTGGCCGTATGTTTATTTTCCACAGCGATTATCGCGCGTGCCCAGCAGGCCCCCGTGCCACCCGTTGAACAACCAGAGCCTCCGGTTGCGGCACCCCAACCACCAGCGATTTCAGAATTTCCGGCCGGGGACATACAATGCGACCCCAATAAGATCATCGACAGGATGGCACAGCGAGATCCCGAGAAAGCAGACGAGCTTCGCAAACTCAAAGCTGAGGATCCTTGTAAGTTCCAGGAAGAAATGCACAAGCTATGGCGTGAGCGCATGGGCAATTGCAAAGGACGGGGTACTGAAGATAAAGACAGGTCTGGGCAGATGCCTGGGATGGGGATGCCTGGAATGGGCGGAATGCCCGGTATGCCCGGGATGGGCGGAATGGGCGGAATGGGCAGGCAGATGGATGTGCGAGAGCATCTCGAAGCCAGGCACAATGAGTACATAAAATTCCTTGAGCAGAACTATCCCGAAGAAGCGGCGGAGCTTGCGACCGTAAAAGAGAAGGCGCCGGACCAGTATTTTGGGAGACTAAGGACCAGCATTGAAAAATATGGGCGAATAGCCAAAGCAGCAAAAGAGAATCCCGAACTTGCGGCAGTGCTCAAGCAGGATGTGGTACTTAAATCACAAACCGAAGACGTGGTCAAGCAGCTCAGAGCAAGCAGCGATGAAACAAAAAAGAAGGAGCTTACAGATAAGCTGCGGGGTTTAGTTAACGAGCGATTCGATCTCATCGTAAAGCAAAAAGAGCTGCGATATCAGGATATGAACAAACGGCTCGCTGAATTGCAAAAGCAGGTAAATAATCAGCAAACAGAACTGCAAAAGCTTAAGACCAAAAAAGAACAGCAGGTAAATGAAAGAGTAAGCGAACTGCTCAGCGAGAGTGAAAAGATCGATTGGGAGCAGTAGTAATTGATTATTGATTAATGCTTATTAAAAAGCAACTACCACATCAAAGTTTGTTTCTGATCTGTTCAAGGCGGGTGGCTTGTTCAAGAGTGTGTTTTTCGGAACGGGTAAGGCTTTGAATGCCTTGGCGGTGGACCTTATCCAGGATGCGATCTACTTCCTTCTGGAGATTCTTCTGGCGATCTAGCTTTCGCTGCCAGGAGGAGCTTTTACGGCGGAGCATGATCCTTTCGAATGCAGGGCCGAGCCAGACATAAGCGGCCCCTGTTGCCATGCCGGCAAGGTGGGCACTATCGCCGCCGGCGTTCGGGCCGGCACGCATAATATTAATCACATAAATAACTATAAGTATTATGGAAGCGAGCCTGATCGGGACCGGGAACACGATAAAGATCACGACGAAATGGGGGAACATGATCGCACAAGCAGCAAGGAGGCCAAGTATTGCGCCAGATGCGCCTATCAATGAACCGGGGGCAAGTACTTTAAGAAACGATAGAAGTGTGTAAGCAACGCCGCCCATCACGCCGCAGAAAAGATAAAAGAAGAGAAACTGGCGCGAGCCCCAGTGCCGTTCAAGGGTAGGGCCAAGGAAAAACAGGCCAAGCATATTGAAAAGAATATGCCAAATATCGGCGTGGACGAACTGATATGTAACAAAACGCCAAAGTTGAAGGCTGGCGAGCGGGTTTTGGGGATCAACATCAAGAGGAAGCCACCCCTGGATGACATCAGCCAAAACTTGAATATTGGCCATTGAGGCTATACCTGATAAGATATGCACTGCGATATTAATGATGAGAAGATATTTGACTACAGGCGTAAGGTTTCCAAGTCCCATTCCCGACGGGCGGAATGAAGAGACGCCGCGGCCCTCTGCATAATCTCTGTCGTAAAAACTCATAATTATTACTCGTACGATGACATTTTTGTATGTACTATAATTAAGAAAAATCGGGTAGTTTAGCAATGGAAAATTTCCAGTGGTGAAATTTGATTATCTTTATCAAGAGCTGCAAAGCCTTCGAGAGCAGGGACTTTTTCGCGATCCGCTGACGATAGACAGCGTCGCCGGGGCGGCTGTGCGGGCAAAAGGGAAAGAGTACATACTGTTTTGCTCGAATAATTACCTTGGTTTGGCAGGTCATGAACATATTACCCAAAGCGTTTGCGAGGCAGTGAGGGAATACGGTTTCGGTGCGGGGGCATCGAGGCTTGTGTGCGGCACGACGAGCATGCATATCGAGTTGGAGGCGCGGCTGGCGTCGATGTTCGCAAGGGAGGCGGCGATGGTGCTGCCGGCTGGTTTCATGGCTAATGAGGCATTGCTTCGGACATTGCCGCAAAAAGGCGACCTTGTGCTATTAGATAAGCTCGACCACGCATCCATAATCGACGCTGTAACGGCAGGTGAGGCGACGTTCAAGACATACAGACGCGGCGGCCTTGACAGGGTTGAGGAACTGCTTGGGCGAAGCGAATACAACCGCAAGTTCATTGTTACTGAGAGCGTCTTTTCCATGGATGGAGATTGCGCGGATCTGCGGGAACTTGTGCGGCTAAAAGAAAAATACGGGGCGATACTGATCGTAGATGAGGCGCATGCGGTGGGATGTCTTGGGCAAAGCGGGGCTGGTCTAGCCCAGCAGCTTGGGGTGCTGGGCGGTGTGGACATAATTGTCGGCACGATGAGCAAGGCTTTGGCGGCGTCTGGCGGGTTTATAGCGGGTCCAAAGGTGGTTATCGAGTACCTGGTAAACAAAGCCAGGAGTTATATTTATACCACCGCCCTGCCGATCGCTAATTGCGCAGCGGTTAACGCGGCAATGGACCTGGTGGAGCAAGAGCCACAGAGGCGAACAAGGCTGGCGGATAATTCAATTATGCTCAGGGAGGGCCTTTGCAGGATGGGACTAAATACTGGCACAAGTACAACTCATATTGTGCCGGTGATAATCGGTGACGCGAAGGAGACGGTGGAAGTTTCCAGAGCATTATTTGAAAAGGGCTTCTTTATCTCGGCTATCAGGCCCCCTACTGTCGGGCCAGCAAGCTCGCGGCTTAGGATATCACTGCAATCCGAGCATACTAAGATGCAGATCGAGTCGCTTTTGGAGGCGATGGCTGATCTTGTCGGGGCCGGTGTTTTGAAACCGGCGCAGCACCGAGCATATTATCATCCGGCGGCATTTTGGCCATAGCTATGAATAACGCGACGCCAAATACAAACAAACCCGCGCCGATAAGCTGCGAAATAGTCAGGCTGTATATCTCAAAGGGATTATCATCGCGGAGGCTTTCAATGAAAAACCGCATGGGGCCGTAAATGATGAACATCAGTGCAAAGGTGCAGCCCGGTTTGCCGATAGCCATTCTTGGGCGTTTGCCGTCCGCTCCATAACCGATGAACCGCCAATAGGTAAACAGTACGGCAAAAAGCATAAAACCGTTAAGTGAATCGTAAATCTGAGTTGGATGCACCGGCAAGCACCTGTAAGGTCCGGCAGTAACCTGCTCTTTCTGCTGGGGGGTGAGCATTTTAAAAGGCTTGAGGTCGCCATAAAATTTTGAATTTTCCTGGGCCCCCGCCCACCTGCCGTCGACTAGCATACCGTAAAACTCAGCAGGGAGATCAAGATGGGGCTGGGCTCGGTTACGGCTCATATCCGGATAGACTTGGCTCTGGTACGGTATTGAGGCATACGGGAAGCGAATTGCCCATGGCGCATCCGAGGGTTGACCGAAACAGCATCCGTTCATGAGGCACCCCAGTCTGCCAAAACCCAATACCAGCACGATGCCTATAGCCAGGATATCTAAAAAACGCCGCACAGGCAGCTTCAATACAAGCAGGTAAGCAAATATAACCACTATGGACAGCAGCACGCCCCCGAGCAGTTCGAGGCCGCCCTGCCAAATTGAGAAAACCTCGGCCAATCGCCCGCGGAATTGATTATAATGATGCAAAACGTAAAAAATGCGTGAGCCGACTACGCCGGCGATGAGGGCATAAAGTGCGCCGTTGGTGATGTAGTCTTTATTAATCGGGCCTGTGCCGATGCGGTCTGAAAGGCGGCGAATGATGTAAATGGCGGCAAGAATGCCGATGACGATCGCCAGGCCGTAGCTTTTGACGGTCGCGTGAATGAACGGTATTTCGAAAAGTTCCGGATGCATTTGATTCCCCCGCCAGCCTAGACGATTTCGCTTATTTTGTTATTTTCACCCATGATAACAACTTTTGGCTTATGATTCTTTAGTTCTTCCGGCGTGAAATAGCCGAAGTTGATAATGATCACACGGTCGCCGCACTGGGCAAGCCTGGCCGCTGCTCCCATTATGATGATATCACCCGAACCCCGCTTTGCGGGCACAACATAGGTCTCGAAGCGATTGCCGTTATTTACATCGGCGACGAGCACCGCTTCGTAGGGCGACATGCCGGCGGCTTCCATCAGTTCAGGGTCGACAGCGATCGAGCCGGAATACTCAATCTTTGTATCGGTTACCGTTGCCCGGTGTATCTTGCATTTTAAAGCCTTAACGAACATCCAGAATATCCTTTCAACTGTATACAGGCCGCTGATTATACTATTTTAACGCCTGCGCGTCCAAGAGTATGTTATCGATCAGGCGGGTGGCCCCGATCTTTGCGGCAAGGGCAATAAGAACGGGCCTGGTGATCGTATCAACATCCTCCAGCGATTCGCTGTCAACAATATGAATATACTCTGTCTCAATTACGCCGGTTCGGTCCAAAATTTCGCGCATAAGTGCAATGATAGCAGTGGTTTGCCGCTGGCCGGAGATGATTGCATGGCGGGCTGCCTGTAGGCTTTGGTTAATTGCGGCAGCATCGGCTCGCTGAGATTCGGAAAGGTACTTATTGCGGCTGCTCATGGCCAGGCCTGATTTTTCGCGTACAGTCGGGCAGATCACGATTTCGAGTGGAAAATTCAGGTCCGATACCATCCTCTTTATTATCGCCGCCTGCTGGGCATCTTTCTGGCCGAAAAAGGCCACATCCGGATAAACAATGTTAAACAGCTTCGTGCAGACGGTGGTTACGCCACGGAAATGGCCGGGCCTGGATTTGCCGCATAGACCCGTCGTGAGTTTTTCAACGTCTACCCAGGTTAATTGCTGACTGGGATACATTTCGTTTGCTTCTGGAGCAAAAACCACATCGGCGCCGGTTTGGCGGCACAGTTCCATGTCGGCCTCGAGGGTTCGGGGATATTTGGCCAGGTCTTCCGTGGGGCCGAACTGTGTGGGATTTACGAAAATGCTCACCACCACAAAATCGCACTGCCGGGCGGCGGCTTCGATCAGCGAGCCGTGGCCCGCGTGGAGTGCTCCCATGGTCGGAACAAAACCAATCCTTTTGCCGGAGCTTTTTGCCGCATCGATCGCTTTGCGTACTTGGGCTATGGTTTTTACAAGCACAGTATTTTTCATAGTCATGCCAGATAAAATTTTATTTCTTTTGCCAGCTCATCTGTTTTTGTCGTGTCACGACAATCAAAGCCATCAACGGTTATGGTTATCACTGGACTTTTTTGCCACTGGGCAACAAGACTTTGATAATCCTCGAAAAGCTCTTCGAGGAAAGCTGGCTCTATCTTCTGCTCATAAGGTCTCGCACGCAAGTGAATACGCTCAAGACATCGCTGTGGTGTGTCTTTGAGATAAATAAGCAGAGTTGGTTGCGCGATTGAATTACTTACACCATTATTTATCCGGCAATAGAGATCGCACTGCTGCGGATCAAGCAGGCGCTTTGCGTAAATGAATTCTTTTTCAAAAACATAATCCGCTATGGCGATCTCGCCTGACTTTATCGAGCTTAATTGCTCAACACGCGTCATTAAAAAATACAGCTGTGAATCAAGGGCCAAATCGTGCTTGCCCGCATAAACTTTCGCCAAAAATGGATTCGTATCGTAAGCCTCTGCGATAAGTCTGGCATTAAGAGAACCCCGCAGGTTGGATGCCAAGGTAGTCTTGCCGACCGCAATTACCCCTGCCATTTCGATCAGCTGCGGTTTTGACTTATCCGTGAAATAATCCCCTCCGTTCAAGCGAGATTGAAGCACGGATACCGTTTTTTTAATGAGCGGATGAATAAGCTGGGGCGAAAGTTCACTAAGACCTTTCAGCACGAACGACCGCAGATGCATTCGAGGGTGCGGCACAATAAGGCCAGGCTCGTTGATTATTTTATCAGCATAAAGCAGCAGATCCAGATCGATGGTCCTGCTGTTATCGGGACCGGTGCGAGTTCGGCCAAGTTTATTTTCGATTTCGAGCAAAACGCCGAGCAAATTGCTGGGGCCGAGAATCGTAGCGATCTCAAGTACGCCGTTGAGATAATTTGGCTGATTAACAGAGCCTAGCGGCAGAGTTTCATAAATGCTGCTTTTGCGCAGTACTTCTATGCCGGGCGCATTAATTAGCATATCGGCTGCGCGGGCGATCAATTCGGCTCTTTCGCCTAAATTTGAGCCCAGGCCTATATAAGCTATGTTGGGCATTGCGATTAGAATTTTAGTTTCTTGAAGCGTTCCATCGCCTCGATCACATTTTCGGGTTTGCCGAACGCGCTGAGCCTGAAGTAACCTTCGCCGGATGGGCCAAAGCCTGATCCGGGTGTGCCGACTACGTTTATTTCGCCCAGGAGCTTATCGAAGAACTGCCACGAGGTAAGGCCACCGGGAGTTTTAAGCCAGATGTACGGTGCGTTTACGCCGCCGTAAACACTATAACCCAGTGCCGAAAGGCTCTTGCGGATAACAGCTGCGTTGTTCATGTAGATATCGATTATTTGGCGAACTTCCTTTTTGCCCTGCGGCGAATAAACGGCTGCCGCGGCGGCTTGCGAGATATAGGATGCGCCATTGAACTTGGTTGTGTGCCTGCGTGACCAGATGGGGTTGATCGCAACCTCTTTGCCTGAACTGGTATAGGCCTTGACAGTTTTGGGCACCACAGTGAACGCACAACGAAGGCCGGTAAAGCCGGCGGTTTTTGAATAACTGCGGAATTCGACAGCGACATCCTTTGCCCCATCGATCTCGTATATCGAATGCGGTATCGCAGGATCCGAGATGAAGGATTCATAAGCGGCGTCGAATAGGATGATCGCTTTATTGGCCTTGGCCCAGGCGACCCATTTTGCAAGCTCGGCCTTTGTGGCAACAGCACCGGTTGGGTTATTGGGATAGCACAGGTATATTATGTCTACCGGTTCTGATGGCAAAGCGGGTACGAAGTTGTTATCAGCATTGCAAGGCATGTAAACGATCTTTCCGTACTGCGATTTGGCCTGGTCATATTCGCCGGTGCGGCCGGCCATTACGTTTGTATCGACGTAGACCGGGTACACAGGGTCTGTCACCGCTATCCTATTAGCGACACCTAGTATTTCCTGGAAGTTGCCCGTGTCGCATTTCGAGCCGTCACTTACGAATACCTCGTCTGTATCCAGCGATACGCCGCGGCTCTTGTAATCATTTTCGATTATTGCGTTGATAAGGAAATCATATCCCTGCTCGGGGCCATAGCCTTTGAAGGTTTCACCAGAGGCCATATCATCAACTGCTTTGTGCATCGCCTGGATGATGGCCGGCGGCAGCGGTTCGGTTACATCGCCGATGCCGAGCCGAATTATTTTTGCGTTTGGATTTGCCGCTGCGAACGCGCGAACACGTCTGCCGATTTCAGGGAATAAGTACCCTGCCTGCAATTTCAAAAAATTCTCATTTACCTGTATCATATTCCTGCCAATATAAAGTTATAATTCATTAAAACGAACGGCTGGATATTCTAAATACAAACCCGCAAAAATGAAAATCAAAATTATTTGCGCTGGTCAAGCCAGGTCTGGGCCCATTTCCTGGCCTGCTCGCTGTTGGACAGGTTACCTTCAAGCTGCTGGATGTAAAGTTCTTCGGCAAGCTGGCCGACCTGTGGGCCATATTTTGCTCCAAGTGCTATAATCTCATGGCCATTTAGCAGCGGTTTGGGCGTAAGTTCTATACCTCGCATCTGGCGGACACGCAGCTTCAATTTCGTCAGCACCGAAACAGGGCCTCCCGAAACCCGGAGCATGGCCTTGCGCAATTCAAAAAGGTCGCGAAAATACGGACTCGCCGCAAAACGCCGCAACGTTGAGACGGGCATATTTTCATCAAGCAGTCGGCCCCGGTTTTGGAGCAGGAATTCGATGTGCCTGTACTGATCACGGCTGAGCTTGAGCAATTCAAGCTGATCCATGGCGGTTTTTGTATCAGCATCAGACCACAAACCCGCCAGCGCAAGGGCAAAATTTATATTGCGCCGAAATTTTCCCAAAACATTCGCCCCCTGTTGGGCATGCTCTTTTTTTAGCTGCGCAAAAATCGCGACAAGCAACCCGGTTTGGGCCAGCTTCATACAGCCGTTCTTGCGGCCCGGGCTTGTCAAAGTCCCTTCAAGTTCCATCGCGATCCGCTCGCCGGATATTTTGACGATCTGCGATGCCTTGCTGCGGACAGCTTCAAACGTTTTTTCTTCGATATCAAATCCAAGCTGCGTTGAAAAGCGTATCGCCCGGAGCATGCGAAGATAATCCTCGCCGAAACGCTCGAGCGGATCCCCTATCGTCCGAATGATCTTGAGTTCCAGGTCGCGCCGGCCTTCGACATAGTCTATAACTTTATCTTCAAGCGGATCATAGAACATACCGTTGATGGTAAAATCCCGCCTTGATGCGTCTTCCCTGGCATCGGCAAATTCAACATGCGACGGATGACGGCCGTCGACGTATCCAGATTCGCTGCGGAAAGTGGCAACCTCGACCTGCGCCTTATTGCTCAGCACGACAACTACGCCGAATTTCGCACCCACTTCCAGCGTGCGTCCAAATATCCGCATTACTTCATCGGGCTTTGCGCTGGTGGCCACGTCATAATCTTTCGCCTCCCTGCCCAGCAGCATATCGCGAACGCACCCACCTGCCAAAAGAGCCGTGTACCCTTTATCCCGCAGGCGTTTTATTATTTCAATCGCTGCTTGTCTTTGGCTCATACGGAAGTCTCGCCAGGTTTTTCAAGCTCAAGAAAGTTTATCGCCATCGATCCCCAGTCCCTCCTGTCGACAAGCACAAGCCGGCCATATCGCTTAAGAAGCTGCACCTCCACCTCGGTGCGAGCTATTACAACGCCGGTATCGCTTATCTGTTGCGCAAGAAGTGCCAGAAGTGACCCAAGCTGCGAAACTTCGCTAGTTTCCCTGCTCAGTGCATAAGGCGGATCCACGAAAGCAAAATCGAATTTAGGCCCATCCAGGTATGCAGCTCCTACTTTAAAAGCATTTGCCTTGACGATCTTTGATCTATTTTTCCAGCCGCCCTTTTCGATATTCGTTTTAAGTATCTCGATCGCGCCAGGGTCATTTTCAACAAAGGTAACGTGCTGTGCCCCTCGGCTAAGCGACTCAAGCCCCATCGACCCCGTGCCGCTGAAAATATCCGCCGCATACGATCCTGCGAACGGGCCGTATTTCTGCAGCACATTAAAAACAGATTCCTTTATGCGATCAGTTATCGGCCTGGTTACTTCAACACCTTTAGGCCCAAGGATATTCATTCCCCGTTTTTCGCCCGATATGATCCTCATCCGTTCTCCGGCTCAAGTCCAAGGTCGGCAAGCATCTGCAAATCTTCCGAAACAGCCCTGCCTGCTGTAGTCAAATAGTTGCCGCTCATTATCGATGTCGCACCAGCGTAAAAAACCCAGCTTTGGAGGTCCCGCAGGTTTACGATGCGGCCGCCGGCGACTTTCAAATGCGTGGCGGGCAATATGAACCTGTACATCGCGATTATCGCAAGTATCTCTTTCGGCGCAAGGGGCTTGTTATTTCCCATCGGCGTACCGGGTATGGGATGGAGAAAATTAAGCGGTGCCATATCCACCTCCAACCCACGCAGTTCAATCGCCATATCGATGCGATCCGACCAATTCTCGCCGATACCGAAAATCCCGCCAGTGCAAAGGCCCAATCCCGCTTCTTTTGCGGCCAAAACCGTATTTATGCGGTCATCGTATACATGCGTTGAGACGATCTTGCCGTAATGATCGCGTGAAGTCTCAAGATTATGGTTATATCTTGCCACGCCCGCCCGCGCGAGCCTGACCATGTGCTCCTTATCCAGGATTCCTAGCCCCGCACATGCTTTAATTCCATATTTTGTGCTTATCTCACCGGCAAGCCGTTCGACACGCGCAAATTCTTTTTCGCTGACGCTCCGGCCGCTGTAGACTATGCCTATATGCGGCACACCGTTTTGCTTTGCTTTCCTTGCCGCGTCAAGGATCTCTTCGTCGCCCAGTATCGTTGTTTTTTCGATGTGCGTTTTATACTTTGCCGATTGTGCGCAAAACGCGCAGTCCTGATCGCAGCCGCCGATGCGACCGGGAATAATCGAGCATATCTTAACCTTGTTGGCAAAGAATTGCGTGCGTATCCGATTTGCCCAATAGAGCAGGTCGTCGCCATCCGCTAAACCCGCTGCGCACAATTCGGTTGCATGATCTTTATTTAGTGTTCCGCCATTAAGTACGACCTTGGCGAAATCCTCTATTATTTTATTCATTCTAAAACACCAGTTTTTCAATTTCTATGGCGCAGTTTCTGAAATCATCTGCGCCCAAAGTTACCGTCTGCCATTTCACGCTTCGTGAACGCATTGCCTTGGAATATTCTTCAGCCGCGATGCACAGGTAAACGTATCTGCGATCGCCGAATTCAAAACTCCTGAACCGGTCAAGATCGACATCGGGCTTTACGATCTCGTATGCGAAAATAAAATATCCCTTGTATCCGTGCCCAAAGATATCTTCCCATTTCATCAGGCCTCGAATATCTTCCATCGTTACCCAGCAGGGCAAGCCCGTGAGCCTTTCAAGCGATGAGCCTTCAAACCTCCTGCCCTTAACCTCGGCCAGCAGCACGTCTTTGCCACAGCACCGCGGGTAGATCAAAAAATCGAAGCTCTTGATATTGCATCTTGCAAAGGCCGCACGCTTGGCCTGATCAACGGGAACAAAGGTAAGCCTGTTTTCGCCCAGCCATGCCGCAAACGCGGTCTCGAAATGATTGGGCACGCCAAGTCCCATATCACCCTTCCAGTGCCTCAGGCTTTATCGATTGCTGGGTCTGGTTGTGCATATCCTTAACCAGCAATTCGCCTTTTTCAGCAAACTCCTGGGCCAATATTATTGTTTTCTTCGCGTTTACAGCGCTTGCCGCCTTGAGTATCTTGCCAACGCCTGCCGGCTTATAGCTTAGTTCACAGCAATACCCCTTGCGCCTCAGTTTTGCCGCGATCTCAACTGCACTGGCAACAAACGGGGCGTCTGTATAACCCACATAGTAATCCGCTTTTTTGCCGAGCATTTGCGACTTTAGCAGACCTTTTTCTTCAAGCACGATCCCAAGCACCACGTCGCCCATGCCCATGCCGGTAGCCGATATTGCAGGCCCGCCCAGCAGTTGGAGCAGGTTATCATATCGCCCGCCGCCGCCTATCGCCCGGAGTTCGCCGGCCTTATCGTAGAATTCAAACACCACGCCCGTATAATACGCAAGACCCCGGATAATGCTTATGTCAAACTGGCAGAATTTTTCAACGCCCATTTGCCTGAGCATTTCAAAAAGCCTGCCCAGTTCATCAATCGCTAGCTTGGCTTCTTCGGAAAGAGAAATTATCGAGCCGATCTGATCGATGCTCTTTACCTCCATAAGCTGCGAGACCATGCTTCGCGTTTGACCATCCTCTATTTGGCGGGACAATTCCTCGGCAAACACGTCCGCAGGCAGTTTGTTCTTCTTATCAAGCAGCGTGTAAAGCTTGTCGCGGCTCTCACCTGAAATGCCGATTGATTCAAGCACCGCGCCCATCATCTTGCGGCTTGAGATCTTCACGACCACATCATCGCTGCCAAGCCCGGCCTGCTGGAGATAATCCAGCCCGCAGAATATCACTTCCGCATCGGCAAGAACGTCATCGACGCCGATAATGTCTATATTCCACTGGAAAAACTCCCGCAGCCTGCCCTTCTGCGGCCTTTCAGCCCTGCAAAGGCGCGGCACGGAAAACCATTTAATCGGCTTTGCCAACGTATTGATCTGCTCGTTGACCATCCTGGCAAGCGTCGGGGTAATCTCCGGCCTTATCGCAAGATCACGCCCGCCGCGGTCGGTGAGCCGGAAAAGCTGCTCGGATATCTCATCGCCGCTCTTGATCTGGTAAAGCTGAAGGTATTCGAATATCGGCCCATCGTATTCCTCAAAGCCGTTGCGTATCGACACATTTTTCCAGCCGTCGACGATGTAATTGCGTCTGGCCATCTCGGCGGGAAAGAAATCTCGCGTCCCTTTTACTGCCTGTATCTTCATGCTACCCGTCCGGTCGTTTTCTTGCTCTTGGGCTTTGCGTTCTTACCGGCGAGTTTCTTTTTCGGTTTGGCCGCTGCCCCGATCTGCATTTTCATATTATCAAACTTCACCCGCATATACTCCTGCATCTGCGTATCATCCGTGAAGTGAAGCTCGTAATCGTATTCGTCGCTGGTGCGGTCACAGCCGTCGGTCTTATACTTGCGGCATATTTTGGGCCGAGTCTCATAAATGTCGCACCTGTGTTTGTCATCGATGTGTCTGCACGAACCGGCAAAACTGACATGCCACTTGCCCTTTTCCACGAACACCGACACACCCTCGTGAGTGAGGTACCAGCGAATATCATCAAATTCATCGCGCGTCTCTGGTTCGTCTATTTCCAGTGCGATATACCTGCAGCACATCGCGTTACATTTTTGACACAGACTTTTAGCCATTTTAAACTCCAAAAGCGAATGATTATAGGCGTTTTTCACCCTGTGGTCAAGAAAGGGTTATAAGCTTGTTTTCCGCAACCGCAGCGAATTTGCGATGACCGAAACCGACGACAGGCTCATCGCCGCCGCCGCCAACACCGGGCTCATGCCCACTCCGAGAAATGGATAAAGCACCCCAGCAGCGATCGGTATGCCAAGGACGTTATAAATGAACGCGAAAAACAGGTTTTGCCTGATATTCCGCATTACAGCCCCGCTGAGCCTCCTTGCCCGAACGATACCCCGCAAGTCCCCTTTTAGCAGCGTCACTGCCGCACTTTCCATGGCGATATCCGTCCCCGTGGCCATTGCGATACCCACATCAGCCTTTGCCAGCGCCGGCGCGTCATTTATTCCGTCACCAGCCATAGCCACCGCGTGGCCCTGTTGCTGGTATTTCTCGACAATAGCCAGTTTATCCTGCGGCAGCACATTGGCTTCAAAAGTCCCTATCCCAAGCCTGCCCGCCACCGCCCCTGCCGCCGCCGCATTATCGCCGGTGATCATAACTATCTTTATGCCCTCAAGATCAAGCCTGGCCAATACCTCGCTTGTGCCTGCCTTAATTTTATCCACGATCAAGATCGCCCCCGCCGCTTTGCCTCCCATTCCGACAAGCACGACAGAATACCCCTTATCCTTGTGTTCCGTTATACTTGCAGTAAGATCGGCATCGAACCCAAACCCGTTTTGCTTAAGGAATTCCTCATGCCCCGCAACCACTTCGCGCCCGTCGATCTTGCCCTTTAGCCCCCCGCCCGCAACCGACACAAAATCCGCAACCCGCCTTGGCGTAATATTCCTCTCCTTTGCCGCCTCGACTATCGCCAGTCCCAGCGGATGCTCGCTTGATACCTCCAGCCCAGCAGCGATAGCCAGTACCTCTTCCTCATTTGCCCCGATAACAGCTTCCACGCTTGGCCTGCCTTGGGTAAGCGTGCCGGTCTTATCCAGTATAAGCGTATCCACCCCCGCAAGTTTCTCAAGAGCACCAGCATCCTTGAACAGCACCCCCTCGCTTGCCCCCCTGCCCGTCCCCACCATTATCGCCAGCGGCGTAGCCAGCCCAAGCGCGCACGGACACGCTATTATCAAAACCCCCACGGCATTTACCAGCCCATAAGCCAGCTTCGGATCAGGCCCGAATACCGCCCATACCGCAAAAGTTACAATCGCAACCGCTATCACCGCCGGAACAAAATACCCCGAAACTTTATCCGCCACCCGCTGGATCGGCGCCTTGCTCCTTTGCGCTTGGCTCACCATCTTGATTATCTGCGAAAGCACCGTCTGCGACCCAACGTGCCTTGCCTCCATTATAAAGCTTCCCTGCGAATTGACGGTCGACCCAATCACCTCAGCCCCAGCCGTCTTTTCAACCGGCATCGATTCGCCGGTAACCAGCGATTCATCAACCCAGCTTTGCCCCTCGGTCACAAAGCCGTCCACCGGCACCTTCTCCCCCGGCCTCACCCGCAGCCTGTTCCCCACCTCCACAGCCGCCAGTTCAACATCCGCTTCACTCCCATCCGCGTTTATTTTCCTGGCCAGCTTCGGCGCCAGCGCCAGCAGTTTCTTTATGGCCGATGTCGTAAGCCTTCTTGCCCGCAATTCAAGCACCTGCCCCATCAACACCAGTGCCGTTATAAACGCCGCCGGTTCAAAATACACCGCCACCTGCCCATGCGCATCCCGAAACCCCGTCGGAAACACCCACGGAAAAATCACCGCCGCCGCACTGTAAAAATACGCAGCCCCCACTCCGACCGAGATCAGCGTGAACATATTGAAATGAAACCCCAGCAGCGACCGGTACGCCCGCACAAAAAATGGCCACCCACACCACAGCACCGCCGGGCTTGCAAGCGCGAATTCTATCCAGTTGTAAACGTGGGAATCCGCAAAGCGATCAAAGAATCCCGGCCAAAAATGCCTTCCCATCGCTATCACCACAAGTGGCACCGATAAGCAAACGCTTATCCAGAACCGCCTGGTCATATCGATCAGTTCCTCGCTTACCTCCTCTTCCACCGTCGGCATCTCCGGCTCAAGAGCCATCCCGCATATCGGGCACGCCCCCGGCTTATCTGTGCGTATCTGCGGGTCCATCGGGCATGTATATATCACACCCTCTATCACCTGCCCCTGTTTCGCCCCAAGATACCTCTTCGGATCAGACCGGAATTTTTGCAGACACCGCCCGCTGCAGAAGTAGTAAACTCTGCCCTTGTACGCATACTGCCCGGCATTCTTTTCCGGTCCAGCCACCATCCCGCACACCGGGTCTGTCGAAATGTCCTGCTTGTCACCCATAACTATTCCATTTGCAACATTGTATGGAGCCAATTATATTTGTCAGCGGCTATTTATGATAGACGACAATAAATTAAAATTCCAAACCTTCTTCAGGCTCCTCGCAGCCTTGATAGTCTTTTTCGCATGCGCACAAATATCAGCTATTGCCCTATCACTGGCAAAGATCGCCATTACGCGATACACCGCTATAGGCCTATTGGCCATTTCCATTTTGGCAGCCTTCATTTTTACGAGAAATCTTATAACTGATCTGCCCGATATACATTTCTCATTGCCTACCCCGGCGCGTTACACGATCTGGATAGCCGTCGGCCTGGCAATCTCGTTTTTCGCCCTGCTTTTCACTGTAGCATACATCTGCCCAGACATGACTTGCGATGGCAATACATATCACATCCCCGCCATCTCCGCATGGTCGCAAAAGGGCTATATCCACTGGATAGACGACCAGCTGCCCTGCGCTAAATTTGCCAACGGCTATCCAAAAGCCACCGAGGTTATCAGTTTTCTCATCACAACAGCCGCCGATAATAGCAAATTAACCAACACATTGAATCTGATCTTTTTACCGCTCGCCGCGACAGCTATCGCAGCCATCGCCATGCTCCTCGGCTCGTCCCCCCTGCTGGCGACCTTCGCCGCAAGCCTATTTGTCTTCATTCCCGTCAACATCGCCCAGGCCTTCACAACCTATATCGATTCAGCATTTGCCTCGGCCGTTATAGCCTTGATCGCCGTCGCCATGGCCCTGCTGCGTTTTTATAATCAATCTTCAGCTTTACGCCTCTGGCTCTTACTGGGCCTAGCCGCCGGCCTGACCATTGCTATAAAACCCACCGGAATCGCGATTGTTTTAATAACCTTTGCCGTGATATTTTCAATCCTGCTACTGAAAAGAACCCCGAAAACTTCCCTTATCGCAGGCTCATTGCTTGCAGTCACAGCCATCATCGCCGTCGCCGGCTACTGGTACATCCGCAATCTGTATTACGGCGCATCGCCCCTATATCCAGTCGGCATAAACTTCATGGGCTTAGCCCTTTTTGATGGCGAATCGATCAACAAAGTCATAAACACAACCGCGAACACACCAATCTTAATGCGGAACTGGCCCGACATTCTCAAAACCGCCGCCACATGGCTTCAATTCTTCCCCGCCTGGCCCGCCACTATCGCCGAAGAAGATTCCCGCTTCGGCGGCCTTGGCTTTATATGGCCCTTGGCCTGCCTGCCCGCCATAATTTTTTGCGGCATACTTGCCCGGCGAAAACTCCTCGCCCCCGCCCCGCTGCTGACTCTCGCCGTCATTGTATTTATTTCATTTATGGCCGCCCCCATGCACTGGTGGCCCCGCTACACCCTTTGGATTTACGCCCTCGGCTTGCCCGTCCTTGCGTATGCACTTTCACAAATATCAAAACACATTGTCGCAGCCGTCATATTTATTTCCGCCATAGCCATAATAGAAGCTGCCACCTGCTTCTACCTCCAACCCTGTAAATTCCAGCCCGACCCCCTGCTCGATCCAACCGCCCCCATTATTAGCGAATTGCCCCTTGCATCAGTCGTCCGAAAGCTCGATTCCCTAGGCTCCTTCAAATCCATCGCCCTAAGCCCCATGCAAAATGAATACACCCCAGGTCGATGGAAAAGCGAAATACTCGGCTGCCTCTCGATGCCGTTGGGAAGCCGCAAATTCGTTGGCATACCCCAAGACATCACGCCCCAACAGTTAGATTCTCTTATAGCACAGCACGTCAACTGCATAATTTGGGACAACAACTTAGCTATTCCACCCTCTTTGCGCAAACTCAACCAAATCCCGCTCGGATACGGTTTTTCACTTTACAGCCTACATAAGTGATTCTAAAACTATAGTGTTAAAAATAAGGACAATGAGATGAAAAACAATCGTGCAGGTTTCGTCGCGATATTGGGATTGCTGATAGTCGTCGCTATCGGATTTATTATTTATTATCTCCAGTTCGCCTCCCTTGGCGGCCCCGGCCCAAGATCGCACGAAAAACCCGAAGATCAGCCCTGGGCACGCGAATCGAGCCTCAAAGACCCAAACGCTAAAGCCAAGTTAACCACAGCCGCCCCAAAATCCGCTGTCAAAATAACTCAGCCCCTTACCGTCCAGGCTCTCGTAACCAGTTCCGCGGATCCCCGCGGCACACTCACGCTGCACTTTGACCCAAACGGTTTCCTCACCGGCACCTGGACTTGCAAATACAGCTACACCCACGCCGCCTATAACATCACTGCTTCCGTCTCAGGCAATACCGACCCAACCGTGATTGCCAACACTCCCGATGGAAAGCCCGACAGATCAAAACTGATCTTCATCGCCCGCGGCACCTACGACCAATATGTAACAAACCTCGAATCCGGCGAAAAAACTCTAAACAAAGGCACGCTCTATATAAATGGCATCCTTGGCTCTGACCATTTCGCCACAGGCAAAGTCTCCCTCACCGGCTCAAAGAACTGGCATGTTGATTACACCTTTAAGTCTAACCCGTAAGCCTCTTACTTACTTTTTGTGACCTGTGACTTGTGACTGATTTTGCCTGCTTAAAACAATTTTTTCATTTAAAAAAACTTGACAAATCCTTCCCTCACCCATAGTATTTCCTTCGGTTTAGATTATAAATCCTAAACTGCTGGGGGAATCAGCATTTTTCTTTATGTAATCCTTTGGCGATTTTCTATTTGGGGTTCGCTGTTCATTTTTGGGGAAAGCCTTTAAACACAATTCGAAAGGAGAGGTCGTGAAAGTTGCAAAATGGATTTTAATTCTCACCACTGCTGTTGTCATTTCCGGATGCAAGTCCTACCCTTATGATCTTGCCGCATTCAAAATGCCCGGCAAGGTGGAAGTAACCGCAAAGAACTATCTCATCCAGCCGCCTGATGCCATCCAGATCATAAGCCCTACAATACCTGAACTAAACCAGCAGCAACAGACCGTCAGGCCAGACGGAAAAATATCGTTCCCGAACATCGGTGAATTCGACGTCGCCGGCAAAACTCCTTTGGCAGTCGCCGATACAATTCGTGAAAAAGTTTCCAAACTCTATGCTCTTGCGGGCGACTATCCCGTTGATGTACGCATAGCAGTATTCAACAGTGCCGTGTATTACGTTCTCGGCGAAGTCCAGCGGCCAGGCCCAAAACCATACACCGGCCGCGATACCGTGCTTCGCGCCATCGCCGATGCCTATCCCACCGTCCTGGCATGGAAATCACGAATACTCATCATCAGGCCCTCTGCAGATCCGCTCTACACCGCTCCTAAAATTTTCGAACTCAAGTGGAAGCAAATAGCCGCCCAGGGCGATACCAGCATGAATGTATTACTCCAGGAAGGCGATGTCATTTACGTACCGCCTACGATATTGGCCTCGGTCGCTATGAAGATCGAAGAATTCGTCAGACCTATCGGACGGGCATTTTCAACGGCATATATTGTTGACGGCCAGGGCTATAGATAATATATAATGAGTTCTTGCCTGAAGCTCCAGTAAATTGAAAGGATTTCTATTGACTAAGCAAAGGAGAATGAAGCTGCTGCACGCATCGGCAACGGCGTTCTTCCTGCTCGCTGCAGCATATGTCACCGTCCTGGCACTTCGCCAGGCCGGTGTGAATTGGTGGCTCATTTTTTCACTTTCGGGTTACTCCGCAGCATCGGGCTTTGTGCTCGTCAGCGCGTATCTCTTTGCCGTCTTTCACGGTAGCAGCAGAAATCAGACCTGTGCGATAGAACATCCCCTCACAAGCTCTTTCCAGTATATGACCCTTTATTCGCTCGTGCCGTTCCTTGGCGCTGCCGCCGGCTTGCTCTGCAAGATTGGCATTGAAAACTCAGAGCAGGCTGCCGGAACAATTTCAATGGGAACCATCGGCGCAACCTTCGGCTTCTGGATCATCATAGACCCGCTGATAGTCATGGCCGAATCTTTCCTTCCCTCCAGTCGCGCCCATCACCTCGCAAGGCTCGCTGCCGCCAAAGACCTCCGCATCCAGCAGCAGAAACAACGCGACAAAATGCTCGAACTTATCGAAACACAGGAACTCGAAAATCGCCGCATCTGGAATAACACGTTTGCAGATGACGCACTCTCTCTTGCACAGCTGGCACACAGTGCAAAAAAACAAAGGCGATCCATGCCTTCAAAAGCCGTAGAAATAGGGCTCGAAGCGTTCAAACGCGGCGGCCTTGAATGTATGCAGGTCGTTCACGAAATGGCCATAGAAGCCGCCAATGCCCGCGGCATTAACGGCACCACCGCCCGATACATCTCCACCTGCTGGGACGGTATCGGCCACTGGCGAGACTCCTTCACCCCCGACCCGCATAATTAAAATTGCAATTGTTTCTTTGTTTCATTAGCATATAGCACTTCTCCAGGTGACATGGCTTTGTTAGAGATGGTAAAAAATAAACCACCTGCTGTGAAGACGAAAAATTATTGGTTCCAAAGCCAGTTATTGACAAAAGTAGCAAAATCGGCAAAATCAACTTCACCGCTGCCGTCTATATCTGTCCCCTCGCAATAAAACCGGTGAGAACAGCCGGAATCCAGCCAGTGCGAACTAAACTGCGCGAAATCATGGATGTTCACACTGCCATCCACCGTCAAATCACATTTCCACGGCTCTAAATCCGTACCCAATTCGGCAATTACTGTGTAGCTCCAAAAACAAATCGCACCAGGGAGTCCAAGGCCATGATCGTCTTCAATACCTGTGGGGCATCCATCCAGAATTTCCGCGCTACTTTCCCAAAAGCCCTGAAATTCAGTTACATACCATGACCATGCAGGAATTCCAGGCTGAAGGTAATTGCGGTTGATATTGATTCCATTATTTGGGTCCCATTGGTCGATAGCAGCACCAACGTAGGCTGCCAAAGTATTTGGCCCATACGGCCCTTCTGCGATTAGTAATCTTGCGTAGGCAATATCACTGGGGTTAGTTAGCGGCAGGACATAGCAGTCATACCTCACTGGATAGATTTCGCCAACAAGAAAATAAACAGTCTCAGCTTTCAATGTGGCTGGAGAGCCGAAGAAAACCATAATTACAGAAAAAGCACCGCAGATTGCACCCCTGTTTTTAAATAACCGCATCACTGCCAGGCTCTCCTGATTTTTTGAGCGTAAATATTACTTCATTTTCATGCGTTCTTTATCCAGAACCCATCTTCGAATTTATATTGAGCCTATTCAAAGATGAGTGGAAATGGCGATTGTTACAAAAAATCTTCATCTCGATGATAAAATCAGCAAAATCTCACAGATTTTCACAGATTTTTTCAAAGCGGGGCTATTTGGAGTGACTTAATACAGAATAGGAATTGCCGTAAGCTATTGCAAATAAAAGAATTGCGGGCGAGAGGAATCGAACCTCCACACCTTACGGTACAGAAGCATAAATACCTCGATTGCGAATAGAGCCGTTAATCGGGAGGGCTATTCACAATCAATGGACAGATAAGGCATCATTCCAGATAAAACATAATCCAACAAAATTGGCGGTTGCGTGCATAATTATCGGCACATAAAGTGACCCTGTTTTTACACGAGCTGTTCCTAACAAAATGCCGAAAATAAAAATCATGCATTGAGCGACAATACTGCGATTCATATGACATAACGAAAATATAAAACTGGTAAGGAGAATAGCCCAGATTGAGCCTACAGAATGCCAAAGACCTTTAAATGCAAAACCACGAAATACCATTTCTTCAGTTAGTGGTGCTAGGAAAATTGCCATAAAGGAGAAAACAAATAGCGGTATCAAACCTGCCGATGTTAATTTCGCATCAGTACGGCTCCCATCTTCAGTTAAATCACAGAATATTAATAAGGTTGCCGTAATCCCAGTCCAGATGAGTAATTGCTTTGTTTTTGGTAGCACAAATCCAACATATTTAGCAAAAGAAAAACCATTTCGCAGTTTCGAAAATACAACACATAAAACTATTGCAATAGGTGATGCGACCAAGTACGCGACTGTAAAATTAACAGGGTTTTCAGCTGCTGCCGAAGTCGTGATTTTCACTATCTCGTGGTATCCAAACAGTGCGATCAGAGTTGCAATTACAACAAGGGCTATACAGGCACATAATCCTCCTGTTGCAAAAAAGCCCCAAGGCGTTGGGCTTTGAGTGAACTGAATATTCGTTTCGGAACACATTACTATTTCCTCTTTATGATGATTCTAAGATGTTTTTAACATACACATGTTACAAATTTTAACTCAGTTATTTTAATTCTCGGATTAAAACCCACAAAATTTTTTCACAGTATTTTCACAGTAGAGCTATTTGGACCAAAAAAAAATAGACAAGCACAAATAATTGTAAGTGCTTGTAAATAACGGATTGCGGGCGAGAGGAATCGAACCTTCACACCTTCGGTACAGGAACCAAACAATGAACTTTAAAGAACAGGTGCCTGTTTCTGTTTTTCTTCCTGAATTTTTGCAAGCAGGCGTTTCAAAAAGAACCCAAAGCCGATTAACGTAAGGACTTTTGCAGTTTTGTATAACAATGTTATTGGTAGATTGTATAAAAGCCAATCTGATGGAACAGAATTACCACCACCCATTTTACCAGTAAACACAAGCCAATCATACATGAACTCTTGCCAAACAACTAATATTGCGTACACATAAAGAACTTTATCGACATGACGCAACAGTAGGCTGACTTTCTTATCGCGGCTACAAATGTAGCTAACGAATTGACCAAAGCCTAACGAAATCAGCCCAACAATTATGAAGTGGCTGTAGGAGCGTTTAAGCATTCCAAATGTTCCATCAAATGTAACTTTCCCACCTGATTGAAAATATTCTGAATTCACCATTACAAACGCTATGCCACCCATAAATAGGAGAACCCATCCAAGCACTCGAAGTACTTTAGAATAATTAATCAATAGCCGCTTGTTATTTTCAACAAAGTCAAACATCTGATAATCCGTTAAATAAGCGTTTCTATGAAGAGCAGATTTTCAATTCCGATATCTGCTGGTCTGATATGGTTAAACTATTAAAGTATTCTAGGCTGAAAAGCCACAGAATTTTTTCACAGTAATTTTCACAGTGGGGCTAATTGGAGTGAAGTAGTCGGCAAGCACAAATGATGTAAGTGCTTGAGGAGTAATGCGGGCGAAAGGAATCGGACCTTCCGCGGGCTTTCCCCACAGGAACCTAAATGTAAATTGCTGTCCAGTGCTTTAAGTTTATTAGTCGTTGTATTTTTATCCGCAAAAGCAAAACCGGTTTATCAGTTAATTTAGCAAAGTAGAATAATCAACAGTTCTTCTCCAATCACGCAAGCTGAACAAAACAAAAACCAGCACCAGAATTTCATAGTGTCTCGAAAAGTCCCCTCATGTTTAGACCAAAGTTCGCTTCCCCACTCGGTAGAGCAAAGCGTATTAATAAAGCCATTCCAGTTGCCAAAAAACATCCATCCGGCAAAGATATAAACAGGGATATTAGCAATCAGCAGAAGAATCCAATGATTTAAATGCATGTCTTAGCTCTTCTAAGGGGTAATGTTTAACTTTGTGCTCCGTTGAGAGCAAATTCAAAATTATTCAGGAATTCTTGTTCATGATAGTTTACGAAAACTTCTTTGCAATTCCCAACTAAAATCCCACAGAATTATTTCACAGTTATTTCACAGTGAGACTAATTGGAGTGAAGTAGTCGGCAAGCACAAATAATGTAAGTGCTTGTCCTTAAATAAGATGCGGGCGAGAGGAATCGAACCTCCACACCTTACGGTACAGGAACCTAAATCCTGCGCGTCTGCCAATTCCGCCACGCCCGCTATATTTAAAAAACCCGCCAGAGACCCCGAAAAGCTACTGCCCTTTTAATTCACCTTGCTCAGATATCTTTTCGATCCGCTTCTGGGCCTGCCCAAGGATACCCCTGCAGTGCCTGATAAGATCCATGCCGCGTTCATACTGAGAAAGCGACGACTCTAGCGATATCTGCCCCTGCTCGATCTTGGCTACTATATCAGTGAGTTCCTTGATCGCAGCCTCAAAGCTTACCTTTTCCAACTCATTCTTATTTTCATCTTTTGTCATAATCTAAATTCCGGGGCATAGTTTATACGCTTTCGGCCCATGATTCCAGAGCTTTTTGGGCTAAATCACGACAGTCACTTGCCTTGGACCCTGCTTTCGATGCTCTTTTCACCGGCAAACTCGGTAACGATCACATCCCCGACCTCTACAGCCTCGGGCCTTGTAACCACTTGCCCGTTCTTTTTTGCCCGCACGATCGAATACCCTCTCCCCAGTACAGATTTGGGATTGAGGGCTTCAAGCCTGTTAGCCCCCCCGGTAAGTTCCATCGCCGCCCGGTTAAGAGCTGATTTAACCGCCGTATCGCACCGCCCCGCCGCCTGTTCAAGCTTTAATCCGCACCGCGCATGCAAACCCGAAAGCGACGTAATCATCCGGTTTTCCAGCCCCGCAAGCGCAAGTGTTTTTGAACCCAGCAGCCGATGCGGCTCTATTTGTATTATTTTTTCATAAAAACCACCCATCCGGGCCAGCGTTTCCCCAACCCGCCGCCGAACAACCGATGCAAGCCGATCCTGAACCTCGTCCAGAGCCTGGGTAGAAGCCAAAACCGGCCCAAGCGGGTTGCGAAACAATGCCGCAGCCAGCACAGTATCAAGCTGTCCCTTACCCATCCGTAGGCGGTTAATCGCATCTGTCGTGAGTCGCCGCCCCGCGGAATCCAACCTTTGAGCAACATCCCGTCCATCCGGCACGGCCAGAATCGCCGCCTTAGTGGGCGTAGCCGCACGCGCATCGGCAACAAGGTCGCTTATAGTCGTGTCCACTTCATGGCCGACGGCACTGATTATGGGTATCTTCGAATTGTAAATCGCCCGCGCGACCACTTCCTCATTGAAAGCCCACAGGTCTTCTATCGAACCGCCCCCCCTGCCAACTATGATCACATCAAGCCTCAAAGAAGCCTGTCGACGATTAACATCATCAATAGCAGCCGCGATCGCCCCAGCGGCACCTTCACCCTGCACGGGAACAGGATAAAGAAACAGCCGTGCCGGCGGCCAGCGGGTAAAGATCGAATCCGCGATATCATGCAGAGCCGCTCCGGATTCACTGGTTATTACACCTATCCGGGTTGCAAATGGCGGCAGCTTCTTTTTGTGGGCAGGGTCAAAATATCCAGCCGCTTCGAGTTTTTTTACCATCTGCTCAAACGCCAGCTGCAGTGCCCCGGTGCCCTGCGGTTCAATAGATTCCGCATAGAACTGGTATTTACCAGAAGCCAAAAAAACATCCACCTTACCCTTGAGAATAACCGCCATGCCGTCGACTGGTTTGAATTTGAGCTTGCGGAACGCTGAATTCCACATCACGCACGCTATCTCGGATGCATCATCCTTGAGCGAGAAATAGCAGTGTCCGCTGGAATGGCATTTAAAATTGGATAACTCCCCCACTACGGCAATGAAACCGGGCAAGTGGCTTTCCAGCGCAACCTTAACCATCGCGTTTAACTGACGCACACTGTATACACGCGGCTCATCCTTCGCAGCCGGTGTTTGAGCTTTCGCAGCACGAGCATGGGCCGGCTTTTCAGTTTTAGCAGCCCTTTTGTCCTCCGGCGGTTTAGCACCCAAGCTGAACAGATCCGGCTGGCTCTGGTTAATTTTTTTATCTTTTTTTGTCATCTATCTTGCCCATATTAACACAATATGGCCCAATAGACAACTTGCATAATGGGCAAAAAAATGTGCCGGAGTTTTTCAAAAACTAAGTTGATTTGAATAAAAATTACTCTTATACTGTACCGACTGGACGGTAAAGTAGATTTAAGGTGTAAGCGTGAGTTCCAAATCAACACAATATGAACACATACTCGACGGCGCAGAGCGGGTAGTAATGAACATCGGCGCCGCGAACATGACGCTCAACGCTGTAGCAAAAGAAGCTAAGGTCAGCAAAGGCGGCCTGCTCTATCATTTCCCGTCCAAAGAAGCTTTGATACAGGCAATGGTTTCTCGCCTCATCAGCAGAACCGATAAGACACGCGAGGAAATAAGAGCGACTCTTGGCGATGACGAGATGGCCGATGTGAAAGCTTACGTCCTTGCGGGTGTCAGGCGAAAAAAAGCAGACAATGTAGAAACAGCCGTTCTCGCCGCTGCCGCGATAAACCCCAGGCTCGTCGCGCCATTAGGACCGCACCAGAAACAGATGATAAATAAACTCGCAAAAGCATGTGGAAGCCCCGCCCGCGCATCTGTGATTTCCATGGCTGTCATAGGCCTCTGGCTTCATGAGGTGCTTCATATTTCGCCGATGCGTCCGCAACAGAGAAAAAAGTTTATAGATGAATTATTCACAATAGCCGCAGCAAAAACCCCATCAAAAAGCAAACGCGGCTGATATTTATGGCAGTAAAGAAATGACAAAGAAAATTTGTGCAGCTTTAGTTACTTTGATTTTGGCGGCGTTATCCCAGGCCCAGGACGCGAACACCCCCCTAAAATTGAGCCTTACGGAAGCGAGCCTGCTTGCATTGGAGAATAACACCGAACTGCTGGTACAGAGATATAACCCGAAGATACAGTCCACGTTCGTCCAGCAGGAGCTTAGCGTCTTTGACCCAGTCGTGCGTGCAAGGCTCCAGCAGGAGCAGGCAAGGCTTCGCATCGAGCACGGCAGCACACTCGCTCGCGACCACGCCACAACCGGCGCCGTTTCAATCGAAGAATTCCTGCCCACAGGAACCCTGCTGAATTTAACAGGATCGACAACACTGGACGAATTTGGTTCAGACGGCGACCTGTGGGAATCTAGCATTGCAGCCGGAGTTACCCAAGCCTTACTTCGCGGGGCCGGCACAACCGTCAACCTGGCCTCGGTAAACCAGGCCCGCCTCAACGTGCAGGTATCCGAATACGAACTGCGAGGCTTCACAGAATCGCTCCTTGCCAGGACACAGGTGGCCTATTGGGATTATGTGCTCACGCTCAGACGCATCGAGATATTTGAAAAATCCCTTGAGCTTGCCCGCAACCAGCTCGAAGAAGTCCAGGAACGGATTCGAGTGGGTAAACTGGCGCCCAGCGAAATAGCCGCCGCAAAAGCGGAAGTTGCCTCGCGAAGGCAGGAACTTATTGTCGCAAACAGCAATCTTGAAGCAAGGCGCCTTGAATTTTTGCGACTCATCAGCCCCGCGGGTGGCTTAACATCAACTATAATTCTAACTACGCTGCCGACAGAGCCGAATTTTACAGATTCCGTTGAAGAGCATCTGGCACTTGCGATGCAGCTAAGACCCGATCTTAACGAAGCCCGGCTCCGCCTTAAGATCGATCAGCTTGAATTAGTAAAAACCAAGAACGGCATGCTTCCAAGGCTCGACTTGTTCATTAATCTGGGCAAAACCGGATACGCCGATTCATTCGGCAAAAGCTGGAATAGAACGGTAACGGACAACAATTATGACCTCGTCGGCGGTGTTCAATTCGAGCTTTCGCCGATAAACCGGGGCGCAAGGGCCGCCAACCAGCGGGCCATTTATACCCGCAACCAGACGAAAGAAGCGATTAAAAATCTCGAACTCCTCGCCGATACTGACGTTCGCCAGGCGTTTATAGAAATAAAAAGAACGTATGAACTTATCTCAGCCACAGCGGCCACACGGCAATTCCGCCAGCAAAGTGCCGATGCAGAAGCCGAAAAATTCAGAGTGGGCAAATCCACATCCATCCTCGTAGCCCAGGCCCAGCGCGACCTGCTCCTGAGCCAAATTACGGAGGTGGATGCACTTGTAAACCATCTTATCTCAATAATTGAGCTTTACAGGCTTGACGGCTCTTTATTGGAGAGATGGGGCATACGCAGCCCCGGGGCAAATCCCGTGAAATGCAAACTTTAATAAACAAGACGAGCTGTTTGTAAATATAGGACATATTATGCAGAAACACTTAATTATCGTTGCCCTAATAACGCTTACCGCTTTGGGCGGGTGCAAAAAGCAGGTACAGGAAAAAGTCGCCGCCCCGGTACCGGTTGTAGCCGCTAAGGTACAGAGCCTCACCGTCCCGGTAGAAATACGCACTTTCGGCACAGTCGAGCCATATTCGACCGTTTTGATCCGTTCGCAGGTGGCTGGCGTATTGGAAAAAGTACATTTTTCCGAAGGCCAGATCGTCAAAAAAGGCGACCCGCTATTTACAATAGACCCTCGACCTTTCCAGGCCAGGCTCAAACTTGCCCAGGCAAATCTCGCAAAGGATCAGGCCCAGCTTGAAAACGCACAAAAAGAAGCCAAGCGGATAGCCGAACTATTTGCCAAGGGATTCGCGTCGCAGGATGACAACGATTCTGCCGCGACTGAGGTGAGTACATTCGCCGCGTCTATTGATGCCGATAAGGCAGCGGCAGAAGATGCGGCTCTGAAAGTGGAATATTGCTTCATAAACTCACCCTGTGACGGCCGCACCGGCAACCTGCTTGCCCATGCGGGAAATTCCATAAAGGAAAACGACACTCAACTGCTCGTCATTAACCAGGTCGAACCGATCAACGTCAGCTTTTCGGTTACTCAGCAGCAATTCAGCCTCGTTCAGGCCGCCGCCGCCAAAGGCGAACTTGACGTAACAGCATCTTTTCCAGATATCGCCGACGTTACCTTAACAGGAAAACTGACTTTCTCCGATAATAGTATCAGCACCGACACAGGCACCATCAAGCTCAAGGCCGTCTTCGCCAATGCCGACCGCAAGCTCTGGCCGGGACAGTTTGTTAATACTTCCATCGTCCTCAGCTATGAGCCAAACGCCGCAGTCGTGCCCGCCGAGGCTGTCCAGCGAAACCAGCAGGGCTTTTACGCGTTTGTAATAAAAGCGGACAACACCGTCGAATCGCGACAGGTTGAACAGTCAAGGCTTTGGAAATCAATGGCTGTGGTCAGCAAAGGCCTCGCCCCGGGCGAAACCGTGATAACCGATGGCCACTTGCGAGTCACACCTGGAATGAAAGTCGAACCATCGATGCAGCCTGCCGAAATCGCCGCCGCAAATGAGGTACAACCCAAATGAATATTTCTGAACTGTTCATACGCCGCCCGGTAATGACCACGCTGGTGATGCTGGGCATCTTGATCTTCGGCATTTTTTCATTCAGATTTTTGCCTGTCAGCGATCTGCCCAACGTGGATTTTCCCGTAATTCTCGTTAACGCCTCCCTGCCCGGCGCAAGCCCGGAGACGATGGCCTCGGCAGTCGCTACACCGTTAGAAAAGGAATTTTCAACAATATCCGGCGTTGTTTCGATGTCTTCCAAGAGCTACCAGTCTCGCACTGAACTCGCGCTGATGTTCGACCTTGACAAGGATATCGACTCAGCCGCCCAGGATATTCAGGCGGCAATTTCGCGTGCATCGAGCCAGCTGCCCCCGGATATGCCCACGCTGCCCTCGTATAAAAAAGTTAATCCCGCCGATGAGCCTATCATCTATATCGCACTTACAAGCCCATCTCTGCCGCTTTCGTCGCTGAACGAATACGGCGAGAATCTCATGGCCAAGCGGATATCGATGATCTCCGGTGTCGCCCAGGTAATATTACATGGACAGAAGAAATATGCCGTTCGCATAAAAGTCGATCCTTATGAACTGGCAAGCAGGAAGATCGGCCTCGATGAAGTCGCATCGGCAATCGACAACGGCAATGTGAATATCCCAACGGGCATTCTTCACGGGCCCACGAATTCGTTTACTCTCGAAACGGGCGGCGCACTGGAAAACGCCAAGGCTTACGAACCGCTCATCGTTGCCTATCGCGACGGAAGGCCTGTAAGGCTAAGCGAAGTAGCCAAAGTATCCGACAGCGTCAAAGATGACAAAGCCTTTGCCTGGTATGGCAGCCATGAAACCGGCCAGCTCAATTCTATCGTCCTCGCCATACAGCGCCAGCCGGGAACAAACACCATCAAAGTCGCCAATTCGATCAAAGACCTTATTCCTTCATTCAAGGCCCTTTTGCCGGCTTCTGTCGACATGCACATCCTTTACGACCGCTCGGATTCGATTCGGGATTCGGTCGAAGAGATAGAATTTACGCTCGTCCTTACTCTTGCCCTTGTGATTATGGTAATATTTATGTTCCTGCGAAATCTGCGGGCCACCATAATACCAAGTCTTACACTCCCAATGGCTATCATAGGCACATTCTCGATAATGTACCTTCTCGGCTACAGCGTAAATAACCTTACGCTTATGGCCCTTACTCTCTCGGTCGGTTTCGTTGTAGACGACGCTATCGTGATGCTCGAAAACATCGTCCGGCATAATGAAATGGGAAAAAGTATTTTCCAATCCGCACTGGACGGCTCGAAAGAGATCGGCTTTACCATCCTTTCAATGACACTTTCGCTGGCAGCTGTTTTCATACCCGTGCTGTTCATGGGCGGTATCGTGGGAAGCCTATTCAGCGAGTTCGCGGTGACGATAACCGTCGCCGTACTTGTTTCGGGATTTGTAGCTCTTACTCTTACACCTATGCTCTCAGCCAAGTTCCTGCGTTCGCACGAGCAGATCAAAAAACACGGTCGCGTTTATAACTTCATCGAACGCGGCTTTGGCGGAACTCTCAATTTTTATGAACGCACTCTCAGGTGGTCGCTCAATCACCGCCTCAGCATAGTCGCTGTATCGATCATTATGCTTGCAGCGACATTCTTTTTCGCAGCCAGGGTGCCAAAAGGATTCCTTCCCTCTGAGGACCGCGATTTTATCATGACCTTCACCGAGGCTTCCCAGGGCATTTCCTATAAATCCATGCTTGAGCACCAGCAGCAGCTCAATAAGATACTTCTTGCCCAGCCCGAAATAGAATCTTTCATGTCTCTCAACGGAGCTTTCGGCGCAAGCAATTCGGGTATTATTTTTGTAAAGCTCAAGCCAAAGACTCAGCGTAGCATTTCGGTAGACCAGGCCATAGATAAATATCGCACCAAACTCGCCGTCGTGCCGGGGATAATGGTATTCTTACAAAACCCACCGCCGCTGCAGGTCAGTGCCGAACACAGCAAAAGCCAATACCAGTTCGTGCTCCAGTCGCCTGATACAAAAGAATTATACAAGCAGGCAATCGCTTTTGAGGCAAAACTCCATGACGTCCCCTCAATGCGTGATATCACCAGCGATCTTCAGATCAACAGCCCTCAGGTCGACATAAACATCCTGCGTGACAAAGCCTCATCGCTGGGCCTGACCGCCGCACAGATCGAAAACGCTCTCTATTATGCCTATGGATCAAGAATGGTATCCACCATCCTGGCCGACACCGACCAGTACGATGTGATCATGGAAGTCGCCGATAAGTATCAGCTCGACCCGCAGGCACTTGCGCTGTTGTATGTGCGTTCAAAATCCGGCTCCCTCGTCCCGCTCAGCGCCGTCACCGATACCAAAACAGGCCTTGGCCCCCTTACCATCAACCACGCCGGCCAGCTCCCCGCCGTTACAATATCGTTCAACCTCAACCGAGGCCATTCAATCGGAGATGCTGTAACTGCGATCAACGACATGGCCAAAAAGCATCTCCCCGATTCCATAAGCTATACTTTCCGCGGCGATGCCCAGGCTTTTGCATCATCGATGAACAGCATGCTTGTGCTGCTTGTAATGGCTATCTTCGTGATTTACCTTGTGCTCGGTATTCTTTATGAAAGCTACATCCATCCGATCACGATTTTAACCGCCCTGCCCTTCGCCGGTTTCGGCGCACTGCTTACGCTATGGCTCTTCGGCGAACAGCTTTCGCTTTATGCTTTCGTTGGTATTATAATGCTCATCGGGCTTGTCAAAAAGAACGGTATCATGATGATTGATTTTGCCATTGATGCCCAGAAACAGGGCCTCAGTCCATCCGAAGCCATAATTCAGGCGTGCCTTATTCGTTTCAGACCTATTATGATGACGACAATGTCTGCTCTTATGGCCGGCCTGCCCATCGCCATGGGCGTCGGTGCAGGTGCCGAATCTCGCAGACCTCTTGGCCTGGCGATCGTGGGCGGTCTCATCTTCTCCCAGACACTCACAATGTATGTAACGCCCGTTTTCTACACTTACATGGAACAGTTGCAAAACATGATCAATTCAAAAAAGAAGAAATCCATTCAGCCCCAAACTCTGGAGTCCCAACCCGCATCCAGCTTAGTATAGATGTGTTTAGTGCTTTTGAGTTTGGCGGTTATTTGAATTTATTTCGAAATTCGTGCTTTGTAGAAAACCTTTTTCGTCGAGCCCCTGTAAGGGGCGCTAGCTCTGTAGCCAGGGGTGGAAACCCCTGGAATTGATCTAAACACAACTGAGAACCCCCGTAGGGGGTGAAACTTAGAATCTTTTCTACAGAGCAGGAATTCGAGCTTAGTGCTTCGGATTAATTCGTTATTCTTATCCAAATACTAAATCAGCGCAATCAGCGTTTAATTTCTTCTTCTCTCTCTTCCCACTAAACCCTAAACGCTATACGCTACTTTTTAACGCTGCTTAACTTTTTGATGTAATCAAGTTCACTATCGGTCATTTTTCGCCACTGACCCGAACTGAGTCCCTTTGACGTGAGCTTCCCTATTTGCGTTCGCGACAGGGATTTAACCTTGTAGCCAAGCTTAGCCAGCATTCTTGCGATCGAGCGGTTGGGCCCGGTTACAAGCGTGATCTCCAAAATTGATTCCGTAACATCGGATTTTATGACCTTAACATCTTTGGCCGATGTACGCCCTTCAGAAAGCCACACGCCCTTCTTAAGTTCTTCCACCGCCTTGGGGTCGACCTTGCCTTTCACCTTGGCGATATATTTTTTCTCAAGCCCGAAACTCGGATGCGTCAACTTATTCGTAAGTTCCGAATCATTTGTAATTATGATAAGCCCGCTGCTGTCCGCTTCCAGCCGTCCAACGCAAAAAACCCTGCTTTTGATCGGGCCGATCAGGTCGATAGCCTTCTGCCTGCCCTGTGGATCATAATTTGTGCAGATTACTTTTTTTGGCTTATTTAGCAGGTAATAAAGTCGTTGCGTATGCTTAATAGGCTTGCCGTTAATTACTATGTGGTCTTCTTCAGGGTCGGCAAACGCCGGAAGTTCATCCACAACATGCCCGTTTACCCGCACCGCCCCTTCTAGGATCAACTCCTCGCATTTGCGACGCGAATCAATACCAGCAGCTGCCATTATCTTTTGAAGTCGTTCTCTTGCCATCAGTATGCCACCAAATCCGAAAGCCTGATTCCCAGGCGGTTAGCGTGAACTATTACGAAACAGGCCAATACCCAAAGTGCAAAGCCGATCTGGAAAGGCCTGTCTTTTATTACGATCTGCACCGGCCCAGTGTATGTACCTTTCTGGATCAAGGCACTAAACCGGAAAACGCAGTATAGCACGAGCGGAACGGTTACGAACAGACTGTTTGTACCGAAAAAGTGCACTGTCCGCTCATCCATCGAATACAGCAGAAAACAAACCACTGCCAGCCCAGACGTTACATTTACCATATGACTAAGCAGGTCCTGCGTATAGCCACCCAGCGTGCGACGAAATTCCTTTCCGTTTTCAGCAAGAAGGCTTATTTCCGCATACCGCTTCGAGAACCCCAAAAACAGGCATAGCGCAAATGTACATATTATAAGCCACGGCGATATAAACACCCCCACCGCGATCGCGCCCGCAACTGCCCTCAGCACAAAACCTATCGCTATAATGATCACGTCTATGATCATCATCTGCTTAAGATAAACCGAGTAAAGCACCGACATAACCAGGTAAATTAAAATTATGACCGCAAGCTCTTTAACAAGGATATAACTGCCCGCTAGTGCCGCCCCCGCGCAAACACCCGCAAACAACAGCGCATTTCCCGCCGACACTTTCCCCGATGCAATAGGCCTTTTACGCTTTTCAGGGTGCAGCAGGTCGCTTTTGCGATCTATCACATCATTTAAAATGTACATCGACGAAGCCGCAAGGCAAAAACACAGAAAGGCCCCAAACGCACTCAGCACCGCCGTGATTACTTCCTCACGCGGCCCAATCAGCTTCTGGCCGAATATCAAAGCCGCAAAAACAAACACGTTCTTGCTCCAGTGTGCCGGCCGCATCATTTTTATGTAATTTTTCATTCTCGTTCCGTAAAGATCATGATCATGTCATTTTTGTATCGACAATACTGCCGTAAAACCAGTATTATGCCCCAAGCGGCGTAGTTGACAACCTAAAACTTTGGAAAGACCATGATTACCACAGTCGTTTTTGACCTCGACGATACCTTATATAAGGAAATCGATTACTGCCGCAGCGGCTTTCAAGCCGTAAGTAGCTATCTTTGTGCCAAACCCGGCTACCCGCCGTCGGCAACGATTTTCGACGCCATTTGGACACAATTCTCCGCCGGCAATTACGGCTACGCCTTCAACGCCGCACTGGATAACCTCAAACTCCCCTGCAACCAGCAGATAATAAATGAGCTTATCGAGGTCTACCGAAACCACAAGCCCAATTTGAATTTACCCGCCCTGAGCCGCCAAATATTGGACAACTTAAAACCAAAATTTAACCTCGCCCTGCTCACCGACGGCTTTCTGCCCGCCCAGCGCCTCAAAGTCGAAGCACTTGGTATACAATCCTATTTCGGCTGCATAATTTACACCGAAGAACTCGGCCGCCAATTCTGGAAACCCTCGCCCGCAGGCTTTGAACGTATCGTCGCCCATTTCACGGTAGACCCCGCCACATGCGTCTACATCGGCGATAACCCAATAAAAGACTTCATAGCTCCAAATCAGCTTGGCTTCACCACAATACAGCTCACCTCCCCCGATGCCATCCATAAACTTACCGCCCCCCACCCCTCAGCCTACCCTGCATACACCATCGATTCACTGGCCCAGCTTGAATATCTTTTGGACCGCCTGAACGTATCTGCTTGATAAAGCGTAAATTACGAACAAAGACCTCATCTGTTCCGCTGGTTTTTGTATTGACATACCACCTATTTGCAAGCATACTAATAGCTCTTATCATCCGTAAGGATTAAAATGTAATTATTATTCATTATACGAGGAGTAAGTCTTTATGGCCGCCGGTAGAAGTGACAATTCCATGTTTTACGGCCTCATAACATTCGTTTTCCTTTTCATCGTTTCAACTGTTTTCGCTGTGATTTTTTACATAAAATTCGCCGACTATCAGAAAACAGTGCTCGATGCCGAAAAACGAGTTCAGGAACTAGCCTCAGCCAACCAGATCAAGAGCGTCGGCGCACTTGTCGGAACAAAGCAAGAACGTACCGTTCTTGGCACACTGCTGGCGCGTTTTGACGCGATGACCCAGTTGGTGCTCGGCAAGGTGGATTCCGAACAGTCCGCAGAGGCAAAAGTCCTTAGTTCACAGCAGCAGGCCCGAGATATCCTCTCCAAGCTTGATCTTCAGGGTGCAGAGGCCAATTCGGTCGGTCTTATACAGGCTCTGGAGATCACAAAAGCCCAGCTTGACAACATGAACCAGCAGGCAGCCGCCGTAAACGCCAAGATCGCCGAGATCACTCAGCTTTTCGATGAAGATAAAAAGGCCACCCTCCAAAAGGAAAAAGAGACCAGCGAATTCATTGCCAAGCTCCAGGCCGACAGTGAAAGAGCCACCAAGGGTTATGAAGACCTCAAGTCACTTATGAAGCAAAACGCCGACCAGCAGATAGCCGGCCTGGCAACAAAGCTTGAAGCCTCAGACGCTCAGGCCAAAAAAGACCAACAGGAGCTCCTCGCTGCAAAGGCAAAGCTCAAAAGTGCCGATGACCGCATTAACAATCTCCAGGGCCAGCTTGAAAAGATCGTACCCAAGCCCGACAACACTGCCGCAGCCTTTAAACCCGATGGCAAAATCATCGCTATTGACACAGCGACCAATACCGTCATCATCAACCTGGGTAACTCAGATCACGTCTACCGTGGCCTGACGTTCTCGGTTTACGACAAAGGCCTGCCGATCCCGCGTGATGGCAAAGGCAAGGCAACGGTTGAAGTCTTTGATGTTCAGGCCAATGTCGCGATCGCCCGCGTCACCGAAGCCGACAAGAGAAACCCGATCATGCAGGATGACAAGATCGCAAACCTGATCTGGGATGCCACAACAAAGCGTGAGTTCGTTGTCGCTGGTGCTTTCAACTTCGGCCAGGGCACAACCTCGATCAAGAATCTCATCGAAAAATGGGGTGGCTCAGTTGCGGATAACGTCTCGATAACAACAAGCTTTGTCGTGCTCGGAAGTGCACCGGTGCTCCCGCAAAAGCCCACAGTCGAAGCACGCGAAGCCGACCCCCGTGCAAACGAAAAATACGATGCAGATCTTGCAGCTTACGCCAGATACAACAACATAGTTGATCAGGCAAAAATGCTCTCGATTCCAGTATTCAATACCGAGCGTTTCCTCGACTTTATCGGCTATTCAGCACAAGCCAAACTGTAACAGGTTTGAATATGATTTCTAAGGCCGGGTCATCCCGGCCTTTTTTATTTATTCAAGCTTGCAGGTTCAACCCCGATCGAAGCCACAAATATCTCCCCCGTATACTGCACCGCTTCGGGATTCTTAAATCCCGGTTTCCCCGCAACAAACGTAATAGTCGCAATGGCCCGTATAGCAGCCCCAAGCGGCTCACCCGTGTCGCAATCCAAGCCCGAAGGAATATCTATCGCCACTATACTTTTGCCCAATGAATTGATCCGCTCGATTAGCCCAACACTTGCCGGCTTAAGCTGCCCCCCAAGACCGGTACCAAAAATCCCATCGACAACCATATCCGCCCCGCCCGCAAGTTCCTCAACCTCGCGCCCCACCAACTCCGAATTGAGATCCAGGGATATTATATCGATTCCCATTTTCCGAATGATCTCAAGATTAATAAGCGCATCCCCCTTGATCCTGCTCTCATCACCACAGATAACCACAAGCACCTCGCATCCCGCCCCCACCAGATGCCGCGCGACAACATACCCATCCCCGCCATTATTTCCCAGCCCGCAGAAAATTACAACCCGCACACCCGCCCCATACGCCGCGATTATATATTCCGCGCAGCTCCTTCCGGCATTCTCCATCAGCACCACCCCAGGTACCCCAAGCTCATTGATCGCCCACCCATCAACAGCCCGCACCTGCTCCCGGCTCAAAAACACATCGTTTTCCCGATTTAATTTTCGCATAATCTCATATCTGACCGAATATAAAACCAAAAGTCAATACCATCCTGACTTCTATCTTCTGTCTCCTGTATTCTTCCGATTTGACACAACCCGCCCGACCAATTAGAATCCACCCCGGAGAAATTGATGAAAATATTACTTACAAATGATGACGGCATCTTTGCCGAGGGCCTCCTTGCCCTGTATAACGAACTCGTAAAGATTGGCGATGTTACTGTCGTAGCCCCCGCCGACGTTAAAAGCGGCACCGGCCATTCCATTACCTTCAGCCAGCCCTTATTCTGCGACAAGGTTACCGTCAACGGCCTCACCGGTTACAGCGTCTACGGCTCACCCGCCGATTGCGTCAAACTGGCCCTTAATGAACTCGTCCCGGGTGGCGTCGATCTCGTCGTAAGCGGAATGAATGCCGGCGCCAACGTAGGCATTAACGTCTATTATAGCGGAACAGTCGCAGCCGCCATGGAAGCCGCCTTTTACCATGTCCCCGCCGTCGCCATGAGCATGGCATGGGAAAACCCGGCGCCACAGTTTGAAAAAGGGGCTGCATATTGCTCAGATATCCTAAAAAAATTAATTGGCTCGATTGGCAACGAAGTCATAAACATAAACATCCCGAAGCTTTCATATGGCGAGCCGAAGGGAGTTAAAGTAGTCCCCCAATCCACCGAAGGTTTCGCAGAGCATTATGTAAAGCAGAAAAATGAAAAAGACCAGACCGTGTATATGCTTTCAGGCGGAACCCATCGCGAAGAAGCTATCGAGACCGACACAATCTGCCTTGTACAGGGCTTCATAACCGTAACCGCCCTGCATTACAATATGACGCATTTTGAAAAGACACGCGAACTTAATCTAATAAAGTGGTGAGAGATGGCCAAGAAAAAACAGGAATCACAGGTTTGCATTGTTACCGTCACCGGCAAAGACAAGGTCGGCATTATCGCCAGGCTAGCAAATGCCATGGCAAAAATGAATATCAACATCGTTGATGTCAACCAAAAGATCATGGAAACATACTTCGTCATGACTATGGCCGTCGATGTCGCCCAGGCCACCGCCGATATGCACAAGATTCAGCAGGAACTCGAAAAGATCGGTAAAGAAATGCTGCTCACAATTACCTTCCAGCACGAAAACATCTTTAAGATGATGCACCGGGTCTAATCACCCCGCCGAGGATCAGATTTTTTATTAAAACAGAAAGTCCCCTATGAGAATAAGCGTAGACGAAGTCTTTGAAACCGTAAAAATGACAATGGACCATCACTTCGATATCCGCACTGTCACCCTCGGCATAAATCTTAAAGATTGCATGGATAGGAATTTCGCCGCGTTCCGAAAACGTGTTCTCAAGCGTATTGTCGAAAAAGGCAAACTCCTCAACCAGTTCGCAGACCACCTAGAGGATAAATACGCCATCCCCATCACAAATCGCAGAATAGCAATAACCCCCGCCTCGATACTCCTCGAACCACTGCCCCCAAGGATTTCCACCGCGGTTAACTTCTGCAAAACCCTCGATGAAGCTGCCGCGAAAGCTAACATCAATTTCATCGGTGGTTTCGGCGCAATGGTACAAAAAGGCACCACCGCCGCCGACGATCGCCTTATAGATTCGCTGCCCGAGGCTCTTGCCCAGACCAGCCGTGTCTGCTCCTTTTTGAATTTAGCCTCAACCAAAGCAGGCCTCAACATGGATGCAATCGCCAAAATGGGCCACATCATTAAAGAAATCGCCGCCGGCACAAAAGACGGCATCGGCTGCGCGAAACTCGCCGTCTTCGCCAACGTCCCCGAAGATAACCCCTTCATGGCCGGAGCCAACCACGGCGTCGGCGAAGGCGATTATTCCCTCAACATAGGTATCTCCGGCCCGGGCGTCGTCCGTGCGGTAATTCTCAATAACCCCGATTGCGACCTCACCCAGTTAAGTGAAGTGATAAAACGCACCGTTTTCAAAATAACCCGCGCCGGTGAACTCATCGGCCGCGAAATGGCCAGCCTCATGAATGTAAATTTCGGCATCGTCGATATCTCACTCGCCTCCACAACCGCCGCAGGCGATTCGGTTGCAGAGATCATTGAAGCTATGGGTATTGGCCAGATGGGCCTGCCAGGCTCGACAGCTGCACTTGCAATGCTCATGGATGCCGTCAAAAAAGGCGGCACAATGGCAAGCGGCAACGTCGGCGGCCTAAGCGGGACCTTCATCCCTGTCAGCGAAGATTCCGGCATGATCCGCGCCGTCCAGGCTGGAACCCTAAACCTCGAAAAACTCGAAGCTTTAACAGCTGTCTGCTCGGTAGGACTAGACATGTTCGCCGTCCCCGGCGCAACCAGCGCAAACACTATCTCAGCCATAATCGCCGACGAACTTTCCATAGGCGTAATTAATTGCAAAACAACCTCGGTGCGAATAATACCCGTTCCCGGCAAACGCGCAGGCCAGATCGTCCACTTCGGCGGTCTACTCGGCTCAGCCCCGATTATGCAAGTCGCCCAAAACGCCTCCGCCAAATTCATCGCCCGCAAAGGCAGGATACCTTCACCCATCCAGTCATTGAGGAACTAAAAATGTGGAACATATTCGAATACCCCTGGACAGGCATCGTCATCGCCTTAGCCGTGCAGATCATTCTTACGATCCTCCACATCATAAAACCCCAAACCCGAAAACTATGGCACACAGCCATCCCCATAATGATAATCGCCCTGGCCTTCGGCATTGACTACCTCGTCAAAACAGACCGCGAGCAGCTCAACGCTTTAATAAATGAAGCCCTCGCCTCCACCGCCGCCGAAGACCTCCCCCGCATAGAAAATCTCTTTGCCGAAAACTATAACGATGGATATCACCCCTCAAAACAAGCAATGATTGCCACCTGCCAAAAATGGTTTAGCACGCCCTTAATAGAAAAGAACAGCCTTCTCAGCAAGCAACTCGAACTCCGCGACAGCGACGCCGTCGCCGTTCTTGTTGTAGTTACCCAGGTCGACCCCAAACACCAGATCGCCGAAAACTTCAAAGTCATCCAGACCACCTCTAAAGTAAGATTCGCCAAACAAAACAAAAAATGGCTCATCACCTCCGCCGAAATACTGATGATCAACAACCAACCGATCCACTGGGGCCAGTTCTAAACTCATATAACCAGCCTCTATATCAATGCACCGTGTCCCCAACACCCCCCAAATAAATTTGCCACCCCCACATTGATTCCGCTCTTTCTGTCATCTCTAAAGCACTTATCAAGCACGATATGCATACATTGTCCTCACGAAAAGAATTTGAAGCAAATCAGGATGAATTAGTCCATTAATTCGACCTTGCAAAATGCAGGCTGGCAGGTACACTGGTGCTATTAAATTAAGAACTGAAATTCTAAGTTCGATCAGGGAACGTCTATGGTAGTAGAACAGATCGGTGCAAGTACGATAGCAACGGTTGCAGAGACGGGGCAGTTCGCCAGGTTCATCTGGCGGTCGCTCAAGTCGAGTGTTTCGAGCCTGTTCCGGGGCAAGACATGGCCATTGGTTTTTACGCAGATGCTGATAATCGGGGTGAAATCCGTGCCGGTGATCATGGTAACGGGCGCGTTTGTGGGTATGACGCTGGCGTTCCAGGCTTATGACCAGCTCGCAGGTATGGGGCTGGGCGAGCATATCGGAATACTTATTAATTTGAGCGTGGTGAGCGAGCTTGGGCCTGTGCTTTCGGCTGTGATGCTAAGCGGGCGAGTGGGCGGGGCGCTTACGGCGGAGCTGGGTACGATGCATGTCACCGAGCAGATCGATGCTATAAGTTCGATGGGGACAGACCCGGTGCGATATCTTGTTGCGCCGCGTATCCTGGCGTGCTTACTACTAACGCCAGTACTGATAGTTTATGCAGATCTGATGGGCAGTTTCGGCGGGTACGCTATAAGTGTGTGGTTTTTCAAGATCAACAGCCAGGCTTACTGGCAATTCACGGCTTACGGAGTGACGCTGTGGGACGTTATGGTCGGTTTGACTAAAGGATTTTTCTTCGGGGCGGCAATAGCGGCTATAAGCTGTTATAAAGGATTCAACTGCAAGCAGGGAGCACAAGGTGTGGGGCAGGCTTGCACTGAAGGATTTGTTGTAAGCTTTATTGCGATACTGGCACTGGATTTCGCCGCGGCGATAATATCAAAGTCGCTGTATAGTATATTCTATCCGATACGTTCTCTAATTTAGCTTTCAGGGTTAAAGGTTAAAAATTATAAAAAGTGCGTAATGGCAGAAATTGATAAAGACAGCGGAATAATAATTACCAAAGACCTGACGAAGATTTTTAATGGCAAGGCGGTGCTGGAAAAACTGAGTGTCGCGATAGAGAAAGGCAAGACGACGGTTGTAATCGGGCCTTCCGGATGCGGCAAAACGGTTTTTATAAAGCACCTTATTGCGCTACTTCGGCCTACAGCAGGGGAAATATATTTCAAGGGCCAGCGAATTGATGATCTGCATGAGCGGGACCTTGGAAAGATACGGATGCAAATGGGGTTTTTGTTCCAGGGCGGGGCGCTTTTTGACAGCGCGACTGTTTATGAGAATATTCTTTTTCCCGTTCGGCAGCATACGAATATAGCGGATCGACGGCAGCTTGATGAAATTGTAAAAAGCAAGCTGGCGGTTGTGGGGCTTGATGGGTATCAATCGTATTACCCGGCAAACCTTTCAGGCGGGCAGAAGAAGCGAGTTGCGCTGGCGCGGGCGATCGCGCTTAACCCGGAGGTTGTGTTTTATGACGAGCCTACGACCGGGCTTGATCCGGTGCGGTCGGATGTGATAAATGAATTGATACTCAAGCTCAAGAAGGAGCTTGGAATTACATCGATCGTGGTGACGCACGACATGACAAGCGCATATAAGATATCTGACCGGATAATCATGCTTCATAAGGGCAGAATATTGGCGGACGGCGATGCGGAGTATATCAAG
>Ga0079306_1000227_pt1 | contig 62343 bp, 51 predicted proteins | sample Methanotroph_Enr_FD_79181 | JGI IMG/M metagenome (GOLD analysis project Ga0079306, IMG submission 79181) | Enriched soil microbial communities from Old Woman Creek wetland in Ohio, USA - Methanotroph_Enrichment_5 | ecosystem: Environmental > Terrestrial > Soil > Wetlands | place: USA: Ohio... | reverse complement strand
TGAAAACCCCACCATGCTTTCGAATCTTGTCGAGATGATTGCCATCATGCTCATACCGATGGCTTTGTGTTTTTCTTTCGGCCGAAGCGTCGGAAGGCAAAAAGCCGGTTGGTTTATCTGGGGAGCGATGATGTTTTTACTCATATGCGCGATTATCCCAGTTGTGCTCGCGGAACTTCATGTCAGCGGTGGAACGACGCTCAATGGTCTCATCGACTTTTCTCTTGGAAATATGGAAGGCAAGGAAGTTCGCTTTGGCGTTTTGACGAGTTCGTTATGGTCGGTCTTTACGACCGCCGTATCGAACGGAAGCGTCAATGGCATGATTGATAGCTTTATGCCACTCAGTAATCTGGTGCTGCTTATTTTAATGGATACAGGCGAAGTAGTGTTTGGCGGCGTTGGTTCTGGTTTATACACCATGATTGCTTTTGTGATCCTGACAGTATTCATTTCGGGATTAATGATTGGACGTACCCCAGAATATTTAGGTAAAAAGATTGAACCCAAAGAAATATTGCTCGCCGTGGCGGTTTGCCTGGCGACGCCTTTCGCAGTGCTTATTTTCGGATCGATTAGTGCCTTAGTGCCGAGCGTTTTAGCCAGCATTTCGAATGGCGGAGCCCACGGTTTCAGTGAATTTTTCTATGCCTTCTCATCCGCCGGCGCGAATAATGGCTCCGCGATGGCTGGCTTTTTTGCAAACACCGACTTTTTGAACGTTGGTTTGGGCTTGACGATGTTGGTCGCTCGTTTCTTGCCGATCGTCGGCATTATTGCGATGGCGGGTTCGCTTGCCCGGAAAAAAGTCGTTGTGCAGTCTAGCGGGACTTTGAACACTGAATCCTTCCTCTTTACGGTCCTACTGGTCGCCGTAGTCGTGATTGTCGGAGCCTTAAGCTTTCTGCCCTCGCTCGCGCTTGGCCCGGTCCGCGATATGTTGGATTGAGGAAAAACGATATGATTGAAAAGAAATCCGGAATCTGGGGAACCGCCATCCTCGATTCGCTCAAAAAACTAAATCCAAAAACACAGGTACGGAATCCCGTCATGTTTACGGTCTATATTTCCGCGCTCCTCACTTTTGGTTTGTTCATATTAGCATGTTTTGGCGTCAATGATGCCGATCCTGTATTCATTTTAATGATCTTTATTTTGTTAATTTTTACGGTTATTTTTGCCAACTTTGCCGAGGCAATGGCGGAACGTCGGGGAAAAGCACAGGCAGAAGCCTTGCGTTCTGCTCGTAAAAGCGTCTTGGCGCATAAACTTGCCAGCGCTGCCGACAGAGAACACTGGACTGACGTTTTATCCAATTCCTTACGTCGGGGTGACATCATTATCGTTCATGAAAACGAGCAAATCCCCGCGGACGGGGACGTTGTATGGGGCGCTGCCAGTGTCGATGAAAGCGCCATTACCGGAGAATCAGCGCCGGTGATTCGAGAAGCGGGTGGCGATCGAAGCGCGGTCACAGGCGGGACGCTTGTGATCTCCGACGAAATAGTCATCAACGTGACGTCGAACCCAGGAGAAAGCTTCCTCGATCACATGATCTTATTGGTGGAAGGCGCTAACCGCAAGAAGACACCCAATGAAATAGCGCTCGAAATCTTACTAAACTCTCTCACTGTCATTTTTATTCTAGTGACGGTATCGCTTTATATTTTCTTTGAATTTGCCGCATTGATCGATTCTATTGACGAATCTCTCTCCATTACTTCACTCGTCGCGTTATTCGTTTGCCTAGCGCCGACGACAATCGGGGCGCTTTTATCTTCAATCGGTATTGCCGGGATGAGCCGCCTTAATAAAGCGAATGTTTTGGCGATGAGCGGACGCGCCATTGAAGCCGCCGGAGACGTTGATATCCTCTTACTCGATAAAACAGGAACCATCACGCTGGGAAACCGCCAAGCCGCTGACTTTCTTGCGGTGGACGGTTATACGAAAATTGAATTGGCGGATGCGGCGCAACTGGCAAGTTTAGCCGATGAGACGCCGGAGGGACGCAGCATCGTCATTTTAGCGAAAAACATGTTTAATATCCGGAGCCGGAACTTGTCTTCGCTCAATGCCACCTTTGTTCCTTTCACTGCGAAAACGCGAATGAGCGGGATTATTTACGACGAGAATACAATCATGAAAGGTTCCAGCGACGCAATCAAGAAATATGTCGCTGAACGAGGCAATAGCTTTTCTTCGGAATGCCAAGCCATCATCCAAAGCGTTGCCAAAAAAGGCGGAACGCCACTGGTTGTCGCTAAAAACGGCAAGGTCATCGGCGTCATTTATTTAAAAGATATCGTCAAAAATGGCGTCAAAGAAAAATTTGGCGATTTACGGAAAGCCGGAATCAAAACGATTATGATTACCGGTGACAATCCCTTAACGGCGGCCGCCATTGCTAGCGAGGCGGGCGTCGATGACTTTTTGGCGGAAGCGACACCCGAAGGCAAATTACAGCTCATTAAGAAATACCAAGCCGAAGGTCACCTAGTCGCCATGACGGGAGACGGCACCAACGATGCCCCTGCCTTAGCTCAAGCGGACGTGGCGGTGGCGATGAATACCGGGACACAAGCCGCAAAAGAAGCCTGCAATATGGTAGATTTGGATTCCAATCCGACCAAATTAATCGAAATCGTCAAAATCGGGAAACAATTACTGATGACTCGCGGGGCGTTGACTACTTTTTCGATTGCCAACGATGTCTCAAAGTATTTCACGATCATACCGGCCCTATTTATGACCGTATACCCCTCTTTGAATGTGCTCAACATCATGCATCTGGGAAGTCCAAAATCCGCGATTCTTTCAGCCGTCATCTATAATGCGCTCATCATTGTGGCCCTCATCCCATTATCGCTAAAAGGGGTAAAATATAAAGAAGGCTCAGCCTCCCGTATCCTGCAGAAAAATCTCCTGATTTATGGCCTTGGAGGCTTGATTATTCCATTTATCGCCATCAAATTAATCGACATGCTGATCAATCTGTTTATGTAGAAAGGTACTTATGAAAAAACATTTTGCCCGTTCACTAAAAATCACGCTTGTATTAACGGCCCTGTGTGGCGTTCTTTTCCCGCTCACTGTTTATGGCATCTCCCAATTGGTGATGCACGATAAGGCCAATGGCGAGATTATTGAGGTCAATGGGGTCAAGTACGGGAGTGTTCTCGTCGCCCAACAATTTACGAGTTATAATTATTTATGGGGTCGCGTCATGTTGATCGATGCGGACGCGTTTTATGAGTATTTCGATGCGCCGACGTTGTTCGCGTTCCCCTCGAATATGGACGTGACGAGCGACGCTTATGCCACGCTCTTGGCCGAACGCGCGCAAATGATTTCCGACGCGCATCCGACGATGGCAGAAACCCCAATTCCCAATGATTTAGTCACTGTTTCTGGCAGTGGCATGGATCCTGACATCTCAGTGCCGGCCGCCGAATACCAGATTGACCGCATTGCCGCAAGCCGTGGAATCGATAAAGCGGTAGTCGCCGACGCCATAGAAAAGAACACGACGGGAAAGTTTTTAGGACTTTTCGGAAACGCATATGTCAATGTCTTGCTTGTTAACTTAACGTTAGACGGAATCATCGAGTGATTATTCCTAGGAAAAACATATGAATGAAACACAGGTTGAATCAATCAATAAGAAAGGGAGCCTAAAAATCTTTTTTGGTTACGCTGCAGGCGTCGGAAAAACCTACGGGATGCTCCAAGCTGCGCGGAAACTCCGTGATGAAGGTCACGATGTCGTTGTTGGCTACATTGAACCGCACACTCGGCCTGAAACGAATGCCTTATTAGCGGGACTGGAAATCCTACCACCCAAAATCAATAAATATTTTAATTTAACGACGAATGAATTTGATTTAGAGGCGGCATTGAAACGCCAACCCGAATTTATTTGTATCGACGAACTCGCCCATACAAATCCTAGCGATTTTTTACATCCTAAACGTTATATGGATGTCGAGGATTTGCTTGCCAACGGCATCAACGTCCTCACGACTGTCAATATTCAGCATATTGAGTCTCTAAACGACCTTCTTTATACCAAAATCGGTGTCCAGGTTAAGGAAACGATTCCCAATTTTGTTTTTGATAATGCCGACAATATCGAATTAATTGATATCGAGCCCGAACAATTGATTGAACGCCTTATTCAAGGAAAAATTTATCAGGAAGACAAGATTAGCCAAGCCTTAAAACACTTTTTCACACATAAAAACCTCGCCGTTCTCCGAGAAATGTCGTTGATGAAAACGGCCGAGAAACTGATGTCAGAAAACGCTGTCGATTCTAATGGGATCAAAGAAAAAGTCATCGTATGCATTAGCTCCTCGCCTTCAAATCCAAAAGTAATCCGGGCTGCCCAAACGCTCGCGCAGGCGTTCCATGCCGAGTTCGTCGCGCTATACATACAGACTTCCCAAGAGAAATATAAAGATACAGTACTGGCGAACCAGAAGTTAGCCGAAAATTTAGGCGCTAAAAATGTCACGATTTATGCCGAAAGCATCCCTGAGCAAATCGCGCTTTATGCCAAAGAAGTGCATGCCACGAAAATCGTCATTGGAAAAACCGTCTCGAAGGATCATCTATTTACCAAGCACGATACTTTCGTCGATATCGTGAATAGCCGCCTTCCTGATACCGACATCTACGTCATCCCCAACGAGCTTAAAAAAGCACCGCGGAAACTTCCTAAATTCGTTTTTCATTTCAAACTCAGCGAATTTTTATGGTCTATGCTCGCTTTAGTGGTGGCAACAGCGGTAGGACTCTTATTCTATCAACTGAATTTTAGCGAATCGAATATCATCATTATCTACATTTTGGCGATTGTTTTTATCTCGATCAGAGTCGACTCCTACTTTTTAGGCGGTCTATGCTCCTTGTTTTCGGTGCTCTTTTTTGACTTTTTCTTTACGGAGCCACGTTTTACTTTTTTAGCCTACCGGAGCGACTATCCGGCAACATTTCTCATCATGCTCCTCACTTCGCTCATCATCGTCACGATGACCAAAGCATTTAAAAAGCAAAAAAACGTTTCGGTGGTCAACAGCCAGCGTCTGGAAACGATTCTCTACGCCAGCCAAAAAATCGAGGGCGCCGAGACATCGGAAAAAGCCATCGAGTTCTTTCTTGGACAGTGTGCCTTGACGTTCCATCAATCATTTTCTTATCTTGCGCATGGTCCAAATAAGAAATGGACGATTATTTCGAAGCCCACGGATTGTCCTCTGCCGTCTTTTAACGAGCACGAATTAGCGATGGTCGACCTCGCCTATGAAAAACAGCAAAAAGTCGGCAAGTATTCGGACAATTTGCCCTCCGCCAAATACTCCTTTTATCCCATTACCGGAAAAATGGGCGATGTTTTCGGAGTGATTGCCTTCGAGCCGGTTCGTCAAATGACCAATTTCGAAGCCTCGCTCTTTTCAACCATATTATCGATTCTCTCAGCCCAATTAGAGAAAAACGCCATCCTTGCGGAAAAACGGAGAACCGAAACCCTCTTTGAAAACGAAAAGACGAGAAGCGCCTTCTTGCGGGCGATTTCTCACGACTTGCGAACTCCGTTAACCGGTATCTCCGGTCATGCCGAATTATTGCTCCGCAATCACGACCCGATTGAAAAAGAGGCCATCATCCAATCGATTTACCGTGAATCGAAATGGCTTGAAGAATTGGTTCAAAACATTCTTTCGATTACGCGGCTCGAAAGCAAACCGGAATATCAGTTTGAGATGAATTTTGTCTCCGAACTCATCGGGGAAGCGATGAAACATGCTAATCAAGATATTCAAAAACGTTCGGTCAGAGTCGAAATCAGCGACGATTTCCTCCGTATGTTTTGCGATGCCAAGCTCATGAGTCAGGCACTGATCAATATTATCAATAACGCCATTGAACATACGACACCCGACGATACGATTACGATCTCAGCCTATGAAGCCAATCATCTCATTGCCATTTCAATCACCAACACTGGGGAAAATATCGCTGCCGAAGACCGTAATCACTTGTTTTCGATGTTCTACACCACCAAAAAACAAACCAGCGATAACCCACGTAGTCTAGGTCTAGGTTTATATATCGCCAAATCGATTGTAACCGCTCATGGAGGGACGATTGAAATTGGCGATAACGTTCCCCGAGGAGTCATTGTGAAAATGACTTTTCCCGAACATAGTTTGTCAGCAGCAGAAGTGGACTCGATAGGAGATAATAACGATGGAAAAGTGTAAATGTCTGCTCATCGAAGATGATCCTACGATCCAAGGGCTATTTACCTTACTCCTCAAGGATGAGTACGCATTAGAGATTGCTTCTACTGGCAATCTTGGTTTGAAAACGGACTTAGCAAGCAATCCTGAATTTATTATCTTGGATTTAGGTTTGCCTGATATGGACGGCATGCAAGTCATTACCGAGATTCGAAAATACAGCCTAAAGCCCATCATCGTCGTCACAGCGCGAGATGAAGACCTCGAAAAAGTCGCGGCACTAGACTTGGGAGCCGATGATTACCTGACAAAACCTTTTAGTATCGAGGAATTACTTGCCCGACTACGTGTTATAAAACGTCGATTAAAATCAAGTTTATTATTTGGTTCTGCATTCCGTGACGGCAGTTTGAAAATCAACTATGATAGCTGTCTAGTCACAGTTGAGGAAAAGGAAATTCATTTAACCCCAACGGAATATCGCTTGTTGGTATATTTATCAAAAAATGCCGGGAAAGTGATTACCTACAAGATGCTACTGACTGAACTTCGTAGTGCAACGACACCTGAACTGGTGGAATACGATATGGGATCTCTCCGTGTATATATGGCGTCTTTGCGAAAGAAGATTGAGCCGAATGTCAGCAAGCCGAGTTTTATCATTACCCATTTGGGCATTGGATATCGATTGGCCTATCATGATAGCAGTGGCACAGACTGATTCGCAACGCGCCATTAATTCATATTTTTATACTCATTTCTCTACAAAAAAGTGCATCTGGGGACGGTACTTTTCAATGATGGATGAAGATGTTTAGGGTGAAAGTGTATCGCTGTTTCGGATTTGCATCATACATGTAAGACGGATATTCATTGACCAGATTTTGCTCGTGATAACGTTTGTCTCAAATAGGTCCCGCTCATCCACGAAGGCCATTCCGTGGATTTCGACACGCATGCGAATTTAATGAAAAAGAGAGATAGTCTCTATTTCAAGATGTTTACCGCTCAAGCCAAAAACTACCAAATCGACTGAACGTTTTGGTTTCTATGTGTTGCCCATAATCGCAAAAACTTTTCATTGTGGTTTTTTTATGAAACCAAAACTCATTTGAGGCTTCTATTTTGCATGCGAATTTCCATAAAAAAAAGTTTTTGAAAAAATATTGTTTTTTGTTAAGAAAAAATATCATACTATAAATGTTCAGAAGAAAAAAGCGAAAGGAAATTATAATAATGAACAAAAGAAAAGTCTTTCAACTTCTTGTTGCCGGAGGTGTTTGTAGCGTCCTCCTAACTCAGATGGCCTCTCGTTCTGCTTCGCCTGTATCCGTAAACGCTTTATCGACGATGAGTATTGACATATCGGATGAAAGTGATAGCGCTGTCAATGCCTATTACTCCGGTGTTGAGGGGCTTCAAGGGGAAGCCTTAAAGAGTGCATTACATAATATTATCGATGACCATTCAACGCTTTCTTACGACGATGATGTTGACGCAGTAAAAATTACTGATCGTGATTGGACTTTGTCGCCAATGACGAGTACTGAACTAGCAGCTTGGACTCCTAGCAATGATCTCGGCTCCGGCGATCCTTATTTGAATTTAATGTATGGGGCCAATTATAATGGCACCGCAAACGCGGTCAAGTGGAGTGAAGATCATACGACCATTTGGAACAAAGAACACATCTGGGCTAAGTCTCATGGTGACTTTGACACAATCGCGCCTGCGGGAACGGATCTCCATCATTTACGGGCTGCTGACCAAGGCATCAATTTGCTTCACAGCAATTACGACTACGCGAATGTGACGAGTTCGATTACTATCGGCATTGATGAACGCGGCTTTGAGACTTCGGCAAAGCGCGGCTATTCCGCCGAATCTCCTTCGACTTACGTCTTTGAAGCTTCAGACGAAGATAAAGGCGATATCGCACGAGCCTTATTCTATATGCCCACACGCTATTATCATTGGATTTCCTTATACGACCCGAAACTAGAACTCGTGGATGTGTCTAGTTATACTGTTGAAGCATTAGCCTCGACACCAGACAGTCCAGGAAAAATGGCGTTTCTTCAAACCTTATTGGCTTGGCATGAAGCTGATCCGGTAAGCGACTTTGAAATTCATCGTAATAACTTGATTTTCAACAACTTCCAGCACAACCGTAATCCGTTTATCGATCATCCAGAATGGGTTGATATGATTTATGATGCCTCCTATTCAGGCACTGGGGCAACCCTTGCCGATGGATCGGCTTGTACCATTGGAAGCTGCAGCACTTCGCCAGAACCAACGGTCACGTTGACTGGAATTTCGATTGCAGCCCCGGCGACCACTTTAGAATTCACGCAAGGCGATGCCTTTAGCAGTGAAGGACTTAGTATCCTTGCCACCTATAGCGATTTGACAACTGCTTATGTGAGCGGGTATACGTTGAGTCCGAGTGATGGAACCATTTTAACTACGGTTGGTAACCAAACAGTCACGGTAACATATAGCGAAAGCGGAATTTCGAAAACCGCAAGCTACAGTATCACTGTGCTTGAATCCGGAGACCCGACACCAGGCTATTCGACCGAGCTTTTCATATCTGAATATATCGAGGGCTCTTCTTATAACAAGGCTCTTGAAATATACAATGGCACTGGAATCAGTGTTGATTTAAGCGCCTATACGCTCAAATTATTTTCAAATGGCGGCACAACGGCTTCTGCTTCTGTAACCCTGAGTGGAAGTCTAGCGCATGGCTTGACCTATGTTATTTACAATTCACTCGCCGCAAGTAATTTCATTCCTGCGACCAATGCTATAGCGAGCGGCGTTGCGAACTTCAACGGCGATGATGCGGTTGGATTATTCAAAAATGACACGTTGATTGATGTTTTCGGAACGATTGGAAACGATCCGGGAACAGCCTGGACCGGAACCGACGCCAATGGGGTCGCGACCTCCAGCTTAGACCATACGCTTTTAAGAGTTCCAACAACCATCAGTCCATCGACGACATTTGGTTTTGGTGTTTGGTTATCCTATCCGATTGATACCTCGATGTACCTTGGTTCCTTTGAAGCCGAAATCGTGACGCCGACGGAACCAACCTTGGAGAGTATTTCCCTAACGGGGTTACCAATCACAAGCTATGATGTCGGAGATATCTTTTCAACAGTTGGTTTAGAAGTGACTGCTACTTATAGCGATTCGACGAATCAAATCGTGACGCCTTCCAGTATCACCATCGATGGTGTTACGGCGATGAGCGGTTCGACGATTTTAACAACGTCTGGTTCGAAAATCGTTGCGGTAAACTATGAAGAAAACAGCGTTTTAAGAACCGCTACTTATTCAATTACTGTAGCGGAACTTGTCACATTAGCCAGTATATCGATTACTACAATGCCTTCGACGCTTACTTACACCGTCAATGATGTCTTTAGCAGCGACGGATTGGTTGTCAAAGCAACCTACTCAGATGCCTCTGTGATGACCATCACTGGGTACACCTTGACACTCAATGGCAATGAAGTGATTAGTGGAACCACCCTCTTAACGACCGTAGGGAATTTCACCATCCTAGTTAGTTACTCTGAAGATGCCGTGCAGAAGACAACTTCCTTTGGAATCACAGTGGAAGCAGCACTTCCAACGCACCCGATCACAACTGATTTATTTATTTCTGAATACATCGAAGGTTCCTCAAATAATAAGGCGCTTGAGATATATAACGGAACCGGAATCGCTGTGAACTTAAGTTCTTACACATTGAGTTTATTTGTTAATGGCGCAAGAAAACCGACAACTAGTTTCACTCTTAGCGGAGTATTAGAAGATGGCCAAGTCTTCGTTGTTTATAATAGCTTGGCAACAAGTGCCTTCATTCCCGCTACCAACAGCATAGCTAGCGCTGTCTGCACATTTAATGGCGATGATGCCATCGGTTTGTATAAAACCGGAGTCCTCATTGACTTAATTGGTGTTATTGGTAAAGACCCAGGAACTGCTTGGACTGGAATTGATGCCAATGGCGTCAGTGCCTCGACTTTAGATATGACGCTCGTACGCATTGCTTCTCAAATTTCGCCTTCGGCCAAATTTACTTGGAATCAATGGAAAGGCTATCCAATCGACACTTCGATTTATTTAGGCCAATTCTAGTGATTTAAAGTTATTCATCAATCTTTGTTGGGAGAGCCTTTGATAGGGCTCTCCTTTTTTTATAAAGCACAAAAAAAATGCTGTCTTACGGCAGCACCTTTTTGCTTAATTATTTAGTTTCAGCGTGGGGGAGCATCGAATTGTCACGGATGATATCATCGACGAATTGTGCGGGAACTTCTTGATAAGAATCAAAGGAACGATTGAAGTATCCGCTACCCTGAGATAGGCTGCGTAGGTTAGTCGCGTAATCGAGAATTTCGGATTCGGGGACCAACGCAGTGATTTGTTGGGTGTTATTGGCTTTTTCGTCAATGCTACTAATGCGGGCGCGACGTTGGTTCAGGTCGTTCATGATGTTCCCGGTGAATTCGTTGAGAACATTGATTTCAATTTTCATGATCGGCTCTAAGATGGTCGGGCTGCATTTCAAGTAGGCTTCTTTATAAGCGAGGACAGAGGCCATCTTGAATGCCAGTTCGTTGGAATCGACCGGGTGGTATTTACCATCGGTCAGAACGCCTTTCATCCCGATGACGGGGAAACCGGCGAGCAAACCTTGCTTCACGGATTCAAAGAATCCCTTTTCAACCGCGGGGAAGTAGTTTTTCGGAACGGCGCCACCAAAGACATCTTCTTCAAAAACGTTTTCTTCGCTGCCGCTGGGACCGAAGCGCATTTCCACGACACCATAGAAGCCGCTGCCTCCGGATTGTTTGATGTAACGTCCGGGTGCGGTGGTCTCTTTACGGACTGTCTCGCGGTAGTTGATCTTGGGTTCCATGACATCGACTAGAATGCCGAAGATATTTTTGACTTTCTCAAGGATGTAGGCGATATGGGAATCACTGAGGCCGCCGATGAGCAGCTGCTTGGTCTCGTGGTTACGCGTGACCTCAAGGCAGGGGTCTTCGGTTTGCAGTTTTCCGAGACAGACGCTTAGTTTTTCTTCATCTTTGTTATTCTTGGCCGTAATGGCACGATAGTAAACGGCAGTGGGGTATTTGGCTTTCGGATAGGTAATCGGTTTGGTTTTTTCACAGAGCGTGAAACCAGTGGAAATATGCTCGAGTTTCGTTAATCCAACGATGTCACCGGCATAAACCTTAGTGACCGGAGTCTGTTTATTGCCGCTTAAAAAGAACATCGTGGTGATTTCCACGGGTTGTTGATTATTGGGGCAATAGACCTCATCGTCGATGCTGAGCGTTCCGGAGCAGACCTTAATAATATTGGTCGTGCCTTTGTATTGGTCGAAAATTGTTTTGAAGACATAAGCGCTGAACGGTTCGCTTGAGGTGGTCTTGCGGATGACCTCAGCGCCCTTTTCGTCGAGTGCGGCATACGGCTTCAAATCGGCCGGATTTGGCAAGTACTCAATCAGCATATCGAGCATCGTGTGAATGCCGATATCTTTTTTGGCGCTGCCGACGAGGACTGGCGTGATTTCGCCCTTCAGTACTGCGGAATAGAGGCCTTTATGGATTTCTTCCATCGACAAAGTTTCGCCGCCAAAGAATTTCTCAAGGAGCGCTTCGTCAGTTAAGGCGACTTGTTCGGTGATGATGTTATGGAGTTGGAGTATTTTAGCTTTTTTATCTTCATGGATAATATCATCGACGCATTCGGTCCCGTTATATTTACGGGCTTTGAGCGTGACGACGTTTACGAAGCCATCAAATTCTTCTTCGTGTCCAAGCGGATAGACAAATGAGACGGCAGTCTTGCCGAGTTTCGCTTTGATTTCCTCAAGGAGGCCGTCAAATTTGACGTATTCCTTATCCATCTTGTTGATATAGATGATGGTGGGAATGCCGTGTTTCTTTAATAGGTTATAGTGCTTGACGGTCCCGACTTCGATGCCGGCGGTGGCGTCGATAACGAGCACTGCGCCCTTGACCATATCGAGGACGCCGATGATTTCATAGACGAAGTCGTCGTTTCCGGGTGCATCCAGCAAATTCAGTTTATAGCCTTGGTAGAATGCGGGAACAATCGCGAGGTTGCAGGAACTCAACCTGGCTTTTTCCTCGTTGGTGTAGTCGCTGATCGTATTCTTTCTTTCAATGGAACCCTTTGGGGTTTTGTTGGCGATGCTCGCTAATGATTCAATGAGCGTCGTTTTACCACTGCCTTGATGTCCTAAGAAAAGGATGTTGCGGATTTTTTCCGATTCATAATCCATAATGATTATTTTCCTTTCTTCACCCTAATTATTTAATGCTTTTGAGCATTTCGCAGGCTTTAGCGAAGATAACGTCGCGGTCGCAGTTCGTGACATTGATGATATGGCGGGGCAGGACTTCGGGTTCTGCTCTCCATTTCAAGATATACTTCTCGAATTCTTCGATGGTAACGAGCGGATGCGTGAGGTGGACGGGGTGCCGGTTCTCATAATACGTACGGTACATGAAGCGCTCGAAGAGCACATCAATGTCCCCCGTTAAATAAAGAAGCACGACTGCCTCATGATTGAGTTCGCATTCGCGCTTAATTTTTTCTAATTCTTGTTTATGAAAATTAGCTTCCAAGATGACGCTTCCATTCACGGCCGTTACCCGGTCGAGAATGTGAAGCAAGAGATCAATTGCAGAATTGGATAATTTTTTGTTCTCTTTGATTTTGGTGAAGTCAATTTCCTCACCAAGAATCTCCTTAATATTTTCCTTGGAAAAATAAGGAACTTTAAGAGATGCAGACAACTTTTTGGCGAGGGTTGATTTCCCGGATGCCAAATCTCCAGCGATAATTATGATTCTGGACATAATTTCTCCTTTTTTCGTTATTCTGTTTTGAATTATGTTAGTTATATTTTATCACGCTCCTTTATAAAAAGATTAAATCTTCAAGCACATTGTCGTTTTTGTCATTTACCAACGCAAAAATAGATGGTAAGGAAAGACAAAAAAAGCATCAATTTGGTAGCGCTTACCATGATGCCGGAGAACAAGACAAAAACAATTGTGCCGAAGTGAATTAGATTTTGAGGGCGATTTCTTTTAAAACGTCGTCTTTGAGTAGGGCGATGACCGCTTCATAATGAGTGATCGGATATTCTTTAAGGTGGAAATAGAGTTGATTGATAATCTTGTCGATATCGGTTTCCGCTTTTTGGTAATCAGCGTCCGTTGATCCGTCAAGTTGTTCTTCAAGTACGGTAAGGACGCATCTCCGTAGCATGGCGGTCAATGACTTTTCTAACCAGTAGGAAAACTTGGTTCCAGGATTTAAATGTTCTAATTTCTTCATTTTGAGATAGAGGGCCACGCCATCTTCGGCCCCATGCCACAAGTCGACAAAAGCTTCATTGAAGTGGTGCTTGGGCATTTCTTTTTCAGCGTAAGCAAACGCATCCGCGCTTACGATTTTGATTTTCTCTTTGTGGGAGAACTGCGGAAGGATATGTTTGTTGAATAACGCGATGATGTCTTTGTTTTTCTCAACGATAGTGACGCTTTCGACGTCGTCTTTGATTGAGACCATATAAGCGAAATAGCCAAGACCTAAGCCGAATGTGACGACTTTACCTTTAACCTGATTGATGACGGGTTGCATCGTCTCGATTTCGTTCGGGGTGACGCTCATCCAGATGACATCGCCTTCGGAAACCGCAAGATAAGAAAAGGTTTCTTCAAAGAAACCCAGATGGGATATTTCTAAAAAGTGGTGGTCAGCGTCAACCGTGACATCGTCATAGACAAAACCTTCATAAGGCAAATAGGGCTGATACCCGATTTCCCAGGTCTTTGATTTGATCGTCGCGGTATGGATGTTTTTATAATAAGGATTATCACGATATTTCTTGGGATTCAATTCTTGGATGCCTTTAAGGCAATAGTCTGTTCCGATGCGTTGGTATTTTTTGTTGTTGAGGTCAATCCCCAATGCGTCCATCATCAAACGGTAATAAGCGGTGGACTCGTTGCAGCCATACGCGAGCATAACGTCATCCATGGCTTCTTTATTTATAGAACGCGCGGCATTACTTAAAAAATATAAATACATGTCCGCGACTTCGATGTTGCGGTCTTTGGTTTCCAAGAGAGCTTTGACTTTTTTTATGTCGTCTTTGGTTAAGATGATTTTCATATGTCCTTAATTTACCATCAAACTGCCTTTTTGGCTATGAGCAGTGAAGATTCAAGCGCAACGAGACCAAAACAAGAGAGATTTTGTGAAAGTCTTAACAAGGTCTTTATACAAAACTCCCCATCACGCATAGAATCCTTACTACCTGCGACCATAAAATGACTATAGAAGGTGATTTGTTATGGAAGAACTAAAAGGTAAAACGATTAAAGTATTTATGACCTCAGCGACAGGCATGGTCTGCACGACGGGTAAATATTTAAGCGAAACCCCAGATTACTTAGTAATTGTCGATCGTGAAGGGATTGAATATATTTCAAAGAATTCAATCAAAACATTCCGGATTTGTGGTGACGAAACCCATGAAGCGAACTAAAATCATTGTCATCGGCGCCAGCCGTTTGGGTGCCAATATTGCCCGTATGCTCTCAGAGCGGGGTGAAGATGTTTTGATGATAGACAAAGATCCGGAGGCTTTCAATAAGCTCTCGGACGGCTTTAGCGGTTATACCATTTGCGGAGATGCGACCGACATGTCTTTTTTGGAAGCCAACGGGATTGCCTCGGCCAAAAAAGTTATCGTCGCCACGGAAGACGACAATGTCAATATTTTACTCGCGCATGCGAGTTTTTACGTATATGATGTCCCGCGTATCTATTTGCGTCTTTCCGATTGCGATAAAGGCAAATTGATTGAGAATACCTCAATTCGCGCGATTTATCCGTTTCTTCTTTCAATCAACGAGTTTCAGTTTTTGGATAAGGAGTGATAAACGATGAAAGTGGTAATCGTCAATGGCGGCCATGAGGCCGATTTTATCGTCAAGAGTTTCAAAGCAAAAAAAGATAATGACATTATCGTGATCAACAGCGATAAAGCCTATTGCGACTATATCAGCGCCAACCTCCAGATGCCGGTGTATTATGGCGTCGCAACCAAAAAATATGTTTTGGAAGAAACGAATGTCCGTGGCGCCGATGTTTTTATCGCTTTGTCCAGTTCGGATGCCGACAATTATGTCGCCTGCATCCTCGCTAAAAAGGAATTTGCTGTCAAAAAATGTATTTGCACGGTCAGCAACCCCAAAAACGTCGAGCTCTTCAAAAAGCTCGGTATCGATAGCGTTATTTGTTCCACTTATTATCTCGCAGAGACCATCCAGAATGAATCCTCGCTCGAAAACGTGATCAAACTGCTCTCGCTTGAAAACGAGCAAATTGTCCTGTATGAAGTCACGATATCTGAAAAATACGCGATTGCCAACAAGACCATCGCCGAAATTCATTTCCCGGAAAACGCGAACATCAGTTGCATTTTCCGTAATCCTCACGTCATCATCCCTAATGGTGCCACGATTTTACGCCCGAAGGATAAACTCGTCATCGTCTCAGCTCCCTGCGACCAAAACGATGTCGTGAATTTCATCCAAAGATAACTTATGAAAAAGCAAATTGGCGGATATCGCCTTGTTCTCGGGTATCTAGGCATATTAATCATCATGATCGGGGTTATTTGTTTACTCCCGCTTTTAGTGCTGCCGTTCTATCCGGAAGACATTATCTATGCAAAAGACTTTATTATTCCCGGTGTCGGTTCGATCGTGGTTGGCTATCTTCTCCAGTTCATTTTAAAAGGAAAAGAAAAGAGTCAACTGGCAGGGCATCAGGACGCTGTTTTGGTCGTTTTTGCTTGGATCCTTGCGATTGTTATTTGTGCGATTCCGTTCATGTTGACGGGAAAATACAATTTCACCCAAAGCGTTTTCGAAACGACCAGTGGCTTTTCGACCACTGGGCTTACGGTCGTTGATCCTGATACGTGCCCAAAAATCTTTTTGATGTTCCGCAGTATCACGCTATTCTTTGGCGGCGTTGGTTTGATCCTTGTTTTGACCTCGGCGATTTCCGACCGCTATGGCATGCGTTTATGGAATGCGGAAGGGCACCCCGATCGTTTAATGCCCAACCTTGTGAAATCCGCACGTTTGATTCTCAGCATTTATTCAGGTTATATCATCCTTGGAACCATCATGTATGCTATTTTTGGAATGTCGATTTTTGATGGTCTCAATCACTCCATAGCCGCTTTATCAACCGGCGGGTTCTCAACACACACGGCCAATATCGGCTATTTCAACAGCGTGCCGATTGAGATCATCACGATTGTCCTCATGCTCCTTGGCAATACCAACTTCTTCGTCCATCTCCACTTGGTGACGGGGAAATTCAAAAATGTATTCCAACACGCCGAAATTAAACTGGTCGGTTTGCTGTCCGTGATTTGCGTTCCTCTCTTGGTTTGGAGCATCTATGGCTCTTATCATGGTGATTTTTGGCTCGCTGTCCGGGTTGGGGCTTTCCAGTTTTTCACCGCGATTACGACCACCGGATTTCAGACAGTCCCAACGTTTCAAGGGTTGCCAAGCAGCTTCCTCACGATTCTAATCGTGGTCATGCTCATCGGCGGCGGCATTGGTTCGACTGCCGGCGGACTTAAGCAATATCGTGTCGCGATTGCTCTCAAAGGTATGTATTGGTCCTTCCGCGAAAAGTTTTCCAGCCGTCGGGTTGTCCGCACGCACTTCATTAACCGCGTCGGGACTCGTGTTATAATATCTAACGAAGAATATATCGACACTTTATCGTTTATCGTTCTTTATTTAGCCGTATTCGTCGTTGGTTCTCTGATTTTTACGGCATTTGGTTATTCATTGACCGATGCGATGTTCGAATTTTCTTCTTCGCTTGGCACCGTCGGCATCTCCATCGGGATTGTCGGATACTATGCCAACCCGATCATTCTCTGGACCTCAACCATCGGGATGTTCCTGGGGCGTCTGGAGATCGTCGTGGTCTATATCGCTTTAAGCAAAATCGCTATGGACGTATTTAAACGACAGGTGATGTAAATTTGAAAAAGAAATGGGTTAAAGATCTCTTAATAACCTTATGCGTCATCGTTCTTGCGGGCTTGACTTCTTTTGCCTTAGACGCATTTTCTTTACGCGCAGAATCCATTTACTTAATCTACTCACTCGCTGTTTTAGTCATCATTATCGAAACAAAAAAATTCGTTTATGGAGCTGTCACGAGCCTATTTTTCGTGATATTCTTCAACTACTTTTTCATTGAGCCACGGTTTTCGTTCCGTATCAACGATCCTAATAACTTTGTATCTCTGGTGATGTTTTTAATCGTTGCCTTTGTCATCAGCACCTTAACCTCGAACTTGCAGAAACAAATCGAAAGTTCACGCGAGAAGGAACGGCGCATCGATTTTCTTTATCAGCTGAGTAAAGGCTTTTTAAATGCTCACAAAAAGGAAGAAATCTACGACTTGGTCATTAAATATTTAAGCGGTTATCTGAAACGCGGCGTAATCATTATCGATGAGACCGGTGTCGAAAGGGGATCATTTGTTTCCCCCATCAACTTCAGTGAATTCAAGAACGAAATAGAGTTTGCCAAGGAACGGAATCTGATTTGTGGCACCAACGAGAACAAATATGCGAACTTGAGATTTAAAATCTTCCCAATCGCTAGCCGATTATCTGTTTTTGGGGCTGTGTTGATTGAATGCCAGACTTCCGATATTACTGTGGCGGAAAAGCAATTCATCCAGAATAATATCACCCATTTGATTGTCGTCCTCGAGCGTGAAAAGATGACCCAAGAAAAAGAGCGTGCGACCGTAGAAACCGAAAAAGAAAAGTTAAAAACCTCACTGCTCAGAAGTCTGTCACATGACTTGCGCACGCCGCTCACTAGCATCCAAGGCGGTGCCAGTTTCCTTTTCGATAGTTTTTTCGAGATTGACGATAAATCAAAAAAAGCGATGCTTTATGATATTTATAATGAGGCCTGTGAACTCTCGGCCTTTGTTGATAACCTTCTCAATATGACACGCATCGATTCCAATAAACGGATTATCAACCGCAAAATCGAAATGATTGATGATATCCTTTCCGAGGTCTCACGGAAAGTCACGAAACGTTTGGACAAACATACCTTAAAAATGACGCAATCGGCGGCAATGATTGGTGTTTATACGGATGCTAGTTTACTGATTCAAGTCATCATGAACATCATCGATAATTCAATCAAACACACACGTCCGGATTCGAATATTCTTTTGACTTACGTCCAACAAAACGATGGCGTTCAATTCTCAATCAGCGACAATGGCGGCGGCATCAAAAAAGGAATTCTAGATAAGATCTTTGATGAATATGTTACCAGCGGCGGCGGACAAGATAAATCACGGAATATGGGGTTGGGCTTGAGCATATGCAAATCCATCGTTGAAGCCCACGGCGGGCATATCTCTGCATTTAATAACGAACAGGGCGGGGCCACCTTCGTGTTTAATATCCCCGACGAGGCACACAGCAATGGAAAGTAAAAAAATCTTAATCATTGAAGATGACAAAGCGATTTCACGGTTGCTCACGATTTCTCTGACCACCAATAAGTACGAAACGATTGTGGCTGAAAATGGCGCCACCGGGATTTCTTTGTTTTTATCGGATAATCCCGATTTAATTTTATTGGATATGGGATTGCCGGATATGGACGGGATGGAAGTCCTTGCGCAAATCAAGCGCATTTCGAACATACCGATTATTATCGTTTCCGCACGGGGAAAAGAAAGAGAAAAAGTTGAGGCTCTGGATGCTGGGGCGGACGATTATGTGACCAAGCCTTTTAATATCGGAGAACTCTTAGCCCGGTTACGCGTCGCATTCCGCAAAACGGTCGTGCGTGAATACCCCGACAATGTTTTTACCCTTGGGGAATTATCAATCGACTTTGAAAAACGAAAAGTGATGGTGGGGGAAGAAAATATCCACTTGACCCCAATCGAATTTAAAATGCTTTCCTTGCTCATTGATTATCAAGGAAAAGTTTTAACCCATAGTTTCATTCAAGATAAAATTTGGGGCTATGCCTCCAATGATGATTATCAGACCTTGCGTGTCTTTATGGCTTCGATACGGCGAAAAATCGAAAAAGACACCAATGCGCCACGCTATATCCTTACCGAAGTCGGGGTTGGCTATCGTTTATCAGACGAATAATCCTTAAGTTATAAAATTAAAGACCAAAATAACCGCTTCTCATGAAAGCGGTTTTTTGGAATCTACGTTTTGCCTAGGGTATCGGGATGCTATAATTTTAAAGGAATAACTCTTTGTCTTCATACGACTCAAGGAGGCTTATCACATGGGTGAAATAGGTTATGCGATTATCTACTTACTTGCCGGTCTCGGCGCCTTTCTTGTCGGATTCAGGATTTTATCTGATAACGTCGAGAAATTAGCCAACCGAAAACTCAAACAGCTCTTTAACAAAGTCACGAAAAATAAATTAGTGGGGGTCGGCATCGGCACAGCGGTGACGATGATCATCCAATCCTCCTCCGTGACCACGGTGATGGTGGTCGGCTTCGTGAACGCCGGAGTGATGAACCTCTTCCAAGCCACCACGATTATCATGGGCGCCAACATCGGTACGACGATTACCGCCCAACTCGTTGCCTTACAAGCCTTCGACATCACGGCTTACGCCATGCTGCTTACCGCCATCGGCATCTTTGGCGAAATGTTCTCGAAACGCGATAAAGTCAAATCCATTTACTACGCCTTAGCTGGCCTTGGTCTCGTCTTCGTCGGCTTAACCGTCATGTCCGATTCGATGAGCATATTCAGGACATCGCCGACGATCACTGCCGCCTTGACCTCTATCAATAATCCGTTTCTCTTACTTGCTATCGGTATTATTATTACCGGCATCATCCAGTCCTCGAGCGCCGTGACGACCATCCTCATCTCGATGGTGGCGGCAGGGCTCGTCATTGGAAATGGCGGGAACGCCGTGCTCTATGTCGTTCTTGGCACCAACATTGGTACCACCGTGACTGCATTATTATCTTCTATCGGCGCGAGCGCGAACGGCAAACGTGCCGCCTTAATCCATTTGATGTTTAACGTTTTTGGCACGATTGTTGTCTTCCCGTTCCTTTTCTTCTGGCCGCAATTTATGAGCAGCACTTTGGCCCGTTGGTTCCCGTTGCCGGGGACGCAAATTGCCATGTTCCATACATTCTTTAACGTCTTCTGCACCTTGATATTCCTGCCGTTTACCGCGGTTTTCGTTAAACTCTCGGAAACCATTATCAAGGAAAAGAAAATTAAGAAAGTCGCCACCTTCTTTGATGAACGCTTATTAAAAACCCCAGCCATCGCGATTGGGCAGTTGACCAAAGAGGCGGTTCGCCTAGGCGACTTGGCCATGGAATCACTGGATAACGCGATTAAAGCATTTATCACTCAAGACGACATCTTGATGGATGACACGAGAAAGAAAAATCTTTCGCTTGAGCTTCTGAATCATGATATTACGGAATACTTGATCCGCGTTTCCACGAACGATCTTTCACTCGATGACGAAGCGATGGTTTCACGTTTGCATCATACCCTAGGCGACTTCATGCGTATCGCTGAAATCAGCGACAACGTCTTGAAATACACCAAGACCAGCATGGAACGCCACCTTGAATTCTCCGCTCCGGTCAAAGTCGATCTTCGCGATATGTTTGCCCTCTTAAGAAGTCAGTTTAAGTTGACCAGCCAGATATTCATTAACAAAGATCTGGAACTTCTTCCACAAGTAGAAAAAATAGAAGACAAGATTGATCTCAAGCGCAACCAGATGATCGATGACCATATCAAACGACTCAACGAAGGTACTTGTAGCCCCAACAACAGCGCGGTTTACATTAACTTCGTTTCCAACCTCGAACGTGTCGGCGATCACATCAACTATGTCGCTCATAGTTACGAAAGTTAAAAAGGAAGTAGTGGCCCCGGCCACTTTTTCTTTCTCGATGCACCCTATCCGTTGTTTTTTGCCACTTACCGGTTATAATATTGTACGAAATCTTCACTTGGCTATACTGAGAGTGCGAAAGCAAAAGAAAAGAGGATTTATTATGACGATCATGAATAAAGTTGCCGCCAGTCTTACGTTAGTTGCCGGAGTCTTAGGGCTCGCCTCCTGTTCCGGCGTTGCCAGTCTCGATGCCTTAGTCCGTAATATCAATACCAATAACGCGACAGTCGAGAAAATGGACGCCGCCGCCGAAGAAGACTTAAGTACAGGGAGCCTCACGGTCACCCAATCCGCCATCAACGGACGCATTGTTCTTTCCACGCGTCACAGACAAGAAGCCGAATTAACGCTGGGAGAAAAAATCGATTTGATCATTTCCTTACGTGAGAGCATCAAAACCAAACAAGCGACGATTGACGCGCTTAAAGTCACCAACCGCGAAGCCTTTGCCGTTTTGAAAACCAATATTGCATCATTCAAAGCGCTCAACGAACCATTGACTGCCGAAGAACAAGCCCTCATTACCGCCGATCGCGCGGAGACGCTTAGACTTCGGGATGAAGTCGAAGCCACGCTTGGCTTGGTCTACCGCAAACTGGCTGACTTACGTGGCAAATATCAAGTCGAGAACATCGACCTGATCCTCACGACCTATCAAAACGCTGACGATGCCATGACAATCCGCGTTCAAGCGGTTACCCGTGTTGGCGAAATCATCAGCGAAGTGAATCGAATTCTTGTTGATCGGTTAGCGTAAATGAAAATCACCATCGAAGAAAAACCCGAACTTCAAGAACCGGAAATCTTGATTAAATGCCATCAAAAAGATGCCAAGGTCGACAAAATCCTGTCGGTCTTGGATCTTTTAAATCTCGACATTATTGGGAAAAAAGATGATGTGAATCACATACTTAAACTTGAGGATATCTTCTATTTTGAAAGTGTCGACGAACACGTGTTCTGCTATACGCGAAACGATACCTACGAAGTGAAATACCGGCTTTACGAACTAGAAGAGATACTGGCTCATTCTAAGTTTGTCCGCATCAGCATCAGCATGATTCTGAATATTTCGCAGATTGCCAACTTCAAATCAAGTTTTAATGGACGGATGGAAGCTCGACTGAAAAACGATGAAGTGGTGGAAATTGCCCGTACCTATGTTCCGACGTTGAAGCGTATGCTGGGAGGCCAATAATATGAAAAAAATCCTTACTTGGTTTAGTTATAGTTTTGTCGGGACGAGCTTGGCTTTATTGTTTTTAAATGTCTGGATTGCTAACCATCTGGATATTTCCTTCCGTTACCAAGTCGTTATTGTTTATGTCTTTCTCATCACGTTATTCATCACGTTGTCGATTTTCCTGTTCAAGATGAAAAAAGGTAACGAAATCCTGAAGGCCGGACTTGGGTTGTTGGCTTTAATGCCAATTCCTTTATTACTCCGTCACCTCTATGGCCTGGTCATCTTCCGTTTCTCCTTCGTTCTCTTTGTCTTATTCGCTGCCTGCGCGGTGACCTATACGATTACCGTCCTCCTGATTGCGAAAAAAGCCAAAAAAGAAGAAAAAGAGCTCAATGTTTTATTGAATCAAGATAAAAAGTAGGGTTTGAGCGATTATCATTCAACATGAAAAAAGTAAGCATCGTGCTTACTTTTTGTTTGGTTTTATTTGGTTTCACAAAGCTTATCTGTGAGTTCGTAGAGACGCTTCATGTCTTTCTTGTTTTCAGCGCGCCTAGAGGGTTTCTTTTCCACGCCGTTTTTCCAGTAGAGACCTGATTTTAAAGCATAACTGGGATTAAGAGCGATTTCCGTGAAGTAGTGGGCCGGAACCGACGGATCGACGCCTTTTTTCACTTGATAGAGCCAAGCGATTTTTTCGAGCCCGAATGTTTTCTTGACACCAAGGCTAGTTTTCACTAAACCCGGATCAAGCGCGTAGAAAGAAACGAGTGAGGGATCAATCCGGTTAGCGGATTCTTTCACGAACAAGATATTCATGAGTTTAGATTGGGCATATACGGTGATGAGAAAGTAGCCGGTCTTGAACATGATATTACGGAAATGGACACGCCCGACTTTGTGAGCGCCGGAACTGACCACCAAGACGCGGGCACCTTTTTCTTTAAGTAAATAAGGCATCAAAAGTTTGGTGAGTAAAAACGGGGCCAGGTGGTTGACGGCAAACTGCCATTCAATGCCTTCGCTGGTGGTGATATGTTTTGAGGATACGGAGCCAGCTACATGCATAAGGACATGAAGCGGGGTATTCCGCTGCTCCAAGATGGTTTTGATTTGGTCGGCGATTTTCGTGACTTCGCTCTTCAGAGATAAATCTCCGAAAACAAAAGTCAGGCGTGGATTATCCAGTTCTTTGGCAATTCGCATCGCCTTTTCTTTATTACGGGCGACAGCGATGACATAAGCGCCTTCCCCCAGTAAATCACGGAGGGTCGCAAGGCCGATGCCGTCGGTCGCGCCGGTAATGACAACGGTTTTATTGGTCATAGATATTTCCTCTTTTGGTTTTAAGGTATCGATACATAACGAATGGCTAACAAATTCATTCTACTCCTTCGTCACGCTAAGAAGCGTCAATGGCATCCATTTTCGCCTATTTTCAACCTTCCGTTTTTGCGACACAAACGAATGTTTGTCAAAATATCATTTTTATGATATACCTTTAACATCAAACAATTTTTATGGTCATCAGGGTATGACGGAAAATAGTTGCTTGAGAAAGAAATCCAAGGGGGATTTTGTCTGTGAAAAAGAAGAATCTGATTATCGCGTCCGCTGTCGGTTTTGTCAGTCTAGTACTCAGTTTATTTGTTCTTTATACGCCGACCCCCAGTAACGCCGTTGATAGCTTCAGCGCCGTGAAAGCCGCCTCCTACATCAGCGAAATATCCCGGGACCCGCATGCTCTCAGTGATACTGAAGCCCATGAAGTGGTCCACGATTACCTCAAAGGCAAACTCGAAGAATTTGTCGGTGCCAGCAATGTCGAAGAGATGAACTATACCGCCGAACAAGTCGGCGAAGACTGTGAGTATCCGATCAGTAACTTACTGGCGACGATTCCTGGTACCTCAGATACAGGCGTCCTCTTAGTCGCTCACTATGACTCCCGCGGTCACATTGGCCGGGCAGGCGAACTGGGCCGTTCCTATGGCGCTGCCGATGACGGTTATGGTTTGGCTACCTTACTTGAAGTGGCCCGTTTATATGGAACCAGAACTTTATCGAACTCCATTTACATTCTTATGACTGATGGCGAAGAAGTCGGTTTATACGGCGCCCGCATGGCCGCCCAAGAGACTGCTTTGATGGCCAAAGTCGGATTCGTCATTAACGTCGAAGCCCGCGGCGTTCAAGGCGCTGCCTACATGTTTGAGACCAGCACGAATAACCAAAAAGTCATTGATTTCTATAAGAATGCGCAGCTTCCGGTGTCTTACAGTTTGGCCACTGCGGTGTATACCGTCATGCCGAACCTCACCGATTTCACCGAATTCTTGGCGATTGGCAAACAAGGCGTCAACTTTGCCGTTTTGGATGGCTTATATTACTACCACACCCCGTTTGATAACTACACCAACATCAACCTCAGCAGCATCCAGCATTACGGCGAACAGATCGTTCCGTTAGTGGAAGAGTTTGTAACGCATGCTGAATACTCTGACGTCAATTTCTTTGTCGGCACGCAGAACCAAGTGTTCTTCAATTTACTGCCAGGCGTCTTCGTTGCTTATACGGAAACCTTAGCGGTCACCATGAATATCATCCTCATCGTCTTATTCCTCGGCCTCATCGTTTATCTAGCGATCAAAAAAGAAGTACGGCCGCTACAGATTCTCAAGCAGTTGGGCATCTTAGTGGGTTCCATCGTTGTGGTGGTGCTCGTTGGATTATATGCGAGCAAACTGATGGCGTTCCTAGGTAAAGTCCCGTGGAGCGTGACCTACGTCAGAATGACGGGAACCGAACTCCCGACCTTGCTCATCATGTTAGCGACCATCGTCGGCTTCGGGTTCCTTGTGAAGAAGTTCCTGAAGACCAAAGAAGATAAAGTGGCGATGATGATTGCCGGCATTGGTTTCAACCTCTTGCTCGCGACCGCGACCGGATTTATCCTGAGCGGCGCCTCCTTCCTCTTCTTTATCCCGGCGTTATTCGGTATCGTGTCGCTCATTCTTGACACCTTCGTCAAAAACAAAATCGTCAAGCATGTGGCTTTCAGCCAAAACCTGATTTGGAACACGCTGATTATCGTCCCGTTACTCTTCTCGTTATTCCTTGCCCTGACCGTCGGCGGTTTACTTGCGCTTCTATTGATTCTGACACTCTTCATCAGCATCATGGTTCCGTCGGTCTTCCTCCAACTCGAGCTCTAGACGAGACTCAAACTCTACCGAAAGTGGGTGTCCTAACGGATGCCCACTTTTTGCTTTAAAGACACCGATATATTTATAAAAAAAGGTCAACGGAGTATAATGTTAATAAGTAAAAACTCTGTCATCCTTTCACTAGGAGGAATCTTATGCCATTCCCACTTCGCTTTACGGCTTTCTCTTTAACTTTTTTAATTGCGACGGGCAACTTTAGCGGCGTACGCGTCATTAAGCCCGCTACTAGAACTGTTGACGCTGATTTTTTAGATAAGTTAATCGCTTTTGAATCCGAGAGTGCATCTGCGATTTTATCAGCATCGGAAGTGAGCGGAATCTATGCTCCTTTAGGTCTCCATTTCGTCCTTTCGATGCTCTATTCGCTTTCCGACGGCACCGCGAAAACGGCGTTCGCGGAAACGCTGGGCGTCGATCTCGAGACGTTGGAAGGGCAGATGCCATTACTCATCGATGACCTTGCGAACGGGTTAACTGATTACCAGATGTCGAACTCCATTTGGTATGACAACAAAGACAATGCCTATGAAGTGTCCGCTTTTGAAAGATTACAGCCGATTTATGACGCTCTCATCTTTGAAGAAGACTTTGCTTTGGAGGGTCCTGAAAAGTATGCCGCTTTCATCGGCGAGCAAACGAAGGATTTCCTCGAACCGAGCCCCAGTCAATTTGAATCCATGCGACAGATGACGTTTGCTAATTTGAATACACTTTATTTCCATGGTTTATGGGACCGGAAATTTGCCGCGACCAAAACAATGGATTTTGTGGATGCCCATGGTGACGTCACTTCTAAAAATATGATGTATAAAGACGAAGAGAGCATGTTCTATTATCCAAGCGAAACGGCGAAATCCGTTGCCATGAAATATAAAGACGGCTCCCGTATGATTTTGATTCGGCCGGATGACGGTTATCAAACAAATGACATTTTGGGTGAATCGGGAGCTTTAAAAGAGATCATCGATGCTTTCTATACCACGAATGAAGTCACTCAATATGTCGACGTGAATATCGCAATGCCAGCTTTCACGACCTCTTCTAGTTATATTCTAAACGCTCATGTGGCCGACCTCGGACTTTCGACCATCTTCAATCGCAATACGACGAATTTTGCGCCGATGCTCACTGCCGAAACACCTTTTGCCATTGCCCTTTTGGGGCAGGAGGCCATGATTGAAGTGACCGCTGAAGGAACCACGGCGGCGGCAGCCACCTTTTCCCTTGGATGTTCCAGCGCCGCGCCTCTTTCGATGATCGATTTCTATCTTGATAAACCTTTTATCTATGTGATTGAATCCGCGACGTCCATCCCGATGTTTGTTGGAACGATTCAAACCGTCAGTTAAAATGCTAACCTCTAGGCTGACCTCAACCGGTCAGCTTTTTTTATTTGTGAGCATATTTCAAATTCATTTCACATTTCTGTATTAGGGTATAGGCGAACGAAAGAGGAAAAAATATGTTACAACTTAAAGACATTACAAAAGATTATAAAACAGTGGGGCTGATGGACCACGCGTTAGCGGGCATCAACTTAACTTTTCAAAAGAACGAGTTTGTCTCGATTCTAGGCCCATCCGGAAGCGGTAAGACGACGATGCTCAACATCATCGGCGGTCTTGACCGTTACACCAGCGGCGATTTGCTCATTGACGGAAAATCGACCAACGATTTCTCCGAGAGCGATTGGGACGCCTACCGGAACTCGACCATCGGCTTCGTCTTCCAAAACTACAACTTAATCTCGCACTTATCCGTCTTGGATAACGTCGAGATGGCTTTGCGCCTCTCAGGCGTGAGCAGTAAAGAACGGAAAGCCCGCGCGACAAAAGTTTTACACGACGTCGGCTTGGCGGACCACATCACGAAACGCCCCAACCAACTCTCTGGCGGACAGATGCAACGCGTGGCCATTGCCCGCGCTCTTGTCAACAACCCAAAGATTTTACTTGCCGATGAACCGACCGGCGCCTTGGACAGCAAGACCAGCGGCCAAATCATCGAACTGATTCATGAAATCAGCAAAGACCGCTTAGTCATCATGGTCACGCATAACGCTGATATCGCCCATCGTTTCAGCGACCGTATCATCACCTTGCTAGATGGTCGCGTGACCGAAGATACCCGTCCGGTTTACCCAGACGCAAATCAGGTTCAGCCGACCAAACTCGTTAATAAGAAAACATCTATGTCTTATATCACTGCGTTGAAATCCAGTTTCCGTAACCTCCTGACCAAAAAAGGCAGGACGATTATTACGGCGGTGGCCGGCAGTATCGGCATCATCGGCATTGCTTTAGTCCTATCCATTTCCACGGGCATGACCTCGTATGTCGGCACGATGCAAAGCGATACTTTAGCCGGATTCCCCATCACGATTGCCAGCCAAGTTTCAACCGATGTGTTTGCCGCACGGACTGGGGCGATGTCCAGTTTGAATGACACGAACTCCAGCGAGTTCCCGACCGATCCAACGATTTATTCCTATGATACGGCGAGCAACACAAAACTGCACACCAACATCATCGATCAACCTTTCTTGGACTATTTAGGCCAGATTGACCCAACTTTGGTGAACTCGATTTCTTATACCCGTGCGGTTTCCATGAACCTAGTCGCCGAAACCAATGTCGGCGGTTATATCAAAGTTCAAACCAGTACCAGCGGCGGAGGCATTTTCTCCGGCGGCAGCAAAGTGTTCAGTGAAATCCCGAACAATCCTGAGTTTATCCAGTCGCAATATGATTTATTAGCAGGTGCTTATCCTACTGATTACAGTGAATTACTCCTCGTCGTCGATAACCAAAACCGCGTGGATGTCAAAATCCTGAGCGCGCTTGGCATCGACATCACCGACTCTTACACTTTCACTGATTTCATCGGAAAGACTTTCAAAGTCATCCCGAATAATCAATATTACGTGAGCACCGGTTCCGTCTATGTCGCCGGCACTGACTACGCCACGATGTACAATGCCCCTGAAGCCGTCAGCATCTCGATTGCCGGTATTCTCCGGGTCAGCCCGGATGCCAGCAGCGAATTGCTTTCGACCGGCGTCAACTATACGACGATGCTGACCGATCATATGTTGGCGATTGAAGCCGATTCCGCCATCGTCCATTCCCAAGAAGCCAGCCCGACGATCAGCGTGTTGACAGGCCAAGCTTTTAACTCATCAGTGACTTATCAAAATGTCATGCGCGCGATTGGTGGCGATTCGTCTCCGACCGGCGTTCAAATCTATCCGGTTTCCTTCGATTCCAAAGATGCGATCAAAGCCTATTTGGATGCCTACAACGTCGGAAAAACGGAAGCCCAATCTATTGTTTACACTGATTTGGCCGCTTTGATTTCCACGACTATTTCTAGCTTAATCAACACGATTACTATCATCTTGGCGGCTTTTGCCGGGATCTCGCTTATCGTCTCTTCGATCATGATTGGCATCATCACCTATGTCTCCGTGGTAGAACGGACCAAAGAAATTGGCATCATGCGTAGCTTAGGTGCCCGTAAAAAGGATATCTCGCGTATCTTTAACGCCGAGACCATCTTGATCGGCCTTGGTTCTGGGTTACTGGGCGTCGCGATTGCCTGGGTTCTCAATTTCCCGGTCAACATGCTCATTCAAAAATACATCGGCGTGTCCGGATTCTCGGTTTTGACCTTCCAAAACGCCGCTGTCCTAGTGATTCTCAGCACGGTCCTGACTTTGATTGCCGGCTTATTCCCGAGTGGCATCGCCGCCCGTCGTGACCCTGTGGTTGCTTTAAGAACCGAATAACCTCATCGAGACATGTTATGATTTATCTACAGTGAGAAGAGGTGTTCGCGGTGATCAAAGTACTCGTGGTGGAAGACGATTTAAATCTTAGAAAATTGATGGCCACCTATTTACGAAAAAATAATTATGAAGTCGCGGAAGCCGATAACGGCGAGGAAGCTTATGAATACTTCCTCGAGCATCACGTCGAGGTCTTGATTACCGACGTGATGATGCCAGTGATGGACGGGAACGTCCTCGTCAGCAAAATACGCGCGATTAACCGCAACTTACCGATTTTAATATTGACTGCGCTCGAGAGTTACGCCGACAAGGAAAAAGGTTTTTTTAGCGGCGCAGACGACTATATGGTCAAGCCGGTCGATATGAAAGAGATGTTATTACGCGTCAAGGCCCTTGCCCGGCGCTACCAGATCATCAATGAAAACCAATTGTCTCTTCCACACCTTTTACTCGATGCCGGGGCGCAGCAATGCCTGGTAAATCAGAAACCGGTTGAGCTGACGCAGAAAGAGTTCAAGTTACTTTTTAAATTACTCTCTTTCCCAAACAAGATTTTTACGAGAGAGCAGCTGATGAACGACATCTGGGGTTTCGATTCCGAAAGTTACGACCGGACCGTCGATACCCATATTAAACGAATCCGCGAACGCGTCTTGTCCGATGACTTTGAAATCATCACGGTGCGGCGTCTCGGGTATAAGGCGGTGCTCAAATGAAAAAACTATCCATTAAAATCCTCTTTGCGTTAGCGTTGGCGTTCTTAGTCGTCACGCTGATTCCACGCATCGTCTTTATGGTTTATCACGATTTTCCTTCGCAGGCGATTTTTGATTCCCCGGTGTTTATCTGGGGTATGTTCCTGACCGCCACACTGGCTTTGCTCTTATTTGCGTTTTTGATGAACCTCATCATTGTCAGAAGAGTGAAAAAGCTCAGTGACGCGATGACCAAAGTGACGAATGGGGATTACTATATTCAGCTCCCGGTTCATGGCCAAGACGAAATTTCCAGCCTGACAAAGAATTTTAATAAGATGGCTAACGAACTCCAAAGTAACGAGTATCTCAACAAAGATTTTATCCGTGACTTTTCCCATGAATTCAAGACACCGGTGAGCGCGATCAAAGGCTATGCCGATCTCATCGCCGAAGGTAACCTCACCAAAGAAGAAACCGAAGAATATTCGAAAATCATCGCGAATGAATCGACGCGTTTAGCCACGCTCTCGAAAAGTATGTTGCAGCTTTCGATTCTCGATAGCAAAGCGATTATTAAATTTGAAGACAATTTCAATATGGCCGAACAAATCCGCAGCGTCATCCAGATGATGCAGCTGCAGTGGGAAGCCAAAGGCCTTGAATTCAACCTCTTCCTCGAAGATATCCATCTTCTCAGCAACAAAGAATTCACCTATCAGATTTGGCTGAACCTGATCGATAACGCGATCCGTTATTCCCCCGAAAAGGGCAAGATCGATATCCTGTTACAGAAACGGCAGAAACTGGTGCACTTTGAAATCACTGACTACGGTTCGGGTATTTCCGATAAAGATAAACCCAATATCTTCCATCTCTTCTTCGTAGAAGAGAATATGCGGAACCAACAAAATAGCGGCGTGGGCTTAGCCATCGCCAAGAAAATCACCGACAAGATGAATGGCAGCATCGCCTTCGAGAGTGTTCCAAACCTGCATACGACCTTCACCGTCGATCTTCCATACATTGAAAGCGAAAAATAAACCAAACGAGCGGAATGACCGCTCGTTTTCTTTTATTTGGACGCATTATGTTAAAATATAATTACTTAAATTCCTTAGGAGGCAACTATGAGAGAAAAAATCTGTTTCATCGTCGGAGCCGGGGAACATTATAATAACTCGTTCCGCCTGATGGAAAACGATATGGTGATTGCCGCGGATGCCGGTTATGCCTTTTGTAAAGCCAAAGGAATCAAACCGAATGTCGTCATCGGTGATTTTGATTCGTTAAAAGAAATCCCGACGGGCGAGAACGTCATTAAGCTCAGTCCCAATAAAGACGAAACCGATACTTTAGCGGCCATTAAAGTGGGTCTGCAAGCCGGTTATGAACTCTTTCATATTTATGGCGGCATGGGCGGACGGACCGACCATACGATTGCCAATATACAGTGCCTCGCTATGTTAGCCGACCGTTCCTGCCAAGGCTATATGTTCGGTGACGGCGAAATCATGACGGTGATCCATAACCGCTCAATTGCTTTCAGCACCGACGCGAAAGGCTACGTTTCCGTGTTCTCTTTAGTCCCGGAAAGTCGCGGCGTCTTCGAAGAAGGCTTAAAGTTCCCGTTAAAGAATTATGTCTTGAATAGCGAAAACCCGATGGGAGTCTCTAATGAGTTCATCGGGCTTAATAGCGTGATTACGGTTGAAAACGGCACTTTATTGATTGTCTATACGGCTTACGAAAAATAAACGTGGTTGCGGCATAACTTTTCTGTTGCTAAAAGAAGATTCTTAGGCGTATCCTTAATGGCTTGTTCCACGGATACGTCTTTTTGTAATAAACTAACTGCGGTCGTCAGGCCTTTCGGATAATCATTAGCCTTGATGTCCCCAATCTGCCCGCAGATAGCGATGAGAGGTATCTTCTTCGCATAGGCGTGTTTGGCGATGCCGTCGATGACTTTGCCGCGGAAGCTGGTTTTATCCAGTTTGCCTTCACCGGTAAAGATGACGTCGGCATCTTTAATCAAACGGTCAAAGTTAATCATATCGAGAATCGTGTCGATACCTTTTTTAATCGTGGCGTTGAGAAATAGCTTGAGGCTGACCGTGGTGCCGCCGGCCGCGCCGGCGCCTTCAAAGTCGGTATCAAAGCCGTATTTTGTTTTTAAGAGGGATGAGAATGCCACAAGGTTTTCATCGAGGGATTGGATCATCGTTTCATCCGCGCCTTTTTGTTTCGCAAAGACATGAGCGGCGCCGGTCGGTCCGCTGAAAGTGTTCTTTACATCGCATAAAACCGTGAATTTGACAGATTTCACTTCCGGCATTAAATGGTCGGTAGATATGAAATGTATTTCACTTAAAGTTCCGCCGGTGGGTAAAAACTCTTTGCAGCGGTGATCAAAGAACTCAACGCCCAATGCTTGAGCGAGGCCGACGCCGGCATCGTTGGTGCAACTGCCGCCTAAACCGATAATGATTTTTTTACTGCCGTGCTGGATAGCATGCTTGATAAGCTGGCCAACGCCATAGGTGGTGGTCAAGGAAGGATTCGGATTACTTTTCACTAAGGGCAAACCGGCGCTACTGGCCATCTCGATGACCGCGGTCCCGTCCGTTAATCGTCCGTAAAAACTATTGATTGGCTTTTTATATGGGTCAAAGGTCTTGAGGGTGATTTTTTCGCCCCCGAATGCCGCGATAAAGCAATCGACGCAGCCTTCGCCGCCATCGGAGATCGGTATTTTAGTGATTTGGCAATCCGGCGCGACCTTCTTGACGGCCTTCGCCATGATGTCGCCGACCTCAATACTGGATAATGTTCCTTTATAGGAAGCCGGGATGATAATCGCTTTCTTCATTTAGCTGTTCGTTCCTTGAGGGTAATCTTAAAAACGTTTTTGCCTAGGGCTTTGGCTTCTTTAGCCCACATTTTGGGTAAAACAGCCTTTCCGGACTTCACGAGCTCGATTTGCTTAGCGAACTTATCGACAAAATCCTGCTCCAGACGGCTGCAGCGGACCGCAAACTCTTTTAAGGTCTCGACACTAGGATGGGACAAGATGAGGGCCTTATCCTCGTCTACAAAGCGTTTTTGGAGGGCATCCGCTTCAAGACGGTAGGCTTTTTCGTCAACAAGCCCGCCGTAGATGGCGCGCACGAGGTATTCGCGCTGGAGCCAATAGGCGAGACTGCTCTTCTTGTCTGAGAATACAGGTGGAGCAATAACCCCAAAGTATGTTGGCTTATAAATCGATAAGCAGGGCGTGCTACTTCCGGTTAACCAAATGGTATCGATGTCGGGACGGCTTTCGACAATCATGCTGCCGGTAGTGTGGTCTCCCAAAAAATTCTTATGCATGCAGACGCTCTTGACGCTGCCTTTTGAATAAAGTTTCTTCGCGTCTTTTTCAAGGTGGCTGCGTAATGTCGCCATCATGGTGGGGACATCAATTTCGTTTGGTGTGTCAAGTCCGCACTTCGCGGCTTTCTGGCGGTTTCCGGATCCTGAGAAGAAGGTAAATAAGGGTTCGGAAAATTTTTTGGCGAAACGCTTGTTCGATTTCGAGGAGGTCATCGTGAAATCGTTATTGAGCGAAAGGCGGTTAGAAATGTTGCCAAAGCGTTCGACTTCTTTGACGACCCATTTTGGCCCGACGGTTTCAAGAATAAAGGCGGTCGTTTTATCCGCGACCAAATAGGAATTGTCATAGTAGAAAGACTTATCAAAACCGCAGTTGCCGCCTTGGCCGTACTTTTCTAACAAGCCAATGATGACTTCAACTGCCTTTTTCGCAGTGTCCCCGCGTTCTAAGCCTAAGCGCAGTAAATCCATGCCAATCAGTTTTTCGTCTTTTTGGCCTTTGGACTTCGTAAAGACGGCTTCGTTACCGATCATCACGCCGGCATCGTTGATACCCATCTCAGCGCCCCATAGCCAACTGGGCTGAACGAGTAAAACGCCATGCTGGCTCTTTACTTCGTCAATGGTGATATAGGTGCAGTGGAGATGTTGGTTGCCGCTCTTATGAGCAGGCGTGTAAACAACGAGGTTCGGTTCATTTGGGCTCCGGTCGCTGTTCTTGCCGAAAATCAAACCCTGATTTGTTTTTTTGACTAAGGTATCACACATAGTTATTTGCCTCTAGTTGGTAATATTTACCAACGCTTTATTTATAGTTTAAGGGCATTTGGCAAAAAAGCAAATGGCCCGAAAGAAAATTGGTGGGGTTTTCCTCTCTTTTAATATGTTAAAATGCTGTTGAGCCTATAACCTGAAAGAAAAGTGATCCCCAATGAAAAAATACCAAAAAGAAGATACCACCTCGTATACCCTCGGGGCCTTCCCGACGATTGAGCTGATTAAAAACAAACCTGAGAGCGTCGCTTGGGTTTATCTTTCGAGCAAACTGAACAATCCCGATGAAATCATTAAGCTTTGTGAAGCCAACAATCTTCCCTATGAAGTAAGCGATAAGAACATCGGAAAATTAAGCGATAAAGAAAACGTCTATGTCGTGGGCGTCTTTAAGAAATATGAAGATGTTTTGACCGAAGGCCATCATGTCGTTCTCGTTAGCCCGGCGAATATGGGCAACGTCGGGACGATTATCCGGACGGTGCTTGGCTTTGGCATCGAGAATCTCGCCGTCATCAAACCGGCCGCCGATATCTTTGACCCGAAAGTCGTCCGTGCCTCGATGGGCGCGCTCTTCCAAATGAAGATTGCCTATTATGAATCGTTCGCGGATTACCAAAAGTCATTCCCGAGCCATCTTTTATATCCATTCATGCTTCAGACCGAGCACTATCTTGATGAGATGAAATTCCCGAAGAAACCAAGCAGTCTGATCTTTGGACCCGAATCCAGCGGGCTGGATGACAGTTATCTGACCGTCGGTACTCCAATCAAGATCCGACAAAGCCCGAAAATCGACTCTTTTAACCTTCAAGTCTCCGTCAGCGTTGCGTGTTACGAATTCATGAAAAATAAAAAATAAAGATTTTTCCCGTTTTTGACGCTGCCCCCTCTTTTCTAAGATGATACCGTTTTCATTTAAAACCCGTTTTCCTGTAAGGACCTTAAGGTCCTTATTTTATTAGTGTCTTTGTTTGGTCACTTGGAATAACCTTATAATGAAATTATAATGAGAGTGACGTTAAAAATAATTGAATGGGAGAACAAAGATGAGAATTGGAATCATTGGGCCCACCGGAGCAGGTAAATCAGCGCTCGCTAAAAAGCTTGCCGCTCATTTTCACTTGACCTATGTGGAAGAGCCGGTTGAGAAGAACGAGTACTTACCTTTCTTCTATCAAGACCGCGATACTTTCGCCCTACTATCGCAAAACGCTTTCTACGGATCGCTGTTCTTATCCTTATGGAAAACACGGGATAATCAAAACATCGTCTGCGATTCCACGCTTTACAATAACCTTGTCCATACCGAAATCCTTCGCCTTGAAGGCATACTCAGCGCCGCGGAAGTCGCGGTGACCCTCTCGGTCGCCGAACAACACTTGAAACGTATCCCGGGCTTTGACCTCGAAATCGTCCTCGTCCGCACGCCCGAACAACTCCGTGAACGCATCGCGAAGTATGGCCGTCCTTTCGAAAAGAAGGAAGCCGAATACTTCGACTACCAGAACCAAGTATTCTATGATACGGTCCGCCGTATCCTCCAAAACTATAAAGTCTCAACCAAACAGATTGTGTGGTTGCCGGTCAATGACCTGGACGACCCCAAAGAATTTGCCTCGATCGTCGAACGTGTCGAAGCGGCTTACAAAGCGCTTTAATCCGTTTTGCCAGTCACCCGAACACGATCTTTTCTTTTTGTGTTCAATAGGAGGAAACTCATGCGCTTAGGTGTCATTGGACCGACTGGGGCCGGTAAATCACTACTGTCCCAAAAGCTCGCCAAATACTACCACGCCACGCTGATTGAAGAACCGGTTGCCAAAAGCCCCTTCCTTCCCATTTTCTATAACAATAAAGAAACGATGTCGCTGATTGCCCAAAACGCTTTCTACAGCGATCTCTTTTTACTTTTTTGGAAAGAAAAAGACAATCAGAACCTGGTTTGCGACTCAACAATGTTCAGTAACTTAGTTTTTGTCGAGATCATGCAGCTTCAGGGCATCATGAATGCCAAACAAGCCGCGCTTACCTATATGATTTGTGACGAAAATCTCAAACGTCTGCCGGATTTAGATTTAACGGTGGTGCTGGTCCGTTCCAACGAACAGCTCTTTCGGAACGTCAAACGCCGCGGACGCGATATCGAGCAGGGCCAAGAAGAATATCTGGGATTCCATAACACGAATTATTATTCTTCGCTCAGACGTATCTTCAAGTACTACCATGTCCCGGACAGCAAAATTTTATGGCTGACCTGCGAGGACATGGAAGACCCGAAAGAATTTTCACAGATCGTCGCCCTCATTGAAGCTCAATACGAAGAATCTTTGCGATAGATTCGAGATAAAAAGCCGAAACAACAAAGCAGAAAGTTATTTCCACTATTTTTCCCACTAGAAAAGCGATAAAAAAAACTTAGGAAGAAGACCTGGAAACGCTTTGACACGACTCTGGCGACTGCCTATAATTAACTTTGTTAATGCTGCGGCATTTGGGGGATATACATCATGAGAATCGGGATCATCGGGCCAATCGGTTCGGGAAAGTCACTGCTTTCCAAAAAACTAGCGGCTTATTATCACTGTTCCTTGCTCGAGGAACCGGTTGAAAAGAACGAGTACTTGCCATATTTCTATAACGACAAGGAAACCTTCGGGATGCTGTCGCAAAACGCCTTCTATTCTTCGCTTTTCCTCTTAATGTGGAAGACCAAAGAAAACCCGAATGTGGTGTGTGACTCTACTTTATTCAGCAACCTTGTCTTTACTGAACTTCTCCGGCTGGAAGGCATGATGAGCGCTATGGAAGTGGCGTTAACCTACGCCATCGCCGACGAACATTTAAAACGGATTCCGGATTTGGATTTACAGATTGTCCTCGTCCGTCCGACCGAACAGTTATTCAAGAATGTCCGGAAACGGGGCCGCACGATTGAAAAAGGCCAAGAAGATTATCTCAAGTTCCACTATGCGAACTACTATGATGTCTTACGCCGTATCTTCAAACACTATAAAGTCCCGGAAAAACGCGTTCTCTGGCTTGAGCTCGAAGACATGGAAGAAGAAGTTGAATTCGCCCGCATCGTCGCCCTCATTGAAAAATGCCACGCCGAAGCAATCAAATAAAGTAAATAAGGCAAGTCTCCGGATTTGCCTTTTTCTTTGTATAAAAAAGCCCCAACCGCGAGATTGGGGCAATCGTTATAAGTGTTCTTCGGCGACGCGGATGCGGTTGAGAGCACGCTGCAAAGCGGCTTGAGCTCTCACTAAATCGATGTTCGGGTCTTTCGAGGCAAGCAGGGCTTCGGCCCGCTCTTTGGCGGCCCGTGCTCTCGCCACATCGATATCTTCCGGACGTTCGATGGCTTCAGCTAAAATAAGCGTTTTGTCCGTTTGCACCGAGATCATCCCTCCGCTAATAGCAAAATATTGGATGACGCTACCGATTTGGATGTGCATCGTTCCGACAACCAGTAAGGAGATGATGGGATAGTGCTCAGGCAGTATTCCAATCGGTCCTAACTTGGTCGGGACGGTGACCATATCGACGTCGCCCTCAAAGAATTTGCTGCTGGGTGACAAGATGACAAGATGGATGACGCTCATTATTTAATGGTCTCCGCTTTCGTAAAGGCATCTTCGATGGTGCCGACGTATAAGAAGGCTTGTTCCGGCAATTTATCGGCTTTGCCTTCAAGAATCGCTTTGACGCTGCGGACGGTTTCTTTGACCGGAACGAAAATACCGGGGAAACCGTTAAAGGCTTCAGCGACGTGCAGGGATTGGCTAAGAAAGTTACGGATTCTTCGAGCACGGGCGACGGTCAATTTATCTTCATCGGAGAGTTCATCGATACCTAAAATAGCGATGATATCTTGTAAATCTTTATAACGTTGGAGAATCTTGATAGCGGATGAAGCAACGGCATAATGTTCTTTTCCGACGACATTCGGGTCGAGGGCTTGGCTGCTGGACGCAAGCGGGTCAATGGCAGGATAAATACCTAACGAAGCCGCATGGCGGTCCAAGACGGTTTTGGCGTCTAAGTGCGCAAAGGTCGCGGCCGGGGCTGGGTCAGTTAAGTCATCCGCCGGCACGTATATGGCTTGGACGGAAGTGATAGAACCATCTTTGGTTGATGTAATACGTTCTTGGAGTTGTCCCATTTCAGTCGCTAACGTCGGCTGATAACCAACGGCGCTCGGCATCCGGCCTAAAAGGGCGGAGACTTCGCTGCCGGCTTGGCTGAAACGGAAGATGTTATCGATGAAAAGTAGGACATCTTGATGGGCGGTGTCACGGAAATATTCCGCCATCGTGAGGGCGCTGAGGCCGACACGCATACGGGCACCCGGCGGTTCATTCATCTGACCGAAGACTAAAGCGGTCTGTTTAATGACCCCTGTCAGTTTCATTTCGATGTATAAATCGTTACCTTCGCGGGAACGTTCGCCGACGCCGGCAAAGACCGAGATGCCTTTATGCTCGGTGGCGATGTTATGGATAAGTTCTTGGATTAAGACAGTTTTGCCGACACCGGCGCCACCGAATAAACCAATCTTGCCGCCTTTGATATATGGGCAGAGCAAGTCGATGATTTTAATACCAGTCTCTAAGATTTCGTGATTGGTGGATTGTTCTTCAAACGATGGGGCATTACGGTGAATCGGCATGTGTTTGACTTTAGAAAAGTCACCGCCGAGATCGTCGATTGGGCGTCCGAGGATATCGAACATGCGACCTAAAGTTTCCGGTCCGACGGGAACGGTAATTGGGCCACCGGTATTCGTGACTTTGGTGCCACGGACTAAGCCATCGGTCGCTCCCATGGAAACGGTGCGGACGATGTCGTCGCCGATATGCTGAGCGACTTCAACGACCAACGGGTCTTTCCCTGGGATGGCGATTTCAAGCGCGGTTAGTAAGGCCGGAAGTTTCTTTTCTTCGAAACGGACGTCGATAATTGGTCCAATGATTTGGACGATAACGCCGCTGGGTAGTTCAGTTTGATTCATGAATGATCCTCCTATTTGGTGTTCGAGCCACCGACGATTTCCGCAATTTCCTGCGTGATCGCCGATTGTCGTTCTTTGTTGTATTGAAGCAGCAATTCATCGATGAGTTCGTCGGCGTTGTCGCTGGCTTGTTCCATCGCGAAGCGGCGTAAGGATTGCTCAGCGATTTGCGATTCGATCAGTTTGCTGTAAATCACGTTGTTGATATAGAATGGGGCGATTTCAGCGATAAACTCTAACGGCGTGGGCTCTATGATTGGACCAAACGTGTTTTTCTCATCCCGTTTGGTTTCGTCTTGCGACAGGGGCAAGAGGCGGAGCGTTTCTGGCACTGAGCTCATCGAGTTGATAAAGTGGGTATAGATGATTTCGACGGTCTTGAATTTCTTTTCATTGAATGCTTTCATCAGGTAACCGGTCACCAATTTGATTTCTTCATAATTGATGCGGACACCCAAGTCATTAAACTTTTCATTGACCAGCATGCCGGTATTTTTTAGGTGACGGAAGCCACGTCCGCCAAAGACGATCATTTCATCTTCGGGTTTGACGACGTGCGATATCTTCTGATAGATGTTGAAGTTATAAGCGCCACATAAGCCGAGGTTGCTGGTAATAACGATATAGAGCGTTGAGGCGGCTTCTTCGTTGACTTGAAATAGAGGATGGGCCGCGATTTCTTCGCCGCTTAGATGCTTTTTGACGATCCCGACGAGTGCATCGGAATAAGCGCGTGTCAATAACATGCGCTCCCGCCACGTGCGTAGTTTCGTGGTGGCAATCATTTCCATGGCCTTGGTGATCTTCTTGGTCGTGGTGACCGAGGAAATCCGGCGTTTGGTGTTTTGCAATCCGATGGACATTGGGTGTTACCTATTTGGCCTTAGTTCCGGCAATATCGAAAAATTCTTTGGCTAAGCCATCGAGTTTCGTATTAAGTTCCGGAGAGATGGTTTTGGTTTCGTGAAGTTCTTTGATGATATCAGGATGCTTAATGACGATGCGGTCATAGAAGTCCTTGAGCAGTTCGCGGATACGGGGAAGCTCGATTGTTTCGAGATAACGGTTCTTTGCGACGAACAGTTCGATGACTTCGCGCTCGACGCTAAAAGGGGCATATTGGTCTTGACGGAGCACTTCCATCAGAACACCGCCATGGTTGAGGACTTTTTTGGTGTTGGCATCAAGGTCACTTCCGAACTGCGAGAACGCTTGAAGTTCATGGAAGTTGGCAAGTTCTATTTTTAAGGATTGGGCGACTTGCTTCATCGCTTTGATCTGGGCGGCGCCGCCGACACGGGAGACGGAAAGACCGCTATCAATGGCCGGACGTTGCCCGCCATTGAATAAGTCGGTCAAAAGGAAGATTTGGCCGTCGGTAATCGAAATAACGTTGGTTGGGATGTAAGCTGAAATATCGCCGGCTTGCGTTTCGATGATCGGAAGGGCGGTGATGGAGCCACCGCCAAATTGTTTACTCAATTTGCAGGCACGTTCAAGTAATCTTGAGTGCAAATAGAAAATATCGCCGGGATAAGCTTCGCGTCCCGGAGAACGCTTCAGTAAGAGAGATAAGGTACGATAGGCCACGGCGTGCTTGCTTAAATCGTCATAAACGATCAAGACATCCTTGCCATTATCCATCCATTCTTCCGCCATCGCGCATCCGGCATAAGGGGCAATCCATTGTAAGGGTGCCAGTTCACTCGCGGTCGCGCTTACGACGGTGGTGTAGCTCATCGCTCCGCCAGCACGTAGTTTTTCGACGATGTTGGCAACAGTCGAGTTCTTTTGGCCGATAGCCACATATATACATAGAACATTTTCGTTCTTTTGATTCAAAATTGTATCGATGGCGATTGCAGTTTTTCCGGTTTGACGGTCACCGATGATGAGTTCGCGTTGGCCTCGGCCAATCGGAATCATCGAGTCGATGGCTAAAATACCGGTTTGAAGCGGTTTATTGACCGGTTCACGCTGCATGACGCCAGGAGCGATTCGTTCGATGGGGCGTTTTTTCATGGAGACGATTTTGCCCAAACCATCGATTGGTTGCCCTAAAGCATTGACGACGCGGCCGAGCAAACTGTCACCGACGGGAACTTCAACGACTTTTCCTGTCCGTTTGACAACATCGCCTTCCTTGATTTTACGGTCGCTGCCGAGTAAAACGGCGCCGACTTGGTCTTCTTCAAGGTTAAGGACCATGCCATAAACATCACCCGGGAAGAGCAATAGTTCAGAAAGCATAGCTTTGTCGAGTCCGTAAATGATGGCGATGCCATCACCGACGCTCGTCACCGTCCCGACATCATCGGAAGCGTAGCGGTGTTCGTAGTTTTTGATTTCCTCTTTGATAAGAGCGCTAATTTCGTTGGCGTTAATTTTCACGATTAATCACCTTTCTTTTCAATAATTCGGTTTGTAATGACTGGATCATGGTGCTGACCGAGCCATCATAGATGCGGTCGTGTACGACGACTTTAATGCCACCGATGAGCGTTAGGTCAATTTCATTCGTTAGTTCAACAGTTTTATGACTAATATCGGAGATAGTCTTTTCGATTTCGGTAATTTTGTCTTCTGCAAGGACGATAGTGGAATAAATCACGCCTTCTTCGATGCCGAGTGACTCGTTCGCGAGCTTAATGAATTCTTTTCCAATGGCCGAGAACTCGTGGACACGCTTATGCTCGACGACGACTTTGAGAAAGTTGACGAACGATTTCAAATCAGAGTTTCCAAAGAGATGATCGATTGTTTGTCGTTTTTCGCTGATGTTTATGAAAGCGCTAGAAAGCAGTATCGATAAATCCGGGTTTTGTTTGAAAGCCATAAGCGTGGTTTTCATCATGACCTTATAATCGTTCAACCGTTTTTCTTCGACAGCAAGGCTTCTTAACGCGCTTGCGTAACGTACAGCGACGCTATCCATAATTAATTCCGGGCTTCCTTAATGAAATCATCGACGAGTCGGGCATTGTCCTTCTCGTTGATTTCTCTTGCTAATACCTGTTTTGACGCAGCGAGAGCGACAGTGACGATTTCACGGTGGATTTCATCCAGTGCTTTCTCTTTGCTGTCGGCAATTTCTTCTTGAGCGCGGACTTTGCTTTCGCGGATTTCACGTTCTGCTTCCAAAACCAAGGCCTCACGGGCTTTTGCGCTATCTTCAGTCGCGGCTTTGATGATGGCTTGAGCCTCAACTTTACTGGTGATGACGGATTCCTGAGCATCTTTAAGGGCAATCGCGGCTTGGCGGTTGCTTAAAGCGGCGCTCTCAATATTCGATTGAATAAAGGTTGCGCGCTTGGCAAGAAACTTTTTCATCGGGTTATACAATAATTTGTATACGATAATGACCATGATTCCCGTTGCTAAAAGCTGGGTGACCAAAGGCCAAATGCCGCTCGGGAAGATTTTATCGATGAGGCCATCGAAAATACCCGAAACGCCAGAGAATGTGAATGGATTGACCATTCGAAAATCAAATAAGGCTAGCACACGGCTCACCCTTATTTCAAAACGAAGATGATTAAAATGGCGATGAGCAGGCTATAAATACCCGTGGTTTCGTCCAAGGCGCAACCAAGGATCATGCCTGTCCGGATTTTACTGTCGGCTTCAGGATTACGAGCGATACCTTCAACGCCCTTAGCGCAGATGTTACCTTCGCCAATACCAGACATACCGCCGCCAATACCGATGGCGAGTCCGGCACCGATAGCGGCTAAGCCGGTACCGACGTCCATAAGAGTGTGTAATACATCGATTAACATAGAAAATCCCCCTTTTGTGATTCTATATCTTTATCATGCAACGACGGGCGCAATGGCCAAGTCATCTTCACTTGGAGCTTCTTGCGCGATAAATATCATCGAGAGCATGAGAAATACCAACGTTTGAATAAAAGCTGAGAACAGATCGAAATATAAATGCAACCAGGAAGCAATGAACGGAGCGATGAAAACAGTGTTGAGTCCGGCAGGCAGGAAAAAGAAAATGGCACCTGACGCTGCTTGCATGACGTAATAGAGTAGCGACATGATTGCCCAGCCCGCGAGCGCATTACAGAAAAGACGGAAACTCATTGAAATCAGCGGTGCCCACATCGATAAAAGGTTGATGGGTAGGAATGGTGGGAAAGGTTCGATGAAACGATGGAAATAACCCCATTTTTTATAGCGGATGCTGGTGATGTGAATCATGAAAAAAGTGACTAGCGCCAACGAGAACGGAACCATGTAATAACCCATCGGGGAAGGTAAGCCGAGAAGGCCAATCGTAAAGGCAAGAAACATGTAAATAGCGACGCCCATGAAATAACCGCCAAGTCCTTCAAAATGACGGCCCATTTGTTTCTGGACCATCCCATCAAAAGTCGTTACGCCTATTTCCGCGAGGAGTAGAATGCCTTTCGGTTTTTTCAAAGGATCAGCCTTTTTGACTTTAAAAAACACGATGAGTGAGAAGACAAAAATAACGAAAACAACAAGGATCGAGATATAAATCTCGCCGGGAATTTGTTCTATGATGGATGCAATGTCAAACAACATCATACTTTTTTCTTCCATCTATTCTTGTAGAACATGACGACAATACGAATAGGCATGTAGGCAGCGAAAACAGTGAATAAGTTGATATAGGGTTTATTGATGTAATAGAGATATCCGGCAATGCCAAGTCCGATTGCGTATAGGCCAAGACGGACAAAATATAAACCTGCAGCTCTAACGCGAACGCGATCGTCGCCGGCAGCCATGTCGTTAATTTGTTTGACGAGTAAAGCATATGCAGTGAGTGAAATAACGCCACCAAGCAACCAACCGTAAAGCAAATTAGTGTTGTAAAAAAAGCAAAATGGAACAAAAATCAAAGCGCCAATAAAAATGCACACTGCAGTGATAAAAAGGACTTGCTGATTTTCATCCAGTTTTTTTAAGAATTTTCTCATATTTGATGATTTTCTGCCTCAAACGTAAAGGTGCTCAGACATTTTTTTGCCTACTAAATAATATAACATAAAGGATACTCAAAAATAGAGCAATTTTTTTGGAAAAATGTCAAAGGTTGCTTCGTTACACGAAGGATACGGAGGAATAGTTGAGTTGTCGATTGTTATCTGGTTTTAAAATAATACAAGCGTGAACCGAAATCGGCAAGGACGCGTACATGTTCATTAAAACCAGTACCCGCCCATTGAGGCGAAAGTTTGATTGCGCCGTTATTGATCGCGTCACCATAGACGTCATAATTCTCGTCGTAAGACTTCTTAAGCAATTCCTCAATAGTTTTATGTTTGCTGATTAAGTCAATGATCCGTCCATCCTCATTCAAATTGACAGGCAACGCCATATTAAGAAGGCCACCGAATGTTTTGATATTTGTTTCCTGGTGACGAGCGGAAACATGATACAAAACGTCATCGATGAAGTCTTGCCCCTGAAGTATATCAACTGACGGATTGGCTTTTCCTAAACCTTGGAAATACGAAATTATTCCTTCTTTTCGATCTTCACTTAAAACCATCCATGAAACGTAACCGTCTTTTTCGAGTGTCGCGAGTTGATAGAAAGTTCCATATTGCATCAAGCGGCGATGTTCTTTATAAAACTTAATTTGTTCTTTAACGGCTTCCTCGTCGACAGGTGATAATTTTTTTAGGTCAAGTTCATATCCCAGACAACCAAACGAAGCCACATTAAAACGGGTATCGATTGGGGTTCTGCGGAGTAATTGGTGAGAGGGAGAAGCGCCGACGTGGGCGCCAATGGTTGATAAAGGATAAGCAAGTGCAGTGCCGCTTTGGATGGTTAAACGCTCGTAAGCGTCCATATCATCGCTCGCCCAATTTTGCTGAAAATAGGAGAGGATTCCAAGATCGTTCCGATTGCCTCCGCTAGAACAGGATTCCCAAAGAATCTGGGGATACTTCTTTGTGAGTGTATCGAGGACGTGATAAAGGCCTAGAACATAACGATGGAAAAACTCACCTTGGTCAAAACGGGAACTATAGAAGTCTGACATGTGACGGTTCATATCCCATTTCACATATTCGATATGCGCGGAATCCAATATTTTTGATAAGGTGTCGATAATATACTTTTGAACTTCTTCGAGCCCGAGATCAAGTACCAATTGATGACGTCCGAGACTTGGCGTTCTTTCTGGCGTTTTGATGACCCATTCTGGATGCGCGTGGAACAACTCAGAATCTTCATTCACCATTTCGGGTTCAAACCATAAGCCGAATTTTAACCCGGCTTTGTTCACAAATTCAGCGAGATGATCCAGTCCATGAGGAAGTTTTTTCGGATTTGTTTCCCAATCACCCAAGCCTTTTGTGTCGTCAGTCCGTTTGCCAAACCAACCATCATCCAAAACAAAGAGCTCAATGCCAAAGTCTTTAGCGCGTTTTAGCAAATCGTGTAATTTGTTTTCTGTAAAATCAAAGTAGGTCGCTTCCCAGTTATTTAGAAGAATAGGTCGATCTTTTAATGCCCAGTCGCCACGAACGATGTGATGATTGACGAAATGGTGCATGTGTTGGGCGACGCCGTTGGTGCCTTTGTCTGAGAAAGCAAGAACACCCCAAGGCGATACAAACTGTTCTTGCGGTTTTAATGTCCATTCAAAACAAAAAGGGTTAATACCTGCTTGAAGGCGGATTTTGCCGTAAGAATTGACCTCAATCATCTCATAATGGTTTCCGCTATATATCAAATTGAAAGCATAGACATTACCCTGATTAAGGCAAGAGTCTTTGGCCTTTAACATGAAGAAAGGATTATGTCGGTTGGAACTCGCGCCGGTCTTCGAATCATTGATGTAGATGCCAGGCCCAAGAGCCTTTGCACTTTGATGTGTCTCTGCAGCCCAGCCGCCATAGAGATTGACTAACTCGAATTTCTGATCGAGTAAATCAATTTGGAAACTCATGAGTTTATTAATTTTAATTTCTTCAGAAGCTTTGTTGATGAGTTTTGTATTGCGAATGATGACATCGGAATCCGAGAAGACAATGTAAGTTAAATCGAGTAAGACTTTTGAAAGTTTATCTTCAAGGTGCAATACAAGTGTTTCTGCGGCCGAATGCGGTGTTGGAAGGATAGTCAAGTCATCAACGCCTTGTTTTGTGTCAAAGCCGAGATACTGAAAATCAATGGTGAAGCCCGATTTCATTTTAAGCAAAATACTGGGTTCTCTAAAATCTCCTTTTCCGACCGTGGAATATTCAAGAGAGAGGTTATCGAGAGAAAGTTCTGGATGCGATTCGTCAAATACAACACTGCTCCCATAGGGGAAAGACCATTTTTCCTTGGAAAACTCATAATTCTCAGAAGCTCTGATTTTCTTACCAAAATATTCAGTCCGAACATGACCGGTTTCATCGACACGCAAAAGGTAAGTTGTGTGCTCGGTATCGAGTTGAAAGACCTTGTCTTTGATAATAATCATATATATACCTCTGTTTATCGAAATTATTATAACTTAATTGTTACGCATGCTAAAATAAATTTTAGATAAACGAGGAATATTATCATGAAACAATTATTGAATTTTGGTTGGAGTTATATCCCGAAATTCCACGAAAAATATCTAAATGCTTTTCCTAAAGAAGCAGTTAAAGTTGATATTCCGCACACGAACCTTCAATTGCCCTTTAACTATTTCGACGAAACAAGTTCACAATTTGTCAGTTCGTATGAATTGATTTTTGATTTGGAAAAAGATCCTGAGGGAAAAAGTGTCGTCATTCATTTTGAAGCTGTAATGGCCAAAGTCAAAATATACCTCAATGATCATTATTTAGGCCAGTTCATTTCAGCCTATTTACCTTTCGAAATTGATATCACAGAGAAAGTCGTTTTTAAGCACAATCGTCTGGTGGCGATTGTCGATTCGAGCGAAGATCCAGATATCCCTCCTTTTGGAGACAATATGGACTATATTACCTATGGTGGAATATACCGTGAAGTCTACCTCGAAATTCGCAATTTGGTTTATATTGAGGCGTTGGAAGTGATTGCTGATCATGAAGGTCATTTGGAAGTCCGTCCCAGACTCCATAACCCAGAAGGAATCCATACTGATATTAACTATCAATTATTCGAAAAGGAAGTTCGAATTGCAGAGTTTTCATCCTATTCGTACGATGCCAAAAACATCAAAGTATGGGACAATTTTCACCCTAATCTATATACTCTAAAAGCCGAACTAATGAGCCGTTTTGGGCCTGATGAAAAAAGCATTAGATTTGGCTTCCGATCCGTGAAGTTTGAAGCAGATGGCTTTTATCTTAATGGTCAGCATATAAAACTCGTGGGTCTAAACCGTCATCAATCGTTCCCCTATATAGGCTATGCCGCACCTCAAAGTTTGCAAGAAAATGACGCCGATATTTTGAAGTATCAAATGGGTGTCAATATTGTAAGAAGCTCACACTATCCACCTTCTGAATATTTTTTGAATCGCTGCGATGAAATCGGTCTTCTTGTTTTTGATGAAGCACCCGGATGGCAATTTATTGGAAAAACCGAAACTTGGCGTACTAATTACGTGATGTTCGTTGAGAAGATGATGAAACGCGATTTTAATCACCCAAGTGTTATCTGCGAGGGCGTTCGGATCAATGAAAGCCCGGATGATCACGAGCTGTATACTTTAACAAATAAATTATTCCATGACTATGACCCAAACCGTCCAACTGGCGGTGTCCGAAATTTCAAACACAGCGAGCTGCTAGAAGACGTCTATACCTATAACGACTTTCATCATAACGGACCGAATGAAGGCCTCGAAAAACCCAGCAAAGTCCATCCCAAAGGTTCTCCTTACCTCATCACTGAATATAATGGTCATATGTATCCCACGAAGTCTACCGACAACGAGGCAATGCGTGTTGAACAAACCTTTAGACACCTTCATGTTTTGGAATCGGTTTTTAAGTATCCTGAAGTCAGCGGCGGTATCGGTTGGGTGTTAGCAGATTACAATACACATAAAGATTTCGGCTCCGGCGACCATGTCTGTTATCATGGCGTTACCGATATGTTCAGAATACCGAAATACGCTGCGAGTGCATATGCTTCTCAGCAAGATGTATTTCCGTTTTTTTCTGTCTTGAATCGTATGAGTATTGGCGAGTTTCCTGAAGCGATGCTCGGTCGAACAATCGTGCTAACAAATTGTGATCATGTCGAATTATATAAAAACGGACATTTCATTAATAAATTCTATCCAGATATAAAGAGTTTCTCTCATTTGCCACATGCACCGGTCATTGTCGACGATTATATTGGAGATGCAGTTGAAAAGAACGAAAAGTTTAGACCTAAAGACGCTGCAATCATTAAAGAGGGACTGCGACAAGCTAGTATTGTCGGGTTTGCTCACCTTCCGTTAAAAACACTCGCATCGGTTGGTCTTCAAATGGTCAAGTATCATTTGAAGTATGATGACCTAGTCCGTCTTTGGAATATCTATGTCTCTAACTGGGGACAAAAACAAGTTATCTATACTTTTAAAGGTATCAAAGATGGCAAAGTAATTGCTGAGAAAAATATCGGACCGTCACTTAAATTTCACCTAGAAGTCGTTCCGGATAAAACCGTGTTAGCCGATAAAGACACTTATGATGCCACTCGAGTGGTTGTTCGTCTTGTCGACGAGTTCAATCAAGCGGCGCAATATACACCTGCAGTCGTCAAATTAGAAGCAAGTACAGGTCTGCAAATTCTCGGTCCATCCTCCGTTGCCTTAATTGGTGGAACAACTGGAATTTACCTGCGAAACGCCCATGGTTTTAAAGGAATCTCACGATTAAGAGTTGTTTCTGAAGATTATGGAACTGAAGAAATCGAAATCAACATCATGTAAAGTTTAGGGGCAAATAAAAAGCCCCTTTTCTTTTTGAAAAGAGGCTCATGCAATTAACGATTAACCAACGATTTCTTTTCCTTTGGAATCGAAGTGAGGGTTACTGGTTCCGGTGCGACCAGCTTTAATATCTTCGCGCATTAATTCATATTTTTTCTCATCAATCGTATAGAACTTTTTGATAAAAACTAGTGCGAGGGTAAAGAGGGCTAACGGAACAATGCACATTCCGATTTTTAGGACCGTCATGCCCATCGTACCGGTATCCGTAAATTCTTGAATCCAAGCATCGGCTTGAACAGTCACGTTGATGCTGGGGTCAAGGCCCTTGGCAATTTCTAATTGAGAAATTTGTGAACTGATCGCATAGATACCGCTGGCAAGCAAGAACAGATAGACGATGCCTTGCTGAATAGCGCTACTTACTTTAACGACTAATGGTCGCAATGCATAAATAACACTTTCCATACGAGAACCATTTTTCCATTCGTTGTATTCAATCGTATTCGTCATCATCAGGAGCAAGGTAAGATAGAAAACACCTTGGCCGACGAAGATAAATACACCAATCGCGCAAAGAATGAAGATATTCACTGGGATGATTGTGTATGGCCCGACTTTTCCGACTAGGAAGAATAGCAGATAACCAATGCAAATCGATATGAAACTTAATGTGATTAGTTGATTCCGCTTTAAAAACTTATTAAATAAAGGATAAATCGCTTGCGAAATAATCGTTCCGATGGCGTAAACAACAGTGAAGGTAAACATTAGGCTCCCACCGGTGGTATATCCGAATGAGAAATAGAAGTAGTTCAGACCAAACGCGTTCAATAGAGCACTTCCGAGCGAATAAATGAGAATAATCATCGACATCCAAAAAACCTGATGATTTTTAAGCATCACACGGAACATTTCCAAGATTCCTGCATGTTCTTGTTTTGCCTCGGCGGGTAAATCGCGTTCATGTTCCTTGCATGTAAAGACAAGAATCATTTGCGACAAGAAGAAGATAATTGCGATTACAATTGCGATGAGGTTGTACATTTTGACAGCGTTGCCTGCCACTAAGATAGGAACCAAACCGCCAGCGGCGAAGGCACCAACGCTAGCGAAGACACTGACCAGCGTTGTCAATTGTGTGCGTTCTTTTTCTTCGCTTGAAAGACTTGGGAGCATTGACCAATAGGCAATATCGTTAAATGTGAAAGTGATTTCCCAGATAAGATAGAATACACCGAACAAGGCAACGAACCACCAACCGCTTGGGCGAAGTGTGAACATAAGTGCCAAAACGATGGAGTTAGTGAGCGCGCCAATGAAAATCCAGGGTTTATACTTGCCCCATTTCCAGTGCGTGTTTTCAATCAAACTACCAATCATCGGATCATCGATTCCATCCCATAATAGACAGAAGAACATAATGATGGCGATGACGCCCATTTTTAACCCATAGTTATCGCCTAAGTCAGCAGCATACTGAATGTAGGCCATGAAGAACAGGTTGACTAAAGTGAAAGAAGCATCGCGTCCAATACCGACGCCAGGATAAACCCATTTCGTCCATTTAGGAATCTTGTCTCCGGAGAACGTATCGTTAAAATTGAACAATCGATGGCGTTTTTTCTCTGTCATATTATGATTTGACCCTCTCTCCTCTATATTATTAGAAGAATACTCAAAAATTATTGTAAGCGTTTCCACTGACGATGACAACTGAAAATCAAACACTCAATCAACTATGTTGAATAAACGATTCCAGATGCAAAAGTTTACGCTATAATATCGGTGATTGAGTCTCAATAAAAGGAAAATAATATGGACATTAAAAAAGTACTATCCGAGATGACGCTGGAAGAAAAGTGCGCTTTATTATCTGGAGTAACCAATTGGAACACAACCCCGATTGAGCGTCTTGCCATTCCTTCAACTAATTGTGCAGATGGTCCGTGCGGACTTCGTAAAGAAATTCCCACAAAAGGAGCTAATATACTTGGAGAAAGCATTCCGGCAACTTGTTTTCCGTTACCAGTAACTTTAGCAAGCTCATGGGATGTTGAAATAGAAAAACGGATTGGCCAAGCCCTTGCGGAAGAAGCGATTGATCAAGGTGTGCAGACTGTTCTTGGCCCAGGGATTAATATCAAAAGAAGCTCGCTTTGCGGGAGAAACTTTGAATATCTAAGCGAAGACCCATTGCTTGCCGGTAAGATGGCAACTGCCTTTGTGAAAGGCGTTCAGTCACTTGGTATCGGTACTTCCTTGAAGCATTTTGCCGTTAACAGCCAAGAGTTCCGACGGATGATGATCTCGAGTGAAGTCGATGAACGTACGTTACGTGAGATTTACTTACCCGCATTTGAAATGACTGTGAAAGAAGCACAGCCTTATACCATTATGTGCAGTTATAACCGCATCAACGGTGATTTTGCCAGCGACAATAAATATTTGCTCACGGATATTCTCCGAAATGAATGGGGCTTTCAAGGTATCGTTATTTCAGACTGGGGCGCTGTCAATGACCGTGTTAAAGGCATTAAAGCAGGCCTGGGCGTTGAAATGCCAACTTCTGAAGGAACTTATGACCGTGATGTCCTTGAGGCAGTCAATAATAATCAGTTAGATGTCAAAGATCTTGACCGCGTTGTTGAACGGAATTTGACCTATATCGATAAAATTACTGAGAACACGAAAAATCGCGCGCCCAGTGTCTGTGATTATGATGCTCATCATCTCTTGGCACGTCAGGCCGCTGCTAGCGGCATTGTTCTTTTAAAAAACGAACATCATCTCTTGCCAGTGCGAGAAGGACAAACGATTGCCGTTATTGGCCGTTTAGCTAAGAAAATGAGATTTGAAGGCAATGGTTCCAGTTTGGTCAATCCGCGGCATCTCGTCAATTTCACCGACGTCCTCGATCAAGAAAAAATCATATATGAATATGCCGATGGCTATTCATCCGGAAATGAACTTGTCGCCTCTGAATTTGAAGAAGCGGCGCGTATTGCGAAAGAGAAAGATGTTGTCCTCGTGTTCATTGGCTTAACTGAAGAGTATGAATCAGAAGGGTTCGATCGTTCTCACATTGAACTTCCGCCCAGCCATAATGATTTAATATCCAAATTAGCTTTAATCAATAACAACCTCATCGTTGTCTTATCGGTTGGCGCTCCCGTTAGAACCCCTTGGATTTCAGCGGCAAATTCAGTCGTAAATCTGTATTTAGGCGGCGAAGCGGTGGGCGAAGCGGCATATGATGTCCTTTTTGGAAGAACAAATCCGAGTGGAAAATTAGCCGAAACTTTCCCACTCTCCTTGGAAGATAATCCGGCTTCGAAGCATTTCCGTGGCGGACCCAAGACCGTCGAATACCGTGAAGGCATCTATGTCGGTTATCGGTACTTTGATAAAGCTAAGAAAGATGTTTTATTCCCGTTCGGGTTTGGTCTTTCTTATACTCATTTTGAATATTCAAATTTAAAGGTCAGTTCTAGTCATATCCGTGACGGCAAAGCGACGGTCACTTTCGATATTAAGAATACTGGCGCGATGGATGGTGCAGAAGTTGCCCAAGTCTACGTCCGTGACGTGGATTCGACGATTTTCCGTGAAGACAAAGCTCTCAAAGCGTTTACCAAAGTATTTATCAAAAGAGGCGAAACAGTGAACGTCTCGCTGCAACTCGATGCTCGTTCATGGGCATTCTACAACGTATTAATCCACGACTGGACGATTGAAGCAGGACATTTTGATATCATGGTCGGAAGTTCTTCACGCGACATCCGCTTAAAAGAAAATGTTTATGTCGAAGGAAATTCGAAGAACATCCCTGATTACGCCAAGGTTGCCGGAGCCTATTATTCCGTGCATAAGACAAAAGATTATCCATTGAAACAGTTTGTTCATCTGATGGGACATCCATTATCCGAAAACAAACGCTACACACGGAAAACACTCGATGAGAACGCCACTTTGCTCGATGCAAAAAGAATTAGTCTGAATGGTTTGATCTTTTACCACTTCTTAAAAAGAAAGTCAGTCAGTTTCCTTCCCAAGAACTCTCCAGATTATCTTATTAAGATCGTTCAAGAATCCGCAGTGGTGGGGCCTCTACGTCAACTCATCTCTTTCTCAAGAGGCAGTATCAGTCACGAGAGCCTTCAAGGACTTATTTATATTATCAAAGGGCGTCTTGCCAAGGGCTTAGCGGTTTATGTCAAGGCCGCTAAATCTAGTAAAAAAGTGGTTTCTAAATCCCAAGAGTATCAAGTTACAGAATAGGTAATTGTTCATTGTCTTAATCAATCATCTAAATCGAGTGATATCACAATTTATACACCGTCTTTAGTGGTGGAAAATTATTTTCGTCTAATGAAAAAGACTTCATAAAAAAACATTTAAACGACACCGGTAAAATCCCTTCTTTTTGATTGCGATCATTGGTTTCCAGTGTTCATTAATTTTATGACGCCACTATCATTTTCATCTTTGCTGTCTACTGTTTTTCCAAAAACCGAGAGAAGGTGTCTCACATTTTTTGCCTCTGAAAAAAATATGAAGAAATAAGAAAATTGTTGATAATAAATGCATTTAAATGTTTTTATTGTATAAAATCAGAAATAAGCGTACTATGTTGTCACTTTAAAGAACCCATTAATCTGAATGCATTTGTGATGAGTTCTTTGTTGTCCTAGATATGAATCAGGCACGAAGGCGCGTACTACGCCTTTACAAACAATTAAGGGAGGACTCTTATGAATACCATCGTAAATAAAATTTCTATTCTAGCTGTCAGCCTTATTGTGTCGGTGGCCATCGGGGTAGCTTTTACTAATCAAAAAGCACTAGCCACGAAAGCGACGGGAACTACTATTTATGATTACTATTCGCAAACAGATTCAAGCCTTGCGGCGAGTATCCCCCAAACTACGAACTGGATTTTGACTGATGCAAATGCGGGAACCCAAAAGTTCACATTTAACGTTGGCAGTAATGCTCGCGTGAGCTCAGTAAATACTGTTTGGCTCGGGGGCACAAGTGGTGCCGCATTAACGGGTTCAAATGCAGATCAATTTGTCTTTGGAAACCCATCGCTCAAAGCTTTGGCGACGACCACTAATTTAACCACCAATTCAAAACTATACGGTTTCCGCATGGATGCCGATATTAACTTAACCAACTACAAAGACGTGACAGTCACAATTGGCTGGGCGAGTGGCGGCGATTCAAGTTCCTATACAGGATTTATCGCCAAATCGCTCGGCGGAAGCACTGAATCCTGGAGTTTATTGACTGGGGTAAAGCAAGCAGTGGTTGCTTCCACAGCCGGAAGTTTAAGCTATACCGATACGGCAAACACTGTGCTGCAAGGTCGGTCAACTGCTCGATTTGCCATCATTATTGGTGGTTCGAATACACGCCAAGTATTGAAAAATATTTATCTCACGGTTACTGCGAATCTCCGTACGACGCTTGATTCCATCAATAATCCACTTTTCAACCACGTTGGTCACTATACCGCCGGTGGAACGATGAATTTTCACGATTTTTACTTTACGGCAAACTACTTGTATCGTCTTTCTGGATCGACAGCAACGGTCTATGGCGATGCTAGCGGTGTCACTTTATCGCTCGATAACTACGTACATATCTTGGTGAATGGAGGCGCGATGCCTGCTGCAGGTACCTACACGCTTTACTATAAATATTATGATCCCACCATTGATCCAAGCGGGCTTAACCCCAAAACAAATACCCTTACTCTTGTTATTGACCCTGAAGTTTTGACGCAAACGGGTATTTATATGGTCGACGCAGTAAATTACGTCACCAATCCGCTTCATAAATATGATCTCTATCAACCACAAATATCGGTTTATGCTTTATTTAACAGCGAATCGACGCCACGAGTTGACGAAACTCCATTGGGCAGCTCACTTTATACGACGAGTCTTGCTTCTGGAACCATGCTTACCGCGAATACATCAAATATCGCGACATCAAGCACTTTCACTTCAACGCTGACGGTTAGCGTCGCCACGCGTACGTCAACCGGAATCTCCCTTGCCGGCCAAAAAACCAGTTTCTATCTTGGCGAAGCGTTCTCGCTTGGTTCATTAGTTGTCACTGGAACTTGGACCGCCGGTCAAAATACTACCCCAGAATTTGCCAGCAGCCAGACTGACGGCAAATACACAGTTAGCAAAACAATTGGCGAAGCCGTTAATACCGAAGGCGATCAAACGATTACCGTCAGTTATTATGTGAATGGCGCTAATGTCACGACGACTTATACGATTTCAGTGACGCTTCAAACGATGACGTTCTTCACGCACACATTCGATGGTCCGATCGCTCCAGCCACTACAGGTGAATGGGGCGTTACCGCGTCACCGGTCTATGGCGTCATCACGAACCGCAGCACAACCCTTACCTCATCCGTCACTGACGGTACCTCGATGGATTGGATATTGAATACGACATCGACAGATCCAACCGACAACAATACTGCGTTTGGGATGGATGATGATGCTGGCGCTTGTATCCGTTTTGGTACAGAAACCATCGATACGACCTATGGTCCAACCACGATTACCATGGAGACTGCCAATGTCGCAACTTCCTCGGTAAATGGGAGTGTCTATAATGGCATTTCCCGCATTACCATCGATGCTGAAACCGGCGTTTCTGGCATATTGACTGCGACTGTCGCTGGGATTAGCCCAACTTCTTACGCCATCAACTATGGGACCCCAGTATCGGAATCCTCGGTGCCGACGATTGCCGGCACATACAATTTCTATACTTTCTATTTCCCATACACGATTATCGGTAAAATTAATATCCATTATATTAATGGCTCCACGCCAGGGCACCTTGATTTGAACGCGATGGCCATCATTGGCTATAATCTTCCAGTCGCTGATCAGACGAGCGTGTTCGGCAATATGCTCAACTCAGTCAGTTCTTGCTATGCGACCGCTTATACAAATAATCTTCCGACTTATAACTATCTCTCTGGTACTGGCGCTGTCGCTGGCCTGACGAGCGTTATCTTAACGAATCACAATTCTATTTCGGCTTCTGCGCTTTGGTCCATTCTCGTAACACGTTATTCTGCACCAGGCGCTTCGCCTTCGACTCCCGACACCTTGAGCACAAATAACCAACAATTGACTATCGTCTTGATTAGCGTGTTGGGCATTACTGCGATGGGCGCGTACTTCTTCTATAATAAGAAAAAATCCGAACAACAATAGTTGCCAACATTTCAAAAGGCGCAAACCATCAGCTGGATGCGCCTTTTTCTATGGTTCTTTGTTGTAAACCAATTTTATTCGACCGGTAGTATTTCTTTTTCTTTGATGCTAGTGGTAATGTCGGTTTGCCATGGGGCTTTATGAATGACGATATATGCGAGAATTGCCCGTATGATTTCAATAAATCGATCAATGACGAAGACAAAAATCACTAAGTTTGCAGGTAATCCGAAGATCGATAACGACTGATGAAGAAACGCCGAGGTGGAGAATAAACCCGGAGAAATAAAGACAAAGAGCGCCACCAGCGGGATTTTTATCAATAAGTAGGGGAGATTCGTAATGATCATCGGGGCTTTGGTATAACCACCGGCCCGCGTGATAAAGATGACGTTGCTGGAGTAGAACATAAACGGTAATGAAACCGCATGAATCACCATGACGACCGCGAGTAAGGTTGCGGCCTCGCTTTGAAAGTCATAGACAAATTGCACAGCCGGAATCAACGAAATCATGATGCCGACCGTAATAATGCTGATGAAAAGAATATAGCCAATCTGCCATCTGGCGTTTTGCTTGGCTTCCTCGATTTTTCCGGCGCCAAGCCGCGTTCCAACCATAATGGCGGCCGCCGTTCCCATGCCGCCGACGAAAGCGACCACGAGATCAACAACCCGTGACGAGAGATTCACCGCGGCGATATTCGCGGCGTTTCCGCTGTCAATACGCGCATAAGCGAAGAACATGAAGATAGCCAGGACTTCGGTCAAAACTTGGGCCAAGACCATTGGGAGTCCTTTAACGACAACGCCCCATTGGAATTTTAAAGAAGACTTCATCGTTTCAATAAACGTTCCGTAAAAGACTGGTTTATGCCAGAAGAAATAATAGACAAGAATTCCAAGTTCGACGAGGCGGGCAATCATCGTGGCGATAGCGGCCCCGAAGACACCTTGGTTCAACGTATATATAAAGATATAGTTCAAGATAAGATTCGTGACAGCGGCGCTGCCGCTGGCGATGAGCGGGATTTTTGTTTTTTTCGTGGCTCGTAAGCAGAAAGAGATGGCCACGCTGATGGAGTAGGGGATGAACGTCAAAGAAATGATGGATAGGTACTGTTCGCCATAGTAGAGCATCTGCGAACCCGCTCCAAGTCCCGTGGCGAAGAAAAAGATGATTTCTTTGCGGAAGATGAAACCAAAGACAGCGGCAAATAAGCCAAAGAAAAAGGTGAGTTTTAGCGCAAGCCCGAAGACTTGTTTCATTTTATCCGGCCGTTTGGCCCCAAAATATTGGGCAATAAAAATCGTGCAGGAAATCGCTAGCATGATCATGATGTTATCGAATGTGGAAAAGTAACGATTAGCAATCATGATAGAAGCGGAGGTGATTTCACTGCCTCCGGCGCCTAAGGTTATGTTGCCCCAGCGACCGATTTCAGCGGAGTCGAGGAGGTTCACGCCAGCGGAGATTAATTGCTGAAAAGCAATTGGCAAAGCCACAGTCAGCATTTCTCGGTAGAATGATTTATTTCCGATGTAACGTTTTAGAAAGTTCATGGAGTCCCTCGGCATTCTGTTACATTTTAGTCTAAATGCGCCAAATTTTAAAGCAGAAAAATCGGGCATTTACTTAGAGCCTCTAATTGATTTATCAATTATATTTGCTAAAATAGACTTACTTAGAAACGGAGAATTCCTTATGGCGCTGATTAAATGCCCAGTATGCGGTAAACTCTTGCCCGATCATTCGGATAATTGCGTCCATTGCGGTTATATTTTTCCAACCACTCCGGTTTCCACCGTTGAGGTATCCCCGGATCTTTCGGATGATGCCGAACGGATGCGCAGTTCGTCGTTTGGGCCCAATTTTGCCGAGCGAAAACTCCATCATCGCTGGGATAAACTTTGTTTCTTCATTCCGCCTTTCGGGATGTATTTGACCATCGTGTACGCCTTTGACCGCGACAGCCGCTGGAAAAATAGCCTGTGGTCAACACTACTCGGCGCGATTTTCTATTTCTGCATTATCGAATTGATTATCGGATTCATCCGATACTGACCTTTTAGGCGCTCCGGCGCCTTTTTTAATACATTGTATAAAAATTTATGGCTGCTTTTCTTTAATCTATATAAATTATGATAATATTAACGCTAGATAAAGATGACTCTTCATGAGCATCACCATTGTTATAATCACGCTTTTTCATAGTCCGCCAGTTCATAAACCCACAGGAGGAAACCCGTTTTATGAAAAAAGGTCTTGTCATTGGCTTATCCGTTCTTGGCGTTGTCGTTTTGGTAGGTGGCATCGTGACCGCTTCCGAATACAACGCGCTCGTCGACGCTGACGAAAACGTCGCGCTCCAAGGCGCCGGTATTTTAACCTCGCTTGAAGCCCGTAATTCACTCATCGATCAACTCGTGACCACAGCTGGCGCTTATTTGGATCATGAATCGGAAGTTTATCAGATGATTACCGATGCCCGTATCGAATATACGGACGCCGTCGCATCCGGAAGTTATACCGATCTCATCAATGCTGACGCGGCCACGTCTTTGGCCCTTACCAGCCTCTTGGCGGTCGTTGAAGACACGCCGGAGTTATCAGGCATCGAAGCCATCACTAACCTCATGGGCGCGATGGAAACCCGTGAATATGTCTTACAGGTCTCACGCAGCGACTATAACGATGCGGTGGCGACTTATAACGCTTCGATCCGTCGTTTCCCGCGCATTATCTTTGCCCGGATGTTTGGCTTCTCTGAACCGAAACCCTATTGGTCAATGACCGATGGCGAAGACATCACGGTCGTTTTCCCAGTAAATGCTTAAATTGATCAGCCGCGCCATCGTTCTCGTTGGCTGTTTTGTCTTACTCATTATTTTTGGCATACGGAGCTGTGGCTCCCATGTTTACCCACGGCCGAGTTCTGCCTATTACGTGAGTGACTTTGCGGAAGTTCTTGATCCGGCAACGGAAAACTTCATCATCAGCACAGCGGACACGCTCTACGAAGATACTAAAAACATCGATGAAATAGGCGGTACGCAGATTGTCTTTGCCACGTTTCTTGTGGAAAATAACGCTGAAATCGCTAACTATGACAAGAACACCCTTTTCCGTGAATGGGAAATCGGCAAGAACGATATGGGCGTGCTGGTCATTTTCTTTTTTACGAAAACCGTGATTGACGATCTGGACTACTATGATTTAAAGCAGATGCAAGTCGAAACCGGTTATCACATGACGCCATATTTAACCGATATCGAACTGAATACCATCTATTCAGATACGCTCAATTATTATTTACCCGCTGGAACGTTAACCTATCCCTATGATGAAGCCTTAGATATGGGTGTTGGTTCCATGATGAACGAACTCTTGAATGTCGCTTATGGCGAGATTTATCTGCAGCCCGATAATGTCGTTCCACAATCGGAATTCGATCCGTGGTATCAAGACTATATTCTAGATTATTCCGGGTCGACGAGCACAGGCGCCAATAGTCCGATGGACGTCTTTACGTTCTTCTTTGCCGGCTTTGGCTCGCTCTCCGACAAGATTCTCTTCGGCGTCTTCGGCATGCTATTCATGCTTGCCGGCGGATTCAGTTTCGCTAAAGGCGGCGGCGGGAGTAGCGGTGGCGGCGGTCTGTTTAAACGAAGATAAAATGAAAGCCCCGATGTATCGGGGCTTTTTATTAGATTTCTTTTAGAATCGATTTTTTCTTTTCTAAATACTCTGCTTCAGTGATTTCACCTTTTTGGAACATGAGGTAGAGTTTATCGATGATGGTTATTTTATCCTGCATCGTGAGCGCGATTTTGATGACTTGGGGTTCAATCTTTTTTAGTGAGAAGACATACCAGATGGGGAGCGAGAAAAGAATCGTTTGCGAAACATAGAAGATGACGGCAAGGACATTAATCGTCACAATCAAAATACCAGAATAATCCTGGTGAGTAAAAGTAGGAATGAGCGCAGAAACAAGGCCCACAAACTCGACGGCCACAAGCGCGATATCGAAGATGATGAGTAACGTTCTTTGACGAAGAATTCCTGAGACATTCAAAATATAAAAAAGCAAAATCAATGCGAATATAACAGCAGAAATAGCTGAAAAAATAGCATATTCGATCAAGTTTTGGCCGGTATATTTAAATGTCAGATAGATATAACTGACAATTTGTAATCCGAAAATTAAACTGAGAGGAAGAATGGTCTCTTTCGGTTTTTTCCTTCCAAAAAGAATCAAACAGACACCTGCTCCTAAAATAGCGATATCCGGAAGAACATAGTTAAAGAACATGTAGAGCGAGAAAGAGTATCCCATGAAAATCCAATTGAGCGTGTGGGTAACAGTATACAAAAAAGCAAGGCCGGCAAAGACATAAGGGAACCAGAGTTTCTTTTTAAATTCGCGAGGTGTGGTCATAAGTCTCCAATCAATGTTTTATTACGACAACTTTCTTTTATTATAACTAATTTTTACTTCTTTTCATCTAAAATTTAGCAAAAGCGGAAGTCAGAGAAAACATAATCCTTTTGTTATCGTGATAAAATAGAATGAACTAAAGAAAATCGAGGAACAACACTCATGAAAATATTTATTGTCGGTGGCACTGGACTATTGGGTTCGGAAGCCGCTAAAGAATTAATCAAACGTGGTCACCAAGTGACTTCGATTGCTTTGCCTCCCATTCCGATGGGCGCCAACCTTCCCCCAGAAATGGAACTCACTTTAGGCAACTACTTAACGATGTCTGATGACGAGTTACGGGCAAGGTTTCTTGGATGTGAAGGTTTTATCTTTGCCGCGGGCGTCGACGAACGTGTCGAAGGACCGGCACCAATCTATGATTTCTACGATAAATACAATATCAAACCGCTGGAACGGATGCTTAAAATTGCCAAAGAAGCGGGCGTGAAGCATGTGGTTGTTTTAGGTTCCTATTTTGCTTATTTTGATCACGCTCGTCCAGACTTACATATGGCGGAAGAACACCCTTATGTCCGTAGCCGTGTCGCGCAGGAAAAACTTGCTTTTTCTTTTGCGGAAGATGGTGTGATGGATGTCGCCGTCTTAGAACTCCCGTATATCTTTGGGACGCAGCCGGGCCGAAAACCGGTCTGGGTCTTCCTCGTCGAGATGGTGAAGAAAATGAAACCCTTCACGATGTGGCCCAAAGGCGGAACGACGATGGTTACCGTCCGCCAAGTGGGGCAAGCGATTGCTGGCGCGCTTGAACGCAACAAAGGCGCTCAAGGTTACCCAATCGGTTGGTATAACATGACGTGGAAACAGATGCTGACGTTATTCCATAAATCGATGGGAACGCCGAAAAAGAAGATTTGGACAATCCCGACGAGTTTCTTCAAAATCGGGATGAAGTCTGTTGTTAAAGACCAAAAGAAACGTCATATTGACGGCGGTCTGAAGATGGTGGAATTCACTAAAGTGATGACGAGCGTTCTCTTCATCAAACCCGAGCAAGCGTGCATTCCGTTAGGCGTCACCGAAGACGATATTGAAGCGGCTATCGCCGCCTCCGTGGAACTCTCCCTTGACGTCATCAATAAACGCACCGAAGTCGTCGCCATGAAAGGCGAATAAAACGCCAAAATAAAAGACGGTTTCTCACAGTGAGTTGAACCTGTAACGTAAAAGTAGACAACCCATAAAAAAGGGGAGTCTACTTTTTGTTATAGTTGAAACAAAGGAGGTCTCTAAAATGGGAAGACCAAAAGGGAC
>Ga0079306_1000226_pt1 | contig 63003 bp, 53 predicted proteins | sample Methanotroph_Enr_FD_79181 | JGI IMG/M metagenome (GOLD analysis project Ga0079306, IMG submission 79181) | Enriched soil microbial communities from Old Woman Creek wetland in Ohio, USA - Methanotroph_Enrichment_5 | ecosystem: Environmental > Terrestrial > Soil > Wetlands | place: USA: Ohio... | reverse complement strand
TTGACGGTACCGGGGATCGACCGGCGTCCCGGCCTGCGCCGGGCATATTACGACAACCCGGAGCAATTTACCAGCAGGACCTAATGGAATTGCCGTGATTTGCTGCTTTAGGTGGGAATTTTGTGGCGCTAGCAGCTGATTGGCGAACCGGCAAAGGTCACGGGCGTTCCTTAAGTGCCTTTCGCTGGTTCTCGTACTGGTCGTAGCTCTGGGCATCGACATTTTCAAGGCAGCGCTGCAGTTCGAACGGCTGCGCATTGCGGCTGCACTGCTCGCGCTGCATCATACGAGTACCTTCATACCAGTTGTGAGCCGTACACCCGGTGCATAACAGGAGCATCATCAGCAGTGCGATTCTCATGGGTATCCCCCCTCCTTTTCCCGATCGGACCAGATCGAGTCACTTCTTTTTCGACACGTAGCTGTAGTACTTCAGTTTGATGTTCTCCCACATGACCAGCGCGCCGCCCATCTTCGTGATCACGCGCACCTCGCCGTCCTGCGAGACCACGAACCCGACGCTCCCCGGGTTCTGGAAGCAGTAGCGCATCATGGACCGGTGGCGGGTTCCGAAGTGGTTGTAGCTTGCCGGGCGCAGTTTGGCGGGCGTGGCCATCCGGTCGCCTGCGATGAAGAGATTGTACGGCTCCTCCGCCGTGGTGATCTCCACGCCGTACCCGCGCACTGCGAGGTTGCGGTCCATCACCACCAGACCGTCCACCCGGGTCAAGAGCGCGATGAACCAGATGACGCCGTCGATCTCGTTCTTGCTGAACCTGAGTTCCCTCTCGAACCGCCTCAGCTGGGAATACAACGAGGCGGGGATCTCGCTCGCCTTCGACTCGCTCAGCTCGTGGATCTGCTGCTCCAGGTCGTCGGACCGGGTCTTGATGATGGCATTGGTCTTAAGGGCGGTGTGCAGCCTCTGGTAGTCGATGCGGTATTTGAAGTTGAGGCCGGCCGTGCGGCTGTCGGGCGGGATCAGGATGGCGCCGCCGTTTTTCAGCTTCTGCACGCGCAAAAGGATTCTGCAGAGGACGGAGAGCCACTGCTGGGCATAGAACTCGTCGGTCTGTCCGACATGCCTCTGGTCATCGGGGAAGTAGCCGCGCAGGGCCTGCAGGTACTCTTCGATGCCGGGGCTCAAAAGGTCACGGACCGGGCTTTGGTTGAAGATATCCAGCGAGTTGCGGATCAGCTCGTTGATCCTCAGTTCGGCGACCTTGTCGTAGCGCATGTACACCACGATGACCCCGATCCCCTCGACGCTCACCTGGAACAGGCCCGGCCGCTCCGCCTCGATCTCCGCGCTGCGGTTCAGGAACTTGTGGAACCTGTTTTGCTGGTCCACCAGGCCCCAGATGAAGAGAGCACCTTCCCGGTTCGGCCAGACCACCAAGGACGAGGTGGTGAGGCCGGAGGACTTGGCGATCTTCACCAGGTTGGAGACGGTGTACTCGATCGGCTCGGCGAACGGGATGAAGCTCCAGCGGTCCTGCACCGGGTTGCGCGGCGGCTTTGGGTCCGGCTGGGCGGGATCCAGAAAGACCAGGTGGAAGGTGACCGCCTCTGACTCCTCAGTCCGCAGGCTCGAGTAGTACATGGTCTCGAAGAGCTCGACGATGGTCTCCTCGTCGGAGACGGCGACGTGGCGCTTGCGGAGTTCGGCGCAGACGGATTCTGCCAGATTTTTCGGGGTTTTGCCTTTCAAGATCATCAGGAACCGTCCGAGCGTTAGTTTATCACAAACAGCTTGTACGTAGAAATTTTTTCTATATAATCGGTAGATGACTACCAAGTACCGCTTCGCCAACTTCAGGATCACCTTGCGTGAGAAGGACCATAACCCTCCTCACGTACATCTTATGGGACCTGATTTTGAAGCGGCAATCAATCTCATCACACTTGAAATCATGGATGGTGCTGCCCCTGCCAAAGTGCTACGTCATGCGCTCAAATGGCTGGAGGATAACAAAGAGGAGTTGATACAACAATGGCAAAGGCTACACGGATAACCCGACCCCGATTGATGGCTGTCACGCCTGCTTCCGATTACAGTCTGGAGCTTAGCTTCGCCGATGGTTCCAATGGCACGGTGACCCTCAAGCAATCGGTTTTTACCTTGCCGGGACTAGCCCCCCTCCGCGACCCCGCTGCATTTTCCGGTGCGACCCTGGGCGAATATGGGTGGGAGGCCGAATGGCCTCAGTTCGACATCCAGATCGGTGCAGACACCCTCTTCGCCGATCTGCTCGATCAACAGGCTAAGACTCCGGCAGAGCGCTTCACCGTGTGGCGAATCCGAAACGGCCTATCGCTCTCGGCAGTAAGTCGCGAACTCGGCATAACCGTGCGTACCGCAAGTGCCTATGGTTCCGGCGCCCGCCCCATACCCCGCACGGTGGAACTCGCCTGCCTCGGCTGGGAAGAGGAACAACGCAGGACGTCCGGATGATACTGTCTTAGTAAGCCCGCCCCCCCGTAACTCTGCAAGGGCTATTTCAGCTCCCACACTGTAAGTTCGGCCACCGTATGCTGGAATTTGCGGCGCGTCTCGCGGATCACGAAGGGGACGTCGCGGGGCTCGCCCAGCATGGTGAAGTGCGGCGCCAGCGCCGCCTTTAGCCCGTCCAGCGTGTACACCGGTTCGCCCGCCTCGCGGTAACCGCCCAGCCACTCCTCTTTCTTCGTGAAGCTCTCCAACCAGGTGTAGGGAGAGACGACCACCAGGACCGCACCCGGGTTCATCCGCTCATGAATCATCGACAGGAAGCGGCGCGGCGAGTAGAGCCGGTCGATCAGGTTCGCGGCCAGCACCAGGTCGTAGCCGGTGAACTTCTCCGGCAGGTTGCAGGCGTCCGCCTGGAAGAACTGCACCCGGTCCCGCACCTCATCGAGCCCCAGTTCGGCCAGGGTGACCTCGTGGAAGGAGAGGAGCTCGCCTTCCTCCGCAGTTGCGTAACGCAGGTAGCCGCCCTCCTGCATGCGTGCCGCCAGATGGAAGAAGCGCGCGGAGAAGTCGAGCCCGGTGACCTTATCGAAGCCGCGCGCCAGCTCGAAGCTCGCGCGCCCCACGGCGCACCCCAGGTCGAGTGCGTGCCCGTGCTTACGTCCCCGGGAAAGTTCCCGGCAGATTTTCGCAAGGGTTACCGCGAAGTTGGGCACTCCAAAATGCTCCGGGCCGTAGTGGGCGTCGCAGTACTGCGAGGTCAGGGAATCGGTCTCGTAGGGATCCTGTTGCACTTCCACCGGTGCGCTGCTCTCGACGTAACGGAAGCCGGCATGCTGGAAGAAGTGGCGCCTGAAGGCATAGCGCGCCTCGCGGGTCGCCTCGTTGCCGGTGGAAACCCAGGAGCCCCCCTTGATCAGGTTATGCCGCGTGTCGAAGGTCGGCGTGGAGAAGTCGTCGTACCAGGGATGGACCTGGAAACCGTGGAAGGGATAGATGGCGGTCTCGGTCCACTGCCAGACGTTGCCGAGGATGTCGTAGAACTCTCCCGCCGGGAAACGGTCCACCGGGCAGGACGAGGACCAGTATTCAAGGTTGATGTTGCCCGGGGCGCGCTCCCACTCCGGCGGGTCCGGTATCCGGGCCAGGTCGCGCAGGCGGTTCCACTCGTCCTCGGTCGGCAGACGGATCGCTTTGCCGGTCTTGTCGGCCAGCCAGTTGCAGAACGCCTTCGCCTCCAGGTAGTTCACCTCGACGGGCCAATTCCAGGGGAGGTCGATCTCCTCCAGCATGGTGCGCAGAGCCCAGCCCCCTTCCCGCCGCCTCCAGAAGAGCGGGTGCTCCGCCTCCTTGAAGTTGCGCCAGTTCCACCCTTCCTCGGTCCACCACTTCTGTTCGCGGTAGCCGCCGTCCTCCACGAAGGGGAGGAATTCCCGGTTGGAGACCAGGTACTTCGAGGCGCCGAAATCGGCAACCAGTGCCTCGTGGCGGCCGTACTCGTTGTCCCAGCCGTAGAGCGGATGGCTGACATCCTTGCCGAGCAGCACCGTCCCGCCCGACACCCGGACCAGTTCGTTCGCGGGCGGCTCCCCGGCGTCGCGGCAGATGTCCCAGAAATCGAGGGGGCGCACCTGGTGGATGGGGAGCTGGCGGATCAGCACCGATGAGGTTTCCAGGTGGATCCGCTCGTGCTCCATGCCCATGACTATGGCCCAGAAAGGGCTCTCCCAGGTGATGGGAAGGGAAAGCGGCAGGGTGCGGATCAGCCCCTCCACCAGCGCGCGCACCTTGTCGCGGTACTCCTTCACCTCCTGACGCTTGGGCCAGTCATAGTGGGTGGAATCGAGGTCGTCCCAGGACATCTCGTCCACGCCGACGGCGAACATCGCTTCGAAGCGTGGGTTGATGCGCTCCTCTATGACACGGGCAATTATCAGCTTGTTGATGAAAAACGTCGCCGTATGGCCGAAGTAGAAGATGAGCGGGTGGCGCAGCCGGTCAGCCCTGAGATAGAAGGCGCCGTCTTCCTTGAGCGTTTCGTAGAGCTTTTCATCGATGTCGAAGGTGGCGTGGAAGTACTGGAGAATTTCGGCTCTTTTCTCTTCCGGATCGCCCTCGTTGAGTATGATGGTATGGGTGCGTCGCAGGTCCATAACAACTCTCCTTGCCCTTAGTAGAGTAATGGTAACGCTAGTTTAGCATATTTTGCCAGTCACGCTTGTGCAGAAACAGCAAAGGCGGCCAGAGGCCGCCAAAGTCAGAGGCGACAGAACGCGGATGACGCGGATTTAACGGAATCTACACGGATTTAACCCAAAAAGGCCTTTTGGTTTTATCCGCGTAAGACCCGTTCGATCCGCGTCATCCGCGTTCTACGGTTTCGGTTTTTGACCCTTCTCACAGGGGTCGCGGCTGGCAGAGGTATCCCTCGTCGTCGGCCTTGGCCCCGCACTTGTTGCAGACAAATTTCGGTTTCGCCGAATGGCGGTCAATCTCTTCAATATTCCCTTCAGCCTTCAGCTGGCACATATGGGTCTTGTGCTCTTTGGGTGTCGGGCAGCTTTCGTTTTCGTTCATGACCAGTTCTCCTTTGTTGGTGCTACAGCCTCATGATACCAGACTTCCTCGCTCCAGGCACGGGCACCTCGATTCCTGTCGGAGGTGGCGAGCTCTTTGGAAGGGGCTTTGACCGCAATCCGGGTGAGGCCGCTCGCATGGGTCTCTGTTCGACAGGGCCGCTCCTGTACCGCGCACAGCGTCCTTCATTACCGCTATTTACATGCACCTCGGTCTTGCTATATTAATGAATGAGCTGCCAAGGTCGGAAGCGAGGTCCGTTTTCGGCGCGTGGCTGCGGCGGTTCACCCATTACCTATCTGGCTCCCCTCCCCAGCGCATCGCATTTCGGGGGCTTGGAGCCACTAACGACGCAAAGGAGCGCTTACCTGATGCAGAAAACGATGAAGGCTCTGGTAAAGAAATACCCGAAGCCCGGCTTGTGGCTGGACGAGGTACCGATTCCCGCGATCGGCATCAACGACGTGCTGATCAAGGTCCATAAGACCGCTATCTGCGGCACCGACATGCACATCTGGGACTGGAACTCCTGGGCTCAGAAGACCATCCCGGTACCGATGGTGGTGGGGCACGAGTTCGTCGGGCGGGTGGCCGCGATCGGAAGCAACGTGTTCGACCTGAACGTGGGCGACATCGTCTCCGGCGAAGGGCACATAGTCTGCGGCAGGTGCCGCAACTGCCTGGCTGGCCGGCGCCACCTCTGCAAGGACACCACCGGGGTCGGCGTGAACCGCTCCGGAGCCTTTGCCGAGTACATCTGCATCCCGGTGACCAACGTCTGGCACGCCGACCCGAGCATCCCGATGGAGGTCTTGAGCATCTTCGATCCGTTCGGCAACGCGACCCACACCGCCCTTGCCTTTCCGACCCTGGGCGAGGACGTGCTGATCACCGGCGCCGGCCCGATCGGCATCATGGCGACCGCCATCGCCCGGCATGCCGGCGCCCGCTTCATCGTCACCACGGACGTGAACCCCTACCGGCTCGATCTGGCCAAGAAGATGGGGGCGACCGTGGCGCTCAACGTGAACGAGCGCACCCTGACCGACGTCAGGGCCGAGTTGGGGATGAAAGAGGGATTCGACGTGGGGCTGGAGATGTCCGGCAACGGCGCTGCCTTCAAGGAGATGCTCGCCAACATGTGCCATGGCGGCAAGATCGCCATGCTGGGGATCCCGGACCGCGACCTCGCCATCGACTGGAACCAGGTGATCTTCAACATGCTGACCATAAAGGGGATTTACGGGCGTGAGATGTACGAGACCTGGTACCTGATGCAGTCCCTGATCAAGATCGGCCTCGACCTGACCCCGATCATCACGCACCGGATGCCGTACACCGACTTCGAAAAGGGGTTCGAGGTAATGGGCTCGGGGAATTCCGGGAAAGTGATCCTGGAATGGGCGGAGTAAACGACGTCCCCGTGGCACGTGGGGATTTTAAGGAGCCGATATGACAGATAAATTCGCCTGGATCTCGGAGGAGTTCCGCGCCTTGGAGGAAAAGGGGCTGCGTACCACCATCCGCACCATCGGGTCGCCCTGCGGCGCCTGGATGACGGTGGACGGCAAACGCGTGCTGAACTTCTGCACCAACAACTACCTCGGCCTCGCTAATCACCCCAACTTGAAAACCGCCGCACAACAGGCGGTCGCTGCTTGGGGAGTGGGCCCTGCCGCGGTACGCAGCATCGCCGGCACGCTGGAATTGCACCGCAAGCTCGAGGAGCGCCTGGCCCGCTTTAAAGATGTCGAGGACGCGCTCTACGTCCAGTCGGGTTTCTGCGCCAACCAGGCTGCCATCCCGGCCATGGTCGGCAAAGGGGACGTGATCTTCACCGACCGCCTGAACCACGCCAGCATCATCGACGGCTGCCGGCTCTCCTCCGCAACCATCCTAGTCTACGAGCACTGCGACGTGGCGGACGCCGAACGGGTCATCGCCGAGAACGCCGGGACGTTCCGCCGCGCGCTCTTGATCACCGACGGGGTCTTCTCGATGGACGGCGACGTGGCTCCCCTGGACCGGCTCTTCGAACTGTGCGAGCGCCACGGCATCATCACCATGGTGGACGACGCCCACGGCGAGGGGGTTCTGGGCCGCGGCGGGCGCGGCATCGTGGACCACTTCGGGCTGAACGGCAAGTTCGACCTGGAGATCGGGACGCTTTCCAAGGCCTTCGGCGTCATGGGCGGCGTCATAGCCGGACGCAAGCTGGTAATAGACTGGATCCGGCAGAAGGCGCGCCCCTTCCTCTTCTCCAGCGCCGTGACTGCGGCCGACACCGCCGCCTGCCTGGCGGCCGTGGAGCTTCTGGAAGAAAGCACCGACCTGGTGGAAAAGCTCTGGGAAAACACGCGCTACTTCAAGGAAGGGATGCTGCGGTCAGGCTTTGATATCGGTGTGAGCGTGACGCCCATCACCCCGGTCATGCTGGGCGAGGCGTCGCTGGCCCAGCAGTTCTCGCACCGGCTCTTCGATGCGGAGCCCGGCATCTTCGCCATGCCGATCGGTTTCCCGACCGTGCCGCAGGGCAAGGCGCGCATCCGCGTCATGATCAGCGCGGCCCACTCCCGGGAAGACCTGGATACCGGGCTTGAGGTGTTCACCCGGGTGGGCAGGGAGTTGGGTGTCATCAAGTAGCGACGCCCTATGCTAACCTCCCCCTCCCTTGCCGGGAGTGGGTCGGGGGGTGGGTGAAGTTGCCAGCTTTGCTCGGCTGATTGCCGCGGCAGCTTCCCCCTCACCGCGGCCCTCCCCCGCTGGGGGGAGGGCCGCGGTTGGAAGCGGGCCGGTCCAAATCTGTGGGACGGCTAGCCGAGAAACGCTGGCACAGTCGCGGCTAAAGCCGCAAAGAAAAGGCGGCCTCACGATGGGCCGCCTTTTCCTGTAATTTGCCTATTTATTATTACCTCTATCCTATCCTCACCTCTTCCTTACGCTTTGAGCGCCCGGGGGCTGCACAGACTGCCCGGGTCGTTGGCCTTCGCCCGGCACTTGCCGCAGAAGACAATCGGCTGCGCCGATAGCGCCTCGACTTCATCCAACTTCCCGTCTCTACTCAGTTTGCACAGGTGAACTTTCTGTTTTAGCGGCTTGCTGCTTTTTCCCTGGTCGCCCATCAATCGCTCCTTTTTCTTGGTCGTTACCTGGATCTCGCCAGTGGTCGGCGTCGGGTCATTCTATCGTCAAAGGGTTGTGCTGCGGAAGGGGGTTTCTTCAACGGCCCAAAAAAAGCACGAGGGTCACCAACAGCGGGAACAGATTTACGCAGGCGAAGAGTGCGGGCTCGAAGCGCTTGAAGCAGGTGACGATGAGCGGAGCGAAGAACGCGGCGCACCAGGGCGCGGCGGGTCGTCCGATCACCCCGAAGGCGGGAAGCATCAGGGCTCCCGCGATCATGGCAACCGTCCAGAGCTGGAAAAGTGGCGCCGTCCCGCTCGGTTTTGCCGGGGGGGCGAAGAGCGGGAAGCCGGCGCGCCGGTAATCGTCGGCATGACGGCGCTGCAGTAACCAGAAATGGGGGATCTGCCAAAGGTATAACACACCGGCAAGCAGGATCACCCTGAAGTCGCCCAGGCTGCCGCCTGCCGCGCTCCAGCCGATCACCGGCGCAAGCGCTCCGCACAGGGCTCCCAGGGCGAGGGCGAAAGGGGTACGTGGCTTCAAAGGGGTATAGACGCCCAGATACCAGCCAAGCGTGGCGGCACCCAGGAACGCCGGGACCAGCCCTGCCGTCAAGATGAGCGCAGCCACCCCCGAGAGGAGGCAGACCAGGCCCAGGACTGCCGCCGAAGCCGGCATCAGCTTGCCGGTTGGCAGCGGACGGTTCCTGGTGCGCTCCATCAGCGCGTCGAAGTTCTGCTCCAGCACCTGGTTCAACGCCGACCCGGCACAGGCCAGAAGGGTCACCCCCGCAAAGACGGCGCCCAGGTCCCCGGCCTCCGGGACCCCCGGAAACAGCAGGTACCCTCCGACTGCCGCCACCCCGTTCATCAGGGCGAGCCGCATCCGGAACAGTCGCAACAGGCTCGAAATCACTTGAGCTCCTTGAGGTACTTGATCAGAGCGGACATCTCCGCCTCCGACAGATCGTCCTCATCCGGCATGATCGGTGGGTAGCCCTCGACGATGGCCGCCTTCGGCGCCAGCAGGGACTCCTTCAGGTATGCCTCGTCGACGGTTATCGTCACGGTCTTGTCGCCCTTCACGACCCTCACCTTGGTGCCGAAGATCCCTTTCAGGCTGGGACCCACGCCTTTCGAGCCGTCCAGCGGATGACAGCCGCCACATCCCTTGTCCTGGAACAGCCTGGCGCCATCCACCGTGACCGCCTGCTTGTCGCTGGTCTTGAAGTAGTCGATGATGAGGCGCACCTCCTCTTCGGTGATTGCACCGGCAAACGGCGGCATCACCGGCGGGTATTCCTCGACGATGTCGGCCGACGGCTCCATGATGGAGCGGCGCAGGTACGCCTCGTCGGCAACCACCTTGTGCTCGACCGTGCCGGTCTTCACCTCGACGGTCCGGCCCCAGATCCCCTGGAAGCTCGGCCCCACCTTCTTCGAACCGTCCAGCGAATGGCAGCCGAGGCAGCCGTATTTCTCGAACAGCGCCAGGGCCGGGTGGGCCGTGCCTTTCTTCGCGAGCCAGGTCGCGAACTCCGCCTCGGGGACCGCCTCGATGGTGGTGATCATCGCCGAATGGCTGGTGCCGCAGTACTGCGAGCAGAAGATGTCGTAGGACCCGGGCTTACTGGCCACGAACCAGACGTGGTTCTTCATCCCGGGCACCACGTCCCGCTTGACCCTGAAGGCCGGCACGTAGAAACCGTGCAGCACGTCCTTCGATTCCAGCGCCACCTCGACCGGCTTCCCCACCGGCACGTAGAGCTTGTTGCTGATCTTGCCGTCCGGGTACTGGAAGCTCCAGGACCACATGCGCGCCACTGCGGTCACCTTCATGGCGTTGGGCGGCACGTCGCGCAGAGTCAGGTAGCCTGCCCAGCCGTAGTAGAACATCGCCATCACCAGGATGGTCGGGAACGCGGTCCAGATCACCTCCAGCCAGAGGCTCCCCTCCACCTGTGAGGTCGGCTCGGGGGCGCGGCTTCGATGGTAGCGGATCACGAACGTGATCATCGCCACGGTGATGCCGACCAGGAGCACCAGGCAGGCGCCGAGGATGAACATGAAGACCGGATCGATCGCTTCGGTTGTCGTCACCAGATGTTTTTCCACGGTCGCCCCTCTAGCGGTAGAGTACGTCGAAAAAGGTAAGCCCGATGAAGGTAGCCAGGGTAACCAGTGCCACGAACAGGATGATGCGGAACACCCGCGCCTCGTATTTCATGTGCATGAAGACGGCGATCACCAAGCCGGATTTGACCGAGGCGACGGCCAGTGCGGCCCAGACCTTGGCGGCACCCAGGTCGAGCCGGGTGATCGCCACCGTGATCGCGGTGAGCACCAGGAGCGCGAGCCAGACGCCCACCAGCTTCTTGTAGCTCACGATATGCTCTGCATGCTCAGCTATGTCGTGTGTCATGAGATGCTCCTTCGATATGCAACTGATCCATGCTCCCCTCTCCCGCTACTCCCTCACCCGCCCTTCGGGCACCCTCTCCCGAAGGGAGAGGAACAGTAGACAGCCATCACCGTGCTACAGGATCAGGTAGTAGAGCGGGAAGATGAAAATCCAGACCAGGTCCACCAGGTGCCAGTACAGCGTCCCGTTCTCCAGGGTCACGTTGTCGTGGGCGTTCAGGGCGCCGCTCTTCACCTTGCTGCCGATCCAGGTAAGGAGCGCCGCGCCGATCAGGACGTGGATCCCGTGCAGCCCCGTGGTGAGGTAGTACAGCCCGAAGAACACCGACTCGCCCGGCGGCCCCGCCTTCAGCTTGGGGGACCCGGGATAGATGCCGTGGTGGATCTTGGCGCTCCACTCGAAGTACTTGATCACCATGAAGGTGGCCGCGCAGGCGAGCGTACCGCCCAAAAGGGCCAGGGTAGTACCCTTTTCCCCGCGCTTTATCGAGGTGACCGCCGTGGCTGCGAAAAGGCTCGAGGTAAGGAGCACCAGCGTGTTGGTGGTCCCGAAGACGACGTTCAGCTCGCGGCCGGCCAGGGTGAACTCGTGGGGGTAGCGCGCCAGGTAGACCGCATAGAGGATGAAAAGACCGCCGAACAGGAGCATCTCGGTGAACAGGAACAGCCACATCCCAAGCTTGGCGCCGACGTTGTCCTTGTGCTCTTCGTGGCTCATGGCTTGCCGACCCCCTTGAAGTCATAGGGTCCGTGGCTCACCACCGGCTCCTCTTCGAAGTTCTCCGTGGGAGGCGGCGTGGCGATGCTCCACTCCAGCGTGGCGCCGCCCCAGGGATTCTCCCCGAACGGCTCGCCCTTTAAAAGCCCGTGGACCAGGTTTACCAGGAGGATCACCAGCCCGACGGCGAGGATCCAGCTGCCCACGGTGGCCACGAAGTTCAGGTTGGCGAACTCGGGGACGTAGTCGTAGTAGCGCCGCGGCATCCCCTTCATCCCCAGAACCTGCATGGTGAAGTACAAGATGTTGAAGCCGACGAACATGAGCGCCCACGCCACGATGGCCGGCTTCTCCTTGTAGCGGCGCCCGAAGAACTTGGGGAGCCAGTAGTGGGCCGCGGCGAAGAAGGCGAACCCGGTGCCGCCGAACATGACGTAGTGGAAGTGCCCCACCACGAAATGGGTGTCGTGCACGTGGACGTCGGTGGCGGCCGCGCCCAGGATCAGCCCCGAGAGGCCTCCGATGGAGAAGAGCAGTACGAAGGAGAGCGCAAAGAGCATGGGCGCCTCCAGCGAGATGGACCCCTTGTAGAGCGTCGAGACCCAGTTGAAAACCTTGATGGCGGAGGGAATCGCCACCACGAAGGTGAGGAACGAGAAGACCATGATGGCCCGGTCGCTCATCCCCGAGGTGTACATGTGGTGCCCCCAGACGAGGGAACCGGCCGCCGCGATGCCGATACTGGACGCCGCGATCATCTTGTAGCCGAAGATCGGCTTCCTCGAAAAGACCGGGATGATGTCCGAAACGACCCCCATGCCGGGGAGGATCATGATGTACACGGCGGGATGCGAGTAGATCCAGAACAGGTGCTGGAACATGATGGGGTCGCCGCCACGCCCCGGGTCGAAGAGGCCGGCCCCCAGTACGCGCTCGGCGATCACCAGGAGCAGGGTGATGGCGATGATCGGGGTGGCAAGGATCTGCACCCAGGCCGTGGCGTAGAGCGACCAAGTGAAGAGCGGCAGGCGGCCCCAGTTCATCCCCTCGGCGCGCAGCCGGTGGATGGTTGTGACGAAGTTGATCCCGGTGAGGATCGACGAGAAGCCCAGGACGAAGACCCCGAAGACGGCGAGCGAGACGTTGGTGCCGGTGCGCGCGCTGAAGGGGACGTAGAAGGTCCAGCCGGTGTCGGGCGCGCCCCCTCCGGTGAAGAGCGATGTGAGCACGATCGCCGCCCCGATGGCGTAGAGCCACCACGACAAGAGGTTCACCCGAGGAAAGGCCACGTCGCGCGCGCCGATCTGGATCGGCATCACCAGATTCCCGAACGAGGCGGGGATCCCGGGGATGATGAAGAGGAAGATCATCACCACCCCGTGTACCGTGAAGACCGCGTTGTAGGTCTTCGCGTCCATGATGGTCCTGCCCGGCGCCATCAACTCGAGGCGGATCAGGAGCCCCAGGATGACCCCGACCAGGAAGAACCCGGTGACCGAATACAGGTAGAGAAGTCCGATCCGCTTGTGGTCGGTCGAGAAGATCCAGGAGCCGATGCCGCGTTTGCCGGTGTCGCCCCAGAACCCGCCGTCGACCGGTTGACTACTTTCTGCCGAACTCATTTGTCCCCCACTGGATTTCGTTTGCCTTTTTTGCCCGTCAGTACCAGGAAGGCGAAAAACCCGCCGCAGCACAGGATGACCACCGTGGCGCTCACCCTGAGCAGGTTGAACTCGTAACTCTTGCTGTTGGGATCGAAACTGAAACAGTAGTCGACCACCTTTCTGATGGTGCCTCCCACCCTCCCCTGCCGCGCCTCGATGAGGGCCAGGGTCAGGTCCTTGGCGAGGAAACTGGTGCCGTACAGGTAGCGCACGATCATGCCGTCGCCGGCCACCACGAAGCTCGCCACCGGGTGCATGAAGTCGCGCCCGCGCCGCTGGAAACGGTATCCCGCTGCATCGGCGAATCTCTTGATGGTGCCGGCGTCGCCGGTCAGAAAGTGCCAGGCGCCGGGTGGAAATGGCCGGTTCAGGGCGGTCAGGTACATCTTCTGGTAGCGCGCGGCAAGTTCCGGGGTCTCGGTCTCGTCGATGCTGATGGAAAGCACCCGGTACTCCTTGCCCGGCTCGCGCTTCACGGCCGGCAGGGCCCGCGCCAGTCCGCCCTGCATGTAGTTGCATACGTTGGTGCACCCGTAGTAAACCGGAAGGATGATGGTCGGCCCGACGATGAGCTCGCCCAGACGCACCAGGCGCCCCGTCTCGTCGCGAAACACCAGGTCGAGCGGAAGCTTGCCGCCCAGGCGCTCGTCGACGCCTACCTGGGTCTCCCCGTCCGGCGCCTGTTGCGCGGCGCCTGCAGGGCCGGCCTTGACCGGCTGAGCGCTGATCAGAAGCTGCACCAGCGCCAGGAGCAGTCCGGCGCAGAATCCGAGGACTTTGCCCCGCCTATGTCCTGTCCATATATTCATGAGAGGTTCCCGCGCGACGTGTTCATTATATGCAAATCCTTTCGACTGTCCATCCCTCTGAGCCCGTAATTATTCGTTAGCAAAATACTCATTACGAATCTGTTATCTGTATCGGAGGCACTTTGGTTTACTTAATGCTCTTTTCTGCTAATCCCAGCAGTCCTTCGGCCAGTGTTTTCCGCATCCGAAACCACCACTCCTTTTGCATCAACTCCGCGGATATACAAGTTTTTAGCTCCTCTCGCACGTCACATGCCCCCGACTGCCAGTCATAGAAACGGTATTCCCTCCGAATTGCCCTAAAGCCCCCTCTTATCTATGCCGATACTTTGCAGATAAGCCGCCAGTATCTAACGCGCCATTGCAAGTGTCTAACTTACATGGATTTGTCATAGTCTAACAGTCCGGTCTGCGGTTCCACTGTTGCCTGTCCCGCCGCGTACCACGTCCCTTGCCGATCCAGTAACCGTCCACCCGATACACAAGGAGAGGAAGATGAAAAAGTTCGTGCTTATGCTGCTCGTGGTCCTCTGTACCATGTCCGTTACCGCCACCTCGTTCGCCGATTCGCCCGATCAGGCCGTCCGCCTGGTGAAGAGCGCCGTGGCCTTCTACAAAGCAAACGGTCTGGAAAAAGCGCTGGAAGAGTTCAGCAACTCCAAGGGGCAGTTCAAGGAGGGCGAGGTCTACATCTTCGCCTACGACCTGACCGGAACCATGCTGGCACACCCCAACGCATCCCTGATCGGCCATAACCTGACCGACGTGCCCGACGCCGACGGCAAACTGTTCCGCAAGGAGTTCGTCACGGTCGCCACGAGCAAGGGGAGCGGCTGGGTCGACTACAAGTACCAGAATCCGAAGACGAAGCTTATGGAGCGTAAGACGACCTACGTCGAGAAGATCGATGACCTCATCATCTGTTGCGGCATATTCAAGCAGTAGCGGCTTGCCTTGAGCTGCGCGGGTTCGACAGCTTCACCTCAAAAACGGTGACAATATGACCATCAAAGGCAAACTCGTGCTCAGTTCCGTCATTACCATCGCCGGTCTCGTGGTGGTGGTAACGCTCAGCATCTATGCCATCGGCAGCATCAGGACCGGCATCGCCTCCCTCACCGCCAAATCGACGCCGCTGCAGATCCGGACCACCGAGCTGCAAAAGTCCATAGAGGGGCTGTCCAGCAAACTGATGCAATTGGGTGTGGCCGGCGACCCCCAGGAGGTCCGGCGCCTCTCCGCCGACGTCGAGCACGAGAAGGAGGCGATCGAGCGGATCAGCCAGGAGATCGGTCGCCTCGATGCCGCAAGCGGCGGGCAGGTGGATCTGGCCAGCTTCAAGGACCTGCACCAGACGGTGCTCAAGGCCGTCGAGGGGCGTCTGGCGGGAATCGCTCTCTTCAAGAGCGAGACCTCGCGCGTAGACACGGCCCTCGCCCAGGTCGAGCAGAGCCTGGAAGGGATGCGGCGCGAGATGGATGGGTTGGCCAGCGCCGGCAAAGGCAAGGTCACCGGAGCGGTGCACTCGTCCTCCCAGCTCTTCGCCTCGAGTAACGCGGTGAAGGAGATGATGCTGAACCTGCGCGAGATTCAGATAACCGTGGACGACTTGGAGCTCGCCAAGTCGAGGACCGAGGTCATCGCGCTCAAGCAGAAGATCAAGAGCCTCAACAACGCCATGCAGGCCTTCGCGGTCGATGAGCCCGGAGCCCGGGAGGTAAAGGCCAGTGTCACCGGCATTTACGAGAAGTTCACGCGCCCCGCCGACGGCCTGGTTGCCCTGAAGATGGAACTCCTCTCCGGCAAGGGGAGCGATGCCAAGTTCACCGAAATGAAGCGGCCGATCCTGAACACCCTGACCGACCTGCACTTCAAGCTCAGCAACATCATCAGCACCATGGAGAGCCGGGTCAACAAGAACAAATCCGAGGTCGACACCGCCCTGGGCACCCAAGGGAAGATCACCGTCATCGGATCCGCCGCCAACGGGGTCCTGATCGACATGAAATCGCTCGACAGCAAGGTCCGCATCCTGATGCTGTCCGACTCGGCGCAAAGCTACCAGAAGACGGTCGGCGAGATCAATGCCGTCTTGGCCAAGCTGAACCGCGGGCTGGCGGGTGTGCAGCGTGAAATAGGAGGCCTTAAGCAGGCACGGCTGGCCCAGCAGCTGCACAGCGCCAACGGCGCCCTGGGCGAGGCCGGCAAGGCCATCGAGCGGATCATCGAGACGCAAAAACAGATATTGGAGAACAACGACCGCGTCACCAAGACGGTGCAGACCGTCAAGTCGGTGACCCTGAAGGAGGTGCAGACCGGCGAAAGCCGCGTGAAAGACACCGCCTCGCGGCAGGAGAGCATGGTGAACGGGATCAACGTCCAGGTGCGCTACCTGTCGTCGCTCATCCTGATCATCTCCTGCATCGTCGCCCTCATTTCGGTGGTCAGTTCCTGGCTTACCATAAAGCGCGTGAGCGACTCCACCCGAAGGCTCAACCGCATGCTGGAGGACATTGCCCAGGGCGAGGGGGACCTCACCAGGCGTCTCGACGAGTCCGCCAAGGACGAGTTCGGCGAGGCCTCGCACTGGTTCAACCTCTTTCTCGAAAAGCTGAACACCATCATCCTGCAGGTAGCACACAACAGCGGCCAAATAGCCACCGCCACGCTGCAGCTCTCGGCGAACTCCCGTCAGATGGCGAGCGGCTCGCAAAGCGCCGCAGGGCAGGCCGAGACCGTGGCGACCGCCAGCGAGCAGATGGCTGCCACCTCCGGGTCCATCGCCCAGAACTGCCAGCGCGCCTCCTCAAGTGCCCAGGCCGCCAACCAGGTGGCCACGGCGGGCGCCAACGCGGTCCAGGAGACCGTGGCGGTGATGGGACGCATCACCGAGAAGGTGAAGGCCTCGGCGCAGCAGGTCGACAGCCTGGGCAACCGCGGCCAGCAGATCGGCGCCATCATCGGCACCATCCAGGACATCGCCGACCAGACGAACCTTCTCGCACTGAATGCAGCCATCGAGGCGGCCCGCGCCGGCGACACCGGGCGCGGCTTCGCCGTGGTTGCCGACCAGGTTCGCTCCCTGGCCGTGCGCACCACCGATGCCACACAGGAAATCAGCGAGCTGATAAAGGGAATACAGAAGGAGACGAGCTGCGCCGTCGCCACCATGGAGGAAGGGGTGCGCGAGGTCGAGCTGGGCACCGAGAAGGCGGCCCGCTCCGGCAGCGCGCTGCAGGCCATCCTGAGCCAGATCAACGAAGTAGTCGTGCAGGTGAACCAGATCGCCACCGCGGCCGAACAGCAGACCGGCACCACCACCGATATCAGCGAAAAGATGCAGCACATTACCGATGTCATCCAGTCTACCGCGAACGGCGCCCAGGAATCCGCCGCGGGCGCGGCCAGCCTGGCCAAATTTGCCGAGGACCTCCAGCTTCTGGTGCGCCAGTTCAAACTTGCCAGTTAGCGCTCCCAGATCACAGGAAACCCTGTCACAGCAGAAGCGGGCGAAGGCGCAAGTCAGCTCGCCACCACGGGGGCCCTCGTGGGGCCTCCTTCGTTTCTCCGTTTCCTCCGGGCCACCTCGCTACCTGAGGTGGCCTTTTTTGGCGCAACGGCGCCGTCCCCAGGACCTTTTCAACAGCTCTTCACCCTCCAGCTAGCTTCACAACCAACATACTAAGCCAAGTTCCCCTCCCCTTCCATCGTCCGATGCCTCCCTGCTTGGCGCTTATCCGGACTCGAATTTCCGAGGCAGGCTTGACTTTTCCCGAGATGACATTAGAATAGGCAAATTACAATTCTCATAACAAAGGTCGTGGTTGGTAGAAAGGCAAAGGACGTACGACATTCATCAACTCTAAATAGAGGAGGCCTTCTATGAAACGATTGCCTGAAAAGATGATTATGGCTTGCATTATTCTCTCCTGCGGTTTCTTCACCCACTCCGAGCCTTCCGCAGGTGACCGCGGAGCCAAACAGCGACCAGTGGCAGACCAGCATCCGAACCATCACTACCAGGATCACGACCAGGCCGCTGCTCACCCAGCCAAACACCGTCCTGCCGTACAGATTGCCAAGGAAATCACCCCGCCGGCACCCTAGCCCGCGCCCCAAGTCCCGGCCATCACTCTCGGTACTCCTCAAGACTCCAGCGCCGTATCAAGCGCCCGCACAGCAAAAGACCCCCTGGCTCATTGCGAGACAGGAGGTCTTTTCTTTTCTGATCGGCCTTTGCTGAAGGCCGGCAACTGTCCATCTGAGGCTACATCTGCTCTCCGCGCCGTACGGTCCAAAAGTCGTCGGCCAGGTTGCGGTCGGCCAGATAGGCGTAGGGCATGGTGAAATACCCCTTCATCCCCCAACCGGTGCCCCAGGAATTCCGCACCGTGAAGCGCTGGTTGGCGTCGTCGTACCCGACGGCCAGCACGGCGTGCCCGCCGAGCTGTTTCTCACCCGACTCCGGCAGGTTCACCACCCCGGTCTTGGCCACCTGCTGGGACTCGAAGCTGTCATAGACTGAGAACCCGAACACGAAGGGGAAGCCCTCGGCAAGGGTGGCGCGCATCTCATCCACCGTGTTGATGCGTGCGTAATTGAGGATCTGGAATTTGAGCGCCTCCTGGTAGCACCCCTTGGGCGGCTTCTTGGTGAAACTGGCGATGTTGTAGGGCCAGTTGGTCTCCGAGCAGACCCCCAGCTTGGCCAGGGTCTTGATCCCGTCGCGCAGCATCGCGCCGGAGTCGGCGTTCACCGAACCCTCGATCACCCGCTCGTTGTAGTACACGAAGAGCCTGCTCAGGTTGGTAAAGCGCTGCACCTTGTCTTTCATCTCCAGAAACTCCAGGGCACCGACCAAGGCGTTGGCGGTGCAGCTACCGAGCTGCCCCTGGTCCTCGATGGGTGAACAGGTGGCCCGCAGGTCAACGTGGGGCGGGAGGCTGGCCGGAATGGGCCTGACGGCGCCATACATCTTGTCGCGGAAGTCGGGGATGTCGGGGACCCAGCCGTAGCGTGACTGCTTGCGCACGGTGGGAGCTGCCTGTTGAGCTGTGGTCATGGCTGTCTCCTTTGGTTGGAATTGCTTGCCGGTTTATTAATACACGCCAATGATACTCGATCGCAGTGCCATTGCAATCGGACCACCCCTCCCTGTCCGCCCGGCTCTCCATTTGTCGGCCGGGGGCGAATAACCTGTTCTCCTCACACGTTTTTTCTGTTACATTTCGGCATAGACCAATCTAGCGAGGTGCTCATGACCGAGAAGACCGCACTCCTTTTGCTCCAGATGGGCGGACCCGATTCCATCGCCGCCGTGGAGCCGTTCCTGATGAACCTGTTCACCGACCGGGACATCATCAAGATCGGCCCCTCGTTCCTGCAGCCGTTCATCGCCCGGCGCATCGTCAAGAAGCGTGCGCCCAAGGTGGCGGAGTACTACCGTCAAATCGGCGGCAAGTCCCCGATCCGCGAGTTGACCGATGCCCAGGGGAAGGGGCTGCAAGAGCTGATGGGACAGGATTATCGCTACTTCGTGGCCATGCGCTACTCGCGCCCCTCGACTCTCGAGGCGCTGGCCGCCATCAAGAAAGAAGGGATCAAGCGGATCGTCGCGGTATCGCTCTACCCGCACTATTCACGGGCGACTACCGGCTCCAGCGTTAATGAGCTGCAGCGGGTGCTGAAGCAGGCCGGGGACCAGTTCGAGATCATCTGCATCGACCGTTTCTACGATCACCCGCTCTACATCCAGGCACTCACCGAAAAGGTCCGGGAGGGTCTGGCGAATTTCCCCGATCCGTGCGACGTGCAGATCGTCTTTTCGGCCCACTCCCTGCCGCAGTCCTTCATTGACGAGGGAGATCCGTACCTCGGGCATATCCAGGAGACGGTGCGCCTGGTAATGGAACAGTTGAAGGGCTCTAGCCCGCACCACCTCTGCTTCCAGTCCAAGGCGAGCCCGGTGAAGTGGCTGGAGCCCTCCACCGAGGCAACCCTCAAGCGGCTGGCCGGCGAGGGGCGCAAGAACGTCCTGATGGTTCCGCTCTCCTTCGTCTCGGACCACATCGAAACCCTGCACGAGATCGACATCCAGTACGCCGAGGAGGCCGCCGGGCTGGGCATCACGCGTTTCTTGCGCTCCCCGTCGCTGAACTCCTCGCCGCTTTTCCTGGAGTGCCTGGCCGACCTGGTGCGCAAGGCGGAGCAACAATGAAAATCTGCAGCATCTGCAAGGCCGAGTATGACGAAAACGCCCCGCGCAGTCTGTACGGCGAGGCGGGCGAGTGGCTGGCTGGCGAGCTCTGGAACGACGCCGGGGAACTCTGCATGAGCTGCCTGGAGAACCGGGCCCGCCTCTCCATGATGTACAACCACGAGATGAACACCTGACAACAGTCGGAGTAGCTATGGAAAGCATCACCTTAGACGGCATCACCCTCACCCTGGCAAGCCCCATCGAGCTGCAGCTCAACTGGGTGGGAGACGAGGAACTCCTGAGGCAGCTTCTGGCAGCCTGGATGGTCATCGAAGAGCGGGACATCCCCTTCAACCCGCGTCTGATCGGCAAGCCGGGTGTGGGCAAGACCACCCTGGGGTACGCCGCCGCCAAGCGCCTGAAGCGCGACGTCTACCTGTTCCAGGCCACCATGGACACCCGTCCCGAGGACCTGATCGTCACCCCGGTCATCGGCCCCGCGGGAACCATCCAGTACGCGGCCTCCTCGCTGGTCTCGGCCATGCTGAAGGGTGGCGTGCTGATCCTCGACGAGGGGAACCGGATGAGCGAGAAGGCCTGGGCGTCGCTGGCCCCGCTCCTGGACGACCGCCGCTACGTGGAGTCGATCATCACGGGCCTCAGGATCTCCGCCCATCCCGATTTCCGCATCGTGGTGACCATGAACGAGGACTCCTCCACCTTCGAGGTGCCCGAGTACATCCACTCCCGGCTCCAGCCGCAGATCTATATCGACTTTCCGCAGCCGGGCGAGGAGCTCGCCATCCTGAAGGAGAACCTCCCGTTTGCGGGGAGCGCCATTCTGGGGTACGTGGTGGACTTCCTGCAGCGCGGGCACGCGGCGGATGAGCCGTATTCGGTACGCGACGGCATCAACATCGCGCGCTACGCCCTGAAGATGATGGCAGCGACCCATAAGGACCCGCAGGAGCTCCTTTCGCTTGCCGTGGAAAGCATCCTCGGGGCAGAGGCGCTCAGGTATTTGAAGTAGCAGCCGGTTGAGTCCTCGGAATGACTCGACAACCCAGCGACTTAAGGACTTAAACGACGTCTCCACCCAAGGCTCAAGCCATGCCTGAACGTCTCCACCTGGAAAATTTCGGCCCGATCCACGCCCTCCCGATACTCCATTACCGCATGGAGTTCGCCCACCTGGTGCGCGAGGCGGTCGCGTCGCTCAAGCCCGACTGCATCGCCCTCGAACTGCCGGCCACCCTGGAAAAAGGTTTCCAGCGCGCCATCCGACGCCTCCCCGAACTCTCAGTAATCTCCTATCCGGGAGGCGGGCAGACCATCTACCTGATCGTCGAGCCCGCAGATCCGCTGGTCGAAGGCGCCCGGCTAGCCCTGGAGCAGGGCATCCCGCTGCACTTGGTCGACGCCGACCTGGACGGCTACCCCGCCCACAACGAGCCGCTCCCCGACTCCTACGCGGTACAGCGCATCGGACTGGAGCCCTTCTACCGCGAGGTGGCCAGCCTGTACCGCGACCTACCCCCGGCGGACGAGGATCTGCTGCGCGAGCGCGCCATGACCTTCCGGCTGCAGCAGCTCGCCAAAGAGTATCGGAACGTCCTCTTCATCTGCGGCATGGCCCACCTGGAACGGATCCGCGACCTGTTCGGGCAGCCTCTCGCCCAACCGCTCTTGCGCGCCCGGCGCGAGATGGTCACGGTTCAGAACCTGCACCCGGACTGCTGCCAGGAGATCCTGGCCGAGTACCCGTTCCTGAGCGCACTCTACGAGACCCGGCGCTCCCCGCTGCCGCCCGAGCCGGCCTCCGACGGCCCCACGCTGCGCAAGAGCTTCCATGCCTTCGAGCTGATCGTGGGCGGCAAACAGACGATTCCCGAGGAAGCCGTGCTTGTCGAATCCGTCCAGCGCAGCGCGCGCCGCCTGGGTCCCGAAGGGGAGATGCCCGACCGGCAAAAGGTCATGCTGCGGCTTTTTCTCGAGGCGGCGCGCCACTACAGCCAGGAGACCGGCGACAAGGTGCACTACTGGCAAAAGCGCGCCTTCTTCCGGTTTTCCCGCAACTATGCGCTTTTGTCACGGGCGCTCCTCCCCGACCTGTTCCAGATGCTGGCGGCCGCCCGCGGCTGCCTGGACGACAACTTCGCCTACGCCTTTTTCCGGCTGGCCTCCTGTTATCCATGGCAGCGTGAAACGAGCGACCTCCCCACCATCAAACTTGCCGCCGCAGACCTCTGGTCCGCCACCCGCAAGATCCGCTTCCGCCCCAAAGAGCAGCACGGCAGCAAGGGACGCTCTGCGTTGAAGATGCTGAACCGGAAGAAGGAACGCAGGCCCGGCGACTGGCTTAAGGGGTTCGACGATCCCTCCATCTGTTCCTATCCCCCCGAGGACTTGGCCATCGAGGAGTACGGCCGGAATCTGAAGCGGGTCTGCATCCGGCAGTTGAGCGAAGAGCAGGGGCGCAGCGAGCCCTTCTCCGCCTCGCTTCTGGACGGCATCGACATGCGCGAGACCCTGCGCAACCTGCACCAGGGGAAGATCTACGTCCGCGAGAACCGGCGGGTGCGCGGCGGGGTTGGCTGCGTGGTGGTGATCTTTGACGAGGACCGCGAGGACGCCCGTTTCCCCTATCTCATGACCTGGCTCGGCGAGCACGACCAGGAGTCGGACATGGCCTTCTACGCGACCCCGCCTTCCGACAACATCGTCGGTCCCGGCATCTCGCGCTGCGAGTACGGCGGTTTCCTGCTCTCCTACCCGCCACGCCGCATGTTCGATGTCTGGAGCGACAGCGATTACCGTGACGCGCTCTCCAAGTCGGAGGTGCTCTTGATGGCAGCGCTCGATTACTCGCAAGAGAAAGATGTGGTCTACGCCAGCGCGCATGCGCCGCGCAGCTACCTGAAGCAGCACGCGGCACGGCTTGGCAAGCGGATCATCTACCTGCCGCTGGGCAGCCTCTCGCCGGTGACCCTGAAGAAGCTCAGGGTCTTCCACATCCTGTTTGGCCACGACAAGCGGAATATCGCTCGGGATTATGTCTGGTAGGACAGAGGCGCGAAGCCTCTACAGGAGGTTTTATGAATGCTGACGAATACCTCAACGTACCGGTTTCTAAGGAGCGCATTGCTGACCACGTTGCCGCACTGGAAGGGGTGAGGCACCCGGTGGCAGCGCCTGAGGCACTAGCAAAAGCCGCCGACTACCTGGCCCACTCGCTGGGCGCTTTCGGGTACCAGGTGAGCGAACAGCTGTTTCCCGACCGCGGAGGGATGTTTCGCAACGTGATCGCCACCCGTCCCGGTGTCACCCGGCCGGAGCAGCGGATCGCGGTCCTGGCTCACTACGACACGGTCGACTCCTCTCCCGGTGCCGACGACAACGCTTCCGGAGTGGCAGTAATGCTGGAAGTGGCGCGGGTGCTGGCTTCACTGAGCCTGGAGCGGACGGTGCAGTTCGTCGGGGTATCTTTGGAAGAGAACGCGGATGATACCCCGTTTTCGGGTCTCAGGGGGAGCCAGGCGCTGGCGGCGAAAGCCCGTGACGAGGGATGGCAGCTGGAGGCGGTGCTGGTGCTGGAATCGGTAGGTTTTGCCGGGACCGACGTCGTACAGCGCGCGCCGGCGGGGGTCCCGGTCAAGGTGCCGGAGAGGGGAAATTTTCTCGCCGTCATCGCCAACGAGCGTTCGGTGGGGCTCGCGGAAAGCTTCACCCGGTCCACCGAGCGGAACTGGTTGGAGCTCCCCGTCGTGGTGCTGACAGTCCCCGGCAACGGCGAAGCGCTCCCCGACACCCGGCGCTCGGACCACGCACCCTTCTGGAATCTGGGCTTTCCGGCCTTAATGCTGACCGATACCACCAACTTCCGCAGTCCCCACTACCACCAGCCGACCGACACCCTCGCCACCCTGAACCTCGACTTCGCCACCCGGGTCTGCCGCGCGACCGCCGTGACGGTGCTGGAGCTGGCAGGATATCTTGGGAAATGAGTCGATTGTTCGGAGGGGGGACGGTCGGCGTGTTTCTCTGGGGGGAAATTTCCCGTTGGCGGCTGCTTCCCCCTCACCCCTCCCCCGCCAGGGGGGGAGGGAGGTTTTGGTGCTCTGAGGGTACCTGTTTGGAAGCTTTCCGCTTAGCAGAGTCGGGTCGCTTGGAAGTTGTCCCCGTTTAGAGGTGTATCCCACCGGAGACTTCGATGCGCTGGCCGTTGACCCAGCGGCAGTCGTCGGATAACAACGCGGCGACCGCTCCGCCGATGTCGTCGGCCACGCCAACCCGCCCCAGCGCCGTCCGCTCTGCGATGGCCCGGTTCACCTCGGGGTTGTCCCGCACCGTCCCACCGCCGAAATCCGTTTCAATGGCTCCCGGGGCCAACGTGTTGACGGCAATGCCGCGCGGCCCCAACTCGACCGCCAGGTAGCGCGTGAACACCTCGAGCGCCCCTTTCATCGAGGCGTAGGCGGCGTAGCCCGGGTACGAGAAACGCGCCAGACCGGAGGAGATGTTCACGATTCTCCCGCCGTCCTTGATGAGCAGCAGTAGCTTCTGGGTGAGGAAGAAGGGCCCCTTGAAGTGGACCTTCAGCAGCTGGTCGAACTGGTCTTCGGTGGTCTCGGCAATGGTCGCGCTGATGCCAAAGCCGGCATTGTTGACCAGGCAGTCGAATTCACCGCGCTGCCAGGTATTCTTAAGTGCCTGCTGCAGCTGCTCGCCGAACCCGGCGAAGCTGCCGGAGTCCGAGACATCGAGTGCCAGCGCCACCGCTTTGCGTCCCAGTGCCTCGATCCGGGCCACCGTGTCTTCCGCTTCGGCGCGATTTGTGTGATAGGTGATGATGACGTCGTGACCTTTGCCGGCGATGTGCAGGGCCATACTCTTACCAAGGCCACGGCTGCCGCCGGTCACCAGTGCTATTTTCATGTCATTCTCCTTGCGTTGGTCGGACTTGCGAGGTCGCCCGCAGCGCGGGCCGCTGCCTTACTATACCAACGGTTCATTGAAGGTCAAAGACAGGGGCTTAACGGCGCGCTACAGATACCTTTCCGCACGGTCTCTCTTTACAGAACGTGCTTCAAGCAGTGTATCTCCGAGGATTTTAAACAAAAAAAAGCCCCCGTAATTGCTACGGGGGCTTCTGGTTGACTTGCGCCGCCCGTCAATCAAGTTGACGGGCTAAATACTGCAACCTTCCTTGCAGTGCGAAACAGGACGAATACGAAATCTAGCAGTCCACATTGGCGTAATCTCCTTTCGTAAAGTGTCGTTGAAAGCAAATCTATCCTTTCTCATGCTGCACGTCAAGTAAAAAAGATAAAGTCAGTCCTATTTGGCGCACCGGGCTAAAATGCCATCATTACAGCCGCTTAGCTTATTGACAGCTCACAAACCCCAACAGAGGAGGTGCCGGATGGCACAAGAAATCGAGAGAAAATTTTTGGTACGCGACGATTCCTGGCGCGCTGCGGCGGGAACTGGTACCGCCTGCCGGCAGGGGTACCTCTCCCTGGAGCGGGGACGGGTGGTGCGGGTCAGGGTGAAGGGCGAGCGCGGCTTCCTGACCATCAAGGGCGAACGGGTCGGGATCAGCACCCCGGAGTTCGAGTACCAGATCCCGCTGCCCGATGCGGAGGAACTGCTCGCCAAGCTCTGCCTGCGCCCTTTGATCGAGAAGGTGCGCTACGAGGTGACCCACCAGGGACTGACCTGGGAGGTCGACGAGTTCTTCGGTGAAAACAAGGGGCTTATCCTTGCCGAAGTGGAACTTGAAACGGCAGAGCAGAGCGTGGTCCTGCCGCCCTGGGCCGGCACCGAAGTGAGCCACGACCACCGCTACTCCAACGCGAGCCTGGTGCAAAGCCCGTTCTGCTCCTGGTCCTGACCTGGTTGCACCCCTCTCAACTTAATCCACGGTGACCCGGTTGCGCCCGGCTGCCTTGCTCTGGTACATGAGCAGGTCCGCGCGCTGCACCAGCGCTTCGACGCTGTCGTCTGGCCGCGCCAGGGTGCCTCCTATCGAGATGGTCACCTTCAGCTGCTCGCCTTCCATTATGCCGAAGCTCTTCTCGATGAGCAGACGGACGCGCTCCGCAACGGACCGCACTACCGCGCTGTCGGGCGCCGGCAGGATCACCACGAATTCTTCGCCGCCCCAGCGCGCCACGACATCCACTTTGCGCAGCGCCCCGGAGATGGACCTCGCCACCATGGCCAGCACCTCGTCGCCTTTTTGACGGCCGTGCCGGTCGTTGAACTGTTTGAAGTTGTCTATGTCGAGGCACATGACCCCGAAGGGGATGCCGTTGTTCTGCAGGTCGTACCTGCGGGTGGACAGGGTCATTTCGCCGTACCTGCGGTTGCCGATGCCGGTCAGCGGATCGACGTAGGCCTCCTGCTTCAGCTGCTCGTACTCTTGCAGGATCTGCAGGGCGGTCGAACTGTCGCTGAAGATTTCCAAGGCACCGGTCACCGCTCCGTCTTCATCGTAGACCCGGGCGGTGCGCAGCGACACCGGGACCCGGTGCCCCAGCTTGTGGTGCAGGTAAACCGGAGCCTCCCTCGGCGCGCCGTCCTCCATGGTGCACAGCAGTGGGCATCCGCTGCTGCACAGCTCATGGCCCTCAGCGTCGACATGCCGCAGCATGTTATCGGCGCAGGAAGAGCCGAGAACCTCTTCCCGTGCATACCCGGTGATCCGTTCGGCCGACTTGTTCCAGTAGGTTATCCGCCGATCGGTATCGACGAAGTAGACGCCGTCGTACAGGCTGTCCAGCAGGTTGTCGCCGGTTACAGAGTTCATGGCTCGCTCCGTGTCAATGAAGTATGGTGCCTTGACCGCTGCCCCGTGCGGTGGGAGAGCCTGCCTTCTTGGTGGCGCCCCCGTCCTGCGCTGCTACATCGGTCCCTTCAGTGCGTCCTCGAGTACGATTTCCAACTCGGCCAGTGCGATCTCCTTAATCCCCAGGCAATGCGCCTCCTGACTCCCGCAGAGCACTACGCTCGGGTCCTTGTACAGCCCGATGCCGAGCTTGTTGCAGGTTTGGTCCGACAGCCGGACGATGGCCAGCAGCGGGTTGCCCTGGTCCCACTGCTCGGCCTCGTGACCTGCCACCACAGCGCAGTAGCTCTCGGGCAGATGCCAGGCGCGCATCAGTTGGTATCCCTGTTCCACGTGCATGCTGGCCAGCACCTCCGTCACGATGGCCTGGGTGCTCCCGCGCGGCAGCCGTGTCTCCTTGCCGATCTGCTCCATGACCTTCATCAGGTACAGGTTGCCGATGTCGTGCAGCAGCCCGGCCAGGAAAGCTTCCTGCGCCAGGGCGGAGTAGCCCGACTTGTGCGCCAGCCACGTGCTGCCGACCGCGCAGCAGAAGGCGTGTTTCCAGAGGGCCTGCATCATCGCCTTGAAGCGCGGATCTTCCGACTGGTACAGGTCCTGCTGGGTCGCCAGCATGGCTATGTTGGCGACCTCCTGGGAGCCGAGCCTGACAATCGCCTCCTGGATGGTCCCCACCTTGCTGAGGCCGACGTAGTACGAGGAGTTGGCCACCCGCAACACCTGGGTCACCAGCCCGGGATCGGCGCTGATCACGCGGTTGACCTCTTCCAGCTTGAAGTTCGGACGTCCCAGCAGCTGCTGCAGGCGCAGCGCCACCGCATGGAACACAGGGACACTCGGGGTACCGGAGGCCAGGTGGTCTTTGATGAAATCGACGATGGACCGTTCATCTGACATGTGCATCTTCCTATAGGAGCGGGCTTCGCTCTAGTTGCCGAGTATCCGTTTCAGTTCCGCCAGCGGACGCGGCTGCCCGATACGCGGCAGGTCGCGCAGCACCTCCTGGACCGAGATCAGTCCGTTGGCCGCTTTCACCAGGCCGTCTTCGAAGAGCGAGACCATACCGGAGGTCTCCACGCTGAGCCGGCGGATGTCGGAGGATGAGCGCCGCTGCATGATCGCCTCCTTGACCTCCTCGTTCATGATCAAAAGCTCGAAGATGGCAATCCTCCCCTTGAAACCGGTGAAGCGGCACGTCTTGCACCCCCTCCCCAGCCGGAAGCGCGCCCCCGCCAGGTCCTTCGCGGCATAGCCGAGCCTGCTGTACTCGAGAGGCGTCGGCGTGTAGCTTTCCCCGCAGTCGTTGCAGACCAGGCGCAATAGGCGCTGAGCGACCACGCACACCACCGTGGAGGAGATCAGGAAGGACTCGATCTGCATGTTCATGAGGCGCAGCAGTCCGCCGATGGAGTCCTCGGTATGGAAGGTGGTGAGCACCTTGTGTCCGGTGAGGGCGGCCTGGATGGCGGTCTCGGCCGAGAAGGTATCGCGGATCTCCCCCAGGACGATGATATCCGGGTCCTGGCGCACGATGTGGCGCAGCGTCTCCTCGAAGGTGACGCCTATCTTCTGGTTGATCGAGCACTGCGCGACCCCTTCGATCACGAACTCGACCGGTTCCTCCGCCGTCACGATGCTGGTGTTCACGTTGTTCAGGTAGCTCACGCAGCCGTACAAGGTGGAGGTCTTGCCGCTTCCGGTCGGGCCGGTGATGATCATGACACCGCTTGGCGTATCGAGCGCCTCGGTCACGAAACGGTCCAGCATGTTGGGGGCCATGCCGATCTGGCGGATGTCGAGGATCGCCTTCTGCTTGCTCAAAAGCCTCAGGACGATCTTCTCGCCGAAGATGGTGATGAAGAAGGAGACCCGCAGGTCCAGGGTGAAGCCGTGCTGGCGGCTTTCATAGAGGATGCGCCCGTCCTGGTGGCGCCGCCTCTCCGCGATGTCGGCCTGGGCCATCACCTTGATGCGGGAGGTGAGCTGGGGTGCGATGTCGAGGGGGAGCTCCTGGTAGCCTATCATGATGCCGTCGTGGCGGAAGCGGATCCTGACGCGGTCCTTGAGCGGCTCGATGTGGATGTCGCTGGCCTCGTCGGTGATGGCATCGTCGAAGATCTTGTTGATCATGCCGACCACCGTCCCCTCGTCGGGCAGTGAGGTCTCGTCAGTGCCGGCGTTCTTCTCGGCGGCTGCGATGGCGTCCATGATCGACTTCCGGCTCGCGATGGCGGGCTTCAGGTTCGGGCCGAACAGCTTTGCTGCGGCGCTCCTGGAGCGCTTCTCCAGCGGGTTGGCAAAGACGACGGTCACCTCCCCGCCCTCCTGGCTTAAGGGGACGAAGAGCGCTTCGCGGTAGGTGGAAAAAGGCGCCTTGTTGACCAGCTTCCGGTCAAGCTTGCGGAACTCCAGTTCCGCCACCGGAAAGCCGAGCTGGAAGGAGAGCACCTCGATGAATTTGCGCTCGTCGATGAAGCCGTTCTCGATGAAGATGTCACCGAGCATCTTGCGCTCCACCCCCTCCTTCTGCAGGTTGAGCGCGGCTGCCAGGTCGCTCTCGCGGATGTGCCCCAGCTCGATGAGGAAATCTCCGATCCGGATCGCCAGGACGTTTTTCCGCAGCGTCGTGGCTATCTGCTCTGCGTTTACCGAACCCAGCTCCATGAGCACGTCCAGCAGGGTCTTGTTGGAGACCAGCTTGGAACGCACCCGCTGTGCATAACGTAGCTGTTCGGCGCTGATCACCCCTTCATCGACCAGAAGGGAGGCGATCTGTCCGCCCGCGGGCGTTTCCGGATCTTTTGGCATCTTTGGCATGTCTTCTCGTGGCGGCCGGGCAGGTCCCGCTCGGTCCAGCCGGTTTTAATGTGAATACTTATGGTATCGGCCATTTAGAAGAAAAGTTAAGGGCAGACCCTACATTATTTTCAATTAATACCAATGGTTATCTCGCCATAAGCGCGGCACTGCCGGGCAGGACGAGAGGAGGTGTCTCGGTGGGCTGTGGTGTCGGTGCCTTCGAGAGAAGGGGCTGCGGAACAGGATCAGAGAGAGTTGGTGGGGGGCGGTGCGGGGGCGGTGACGGCTACGCAGGGGAGACAACAGGCGCTACGACTGCGGGGGCTTCGGGTGGCTCATGAGGAGATGTCATCGGGCGGCGCGCAAACGGCCGGAACGGTCGCTGGCTCCTGTGCCGTGGAGCAGCTCTGCCAGAAATCCGCGACCTCTTTAAGGATCCCGCCGGAGACCAGTTCCGCGGGCTCGGAGTCGAACCAGTCCGCCGGCATGGCGCTGCTGAAGCCGGTCTCCAGGAACCGGCTGTCCATGAGCACCACGATGCCGCGGTCGGTTTCCGAACGTATCACGCGTCCGGCCGCCTGCACCGCCTTTGCCATGGCGGGGATCGCGTAGGCATACTCGAAACCGGCCCCGAAGCGCCGCTGGTAGTACTCCCGCATCTGTTCGCGTTCCAGGTCGAAGTTGGGCAGCGGCGGGCCCACCACGAAGGCGCCGATCAGCATGTCACCCTGGTAGTCCACGCCCTCGGAAAAGGAGCCTCCCTGAACGGCAAACACCACCGTGGCCGAGCCCGGGACGCGCAGCTGGTCAAGTACCGCCTCCAGGCGCGCCGCGCTCAGACTACGCTCCTGCCGCAGCACGGCAAATCCCTGCGGCACGCGGAAAAGCTCCGCCACCCGGTTCAGGAAGGCGAAGCTGGGAAAAAAGGCGAAGTAGTTTCCCGGCTGCAGCGCGACGATCCGCTCCAGGGCGTCGGCGATCTTCGCATAGTTCCGCTCGCGTTCCGAGTAGCGGGTCGAAATCTGCGGGATGATCATGAGTTTGCGCCGCTTAGCCGGGAACGGGCTCTGGAACTCGGCAGTCGCCACCCGGTCGGAATCCAGCCCCGAGAGCCGTGCGTAGTAGTCGAACGGCTTCAGAGTCGCCGAAAAGCCCACTACCTGGCCGAAGCCGCCATAGCAGTCCGCGAGCATGTGCGAGGCATCGCAGCAGGTGATCTTCAGGACACCGCCGCCCGGGTGCGGGTGAAAGGTCGCGAAAAATTCCTGCTGGGGCGCCTCCCGAACCAGTTCCAGGGTCCCGGTGAACTCGGACCAGTAGTTGCCGAGCCCCAGCAGGGGGTCGCGCTGCCTGATCTCCAGGCTCGATTCCAGGTAGCGCGACAGGACGATGCGCAGCCGGGCGTCCTGCTCCTGGAAAAGCGCAAGCGGCGGCTCGATGCGCGCCGGATGGGTGCCCCTCCCGTTCCAGCACGAGGCCACCGCCCTGACGCAGCCGTCTAACAGCTCGCCGGCCGCCCGGCCGAAGGGGCGCGGCAGCAGCAAAAGCTCCTCGCGCCAGGCCTCCAGGAGGTGGGTCGAGAGTTGGGGCGAGTAGTAGTCCATGGAGCGGGACGGCAGGTTGTGCGCCTCGTCGATCACCAGGTTCGGCTTTCCGGTCTGCCCCGCCGACAGGCAGCTTACCCGCCCCAGCGCCGAGCGCGGGGCGAAGACGTAGTTGTAGTCGCAGATCACCACGTCGGCCTCGGGCACCGCGTCGATCTGCAGCTCGAAAGGGCATACCTCGAACTGCTCGCCCAGCTTCCGGAAGCTGCGGGCCTTCAGCTTCTTCTTTTTGGCCAGCTGCGCCAGGATCCCGGTGGCGGCGACCTTGCCGTAGTAGTCGCGGGCGTACTCGCAGTGCTCGGGATGGCAAAGCGGCTCGTCCTTGAAGCAGATCTTGTGCTTTGCCGTGATGGACAGCGATTTGAGGGGCGCTCCCGCATCCCTGAAGCGCTCGACGGCGTCCTCCGCCACGGCGTGCTGGCTGTTCTTGGGCGTCACGTAGACCACCTGCTGGCCGCGGTTCAGCGCATCCTTCAGCACCGGGTGCAGCACCCCCACCGTCTTGCCGAGCCCCGTTGGAGCCTGTAGCAAAAGCGCCCTCCCCTGCTCGATGCCGCCCTCGATGGTCCGCATCAGCTCGTCCTGACCGGGGCGCGGGTTCTCGAAAGGAAACGTGAGAGTTACGGCCGCCTTGCGCCGGCGCGCCACCCGCTTCTCGCTGCGGGCCGCCTCCAGCACCAGGGCGTCCAGGCGCCGTTCCAGCCACTCCTGGTACCGGGGCAGATCGAGTTCGACCGGAAGGTCCAGCGCGTGCCCGTTGCGGGTGGAAACCAGGTGAAAGCTCAGCTGCGGCTCGTCGCCGTGCTCGAGCCAGTGGAAATAGCCATAGGTCCGCAGCTGCAGGCAGTGGGGGTGCTCCGGATCTTCCGCCAGGCGGCGCGCCAGTTCGCGCACGTTGAAGGTGGTCTTGATCTCCTCGATGCTGGCCGGTTCGCCGCGCGTAATGCCGTCCATGCGCCCCTTTACCTGAAACCGGTAGCCTCCCCAGGTCAGCTCGCGGGTCACCGGAACCTCAGCCTGGTAGCCGGCATCGGCCTTGGTCCGCCTGCGCTGCACGCGCTGGTGGATCTCCAGCCCTTCCGCGGCCGCCCCGTGTCCGGAACGGCTTTCGAGGCTCCCGGTGCGCGGTTCGGGCACGGCGAATTCCCCGACCGGCAGGGGGATCAGGGACAGGGCAAACGGTTCGAGGGGTTCTTTCATGGGCTTCGGCAATCTCGTGGTGCGGCGTGGCAGGTGGACGGCGTGGCGGCCTGGCGGACATCAAGCGGTACTTTCCTCTTCGGGGACCCGTTTTGTCAAGGGATAAAACAGAAACCAGCACGGCAAGTAGCTGAACAGTCGAGGATCTCGGCTCAGGCGGGACCGGATCGGGCAGCCGCGGGCGGTCTTCTGCAGGGGCGCCGGAGCACACGGCGGCTCGCTGCGACGCGCGGCGGCCTCCGGTGGTTTAACGCCGGAGCGGGGTGAGATTCAATGAGGGGCGGCACTGCATTTTCTTCATCTGCCGCGATTGCAATGGGTGCAGAACCCGGTATCCTTCTGGAGGATTTTCTAATACAACAGCAAAGGAGACCTCATCATGAAAAAACAGATCCTCGCGGCTCTCGCACTTTCCATTTTTTGTGCCGGCTTTGCTGCCGCCGCGGACACCACCGTCGTCGTACTCCCCGCAAAAAACGGCAACGTGACCTTCCCTCATAAGAAGCACCAGGACATGATGGCCTGCACGACCTGCCATGAGACCGACAAAGGCGGCAAGATCGCCTCACTCGGCAAGGACTGGGCTCACAAGACCTGCAAGGGGTGCCACGCCGATAAGAACAAGGGACCGACGAAGTGCAGCGAGTGCCACGTGAAGTAAGTCTCTTTGAGTGCTCGGGGAACTGGCGGAGGCTCACGCCTCCGCCAGATGTTCAGCCGCTGCCCCGGGCGGGGCAGGGTTCAGGCCTGGTTCTGCCGCAGTTGCTGCGGGTAGGAGAGGGCCTCCTTGCCGAGCGTAAAGTAGAAGGTCGCCCCGCTACCCACCTCGCCCTCGGCCCAGATGGTGCCGCCGTGCCGCTCGATGGCCCGCTTCACCGTGGCGAGCCCTATCCCGTTTCCTTCGTACTCCGCACCGTGCAGCCGCTGGAAGGCGCCGAAAAGCTTGTCCTTGTACTGCATGTCGAAGCCGGCCCCGTTGTCGCTTACGTAGTACACCTCTTGTCCGTTCATGATCTCCACGCCAACCTCGATGAGCGCCACCTTCTCCTGTAAGGTGTACTTCCAGGCGTTGTTCAGGAGGTTCTCGAGAACCAGGCGCATCAGCGTCTTGTCGCCGAGGACCTGTATCCCGTCGGCTATGATGAAGTCGACCCGCCGATCCTTCTCGGTCTGTTTCAACATCAAGCTGCAGAGGGTCGCCATCCTGCTCAGGTCGATCGGTTCCTCGGTGAGCGGAATCCTGCTGGTGCGTGCCAGTTCCAAGAGGTCGTCGATCAGCTTGCCCATCTTGCTGCTGGCCTTGCAGATGCGCTCCAACAGCTCCCGCCCATCGTCTTCGAGCCCCGCCCCGTGCTCCTCGACCAGAATGGCGGCGTAGCTGTTTATGTGCCGTAAGGGGCTGCGCAGATCGTGCGACACCGAGTAGCTGAAGGACTCCTGCTCTCTGATGGCGGCCTCCAGTTGCGCGGTTCGCTCGGCCACCCGCCGGTCCAGCTCTTCGTTGAGCCGGTAGGATTCCTCCGCAGCCTGTTTCTGGTCGGTGACGTCGTGGGCGATCGCGAAGATGCCGGTGAGATTTCCCTGCGCGTCGTGCAGCGGTCCCTTGGTGCTGAGAAAGACCCGCTTTCTCCCCAGGGGGTCGACCATGGAATCCTCGAAGAGATCGACCGTACCTGTCTCCATCACCGCCCGGTGTCCCCGCAGTATGGCCGGCACCTCCTGGTGCGGGAAAATCTCCGCGTCGTCCTTCCCGAGCACCGCATCGGCCTGTTTCCCCATGATCTCCTGGGCCGCCTGGTTGATCAGCAGGTACTTGCCGTCGGTGTCCTTCACGTAGATGGGGTCCGGCGTCCCCGAGATGATCGAGTCGAGAAGCTCGCGGTTTTCCCGCAGGGCATTTTCGGCCTGTTTGCGCTCCGTGACCTCGGTCGTCACCACGAGGATCTTATCGCACGAGCCGTCCTCGTTGTAGAGCGGGGTTTTCAGCGTGTCGAAGCTGCACAGCTTGCCGCCGGCATCCGGAATCTCGAGTGACGAGTGCAGCGTGATTCGGGAGGCGAGAACTTCCCGGTCCTCCGCGCTCAGCCTCGCTGCCTGTTCGTCAGGCATGCTTCCGAAATCGCTGATGTTTTTCCCTTCCATATCCCGGACCCCGACGCCGTAAAACTGCGCCATAGTTTCGTTTACCAGGTAGAGTCCCGCATGTATGTCCTTCACGAAGAGGCGGCTGGGGAAGGCATCGACCACCTGGCGCAGCAGATTACGCTCCCGCTGCAGGACACTTAACGAGGAACCAGTTTCCGTGACGAGGCGCGAGCGCGCCCCTTCCGCAGCCGCGCGCTCACGGGTCCTCAGCGTCACCTCGACGGCAATGGAGAGAAAGATCCCGCTGACAATAAAAACCGCCATATCAAGCTGTTGCGGCGCACTGCCGATGCTGAGGCTGCCGAGCGGCTCGATCCAGAAATAGGAGGCCAGGCAGGCCGAGAGCGCCGTGGCGATAACTCCGGCAGGCAGACCCGCCAGCAGCGCTGCCAGCACCACCGCAGGATAGAAGGTGACAAGCGGGCTGTTAGTTCCGAGATCGCCCAGCAGCAGTTCCCGCACGAGCGCCGCCCCCACTGGTAGCAGTGCTGAAATTATCCATATCAGTTTTGGACTATTGGATCTGACGTTCCACGCCATACTGATTCTCCCAGAGAAAGGCCCGCAGTGACAGGCACTATCGCTTCCCCGTTTTGCTGTCACGCATCGGGCTCGCCGTACCTTTACCTCGTTTGTCACAAAGTTGAAATGATCTGTTGGGCCTGGTAAATCGCACAAGTACCAGGGAGGGATCTATGAAACCCAAAAGACGGTCCAACGGCCATCATCAGCCGAATGAAACAAACGGCAACACTAAAATACAAACCCAACAAGGGAACTTATACCACAATTTGAACATTTTGATTAGTATTTTTTTTATTTGAAGCTGATTGTGGGCTGGTCTGGCCACGCTAATGTCGGAAGATCAGAGGTAGCAGTCATTTGTGACTTACGGCATCGTGCCGATACTTTAGGGATGGTGCTTGGGCGGAAGCTATGCCACGAGAGGGGAGCCGGAAAGCCTGCTCAGGAGTGAACGGGGTTGGATTATAGGTGCCGCGGAGTGACGTAGAAGAAGATCGCTCCGTAGTGGCAGGCGCTGCCGACCAGAACGAACAGGTGCCAGATGGCGTGGTTGTAGGGGAGCCGGTCCCAGAGATAGAAGAGCACGCCGATGGTGTAGGCGGCTCCGCCGGCGAAGAGCAGCATGAGACCGGTGGTCGCCAGCGCGGCGGCGAGCGGCTTCAACGCGACGATGACGCACCACCCCAGGGCGATGTACAAAAGCGGGCCGACGATGCGCAGGCGGTGAGTGGTGTAGATCTTCATGATCGCGCCGATGGTCCCCAGCCCCCAGACCACACCGAAGATGGACCACCCCCAGGGGCCGCGCAGGGTCACCAGGGTAAACGGCGTGTAACTCCCCGCAATCATGAGGTAGATGCTGGCGTGGTCCAGGATGCGGAAGATGTAGCGATGGGAAGGCTTGCGCACCGTGTGGTACAGGGTCGACAGGGTGAAGAAGGTGACCAAGGCGACACCGTAGATGCAGGCACTGACCAGACGGTAGATGTCGTTTTCCCGCGCGGCCATGGTGATCAGGGCGGTAACGCCAATGAGGCCAAGGATGGCTCCGAATCCGTGCGTGCACCGGTTCAGGAGTTCTTCCGCCTCCGTGTAGTAAACTAATCGCTTGTGCAGGTCGTCAGGGCTCATGAGTTTATGGTACACCCCTCGCCCCCTAATGACAAGCGGCACCCTCCCCGCCTCACCCACTGGCAACCATCGGTCGAGTCGAAGGACGCTTGACTTATCGGCTTGCGCGTACGATTATGAGCCCACCTTTGTATACGGGCTTCTTGGCTTTTTCGGCTTTGCACCAGTCACTCAAGGATTTCGGCTCATGGCGAAGAAAATTTTTATTGCAGCCTCCGGACAGAACATCGGGAAGACCACCATCAGCGTTTCTCTGCTGCATCTGGCCCAGAAGAAGTACGGACGGGTCGGGTTCATGAAACCGCTGGGGCCCAAGCCGACCACACTGCGCGGCCACTGGGTCGACAAGGATGCCGCGCTGATCGCCCAGGTGTTCAACCTGACGAAGGATCTGCGCTACATGTCTCCGGTGGTCGTCTACCCCGACACCACGCGCAAGGCGATCGACGGGAAGATCTCCAGCGCGGAACTGGAAGAGCGCATCCTGACCTGCTACGCAGAGTTGGAGAAGCGCTGCGACTTCATCATCATCGAGGGCTCCGGGCATCCCGGCGTCGGCTCGGTGCTGAAACTCTCCAACGCTCGCATCGCCCGCCTTTTGGACGCGCCCGTCCTGATGGTGACCGGCGGCGGCGTGGGGAACGTGATCGACACCATCTTCATGAACATCGCTCTTTTCAAGCTCGAAGGGGCCGAGGTGCGCGCGGTGCTGGCCAACAAGCTGTATGCGGAGAAGCGGGAGACGACCCTGGACTATCTGGGCCGTGCTCTCGCCGATGAACCGTTCTCCCTGATCGGCGGCTTCAACTACCAAACAGTGCTTGCCAACCCGACTCTGCGCCGGATCTCCCGCCTGCTCGACCTTCCGCTGTACGGCAACCGTCGCGAGATGAGCCGGATCATCCAGCACGTGCAGATCGGCGCCGCCTCCACGCAACGGGTCACCGAGATGCTCAGAGATTCGACCCTGCTCGTGGTGACCAGCAGCCGTGACGAGTTGCTGGTCACCTTGGCAAACCTCTACCAGATGCCGGAGTACCGCGCCCTGATTTCAGGCCTGGTGATTCCTGGGATCGCGCCGGTGAGCACTATAACCCAGCGCATCCTGGACCGCAGCAAGATCCCGTACCTGCGCACCCAGAAGCATTCAACCGCCGAACTCTACCGGATCATCACCGAAGACGTCTCCAAGATCACCGCCGAGGACACCGAGAAACTGAGCCTGGTGCGAGATCTGGCCGAGAAGCGGCTGGATTTCGACGCCCTCGATGCGCTTTTCTCCAGACCCTAAAGCAAAGGCCTAACGCAAAGCCGCGAAGCCGCAGAGGCGCGAAGAAGAAATGCCAGAGAGGCCTTGTTTGCCACTTCCAGTTTTTCTTTTGTTCTAGTTTTTCTTTGTTCTGCTTTTCTTCGCGTCTTTGCGGTGCAGATTTTGACACTGGCTTCTGAGGTTATTAGAAAAAGGCGGCCACCTGGGCCGCCTTTTTCTGTGCCGCTTTCACGTTGAGCCGGTTTACTTCTTGTGGCACTCGGAGCACTTGGTCGGACCCGCACCCTTGTCCGCGTGGCACCCTTTGCAGGTCTTGTGCGCCCAGTCCTTGCCGAACCCTTCGATCTTGCCCGGAGCCTTCTCGTGGCAGACTTTACAGTTGGCTACCCGCTCCTGGTGTTTCTTGTGCTCGAAGGTGATGTTGCCGTTTTTGGCCGGAAGAGTGATCGTGTCTGCGGCCAGGGCCATGGTTGCGGTCGTCAGCGTGAGTGCAACGGCGGCGAGTACTCTTTTCATAGTGGTGCTCCTTTGTTTTTGGATTTTTGTAGCGGAACTGTGATAAAACCTACCATGCGGTGTGGTCCCCAGCTATAGACATCTATAGCAATCCGACCCGATGTCGGGTAGCTCGCACCCCCGGAACGTCGCTTTTTGGCCTTTTTTCACCGATCCGCCGAATGGATGGTCCTTATGGAGCAAGCTCCAGAGAAAACCGAAAAATCCTTGACGCCGAGCGTAGCCATCGACGGCGCCCGCATCAAGAACGTGCGCGAGACCAAGAAGCTGACGCAACTCTACGTCGCCAACGTGGTCGGCGTCACCACCGATACCATCTCGCGTTGGGAGAACAACCGCTACCCGACCATCAAGCGCGAGAACGGCGAGAAGCTGGCCGGCGCCCTCGAGGTCGAGTTGGACGAAATCCTGCGCCAAGAAGAGGTCCCCGAGGTTGAGGAGCCCGCCCCTGCTGTGCCTACGCCCCGCGGCACCCCACGATTGCTTGCGGCCGGTGCGGCGCTCCTCGCGCTGCTGGTCCTTGCAGTTTTCTTCATTGCACGGTCCCTGGTCCCCGCCCCCATGGCGGTTAGGTGGGCGCCCCGTTTTGCCGCCCCTGGCGAGATCATTCCGATTGAGATCAAGGTGACGCGCACCGGCGAGGAGAATATCGGCTTCATCCTCAAGGAGAAGCTTCCGCCCGGCTGGCGGCTAATGAGCGCACTGCCCGCCAACGCCTCGGTCGATCCCGCTGGCGCAGGGATCAAGTGGCTCATCCCCGGCGGCAATGCCTCGGTCACCGTCTACTATACCGTTCAGCTGCCTTCGGCACCGGCTGCCGGCCAGCGTGCAAACCTGAGCGGCAAGGTGGTGCTGCACAAGGCGGACCTAAACCGGACCGAGACCGTCGCGGGGAACGGCAGCATTCAAATCGGGCCCTACCACTGGGCCGACAGCAATGGCGACCTCAAGATCGACGACGACGAGATCATGCCGGCCTACTACATCTGCGAGGATATGAAGGGGATCGGTCTGGATTGGAAGACTATCGAGGCGATCTGGAGTGGGAAGGGATACCGGTGGGATGCGAGAAACAGCTACACCGTGCTCAAAGGAACAGAACCTCCGGCCAACGCCCCTGCCGCGAGTAAGAAGTGACGCCGGCACTACGGAAGCGGTGCTGGCTTCAATTTCAAGGTCGCTGCTATTTCTCAGATACCAAACGGGATCGCTCCCGACATACCAAAACGACTCCTGCTTCTCCTAAACCCCGCTTGATATTTCAGGTGACCCTTGCCGTGCTCCCCCTGTAAAAAGAACGTAAAAGCTGGTAGAATTAGTTGCGCCTAAACTTACGTTTTTGCAAGCAATGGCGCGCCGCCGAGTGCCTTTACTGCCGTTGCAAGGGAGGCAGTGGAACGCCCGGAAAACTCTACTTGAGAGTACAAGCTAGGAGGAACGATGAAAATCCTGATTTTAAGCGCAAACAACTTCGAAGACACAGAACTGCTGGTCCCTCTTTACCGGCTGCGCGAGGCCGGCTTCACCGTGGATGTTGCCTCTCAGTCACGTGAAACCATCCGCGGTAAGCACGGTTACGAAGTCCCGGTAGACAAGGTGTTCAAGGATGTGGTGCCCGCAGAATACGGAGTGCTGGTGCTGCCAGGCGGCAAGGCACCGGCCGCTATCAGGGACGATCAGGCGGTGCAGGAGATTGCCCGTTCGTTCTTCGCCGACGGCAAACCGGTGGCCGCGATCTGCCACGGGCCGCAGATCCTGGTTTCTGCCGGGCTCTTAAAGGGGCGCCGCGCCACCTGCTATGAATCGGTGACTCCGGAATTGCAAGAGGCGGGGGCGTTGTACGAGGACAGCGAAGTGGTGGTCGACGGCCAGTTGATCACCTCGCGCAAACCCGAGGACCTGCCGGCCTTCAACCGCGAGTTGATGCGCCTGATAGGGCAATGACCGAAATCCACTGCGCTGAATGCGGAAGACTGAATCTGACCGGTTCTTCGCGGATACAACCGAATAGCAGCGACAAATAACAAGAAGGGCGCCTTTGGGGGCGCCCTTCTCATTTTCTGCGACATCTCGACTGCTATTTCAGGTTTTTCTTGATCCGCTCGACCGCGTCTATCACGTTGTCGCGGTCGCCGAAGGCCGACAGGCGGAAGTAGCCTTCGCCGGAGGGTCCGAAGCCGCTACCCGGGGTACCCACCACGTGGCACTCGTTCAGGAGCTTGTCGAAGAAGTCCCAGGAGGTGAGCCCGGCCGGAGTCTTGAGCCAGATGTACGGCCCGTTGACGCCGCCATACACGGTGAGGCCGGCAGCCGAGAGCCCTTCGCGGATGATCCTGGCGTTCTCCATGTAATAGTCGATGTTCGCCTTGGTCTCTTTCCACCCTGCCTCAGTGTAGACCGCAGCTGCCGCCTTCTGAACCGGGTAGGAGGCGCCGTTGAACTTGGTGGTCTGACGACGCAGCCAGAGCTTGTTGAAGCTGTATTTGTCGCCGGTGGAGGTGGTGCCTTCCAGCTCTTCCGGAACCACCACGAGACCGCAACGCACGCCGGTGAAGCCAGCGGTCTTCGAGAAGGAGCGGAACTCGATGGCGCACTTCCGGGCCCCCTCGATCTGGTAGATGGAGTGCGGTATGGAAGGATCGGTGATGAACGCCTCGTAAGCCGCGTCGTAGAGGATGACGGCGTCGTTGGCAAGAGCCCAGTCGACCCACCCCTTAAGCTGCTCCTTGGTGGCCACGGCACCCGTCGGGTTGTTCGGGAAGCAAAGGTAGATCATGTCCACCTTCTGCTTCGGGAAGTCCGGCAGGAAGCCGTTCGCCTCGGTGCAGGGGAGGTAGACGAGCCCTTTGTAGTAGCCCTTCTCGTCGGCGTCGCCGGTGCGCCCGATCATCACGTTGGTGTCGTTGTAGACCGGGTAGACCGGGTCGCCGATGGCGACCGTGTTGTCCAGTGCGAAGATGTCCAGGATGTTGGCGCAGTCGCACTTGGAACCGTCGGAGACGAACATTTCGGTGTTTTTCAGCTCGACGCCCAGCGGCTTGTAGGAGTTCTCGATGACCGCCTCGATCAGGAAGTCGTAGCCCTGCTCCGGGCCGTAGCCCATGAAGGTGCTCGCCTGGGCCAGGTCGTCGACCGCTTCGTGGAAAGCCTTCAGGATGACCGGGGTAAGCGGTTGGGTGACGTCGCCGATGCCCAGGCGGATGACTTTAGCCTCCGGGTTGGCGGCGGCAAAGGCACGCACCCTGCGCCCGATTTCCGGGAACAGATAGCCGGCCTTGAGTTTCAGGTAGTTGTCGTTGATTTTTGCCATGAAGCTTCCTCCTTGTACGCACTATTTCAAAACATCTGACCGATTTGACGGATCGGTCCGATCTACCTTAGCCCCAGGACGTCCTGCATGTCCCAGATCCCGGGCTTGGCGGTCACCACCCACTTGGCGGCGCGCACGCTGCCGCGGGAGAACATGTCCCTGGTGTGGGCACGGTGGGTCAGCTCGATGCGCTCGCCCATGCCGATGAAGTACACGGTGTGCTCGCCCACGATGTCGCCGCCGCGCACGGTCTGCATCCCGATCTCGTCGTGGGTACGCTCGCCGCAAATCCCTTCACGGTGGTAGTTGGCCACCTTGTTGTAGTCGCGACCCAGCGCGTTGGCCACCACTTCGCCCATGCGGACCGCGGTCCCGGACGGGGAATCCTTCTTCATACGGTGATGCGCCTCCACGATCTCGACGTCAAAGTCCTCGCCCAGGATCTTGGCCACGTCGGCCAGAACCTTGAAGCAGACGTTCACGCCAACGGACATGTTGGGCGCGATGATCACCGGGATCTCACGGGCCAGTTCGGCCGCCAGTGCCCGCTCGTCGGGGGTGAACCCGGTGGAGCCGATCACGATGGACTTCTTGTGCAGCGCACAGACTTCGAGGTTCTTGAGCGACACCTTGGGCGTGGTGAAGTCGATCAGCACGTCGCAACCGGCGACGACCGCGTTCAGGTCGTCGTTGATGGCAACGCCGATGGCGCCCAGCCCCGCGTTGTAGCCTGCATCCTGGCCCACCATGGGGTGCCCGGGACGCTCCAGGGCGCCCGAAAGCTCTACCCCTTCGGATTCCTTGATGGCGGCGATGATACGCCCGCCCATGCGCCCTGCGGCTCCGCAAACAGCTATCTTAGTCATGGTCGCTCCCTAGATCAGCCCGTATTCTTTCATGATCGCCGTCAGCTTGACGCGGTTGGCGTCGGCCAGCGGCGCCAGCGGCAGACGGACTTCGTCGCGGCATTTGCCCAGGAGCGAGACACCGGTCTTCACCGGTACCGGGTTGGTCTCGATGAACATGGCGTTGGAAATCTTCAGCAGGTACAGGTGCAGCCTACGAGCCTCTTCCATGTTGCCGGCGTTAAAGGCGTCGACCAGTGCGGCAACTTCTTTCGGCATGATGTTGGCGGTAACCGAGATGACACCTTTGGCGCCGCACGCCATCATGGGCAGGGTGATGAAGTCGTCGCCCGACAGGACGGTGATGTTGTCGCCGCACAGCGCGAGCACCTCGGAGGCCTGCTGCAGCGATCCGGTCGCCTCCTTGATGGCGACGATGTTCTGGTGCTTGGCCAGGCGCGCCACGGTCTCCGGCAACAGGTTCACGCTGGTGCGCCCCGGCACGTTGTAGAGCACCTGCGGCAGTGCCACGGCGTTGGCGATGGCGCTGTAGTGCAGGTAAAGCCCTTCCTGGCTCGGTTTGTTGTAGTAAGGCGTCACCAGGAGCGCACCGTCTGCGCCGAGCTCCTTGGCGTGCTGAGTGATCTCAATCGCCTCACGAGTAGAATTAGAGCCGGTGCCCGCGATGACCGGCACCCTCTTGTTCACCTGCTCGACGACGATCTTGATGACCCTGTCGTGCTCCTCGTAGTCAAGCGTCGACGACTCGCCGGTCGTGCCGCACGGTACGATGGCGTCAGTGCCGTTCTCTATCTGGAATTCCACCAGCTCCCGCAGTCTTTCTTCATCGACTGCGCCGTTAATGAACGGGGTTACAATGGCAACGATACTTCCCTGAAACATGGGCTACCTCCTTGTGGTGCCTCTAGTGATAAGTCTGTTTATTGGATCGTGGTGTCCTGCCTGCGTCCTTCCTGGCAAATCCCCTACCCTGTCCCTCTGTACCGGTTTCCAGCTCTCCCTCTCCTTTCGAGAGAGGGGTGAGGGCCGTCTAGAGGAAGCTCGGGATCCTCTCGCCCTTGATCAGGTCCTCGACCGTCTCACGGCTGCGTACCACCTCGAACCTGCTCCCTTTTACCATGACCTCAGCCACGCGCGGGCGGCTGTTGTAGTTGCTGCTCATGGTGAAGCCGTAGGCTCCGGCGGACAGGAAGGCGATCTGATCGCCCTGCTTGAAGTTCGGGAACTCGCGCTCCTTGACCAGGAAGTCGCCGGACTCGCAGATCGGGCCGACGATGTCGCCCACGATGGTGCCGTCCTGGTCCTTTTTTACCGGCGTTACGCCGTGGAAGGAGCCATACAGCGCCGGGCGCGCCAGATCGTTCATGCCGGCGTCCACGATGACGAAGTTCTTTTCCTCGCCTTTCTTAGTGTAGAGGCAGGTACCGACCAAAATGCCGGCGTTTCCCACCAAGTTCCTCCCTGGCTCGAACAGGAGATGCAGTCCGAGGTCTTTCGTCTCTTCGAGAATGGAGGTTCCGTAATCCGCGGGCAGCGGCGGCGCCTCGTCGTTGTACTGGATGCCCAGGCCACCGCCCAGGTCGAGGTACTTCATCTGGATGCCCATGTCCTTCACACCGACCAGGAGGCGCTTCAGCTTCTTGATGGCGTCCACGAACGGGGAGACCTTGGTGAGCTGGCTGCCGATGTGGCAGTCGATCCCGAGGATCTCCAGGTTAGCCATATCCTTGGCGCGGGCATACTGTGCCATGGCCCGCTCGATGTTGATGCCGAATTTGGCCTTTTTGAGCCCCGTGGTGATGTAGGGGTGGGTCTCCGGGTCGACGTCCGGGTTCACGCGGATGGCGATGCCCGCTTTCTTACCCACGCGCCCCGCTACCTCGTTGATACGGTCCAGCTCCTGCTCGGATTCCACGTTGAACAACAGGATACCTGTCTCAAGGGCATAGGCGATTTCATCGTCGCGCTTGCCGACGCCGGAGTAGACGACTTTCTTGGGATCGACCCCGGCCGCCAGTGCACGGTAGAGCTCGCCGCCGGAGACGATGTCCACGCCGCCGCCCAGATTAATGAAGGTCTTCAACACGGCCAGGTTGGAGTTGGCCTTGACCGAATAGCAGATGGTGTGCGGAGTCGAGGCGAAGGCGTTGTCCATCGCTTTGAAGTGCCGCTCCAGCGTAGCCTGCGAGTAGATGTAGACCGGACTTCCGACTGCCGCAACGATGTCCTTGATCGCAACATCTTCCGCGAAGAGTTCGTCACCCTTGTACTGAAAGTGATTCATGGGCTTTTCCTCCTTCGATCTGTCCGAAAAACTCAACCGTAAACAAAAAAAGTTTTTATTTCTAACATATAAAGCAGCAAGATGTCAAAATTAATGATCCGCGTTCGCCGGCATAGGCAGCATTGGCAGAAGATCGAACGGTTTTTGACAGAGTTCATTTTTGACGTTTAGCACGTCTAAACGCAAGTTCAAAAATACCGATCCATTTCCCAGCGTGCCAGCGTTTTTGGTATGGCCCTCAACCGCCCCGTCGCGACGTGTACGAACCGACGGCAAGACCGTCGATCCCACAAAAAGTCTGGAACGTCCCTCCGAAGTGCTCGCGGGACACCTGAGCGAACTCCAATTCAAATCGGCGTCTCCTCAGTGGATGAAAAACCACATCGTTACATATTAATTTTAATATATCGATGCCTCCTCGACGGAGAAACCGGCCGACGGTGTTTCAACTGCTCCGGCCGGCTTTTTAGTCCTTTTTTGCCTAAAAAATAGGCTGCGAAATTTCCATTCTAACCGGACTTTTCGCCGTCAGCCAACCCGTAACCCTCATTAGTGCGCCTCTCGTACTGTGCCGTCCTTTTTGCTCGCTCTTTAGCATATTTACTTTTTTTAATGTTTTTTGGTCAGCAATACCAGGGACCTGGCGTCTCCGCCAAACGGTAACCGGAAATTTTGCACCGATTCTACCTGCACGCCCAGGTCGGCGAGGGCCCCCTCGGCGGCCGCCACCTCCTCGGCTGCGTTGCGGCCTTTCATGGCAACGATGCGGCCATTCTTCTTAATGAGCGGCAGCGCCATCGACACAAAAGAGGGAATATCCGAAAAGGCTCGTGACACGACCCAGTCGAAATATGTCGGGTAGGTCTCCTCAAGCGTCTCGGCTCGCACATGGAGCGCGGTGAAATTCGGCAGGTTGAGCAGACGCACCGCCTGCTTTTGAAAGCTGATCTTTTTCACCACCGCATCGACCGAGACGATCTCCAGGCTCGGGTCGATAATCTGAGCCGGGATGCCGGGGAAGCCGGCACCGGAACCGATATCGAGCAGACGCCCCGGTCCCTTGACGACCTTGAGGAGGCTCAGCGAATCGACGAAGTGTTTGACTGCGATGCCCTCGTCATCCGTTATCGCCGTCAGGTTGATCTTCCTGTTCCACTTTTTCAGTTCCTCGGCAAAAAGGTTGAAGCGCGCCGCCTGGGCCGCATCGAGGTCGACGCCCAGTTCCTTGGCACCGGCAACCAGCAGTTCCTTGGCTCGTGGTGTCATCTCGCCCCCTTCGCTTTCAGCGCAATCGAGAGGATGGTGATGCCGGCCGGGGTGATGCCGGGGATGCGCGAGGCCTGGCCCAGGGTGTCCGGCCGGAAGCGCGCCAGTTTTTCCCGCACCTCGGTTGAGAGCCCCGGGATGCCGGCATAATCCAGCTCGGCAGGGATTTTCGCGCTCTCGAGCCGTACCGCACGTTCCACCTGCTCAAGCTGACGGTTGATATAGCCCTGGTACTTGATCTGGATCTCCAGCTGTTCGCGTATTGTTTCCGACAATTCCATAATCTCAGGGTACACCCGCGCCAGATGTTCACAGGTGAAATCCGGACGACGCAGCAGTTGCTCGTAGCTGATGGCATTCTGCATACCGACCAGATCCCACTCTTGAAGCAATTCCTCGCCGGCCGCGGTTGGCGTGACGCGCCCCTTCGACAGCTTTTCCAGCTCCGAATCGATGAGTTCTTTCTTGGCGATGAAGCGGGTATAGAGTTCTTCCGGCACCAGACCGACGGCGTGCCCCGTTTCCCGCAACCGGAGATCGGCGTTGTCCTCACGCAGCAGCAAGCGGTATTCGGCGCGCGAGGTGAACATGCGGTACGGTTCGCGCGTGCCCAGGGTCACCAGGTCGTCGATCATGACGCCGATATATGCCTCGTGCCTGCCGAGTACCAGGGGTTCCTTGTCCTGGACCCTGAGCGCCGCGTTGATGCCGGCCATGAGACCCTGCGCTGCGGCTTCCTCGTAGCCCGAGGTGCCGTTGATCTGGCCCGCATGGTAGAGGTTGGGCACCAGCTTGGTTTCCAGCGAGGCGTGCAGCTGGATCGGGTTTACATAGTCGTACTCTATGGCATAGGCAGGCCGCATGATCTCGACCCGCTCCAGGCCTTCGATGCTCCGGTAGAAGGCCCACTGGATGTCGATAGGCAGCGAGGTGGACATGCCACTGGGATATACCTCGACCGTCTCGCGCCCCTCCGGCTCGATGAAGGTCTGGTGGCGCTCCTTCTCAGGAAAGCGAACCACCTTGTCCTCGATGGACGGGCAATACCTGGGGCCGATCCCTTCGATGATCCCGGCGTAGAGCGGCGAGCGGTCCAGGCCGCTCCTGATGATATCGTGGCTTTTCGAGTTGGTGTAGGCGATGTGGCAGGGAACCTGCGGCTGGTCGATCCGCTCGGTAGAGAACGAGAACGGGATAGGACGCTCGTCGCCGTACTGCGGTTCCAGCCGGTTGAAGTCGATGGTCCTGCCGTCGAGACGTGCCGGCGTACCGGTTTTCAGTCTCCCCACTTCGAAACCATAGTCCATCAGGCGCTCGGACAACCCGACAGAAGGAAGGTCCCCAGCCCTGCCGCCCGGATAATGCACCAGGCCGATATGGATCAGACCGCGCATGAAGGTGCCGGTGGTGAGAATGACCGTCTTGGCAAGGTAGCGCACGCCGCCGCGGGTATCCACACCGGCAACGGCTCCGTCCTCCAGATGCAATGCGGTGACCTCAACCTGTTTCAGGTCGAGGTTGTCCTGCTGCTCCATCACGGTCTTCATCCTGAGCCGGTACAACTGCTTGTCCGCCTGGGCGCGCGAGGCCCGCACCGCGGGTCCCTTTCTGGTGTTCAGCACGCGGAACTGGATACCGGTGGCGTCGATGTTGCGACCCATCTCGCCGCCCAGGGCATCGATCTCCTTCACCAGATGGCCCTTGGCCAATCCGCCGATGGCAGGGTTGCAGGACATCAGTGCAATCGCATCGAGGTTGATGGTGAGCATCAGGGTGGAAGCGCCGATCCGGGCCGCGGCCAAGGCAGCCTCACAACCGGCGTGCCCGGCCCCGACCACGACCACATCGTATTTCTTGTCGTAAACTATCAAACCATGCTCCATGTACGTCTCGAAGAGAATCTAGCCGGCTTTCCGTCCTACAGTATGGATCGCCAGAGTACCGCCTGAACGGCACGTTATTTATAAGCTTTTTCCCTTTGTTCCACGTGGAACAATACTGTATCCCGCCGGTACACCTGCTCCCCTTGCCACCGGAGCACCCCGACAGGATGGTAAGGACCGGTGGACCCGGTCAACCTAGCGTGCACTCCGTATTGAATCCCAAATGAAATTAGCAATGCAGCCGAGCTAGCTGAAACTGCAGAGTTTTTAGCTATTGTTCCACGTGGAACAGCATCACTTCCCGATGCAGAAGCTGGAGAAAATCCTATCCAGTACATCGTCGGCGGTGGTGGCGCCGGTCACCTCACCCACCGCATCCAGCGCGTCACGCAGATCGATAGGCAGGAGCTCCATGTTCACCCCGGCATGAAGGCTTTCGGTAAAGCGCTGCAGGGAACGTTGAGCCTTCACAAGGGCATCGCGATGCCGGGCATGCGAGACGGCAACGAACTCGCGACCGTCGATCGCCTTGCCATGGATGAACGAGGTATGAATAGCCGTGCGCAGTCCAGGGATGCCGTCACCGGTGAGCGTCGAGATGGCCACAACCGGAGCCAAGACCCCGGCGGGCAGCTCGCAACCGGCCGGCAGGTCCGCCTTGTTGCGCACCACGATGCTACTCTTGGAGCCAATCGCCTGGAGGATGGTCTGGTCGTCGTCGGAAAAGGGCACGGAGGAATCGACCACGAAGAGCACCAGGTCGGCGTTGGGGATCCTCTCCAGGGAAAGCCGGACACCCTCCTGCTCCACCAGGTCCTCGGACTCCCGGATACCGGCGGTATCGAGGAGCTTGACCGGGAGGCCATGGATGTTGACTACCTCCTCGATAACGTCCCGCGTGGTGCCGGGAACCGCGGTGACGATGGCGCGCTTCTCCTTCAGCAGGGTGTTGAGTAGGCTCGATTTGCCGACGTTGGGCTTGCCGGCAATGACGACAGACACCCCGTCGCGCAGCACCTTCCCTTCCTCGAACCCATCGATCAGCGCCGTCAGCTCGGCCAGAGCAGGAGTCACCCGCCCCAGAACATCACGCTCTACGGCTACGTCCAGGTCCTCTTCCGGGAAGTCGATCAGGGCCTCCACATAAGCGAGGGAGTAGACAATGGCATCCTGGATTGCGGCGATGCGCTGGGAAAGCAGGCCTTCCCGCTGGTGCTGGGCCAGGGTCAGCGACGCCTCGGTCCTGCTGGCGATGACGTCCATGATGGCTTCGGCCTGCACCAGGTCAATCCGGCCGTTCAGGAAAGCACGCTTGGTGAACTCGCCGGGTTGGGCCAGCCGGGCGCCCGCATCGATCACCTGGGAGAGTATCCGGGAGGCAACCAGGGTGCCGCCGTGACACTGGATCTCGACCACATCCTCGCGGGTATAGGAATTGGGCCCCTTCATGTAGACCAGCATCGCCTCGTCGAGCACGTCGCCGGACACCGGATGCACGATGGTACCATAAGAAAAACGGTGGCTTTTTAGGCCACCGTTCCCTTTTCCTCTGAATATGATCTGGGCAATGGGGAGGGAAGCGGGGCCGCTGACCCTGATGATCCCGATTCCCCCCTCGCCTACCGGTGTGCTGATTGCTGCTATCGTGTCACGCACGTACATGTGAGATACCCGTTCGAGGTCAAGCGTTGACCGACTTGTTGATGTACATCTGCTGCAGGATGGTAAGCACGTTGTTGACCAGCCAGTAGACAACCAGACCGGACGGGAAGTTCAGGAACATGAACGTGAACACCACCGGAAGCGCCAGCATCATCTTGGCCTGGACCGGGTCCATGTTGGACGGGGTCATCTTCTGCTGGATGAACATGGTGGCACCCATGATGATGGGGGTCACGTAGTACGGGTCTTTGGCAGAAAGGTCGGTGATCCAGAGCATGAACGGTGCGTGCCTCAGTTCGATCGAATACATGAGCGCCCGGTACAGGCCGAAGAAGACCGGGATCTGAACCAGCATCGGCAGGCAGCCGCCCATCGGGTTTACCTTGTGGGTTTTGTAGAGTTCCATGACCGCCTTGTTCATGGCGTCGCGGTCGTTCTTGAACTTCTCCTTCAGCTCGGTCATCTTGGGCTGCAGTTTCTGCATCTCCTTCATCGACTTGTAGCTCTTGTGGGTGAGCGGGAAGAAGAGGAGCTTCAGAATGAAGGTGATGATGATGATCGCGAAGCCGTAGTTGCCGGTGTACTTATAGAGGTATTTCAGCGCAAAGATGAGCGGTTTCGAGACCGGTCCGAACCAGCCGTAGTCGATGACCTCTTCCAGACGGTTGCCCTGGGCCTTCAGGATGTCCAGGTCTTTCGGGCCGTAGTAGACAGAATACGTCACGGCTGCGGACTGTCCGGGCTGCACGGAAACCGCCGGGCTTACGATGTCGCGCTGCAGCGAGTCGGTACCGGGACGGGACAGGCGGACACTGGCGATGCTCCCCTTGTCGGAGATGACGGCGCCCATGAAGTACTTGTCCGAGAATGCGGACCAGACGACACCGTTGGTATACTGGGCCGGCGCCTTCAGCAGGTTGTCGAGCTTGTCGGCAGCGACCTTCCCTTCGGCCAGGGTAGATGGTCCGTAGACCTCGTATCTCCCCTCCCCTTTCTGGTGCTGCACGATCCGGTCGTTCTCGAGCAGATGCAGAATGCCGTCAGCCTTGGCCGCGCCGACATTGCGCACCTCCTCGGTAAGCCCGATATGGTAGGCGTTGCCGGAGAAGCTGAAACGCTTCTTAAACTCGATGCCCTGCGGGGTCACGGTGCTGAATTCGAGGCTCGCCTTGCTGCCGTCGGTGACCTTCAGGTTGTCGCCGCTTACGTTGTACACCGTGGTCGGAGTCAAGCCGAGTTCGCGGGAATCGCTCAAGAGCGCATAGCGGGCCGGGTTGATCTCGTCCACCAGCACGATGTCCTTCCCCTGGGGCCCGAGGGTCTCCTTGTACTTCTTAAGGACCAGCTTCTTGAGGCCGGCTCCCTGGGAGGAAAAGACCGCAGTGTACACGTCGGTATCGACGGTGATGTCGCGGGCACTGGCCACCTGCTGCGGCTGACCGGGGGCCGGTACGGCGGGAGCTGCAGCAGGTTGGGCCTGGGCCGCCCCACCCTGCACTGCCGGTTGGGCGGCCGGTGCTACCTGGCCCTGTTTGGCAGGCGCTGTCGCCGGCAACTGCGGTTTCGCCGAGGGAAAGATGAACGAGTAGGCGTACAACACCCCGATGGAAAGTACCACAGCTATGATAAGTCGTTTTTCCATAAGTTCTCCAGAAGAAGCTATTTGACGGGATCGTAACCGCCCGGGTGAAACGGATGACAACGCGCAATGCGCGCGGCAGTCAGCCAGACACCTTTAACGGGACCGTACTTTTCCAATGCTTGTAGGGAATAATGCGAACAGGTGGGGTAGAACCGGCAGGAGGAGGCCTTGAACGGAGAGACGTACCGCTGATACAGAACGATTAGGCCACGCAATGCGCTAGTTAGCATATCTGTTACGCAGCCGCCCGAAAGCGGCTGCGAGCTCGGATGAGAGGTGGTGAAAGTCAAGCACTTCCGCCCCTTTTTTGGCGACGATATTGATATCTGCCGGGATGAAAAGCGGCTTGTTCTGCCGGTAAAACTCACGCAGCCTTCGCTTTATGCTGTTCCTGATCACCGCGTTGCCTACCTTTTTGCTCACCGTGAAACCCAGGCGCGGACCTGCCGGAGCAGTGTCCCTCCAGAGTATGAGGAAATGCGGGGTATGCATCTTGGAGGCACCGGAACTGAACTGCACGAATTCAGGACGCCGGCGCAGGCGTTCAGCCTTAGGAAAAGCTGAGCTTTGCAAGCAGTACGTTACTTGGTGGCGATGCCGACAGACAGACGCTTGCGACCTTTAGCCCTTCTGCGCTTGATCACGAGACGGCCGTTCTTGGTTGCCATACGAACGAGGAAACCGTGGGTTCTTTTACGGGAAGTGTTGCTGGGCTGAAAGGTTCTTTTCATCTCTATCTACTCCTTAAGCGTGATTGCGACTTTAGATATAAAGGTAAGCATGGAACTTAAACATAAAGAGTATGCCTTGTCAAGGGCTTTTTCCTGAGAGCACTTTTGCCTTGCAAAAAAAGGGGAGCTCTGTTAGTCTTCTGCTGCAATAAAATTAGTGTCAACTTATTTTGTTTAAAACCTCGCAAACCACTGAATTTACCAGCCTAATTCGATGCTGACACTTGTTGAAAAAGCTGTGCAAAAACAGTCTCAAAAAAGGCCTCTCTCCATGGAAAATATTTGGCTGGAAGCCCAGGCAAATCTCAAAAAAGTATTAACAGGACAAACCTACACTACCTGGATAGATCCCCTTAAGTTTCTGGGAGCCACGGACGACACGATAGTTCTCGAAGTTCCAAGTTCCTTCTTTCAAAAATGGATTACCGACAAGTATTTATCTATGATAAAGGAAGCTATCTCGGCCGTCAACGCGAAGAGCTACCTGATCGAATTCCACATTGCCGATCCGAAGCCGGAGTCTACTGTAGAAGCCAAGGGTGAAACCGAGGCAAAACCGGTGAAGGAAAAAGAGAAAGAGAAGGAAAAAGACAAGGACAAAGATACCAAGTCCGACTTTATTCCCAACCTCAATCCCAAATATACCTTCGAGTCCTTTGTCTGCGGCGCGAGCAACCAGTTCGCCTACGCGGCAAGCCAGGCGGTTGCCAACAAACCGGCCAGCAACTACAATCCGCTCTTCATCTACGGCGGGGTGGGACTCGGCAAAACCCACCTGGTTAACGCCATAGGTAACCAGATCCTCGCCAAGAACAGCAAGGCGAAGATCTGCTACTACTCGTCCGAAAAATTCATGAACGAGATGATCAACTGCCTGCGCTACAAGAAGATGGACGAATTCCGTAACAAGTTCAGGAAGATGGACCTCCTGCTGATCGACGACATCCAGTTCATGGCGGGCAAGGAGGCGACCCAGGAGGAGTTTTTCCACACCTTCAACGCCCTCTACGAGTCGCACAAGCAGATCGTGGTAACCTCGGACAAGTTCCCCAAGGACATCCCGGGCCTGGAGGAGCGCTTGAGATCCCGTTTCGAGTGGGGTCTGATCGCCGACATCCAGCCGCCCGACATCGAGACGAAGATAGCCATCCTCAAGAAGAAGTCCGACCTGCACGGGGTTAACCTCCCCGACGACGTCGCCCTCTTCCTGGCGGCCGGCGCCACCAGCAACATCCGCGAGCTGGAAGGGATGCTGATCCGCCTGGAGGCCTTCGCGAGCCTTACCGGTAACGAGATCACACTCAGTATGGCGCGCGAGGTGATGAAGGACATCATCGTCGAGAAGACCAAGGAAATCACGGTCGAGATGATCCAGAAGCAGGTGGCCGAGCATTTCCGCATCAAGGTGTCCGAACTTAAAAGCGACAAGAGGATCAAGACCCTGGTGGTGCCGCGCCAGATCGCCATATATATCTGCCGGGAGCTTACCAAGGCATCCTTCCCGGAGATCGGCGAGAAGTTCGGCGGCAAGGATCACTCCACCATCATCCACTCGGTGCGCAAGATCGAGAAGCAGTTGGCGAGCGATCCGGACCTGAAGACGACTGTGGAAGACATCAAGAAAAAGCTGTTCATGTAACGTTGACACCTGTGCATAACTGGCCATTAAATGGCCTCCATGCGCCAGCCTGTGTATAACCCCCTGCCGAAGACACACATAACCGGCATGGTTCTCCTGACAAAAAAATGAGTTGTTTCGATAGGTAAAGCCCCTTATCCACTTATCAACAGGGCACTATCTACTACTACTGAAAAGAACTAAATAAAATACTATAAGAAGAAGGATGCGAAGGGAGAGACCATGGAATTCAAAATTAGCAAAGAGATTTTTTTGAAGGCCCTCCAGAGAATCCAGGGGATCGTGGAAAAACGTAACACCATGCCCATCCTCTCCAACGCGCTACTGGAAGTGCACAACGATCTTCTCTACGTCACGGCTACCGACCTGGAAGTCGGCATGAAGAGCTCCTACCCGACCAAGGTGATCAAGGAAGGCAAGATCACCGTCTCGGCCAAGAAGCTCTACGAGATCGTCAAGGAAATGCCCGACGAGGAGATCCACGTCGCGACCAAAGAAAACGACTGGGTCGAGATCGTCTGCGGCAAGGCACGCTTCAACATCGTGGGCCTCTCCTCCGAGGAGTTCCCCTACTTCCCGAAGGTCAAGGACGAGAACTTCATCGTCTTCAAAAACGAGATACTCAGCAACATGATCGAGAAGACCTCGTACGCCATCTGCTACGACGAGACCAAGTACAACCTGAACGGCGTCTTCATCAAAGCCTTCGAGGAAGGCGAGATCAACGTGCTGCGCATGGTCGCCACCGACGGCCACCGCCTCTCGGTAGCCCAGAGGGTGATCGAAGGGACCATCAGCGCGGAACTGAGCAAGGGGGTCATCTTCCCCAAGAAGGGTATCTTCGAACTGAAAAAGATGACCGAAGAGGAATCCGGTGAGATCATGCTCGGCTTCATGGACAACAGCGCTATCATCAAGAAGGGGAACACGGTAGTGGTCATGCGGCTCATCGACGGCGAGTTCCCGGACTACACCAAGGTGATCCCGGTGAACAACGAGCGCAACGTCCAGATCAACCGCGACAAGTTCCTGCATTCGCTGAAAAGAATGGCTATCCTCTCCAGCGAGAAGTTCAAGGGGATCAAGATCGACGTGAACAACGAGCTGATCGTCATCTCCTCCAGCAACCCGGAACTGGGCGAGGCGCGCGAGGAGATAGAGGTCGAATACGAGGGGAACAGCATCTCGACCCGCTTCAACGCCAAGTACCTGATCGACGTCCTCTCGGTGATGGAGGAGCGCGAGGTGGAGCTCAAGTTCAAGGACGAACTCTCCCCGGTCATCATGAAGCCCTTGGCCGACGACGACTTCATGGCCGTCATCATGCCGATGCGCCTGTAGATGCTCGGGCGAGCCCAAGCCGGACAAGTGCGTGCGGGAACCCCCTTGAGCCGTGATAGCTGGCTTGAGAATTGCGGTTAAAGCCGCTCCCACAGGTTCTAACCGGCTCCGCTAGCTCCGTGCAGGCACCATGAAACTGATAAAGCTAAAACTCGCGTCCTTCCGTAACCTGAAGAGCGTCGAACTTACGCCCGGCGACAAGTTCAACGTCTTCTACGGCAACAACGGCCAGGGCAAGACCAACCTGCTGGAATCGATCTACCTCCTTGCAACGATGAAGTCGTTCAAGCAGGCGAAGAACTCCGAATTGATCCTCTTCGGGGCCGACTTCGCGCTCTTGAAAGGCGTGGTCGAGCGGGACCAGGTCAAACGCGAGATAGCGCTCCTCTTGGAGAAGCAGGGCAAAAAGGCGAAGGTGGACGAGAAGCTGGCCACCCGGGTGGACGATTTCTTCGGCAACCTGAACGTGGTCCTTTTCACACCGGAAGAGATCGGCATGGTGCGGGGGGGACCGGAGCTCAGGCGCCGCTACCTGGACCGGGCCGTCTTCACCTGCGATATAGGGTACCTGTCGGCGTACCACGCCTACCAGAAGATCCTGAAGCAGCGAAACGCCCTCCTGAAGAGCGGCCAGAATTTCGGGCTCGACGTCTGGACCGAGCAGCTGGCCCAGGCGGCCGTCCTCGTCGTGGAAAGGCGCGTGGCGTGGCTTAAGGAGATAGAGAAGCTCTTGCAGCTTTTCTACTCGGAAATTTCGGGCAACGACGAAGAGGTGCAGATCCAGTACCGGCAGCACGCGGTGGACGAAAGGGCCTACCAGACGAACCCCAAGGAGGCGCTCCTCGCCGCCCTCAAGGCGCACGAGGCCGAGGAAAAAAGGCGCTGTTTCACGCAGGTGGGGCCGCACCGGGACGACCTGCACTTCGGGCTTAACGGCCGCTCCGCCCGGCACTTCGCCTCGCAGGGGCAGCAACGAAGCTTCGTGCTGGCGCTCAAGATGGCGGAGATAGAGTACATCACCCGGTGCTTCGAGGCGCCGCCGGTGCTCCTCCTGGACGACATGACCAGCGAGCTCGACCAGGAGCGCAACCGCAACTTCATGGAGTTTTTGAAAAAAAGGCAGATGCAGGTGTTCATAACCACGACCGCCCTGGAAAACGTCGTCCTCGAGGGGACGGAAGACATCAGGGCCTACAGAATCAGCGCTGGGAAGATTACAGACTAGGGGTAGAGATGAACGTAGAAGAAAACGGCGATTACGGTGCAGACAAGATCAAGATCCTGGAGGGACTCGAAGCGGTGCGCAAGCGCCCGGCCATGTACATCGGCTCCACTGCCTCCGCAGGCCTGCACCACCTGGTGTACGAGCTGGTCGACAACGCCATAGACGAGGCGCTGGCCGGCTACTGCGACTTGGTTGAAGTAACCATCCACCTGGACGGCTCGGTGACGGTCAAGGACAACGGCCGTGGCATCCCGACCGACATCATGCCCGGCGAGGGGAGGTCGGCCGCCGAGGTCGTGCTCACCGTCCTGCACGCCGGCGGCAAGTTCGACAACGCGGCCTACAAGGTTTCCGGCGGCCTGCACGGCGTGGGGAGTTCCGTCGTCAACGCGCTTTCCATCAGGCTCGACCTGGAGATCAGGCGCGACCACAAGGTCCACAAGCAGACCTACGAGCGCGGGGTGCCGCTGGCACCGCTTGAGGTAACCGGCGAGACCAAGAGCCGCGGCACCAAGATCACCTTCATGCCGGACGGCGAGATCTTCGAGACCACCGAGTTCTCCTTCGACGTGCTGTCCCAAAGGCTCAGGGAGCTCGCCTTCCTGAACGCCGGCGTGCGCATCAAGATCCACGACGAGCGCAACGACAAGGTGCACGACTTCTTCTACGAGGGCGGCATCCGCTCCTTCGTCGAGTATCTGAACAAGAACCGCATCGCCGTCAACCCCGAGCCGATCTACATCCATGGCGAGCGCGGCGGCGTAGATATCGAAGTCGCCATGCAGTACAACGACTCCTATGACGAGAAGATCTTCACCTTCGCCAACAACATCAACACCCATGAGGGCGGCACCCACCTGGTCGGTTTCAAGGCGGCGCTCACCCGCACCATGAACACCTACGCCAACGCCAACAACCTCCTGAAGAACATCAAGGTGGCGATCTCCGGCGACGACCTGCGCGAGGGGCTCACCGCGGTCATCTCGGTGAAGATCTCCCAGCCGCAGTTCGAGGGGCAGACCAAGACCAAGCTCGGCAACTCCGAGGTGAAGGGGTTCGTCGAGACCCTCATGAACGAGAAGCTGGCCGTCTTCCTGGAAGAAAACCCGGCGATGGCCAAGCGGATCCTGGAAAAATCGATTGACGCGGCGCGAGCCCGCGAGGCGGCCAGGAAGGCGCGCGACCTCACCCGCCGCAAGGGCGCGCTCGAGGTCGGCACGCTGCCGGGCAAACTGGCCGACTGCCAGGAGAAGGACCCGGCGCTGTGCGAACTCTTCCTGGTCGAGGGCGATTCCGCAGGCGGCTCCGCCAAGCAGGGACGCGATCGGAAGTACCAGGCCATCCTCCCCTTGAAGGGCAAGATCCTGAACGTCGAGAAGGCGCGTTTCGACAAGATGCTCGCCTCCCAGGAGATCAGGACCCTGATAGCGGCGCTCGGCACCTCGATCGGCAAGGACGACTTCGACATCGCGAAGCTCAGGTACCACCGCATCATCGTCATGACAGACGCCGACGTCGACGGTTCGCACATCCTCACGCTGCTCCTCACCTTCTTCTTCAGGCAGATGATGGAGCTCATCGAGCGCGGCTACCTCTACATCGCCCAGCCGCCGCTCTACAAGATCAAGCGCGGCAAGAAGGAGCAGTACCTCAAAAACGAGGTGGCGCTGCAGGCCTACCTCCTCGAGGAGGGCACCGACGAGATGATCCTGAAGCTCGGGTCCGGCTCCGACGAGCGCACCTATCGCGGCAAGCAGATCATCCCGATCCTGAACCAGCTGATCGACCATAACGAGCTGTTCGAGAAGGTGGTGCGCAAGGGGGTTCACGACGAACTCCTGCACATGCTCCTTAAGTGCGGCATCAAGAACGGCTTCGAGGAGCTGTCCGACCTGGTGCCCCAGTTGCCCAAGCTGAAGGCCGCCTTCCCGGAGATCGATTACGACGTACAGGAAGGGAGCGTCCTTTTCAGCTTGGGCAACATCAGGGTCCGCATTGACCATTCGCTCTGCGTCATCCTCGGCTCCTACGACTACGGGATGCTCTGCGAGAGCTACAAGCGGGTGCGCTCCGTGTTCGGCGAAGGAAAGGCCTCCGTCATGAGCGAAGAGAAGCTCCTCCTCGAGAGCGAGAGACAGGAAGAGGTGCTCGCCTTCTTCCTGGAGACCGCCAAGAAGGGGCTCTACATCCAGCGCTACAAAGGTCTGGGCGAGATGAACCCGGAGCAGCTCTGGGAGACCACCATGCACCAGGAGAACAGGATGCTCTTGCAGGTGAAGATCGAGGACGCGGTGGCCGCCGAGGAGATCTTCACCGTCCTCATGGGCGACCAGGTCGAGCCGCGGCGCGACTTCATCGAGCAGAACGCACTGAACGTGACCAACCTGGACGTCTAACGAGCACCCCTTGCGCAGGTGAGGGTGCTGCCACGAAGTGATCAACCGTCCATGTTCCTCCCCTGCCCCGCCAACGGGAGGGGGAAGATTTTCAAGAGGAAGAGGTTTTTACATGCTAAACCAGCTAAACAAAGTCTCGGTCAACATCGAAGACGAGATGAAGCGCTCCTACATGGACTACGCGATGTCCGTCATTGTCGGGCGAGCTCTCCCCGACGTGCGCGACGGCCTGAAGCCGGTCCACAGGCGCTGCCTGTTCGCCATGTACGACATGTCCAACGACTGGAACAAGCCGTACAAGAAGTCGGCCCGCGTGGTCGGCGACGTTATCGGTAAATACCACCCGCACGGCGACACCGCGGTCTACGACACCCTGGTGCGTATGGCTCAGGACTTCTCGCTGCGCTACCCGCTGGTCGACGGCCAGGGGAACTTCGGCTCCATCGACGGCGACCGCGCGGCAGCTATGCGTTACACCGAGATCAGGATGGAAAAGCTTGCCCACGAGCTTTTGGCGGACATCGAGAAGGAGACGGTTCCCTACGGCCCGAACTACGACGACTCATTGAAAGAGCCGCTGGTACTCCCCTCAAAGTTCCCGAACCTCTTGGTGAACGGCTCGGCCGGCATCGCAGTCGGCATGGCCACCAACATCCCTCCGCACAACCTGACCGAGGTGATCGACGGCATCATCGCCATCACCGAAAACCCGCAGTTGAGCTTCGAGGAGCTGATCGAGCTGATCCCGGGGCCGGACTTCCCGACCGGCGGCTTCATCTACGGCCGTGAAGGGATCGTCTCCGCCTACCGGACCGGCCGCGGCATCATCCAGATGCGCGCCAAGGTGCAGATCGAGACCCAGAAGAAGACCGAGCGCCAGTCCATCGTGGTGACCGAGATCCCCTACCAGGTCAACAAGGCCCGTCTGGTCGAGAAGATCGCCGAACTGGTCAAGGAGAAGAAGATCGAGGGGATCTCCGACCTGAGGGACGAGAGCGACCGCGAAGGGATGCGCATCGTCATCGAGCTCAAGAGGGACGAGAATCCGGGCGTTCTTTTGAACCACCTCTACAAGCAGACCCAGATGCAGTCCTCCTTCGGCATCATCATGCTGGCCATCGTGAACAACCGGCCGCGCATCCTGACCCTGAGGGAGACCATCGACCTCTTCCTGGAACACCGCAAAGAGATCGTCACCAAGCGCACCATCTTCGACCTGAAAAAGGCCGAGGAGCGGGCCCACATCCTGGAAGGCTTGAAGATCGCCCTGGACAACCTGGACGAGGTGATCGCGCTCATCAAGGCGAGCGCCTCCCCGGCGGAGGCCAAGGCCGGTCTCGTCGAGCGCTTCGGGCTCTCCGAGATCCAGGCCCAGGCCATCCTCGACATGAGGCTGCACCGCCTGACCGGACTCGAGCGCGAGAAGATCATGGAAGAGCTGCGCGAGATACAGAAGTACATCGCGCGCCTGAAGGAAATTCTCGCCTCCGAGTCGGAGATCCTGAAGATCATCGTGGGGGAGTTGATCGAGCTGAAGGAGAAGTTCGGCGACAAGCGCAGAAGCGAGATCGTCATGCAGACCGCCGACATTTCGCTCGAGGACACCATCGTCGAGGAAGACATGGTGGTCACCATATCGCACACCGGCTACATCAAGCGTAACGCCGTCACCCTGTACCGCGCGCAGCGCCGCGGCGGCAAAGGGAAGACCGGCATGAAGACCAAGGAAGAGGATTTCGTGGAGCAGCTGTTCATCGCCTCCACCAAAGACTACCTGATGTTCTTCACCGACCAGGGCAAGATATACTGGCTCAAGGTGTACGAGATTCCCGAGGCGGGCCGCGCTGCGCGCGGCAAGGCGATCGTGAACCTCTTGAACCTGGCCGCCGGCGAGAAGATCACCACCATCCTCCCGGTGAAGGAGTTCGTCGAGGACAAGTTCATCATGATGGCGACCAGAAACGGCGTGGTCAAGAAGACCAACCTGATGGAGTACTCGCACCCACGGGTAGGCGGCATCATCGCCCTGAACCTGGACGAGGGAGACAAGCTCATCTCGGTGGCGCTCACCGACGGCCGCCAGGACGTGCTGCTCGCCTCCAGAAACGGCAAGTCGATCCGCTTCAAGGAAGAGGACGTACGCACCGTGGGCCGCGTCTCGCGCGGCGTGCGCGGCATGACGCTCGAGGACGACGACCTGGTGATCGGCATGGCGATCCTGAACGACAACCTGTCCGACTCCACACTCTTCACCGTGACCGAGAACGGCTACGGCAAGAGGACCGAGATCGGCGAGTACCGTTGCCAGTCGCGCGGCGGCAAGGGCGTCATCACCATCAAGACCACCGAGCGCAACGGCTGCGTGGTCGACATCAAGCACGTCTCCGACGAGAACGACCTGATGCTGATCACCGACCAGGGCAAGATCCTCAGGGTCCCGGTCGCCGGCTTCTCCATCATCGGCCGCAACACCCAGGGTGTGCGCCTCATGGTGAAAGAGGAGAACGAGCGGGTGGTCGCCGTGGCGCGCCTGGCCGAGAAAGAGGATACCGAGGACGAAGACGGCGATCCGTTGGTCGAGGAGATCGAGGTGGCGGGCGAGGACGAGTCGTCTACCCCCGGCGATGACGAAGGTTCGCAAGAGTAGCCGGCCCCAACTGGTATCCCCAAATCTGTCCTGGGCAAGAGTGCAGGTTTGGGGATACCATGGCACTTTCGACTCATGAGCAGGTCCCCCTCGACTTCACCCCCTACCCTTTCCCACCTGGGAGAGGCTAAATCACCGGTAGCGTAAAGGGCGGCTATGCGGCGTAGCGCGGAGATAGATACCTCGTTGCAAGAGCGCCATGACATCATGGAGCTCATCGACCGGGTGCGGAACGAGGCGGTCACCATCCCCGAGATGGAGGCGATCGGCCGCCGGTTCCAGAAGGCTGGCAGGCGCGCGCTGCGTCCGCTGGTCAGGGAACTCTGGCGTGAAAGCTCCGGGGATCTGATCTCCAAGTATGCCTATTTGCTTGATTTTTTCGAGACCGAGAGCTGGCTGGACCAGCTGATCCAGATGGCCCTCAAGCGCCGCGACCTGGGCGACGACGGCAAGACCGCGCTCTTGATCGTCCTTGAGGGGTACGGCGTCGATGTGCAGGCGCCCCCCTTCAGGGAAGCCTTGGGCAGCGCGAGCGGCAGCACCCTGCAGCGGGTGGCGCAAGGCGCACTGCAACTTGGCGAGGAGGGCATCGTCACCTTCCTGGACGAGTTCCTTGCCTGTCCCCCCGACATCCAGCAGGTGGTGATCCGCGAGCTGGGCGAGGCTGGGGATTCCCGTGGGGCCCGGATGCTTGAGGCGATGCTCTGGCACGAGGACCGCGACGTGGTGCGGGAAGCTCTGGCAGCGCTCGGGAAGATGCGCGACCCGCTGGCAGCCGCAATTCTCGCCCGGTACCTCGATGAAGGAACGGCCGAACTGCGCTCCGAGGCGCTGCGTTCGCTGCGCCGGCTCGCCTTTCTGGGCGTGCGGGCACCGCAGCCGGAGCCGCTACTCCCCTTTCACCAGGGGTACGCGACCGTGCCGGACGGCGACGGCTACCGCTCGCTCATGGTATCCCGCTGGGTCGGCGAAGACCGGCTGGCGGCGCTCTACCTGCAGGTGCACGAGCGGCGCGGCCTCTTGGCGGCCTGGGGCAGCGGCAACCTGGCGCCGGAGCAGTTCGAGGTCGAGTTGGAGGCGTTCAGCGCCCAGGACGACCTGCACCAGGTGAACCCCGACTTGGTGGTGGAACTGTTGCGAAACGCGCTCTACTGGAGCCGCGACCTCTGCTACCTCCCGGCAGACTACTACCTGAGGCGCGGCATGTTCGCCGGCGTTGACCTCACACCGGCGCCGTACCTTCCCGATTTCCCAGTCAAAGCCCGGCTCACCTACCGCGAGGGGGAGCTGATCTCGCGCAAGCTTTTTGCCGATCCCTTCTGCACCGGCTGGTTCATGGGGGGCGAGCGGGTCTGCGCGTTCGCCGAGGAGTACCGGCGCGGCGGCGACCGCGAAAACATCCTGGAGCGTTTTTGCGCAGAGCTACTGACGCCGGACCTGGAACTGATCCGCGAGAGGCTCTTGGCTAGTGCGGACCTGATGCGCTGCTGCGGCAAGGAGAGCGGCTTCATCGACCGCGTGGTGGCGCTGGCGCAGAGCCTTTCCGGCTACCGACTGCCGCACCACCTGCATCCGTTCCTGCGCGGCTTCGCCGTAGAGAGCATGGAGATCGCCCAGGAGACGCTGGAACAGGGCGAACCGGGCAACCCCCGTGCCGCCGAGCACCGCTGACGGACGCAGCGTCGCAGCGTCTCTGACGCGTCTCTGATTTCTGGCGAATTCTGGCCAGTTCGGACTTCTGTTGAGCTGATACGACAACCAGTTAACTCCCTTGTAACCTCCCCCCCTCCCTTGACGGGAGGGGGTCGGGGGGGTGGGTGAAGCTGCCAACGAAGTCAGAAATGGTGCCTTCCCCCTCACCCCGACCCTCCCCCGCCAGGGGGGAGGGAGGATTTGAGGCGCAGCGGAGTTTTGGTCCGCAGTTGTCATTGCGGGCTTAGATTGAAACAGTGAGCGGGAAACTGCAGCTCAGACAAATTGCTATTAAATCCTCTCTGATCAGACAACTGAAGGCGGGTACATGACAGGAGGAAGTATCTATGAAGGTCCGTTTAAGTTTGAGCTGGATGATAGTCAGCCTCGCGCTGCTTGCGCCGATCGCGCAGGGAG
>Ga0079306_1000225_pt1 | contig 63307 bp, 37 predicted proteins | sample Methanotroph_Enr_FD_79181 | JGI IMG/M metagenome (GOLD analysis project Ga0079306, IMG submission 79181) | Enriched soil microbial communities from Old Woman Creek wetland in Ohio, USA - Methanotroph_Enrichment_5 | ecosystem: Environmental > Terrestrial > Soil > Wetlands | place: USA: Ohio... | reverse complement strand
TGTGTTTGAACATCAATTCCTTCTTCTATGATGTCGTATTTCTCAGGAAGATTGTCTAAAAATTCTTGTATGTCTTCATGTTTGTCTGTCATGGTCGATTTCCATTTTTTGCTTGCGCATAACTAGTTTATACCCCAACTAATGGTAAGGTTATACGCCAAAATATTGCTGGCTTTCCGTACCTTTTGGTTGGCTTTGTTTTTTTTATCTTTTGATCCATTGTTTAGAAGCTAATTATGTAACATCAATAAACAAATGTACATTTTTTTTATAAATCATCAAAAGGGCTTTTTATTTTCTGAATGCTTTTAGTGCTTACATGGGTATATATTTCGGTGGTCTTGCTGCTCTTATGCCCCAACAGCATTTGTATATACCGCAAGTCAGTTCCGGATTCCAGCAAATGTGTGGCGTAACTGTGCCTTAACCAATGTAACGTAACCGGCTTGGTAATCTTCACTTTTTCGCAACTCGTTTTTAGTACTTTTGCCAGACTTTCTTCAGAATATTTTTCATTTGGGTATTGTCCTTCAAATAACCACGTTTTGGGTTTATACATTTTATAATAGTCGCGCAACATAGAAATTACCTTGTCAGATATGGGGACAACCCTGTCTTTGCGGCCTTTTGCCTGTCTGATAATTAATAATCCCCGTTTGCTGTCAACGTCTTTTGGTTGTAAATTCAATAATTCACTTCTGCGTAAGCCACATGCATAAATTAAACTGAGCATGGTTTTGTGCTTTACGTTGGAATGTGCATTTAATATGGCAGCAACTTCTTCCTTACTCAACACATTCGGCAATTTATGTTGCCGGCGTGGCCGTTCTAATTTATCAACATCAAGCCTGCTTTTCATTACTTCCCTGAAAAACAATTTTGATGCATTAATTACCTGGTTTTGGTAAGTATAACTAAGATGATTCTTAATAATATACTCGTTCACATAACGCACCATATCATTATTATCAGCCTCCTGCAAAGGTTTTGGGCTTATAAACATAAAAAAACTTTTTGCCCCGTCGAGATAAGTTTTTATGGTAGATTCGCTATAACGCTTGTGCTGCATCCATAATTTTAGCTCCTGCAATCCTTTGCGAATCTCTTCGGGTACCGGCTCCTTTTCTTTTAAACCATGTTTAATTGCTACAGCAGTAAAATGCTCAGTGAAATTACTTTCCAGTTGGCTGCAATCAACCCATGCAGTACCCTTAAATGTTCTGAATAACTCATCCAGCGTTTGCCTATCATTCGAAACGTGCCAGCTTTTAAATGTACTGCTGAATGTAGCCCCTTCCACCTTCCGTATCAACGAAATAAGTTCGGGTTCATAAGGAAATATTACAAGCAGACGTTCTGCCCCGCGATGGAATACCGGTTTTAATAAAATGGTTTTCATCGAAAATGATTAGAAATTCAAATATACACAATATTTCTTTTTTTTGTGAAAGTTTTTTTTGTTTTTTTTTTATTTGATAAATTGCCCTTTTATTATTTCGTAAAAACAACGCGCAGTTTGTAAGTGGCGGTACGACTGGGCGTTGGCTCTGCTGTTGGCAGTTCTTGCTGCCACTCGCGCATTTTGATCGGTCACGCAGAACCCTTTTTCCGGACAAAACATAGCTAGTTCCAAAGCCATGGAAAAAGGTGTCCCTGCCTGGACTGCCTCACGGCAGTGAAGGCAGGCAGGGAAGCGCGACCAGGTTTGTCAGTCTTCCATGCCCGCGTGCCAAGCACTTTGGCAGGCGGGGACACATTGTTCAATAATAACTTCTATTTAAGAATTCTACCGGAACAATGGCTCTGACTGACTACGGCTATGAACAGTCGTATCGCCCTCTAACAATCCTCTCCTTTGCCCCGGAAATTTTTTAACGCCGAATCTCGGATAAAACAATTTTAATTTTCAACCTCCACCTACATTCATTTTTTGGGAATTAGGTAATATTTGGCGCGTCGGCTTTTCCTGTCGTGTATAAGGAGTGCGCTGGCAATGGAGTGTCAATCCGCCCTGCCACTAAAACCTTAATATCAACGAACCATCTTCAATATCAAACATTTTGATGTATCCAAACCTGTAAATTCCAGTTTAAAAGTATACAAACCGGTAGCCAGGTTCTTTTCAGAAAATACCACCGAATGTTTCCCGCTTTCCTGATTTTCATTCACAAGTGTTGCTACCACTTCGCCGATAGCATTATAAACATTCAGCGTTACCATCCCGTTTTCCGGTAAATTGTAAGTTATCGAGGCCTCGCCATTGAATGGATTAGGATAACCTGAAAATTCAAATCCTGCGTCTGTATTGCCCTGGACAAAAATTTTGGGCATGAACAAATAAGTGTCTTCATTTTCTTCGCCAAACTGGTTGCCAATCACACCGGTGCCCGATAAGGTAAAATCAACTTCTCCCGGCTCCAGGCTTTTCAATGGGCGGAAACCAAGTATGAGCATTTCGTCATTTGGTGCCACATCAAAATGATTCGTTGTGGCGTAAACGACCCTGATCGTACCATGGTCATCGGTAACCAACAAATCATTATCATGGGCAATGATCTCTTCCAGTGATGGATTGATCTTCACGGCACCTTTGGATTTCGGTCCGGGCATGAAAGCTGAAACAAGTTTGTATTCAGAATTCAGATAATTCAACTCCAGGCCCAAAGCAGAAAACTCATTTACTTTTGAGCTGATTCGCAGTGGAATTTCAAAATAGGAAGGGTCATTGGTGTTTATAACCTCTTCAGAAGTAACAATAATGCCGGCAGGAAGTGATTTTGCCCCGCTCCACAAGTTGGTTGAGTCGCGGTATTTGCTGCTCGAAGCATTATAGTCGCCGTAGCAAATGGTTTCAAGGTTCATGTTCACGTCAGCGCCTGCAACAGTCACCGGTTTATCGATGGCGACCCAGTTTCCTCTCGGGAAGTTCCTGATGACATCGTAAGGTGCTCCGATCTTCGCTTTTATTCGGGCAACATCAATGGCGTTGATGGAGGCATTATTATCAACATTGGCTGCTTTCTTGTATTTTGAAGAGAAACATCTCGTAGGATCCTGTAAGGTGTCGCTGCCAATAAAATATTTCATTAAGGCGACATCGATGGCGTTTATGTCATTCCCCCACATCATACTGTCGGCCGTATACTTATCGTAAGACAGGGAATAAGTTCCGTCCATAATATTGGTGAATTGATAAACTCCGGAGGCATCACTGGTATCTCTTGCCACTTCATCATTAGCCGGATAATTTTTAAGTATTACAACCACATAATTGATCGCGTAAATTACAGGATTATAGGTCGGGTTGTTGGGTACCGGGTTCCCGGCATTGGCTCTTCCGGCATACAGTGTTTTCCCGCTGATGATATGCCCGGTGCCTCCAAAAGTTACGGTAACGGTATCGGTAGCTATACAACCATTATTATTAACTGTCAGGGTATATGTTGTGGTGATACCCGGAGATGCCAGCGGTTGGGCAACAGCAGGATCGTTTAATCCCGTCGCGGGCGACCAGCTGAATGTTCCCGGGCCGCTCGAAATGTTCCCGAGTGGTACCGGTATGCCGGTATAGGTGCCGTAAACACCCGCTTCCGCCGTTGGTGTCTGACTTACGGTTACCGTATGAATAATCGTTGGGGAAGGTACTCCGCAGCCTAAGGCATAAACCTGAATGTCCACACTGCCATAAAATCCGTCTGCCCAGGTCATCACACCGGTTGCAGGGTCTATGGTTCCCGCAAGTGGATTACTAAGCGACCATACAAATCCATAATTGTTGGTTGCTGTAGTTGTATAAGTCGTGGTGGTGGTTCCGTTTGTCAGCTGGCAAACCGGGTCTGTTCCTGCCGATAAGGCAATGGGAGTAGGATTGCCAACCTGGGGAATAACCATGATGATGGTGGTGTCTGAATATATCCAGCCGCAGGGACTGCTCGTTACGCGGCAATAAAAAGCATTGCTGGCAACCATAATACCTTGAGTATAAGTGCTGGTGGTTGCTCCGCTGATCGCGCCCTGTGCGTTATACCATTGGTACACATAAACTCCTGACCCGCCTGTGGCTGTTACCGTGAAGGTGCCGGGGCTGGTCTTGTCGCATATCGGTGAGGTGCCGCCGCTTATAACGGCTGTGACATTGCTGGTGACGGCAACATCCATGGTGGTAGTGGTGGCACACTGGCCGCCGGACGGTGTAAAAGTATAGGTTGTGGTTCCTGCACTACCGGTGCCTATTGTTGCCGGGTTCCAGCTACCGGTAACACCGTTAGTGGAAGTTCCCTGCAGCGTGCCGGGTGTTGCGCCCTGGCAATAAGGCCCTAAAGCAGCAAAAGCAGGTGTTACATTAACATTTACGGTAACCGGCATGGATGCGCTGCTTGCACACTGGCCACCGGTGGGTGTAAACGTGTAAGTTGTCGTTCCTGCGCTTCCTGTGCCAATGGTTGCAGGACTCCAACTGCCCGTAATTCCATTGATGGAAGTTTCTAAAAGCCCTTCTGGCGCTGCTCCCACACAATATGGGCCTAAAGCCGTAAATGAAGGGCTTATGTTAGCGCCTACAGTTACCGGCATGGATGCTGTTGTAGCACACTGGCCGCCGCTGGGTGTGAACGTATAAGTTATGGTTCCCGCGCTGCCGGTGCCTATGGTGGCTGGGCTCCAGCTTCCCGTAATTCCATTCGTGGAAGTTCCTGAAAGTGCTCCTGGCGTTGCTCCCACGCAATAGGGACCTAATGCTGCAAATGCTGGCGTTACGTTAGCATTTACCGTTACCGGCATAGATGCTGTGCTTGCACACTGGCCACCGCTGGGCGTGAATGTGTATGTTGTTGTTCCTGCGCTGCCGGTACTTACGGTTGCCGGACTCCAGTTACCTGAAATCCCGTTGGTAGAAGTGCCGGAAAGTGTTCCTGGTGTGGCACCTTCACAATAGGGCCCTAAAGCAGCAAAGGCAGGTGTTACATTAGCGCTTACCGTTACCGGCATGGATGCCGTGCTTGCACACTGGCCGCCGGAAGGCGTAAATGTGTAAGTGGTTGTTCCTGCGCCGGCAGTACTGATACCTGACGGGCTCCATGTTCCTGAAATTCCGTTGGAAGAAGTTCCAGAAAGTGTGCCTGGTGTGGCACCCACGCAATATGGCCCTAAAGCCGTAAATGAGGGCGTTACGTTAGCATTTACCGTCACCGGCATAGTGGCTGTGCTTGCACACTGGCCGCCGGTGGGCGTAAATGTATAAGTTGTGGTTCCTGCGCCGGCAGTACTGATACTTGCAGGACTCCAGCTTCCGCTAATTCCATTAGTGGAAGTTCCTGAAAGTCCGTCTGGTGATGCTCCCACACAATAGGGGCCTAAGGCCGCAAATGCTGGAGATACAGTTGGATTTATAGAGATGGTCATCGTGGTGTTAGCAGCGCATTGTCCGGCAGTCGGAGTAAAAGTATATAATGTGGTTGCCGTATTATTTATCGCCGGAGACCAGCTGCCATTATATCCGTTGGTTGATGTAGTCGGAAGTGCTGCGACACTGGCGCCTGAACAATAGGGCCCGGCTTGTGCGAAAGTCGGCGTACCGCTGGCAGTAACTGTTATGGGAACACTTACGCAGGCAGAAGTTCCGCAACTGGTAGTCCAGGAAGCATAATAAGTGGTCGAAGCAGCCGGGGCTGTGATGGTCAATGAAGTGCCGGTTCCAATTACAGCTCCTCCGCAACTGGTTGACCAATTCAATGTTGTCCCGCTGCCGCCCGTTGCCGACAGATTTATGGTGGGATAAGCGCCTGCGCAAAACGATGTGTAATTTGCAGTTGCTGATGAAGGGATTACCGGAAGTTGATTCACGGTAACAGTTATTGGTTGGCATCCGGTGGTGGAAGCACAGGCGTTGCCTCCTTCAACACGAACATAATATGTTGTGGTGACGGTAGGACTCACCGTTATTGATTCGCCAAAGCCGATGGCAGAGCCGCTACCGCAACCTCCCTGATACCAGACATATTGTGCTCCTGGCGACAAAGTGCCATTATCCTGGGTTAATGTTGTGGAACCTCCGGTACAAATTGGGTTAGCTGAAGCATTAATACCTTCAGGGGCTTCATTAACAGGATTTAAATTTATTATGATTCTGGTGCATGCCCCGTTATTGTTGCATCCTCTGGTGAAAACATCGTAAATCAGAACGCCCCCGTTGAACATCGAGGAAAACCAGCCTCCGATGGTGATAATAGGTGTTTGTGTAAAACCTGCACAGTTTCCCCAGAACTCGGTAGGAAGGGCATCGGTGCACTGTACAACAGGAAATCCCCAGAAATAAATCGGGTTTGTCCAGTCCAATGCAGAACCTTCCGACAAAATTGCCCCTACGGCCGTCAACGTTCCGTTCCATTGATTCTCACAGATATCATACGTATTTGTCCATACCTGTTGCCCTAAAGAATTGGTGCCATTTGGTACATGAGAAACCAACGTTCCGACCGTGCTTAAAATTTCAGTCGGCTGCACATCACCCTGTCCGGTGGTGAATGACCATGTGGTGACATTTGTTGCTGCACCGAAACTGTTTTCGGGGACAATTTTCCAGTAATAAGTGGTAAACATCGAAAGTGGCCCGGGGTTATAATAAGTATGCGTTGTATTTGCAACAAATGGTGGGGAAGGATTTGTACCAAAATAAACTTTATAGTTTGTTGGATTTCCATCACCCGGGCTCCACGATAAAATCTGATTCAGGCATTGGTTTGATGCTGCGTTTGCAGGATAATTGTCTTTTACGGCACAAACACTTGAAGGAATCTGAGTAGGCGTGGCAGGGGTTATGCGTATAAATGAAATTTTTGAGTTTATTGCCGGCAACGTTGTCAATCCGTTTTGCGGGGTATTATTAAATGTCGCAGTATTTGCAGTTTGCTGCGTAAGCAATTGTGAGGCGGTTGGGCTGGCGCTTACGGTGCTGGAGTTTAAACCCACCGTGTAATCATCGTCAACATCGTTAATGTCACAAGTTCCCTCTGAACAAAAGAAACTTGTCTGGGTTTGCGTACTTCCATAATAAAATTCAATATTCCCGGAGGTTTCATACAACCATGCCTGAAAATTCAAGTCTCCATCAATGGCAGAACACCCGTCTTCAGAACACCATTCATCGTTTGACATATTTTTCCATTGCACCTGAAAAATCCGGTTTGGTGCAGATCCGGCGGTAGTATAACTGATGGAAGCGGCCAATGAAGTATTACAGTATAAATCGTTATAAAAAGGAGCGATCGCCTGTAATGATCCCAGTTTTCCGCTCAACGAAAAGTTGGAATTTTGCCAGGTATAAGGCTCCGGAGTGCCGCAAGCTGCAATGTCTGCTCCGTCTGCATTTGTAGCGGTGTTGAATGTGATCAGGCCATCAACGCCAATCAGTACCTGCTTCTGGATGCCTCCGTCAAACGGAAAATCAAACGGTAATGAAATAGGATTGCTGAGGTTGTTGTCGGCGTCAGTTCCATTTTTCCAGGTAGGATTTGTGCCGGCAATTGCAGCATAAGTTATTCCTGTTGTTCTTGCAACCGTATAATTATCCAGTCCGCCGTTGTATACTCCGGCAACAACCGGTGTCCTCGGCCCGTCGCAGCTGCCGTTGTTGGCGGCAACATAGTATGTGGTCGGTATTGAAATTACCGGTGTGGTATAAGTTGAGCCCGTTCCCAGCGATGAACCGCCCGTGGGAACATTGTACCAATTGTAAGATGTCCCGCCGCTGGCAGTGAGTGTAACCGAACCCGGCCCGCAGCTTGTTGCCCCGGTAACTGTGGGGGCGGCTGGCGCTGAAAGGGCAGTTACCGCATATGTGGCGGTGGTGCTGTTTACGCCGCAGGCATTGCTGGCATAACAAGTGATATTGCCGGTGGTGGATCCGAAAGTTATCGTGATGGAAGTTGTTCCCTGGCCTGTGGTAATACTTGATCCGGTCGCTGCCACCGACCAGGTATAACTGGTTGCATTTGGTACCGATGCGACTGAATAAACAACTCCGGCAGTTCCGGAACAAACAGAAACAGGCCCGGAAATTACAGGCTGGGCAGGGGCAGGAATCATAGTAACCTGTGCCGTAGTGGCTGAAGCGCTGCAACCGGAGGCTTCAGTTGCGGTGACCATATACGTGGTTGCCACAATCGGATTAGCTGTTGGATTTTGTGCCGCGCTGGTAAAACCGGCAGGAGCAGAAGACCAACTATAAGTATAAGAACAGGCAAAAGGAACTCCCGTAACACCTACATCATCAATGAAAATCGCATTGCTACAGAGCCCTGTGCTGCCATAACTGCTTACACCGTAAAACCTGATCCTGACACTTGCATTGCCAATATAGGGCGTTAAGCTGGCAGTTAAGGTTGTCCATGTTGAATTAGTAATTACAGGACTTGCAACTAACGTGGCATAACTGGCGCCCCCGTTTATGGATACATCTATTCTGTTTGTATTTACACTGCCTGAAGCCATTTTATAATTAAGCGTGGCTGATGAATATCCGACTAAGCTAAAGACAGGTGTTTCTATTGCTGACCAGTTTCCGTTGTTGTTCCAGTATGATTCAAAAAATGCACAGTTAGTACTTGGATAGCTACCGCACTTATCATTCGCATTGACTTTTGAAAAGTTATATGAACCGCTGTTTCCTGTAATTGCCCAGCCCGTGTTAGGGAATGCTCCTTCAAAAGCTTCGGTTGCTAAGATGGTGGGCGATCCGGATGATGATGGTGATGCGGAAGAAGTCAGGTTCACGGCGCCTCCCGGGCAAACAGAAGCCGGGGTTACGGATGCTGTTGCAGAAACCGAAGGCCCTACTCTTACCTGAACACTTGCAGAATTATTACAACCGCTTCCGGTTTCTGTTACGGTATAGGTCGTTGTAGAAGCTGGATTTGCCGTAACGCTTGTCCCTGTAATTGAAGACAAGCCTGTAGCTGGAGCCCACGAATAGGTGGTCGAACCGGATGCCGTGAGCAAAACGCCAACGCCGCCGCAGGCCGAGGCGGGATTAGGGCTTACCGTCACGGTCGGTCCTGCACCGGGATTAACCGAAAGTGTCTGGGCTGTCCCGGAACCGCACAAATTGGAAGGTGTAACCTGCACTGTTCCGGGGTTTGCACCAACGGTAACCGTAACAGAATTTGTCGTACCACCGCCGGTTTGTACCCAGCCGGAAGGAAATACCCAGGTGTAAGTAACTCCGCTGACATTGGTAACAGAATAATTGACAGATGCGCCAACGCATGGTGCAGTAGGTCCTGAAATTGCGCCTGGTTGTGCAGGAATAGCCATCAGCGTAAAAGAAGCATTAAATCCGGCGCTGACACTTGCAGGACAGGCGGTGCTCCGCATATAAACAGTATAGGTTACACTTGAAGATAACGATGTCATATAGGATGATGTAGCACTCCAGGATTGAAGCACTGTAGCTCCGTTCTGCCATTGATATTCCCAGCTTCCTCCGTTCAGGTTGCCTCCGCTAAAGCCGGAAACATTAAACGTTACGGATTGTGGACTGGTACAACTTGAAACCGGTGTTACGCTTGTGGTAATGCTGGTGGGTGCGCTGCAGGGAGATTGTAATATTAAAGCATAATCCTCAAATTCACCATCCATTCCTGTTGCACAATAGGACGGATCAGCATTATATCTTGACGCAACCCTCATTCTTGTGGTCCCGGGTGTGGCGCCTGCAGGTATAAGTATGCTTAAAGGACAAAGAGAACTAATGCCATTAGTTTGGTTGGCAGCAGTTCCTAAATCATATGCTTCTCCGGCATCAGCAAAAGAATTGTTTTGATTCCAGTCAATCCAGCAGAAATTATGATTTGTCCACGAACCGTCTGTATTTATATATACTGAAAGCGAGTAAGAAGAGCCGATGAGCACCGTAGTAGATATAGAACCGGAATAATTAGTATAGGCGTTCGTTCCGGTAGTTGAGTTATTGATGGTATTAAAAGTAACATTTGTGATCCCATCTGAATAGGTACTTGTAGTTGGCGTACAATATTGCCCGTAACTTTTCACTGAAGCACTGAAAACTGTAATAACAAAAATTATTATTACTATTTTTAAATAGTGCGTCAACAATCTCATACTGTTATGCCTTGAAAAACCAAGCATTTTACAAAGATGATTCAGGAGAACAAAAGTTTTTGTTTTCATATGGGGCGTTTTTATTTTGTAAAAATCACAAAAGAATATTTATGAACTTATGTAAATCAAATTCAGAAAGTGCGGGTAACAAATACTTTTAAAAATATAGCCGGGAAGAGTATTATGCATCAGGAGTAGCTGTATAGGATCAAGTGTCTAAAAAACCTCAGGGCTGTTGGCCATACACAAAAAGTTCATAAATATAATAATAAAAATTAGTTATCATTAATAATTTTCAAATAGATGTTAAATATTATTCAAAAATTCAAAAACTAATGTGTGATTTTAACTTTAACCCAAGTTAAGCATTAGGAGAATACGAACTAATGCTTTAATCGGGTTAATCCCGACTTAGTAAATGTTTCTGGCAATTTAAAATTGCCAGGATTACATTTACTTTGTCGATTCCGCATCAAAAACGATAATTTTATGTTGTTTAAAACCAGCTTACTAGACTTAATTATTCCTAATGCTACGCATTAGAAAATTCTTAATGCGGAATTTGGGTTTAATTTCACCATTTGTCCCCTGTGTTTCATTAAAATGCAGGCCGGATAATTATTTGTTAGTGTTATTTTATCAGGTTTTGGCTGGGTGTTTATATTTCATTATCTGCAAACAATAAATAAGTTGCTGAAACAGATGTTTTTCAAACTGTTAACAGCAATACCAAAGGGAAAGCACGAAACGTTCCGGATTTCCACCTTTTTGTGCATGTTGAATTTGCATTCATTGTCATTTTGAGGGGGCAATTTTTAGTGCAAATATTTTTGACTGAGGATTTTACGGCTTTGTATTCAAATATTGATTTTGTGTACACGCATTCATGATTTGAATTGAAAATGAACGATTTTTTTCGTAAATTTATACATTACATAAACCTATATCGGGGATACCAAAGCCAATCTTTTTTAAATGTACTATTATGAAGTATACAGCCCCCACGATTTTAAAAGTTTTGTCACGGTTGCGTACTTTTTTCCAGTCAGGGAATACAACAGGAGCTGCTAATAATTGTGAACCATTGTTGTCCGCGCTGTACAGTTCGGATCAGATGAACCGCCATGGCGAATTATTGGGCCGGGCGCATAAATTACTAACAAAGAATCCTCCTGATCAGCTTCTGAAAAGATTGGACGATAATAAAAAAACGCTGCAGGAGGTTCGTAAACTTTTGGTGGATTCTATAAAGTCAGGCAAAACCGTCACACCGGCTGCAGATTGGATACTGGATAATTTTTACCTGATTGATGAACAAATTGCCATCGCAAGAAAACATTTTCCGAAAGGATACAGTGAAGATTTGCCACACCTGGCCAACGACAACGCATATGGTATGCCGCGCGTTTATAATATGGCGCTGGAAATTATTTCTCATAGCGATGGCCGGATACATATAAAATACCTCTGGAGTTACATTGAAGCATACCAGAAACATGCGTTACTGACCCTCGGGGAATTATGGGCCATACCCATTATGCTCCGTCTGGCTGTAATTGAAAACCTTCGCAGGGTTTCACAAAAGATTGCATTGAATATGGCAGACCGCAACCTAGCCGATTTTTGGGCGGAAAAGTTAATGGAAACCGTAAAGGAAGATCCGGCAAATTTAATTCTCACAGTTTCCGATATGGCACGGTCGAAACCGCTGCTGTCCGGTTCTTTCGTTGCGGCATTTACGCGGAATTTGCAGGGTAAAGAACCGGCGATGACATTGCCTCTTAGCTGGATGGAGCAGCATTTAGCCGGAAATGGATTAAAAAGCAGCGAACTCATCAGGCAGGAAAATCAAAAACAAGCCGCCGACCAGGTGACTGTCCGTAATTGTATCGGCACCTTACGGCTTATCGGCGCAACCGACTGGCAGGAATTTGTGGAATCGCTCAGCAGCGTGGAAAAAGTTTTACGGCAGGATGTTTCAGGTGTTTACCCCATGATGGATTTTGCCACGCGCGACCAATACCGGCATGTGGTGGAATCAATCTCAAAAGTCAGCCCATTTTCTGAAACAGAAGTTGCTGAAAAAGTGCTCGGGTTGTCAAAAAGCCAATCAGCGAATGACCCCAAATCCAAAAGATTCGGACATATTGGATACTATTTGATTAATAAGGGATTATTACAAACGGAGCAGGCTGCGCAGGTAAGGCTTACCTTAAGGAGGAAATTGATACGGATAATCAAACACAGATCGGTATCGCTTTACCTGTTGTCAATCATTTTTTTGACACTGATAATTTCCGGTGGATTGTGCTACCTGGCCTATCATTATGGGGCACACAACTGGGTGTTGTTGTCCGTACTTGGCATCCTCTCCGTTTCATGTTTCTCACAATTGGCAGTATCATTGGTCAACTGGGTTTCATCTATTCTGGTAAAACCAAAGATTCTTCCCCGTATGGATTTTTCAAAGGGTATTCCTTATGAATGCCGGACACTGGTGGTTGTTCCAACCATGCTTTCCGGTAAAGAATACATTGAAGAACAGGTTGATGCGCTTGAGATACGCTTTCTGGCTAACAAAGAAGACAACCTGCATTTTGGGCTGTTGACCGATTTTTTGGATGCCAACGCGGAAAAAATGCCTGAAGACGATGCGTTACTTGAATTAGCCAAAGGCAGGGTAGAGGAGTTGAATAAAAAATACAAACATGAAAAATACGATATTTTCTTTTTGTTTCACCGGCCCAGAAAATGGAACAAGCGGGAAAAAAAATGGATGGGGTATGAACGTAAAAGAGGAAAGTTATCCGCACTAAACGCATTGATAAAAGGTCAGGGTAGCGATGAATTTTCATTGATTATTGGAAAATACCGGATACTGCAAAGCGTAAAATACGTAATTACACTGGATTCCGATACAGAACTGCCCAGGGACGTTGCGGTTAAACTGATAGCAACGATGGCTCACCCGCTTAATCAGGCAATATATAGCCGAAAGAAAAAACGTGTCATTGAAGGTTACGGTATCCTTCAGCCCAGGGTGGCCTGTAGTGTTCCAAAAGCCGGAACCTCTTTGTATTTGCGTATGCAGGGCGATTCCACCGGTATAGATCCGTACACAAAAGTTTCTTCAGATGTTTACCAGGACCTTTTTGGCGAAGGATCTTTTATAGGTAAAGGGATTTACGAGGTGGATATTTTCGAAAAGGCTGTAAATAATGTGTTCCCGGATAACCATATTTTGAGCCACGACCTGATCGAAGGCTGTTATGCCCGTTCCGGGTTAATGAATGATGTACTGATATATGAGGACAGCCCCACAAAATACTTTTCAGATATCAAACGCAGGCACCGCTGGATAAGGGGTGACTGGCAGATTTTTGCATGGATGACATTTTTAGTCAGGCACGGTAATGGCCGCCTGGCAAAAAACAGGCTGTCGGCCTTATCCCGGTGGAAAATTTTTGATAACCTCCGAAGAAGTTTGTTTCCTGTGTCTTTATTGTTGTTTTTGTTAATGGGCTGGTTCCTGCTGCCATTACCTTTATTATGGACGCTGGCTATTGTCATCATTTTTTTATTACCCGTATTAGTTGAAGCCCTTTGGAAATTGGTGCATCGGCCTGTTGACATGCCATACAAATCACATTTTTCCGAAGTAGGCAATAGTGTCAGGGAATCGCTTTCGCGTTTTTTATTCAGCCTGACGGTATTGCCCTATGAGGCATTCAAATATTCAGATGCGGTTTTTCGCACCATATGGCGCATGGTGGTTTCACACAAAAAATTGTTGGAATGGACTCCTTATAGTAATTCAACGCAAAATGCCCGCGACGATATCTTATCAGCATATATTTCTATGTGGAGGGCGCCCGTGATGGCATTTATCTGTATCATCCTGTTTTTATATACGAATCCTTTAGTATTATTTGTTTCGTCGCCCATACTTATTTTTTGGCTGATAGCTCCGGCAATTACCTGGTGGTTAAGTAAACCCGAAACTGCTGAAGTCCCAAGCCTCTCAGAAGAACAAACATTGTTTCTCCACAAATCCGCACGTAAAACATGGGCATATTTTGAGCAATTTGTAACTGCGGCCGATAACTGGCTTCCGCCCGACAACTTTCAGGAGGAGCCCAATCCGGTTATTGCCCACCGGACATCTCCTACAAATATTGGTTTGTACCTGCTTGCCAATCTTTCTGCTTATGATTTTGGGTATATCGATGGCAGCGAACTAACGCTCAGATGTTACAACACGTTGCAAACTATGCATAAACTGGAGCGGTACAAAGGCCATTTATACAACTGGTATGATACCGTATCATTAGCGCCGTTGCACCCAAGATATGTTTCTACCGTTGACAGTGGAAACCTTACGGGTTTTTTACTGACCTTAAAGCAGGGGATACTGCAATTGCCTTCTGCACCAATATTCAATACCCGCATATACAAAGGAATCAGAACCACGGTAGCCATCATCCGTGATATTAAAAAAGGGCACCGCACGGCTGTCATTAGTAAGATAATTAATTTATTGGATTTTGCCATCCTTGAAGATAGTAATTCATTGTACACCATCAAAAAACATATTGATGAACTCTTCTTACTTTCCAATGAATTGATGGCAGATCTGCCGGCCGACGAAACGGAATTATTTAAATGGACAAACAGGTTGTCGTTGCAAATTCAACGTGTCCGTGACGATATGAGGCAATTGATTCCCTGGTTGGAACTGTTACCGGCACCGGAACCGTTCAGCCATTTTTCAGCCGATCATATTCCTTCACTAATCTCCATTCAGGATATGCCTGCCATGTTTTTGCAACATATCGAAAGTACGGAACAATTGTATCAAAGCCCCGAAGAAAAGGAATGGCTGGTCCGGATGCAGGCATTTCTGGCGATGGGAGCAGTCCTGGCATCAGAACGTATCAGGCTGTTGCTGCAGATGGCTGATCAGCTTGAACAATTAAGCGATGTGGAGTACGATTTTCTGTACGATAAACCGACAAGCCTTTTAAGAATAGGATATAATGTTGAAGAACAGAGAAAAGATAACAGCTTTTATGACTTATTGGCCTCTGAAGCAAGATTTGGAATTTTTATAGCCATCGCGCAGGGTAAACTGCCCAAGGAATGTTGGTTTGCCCTCGGCCGCCAGCTGACAAATTTCGGTGGAGATGTGCTGTTGATATCCTGGAGCGGATCCATGTTTGAGTACCTGATGCCTCAACTGGTAATGCCCGTTTACGAGAATACCTTGCTTGCTCAGACCAGCAAAATATCAGTAAAACGACAAATTGAATATGCCGGCCAACGGAAGATCCCCTGGGGTATGTCAGAATCCGCTTATAATCTGGTAGATGCCAACCTGACTTATCAATACCGGGCCTTCGGAGTACCTGGTATTGGGCTGAAACGCGGGTTGGATGAAGATACGGTAATAGCTCCTTATGCATCTATGCTGGCGCTTATGATTTCACCCCGAAAGGCTTGTGCGAACCTGCAATTAATGTATAAAATGGGATTTGAAGGTGCGTTTGGCTTTTTCGAGTCAATAGACTACACACCCGGCCGTCTTCCGAGAGGTAAAACGCACAGTATTGTTTACGCTTATATGTCGCACCATCAGGGCATGGGATTACTTTCACTCGCGTATCAATTACTGGATAAGCCCATGCAGCAGCGGTTTATTTCGGAACTCCGGTTTCAGGCTACGTTGTTATTGCTTCATGAGCGGATTCCCAGGGATAAAATAATTTATGCACGTACTGCCGACCTGGTAGAAGAGCATACCGTTGTTACAGATGTCCCTCTGAGAAAAAGCACCACGGCCAATACCATGGTCCCGGAAATTCAGCTTTTAAGTAACGGTAATTACCATGTAATGATAACAAATTCCGGTGGGGGCTACAGCCGTTGGAAAGATATCGCCATTACCCGCTGGAGGGAAGATACCACAAAAGATGACAAGGGCATTTTCTGTTATATAAAAGATACCGGTACGGGTAACTTTTGGTCTAACACCTATCAGCCGACGCTGCACACTCCCAAAAATTATGAGGTAATTTTTTCTCAGGGCCGTGTCGAGTTTCACCGGCAGGATTATGGAATTGAAACAATTACGGAACTCGTTATTTCTCCGGAAGAAGATACGGAAATCAGAAGAATGAGGATAAAGAACAGAACCGCTTTGGTGAAAATTCTTGAAATTACGAGTTATGCAGAGGTAGTGGTGACAACCCAGGCTGCTGATGAAGCACATCCGGCATTTAGTAATCTTTTTGTAGAAACGGAAATTTTCCCCGAACAAAAAGCGATTATATGTACACGCAGGCCACGCTCTGTGGAGGAAAAGCCCCTGTGGTTGTTCCATCAAATGGATGTACATCATGCAGATTTGGAAGCCGTATCCTATGAAACAGAACGGATGCAGTTTGTCGGAAGGGGAAAATCACTGGTGCATCCGCAAGCTATGGATGTTGAAACGCTTTCAGGAAATCAGGGATCCGTGCTTGACCCGATCATGGCTATCCGGTACCGTATCAGGGTGCAACCTAATCAGACGGCAAGAATTGACATGATATACGGAATCAGCGAAACTAAAAAAGACTGCCAGAGCACGATGTATAAATTCCAGGACAGGCACCTGAAAAACCGTGCTTTTGAACTCTCCTGGACCCACAGCCAGATCATGCTTCAGCAAATTAATGCAACAGAAGCCGATGCCCAATTATACACGCGCCTGGCAGCTTCCGTAATTTATACCAATAACGACATGCGTGCGGATTCCACCGTAATTCAAAGTAACCTGAGAGGACAATCGGGGCTCTGGGCGCACTCAGTTTCCGGTGACCTGCCAATTGTATTGTTACACATAAGTGAGCCTGAAAGTATAGAACTGGTAAAACAAATGGTGCAGGCACATTCATTCTGGCGTCAGAAAGGACTGTCTGTTGACCTTGTAATTTTGAACGATAACCACGGATCGTACCGCCAGCCATTGCAGGAACAAATTTTTGGGCTGATTACGGCAGAAGCAGGAAATAAGCCGGGTAATATATTTTTAAAATCTGTGGATCAACTTTCTACCGAAGACCGCTTACTCTTTGAAAGCGTTGCCCGTGTGGTCATTCATGACGACAAGGGGACATTATCAGAACAGGTAAACGCGCATTTTAAAGAAAAAAAATTACCGCCCTTAATAAAACCCAAACGAGTTACTTCACAGATTATTAAACATGAACTGACCATGCCGGATAACCTTATTTTTTATAACGGTATGGGCGGTTTTACGCAGGATGGCAAGGAATATAAAATTAGTACCAATAAAAAAGAAAACACCCCTGCGCCCTGGGCCAATGTTATCGCTAACCCCAATTTTGGAAGCGTGATATCTGAAAGCGGTTCCGCATATACATGGGCTGTCAATGCTCATGAATACCGCCTTACGCCATGGAGCAACGATCCGGTGAGCGATGCCGGAGGAGAAGCCTTTTATATACGTGATGAAGAGACAGGGATTTTCTGGTCTCCTGCGCCTTACCCTGCAGGAGGCGCCTCATCCTATGTCACCACTCATGGGTTTGGTTACAGCATCTTTGAACATTCAGAGCAGGGAGTTTTTTCTGAAATGTGTGAATTTGTAGATGCCGTCCTGCCTGTAAAATTTATTGTACTGAAAATTGTAAACAAATCGGGATTCAAAAGGAAATTATCCGCCACGGGCTTTATGGAAATTATTATGGGCGACCTGCGTTCCAAAACAAATATTCATATTTTTTCAGAACACGATACCGAAAGCAATGCATTGATGATCCGCAACACCTATAATTCTTTGTTTGCAGACCGTGTTACCTTTTTTAAAACGGATGGTGAACCGGATAGTTTTACTACAGACCGTTCTGAATTTATAGGCAGGAACAGGAACCTTTCCGACCCAAAGGCCATGGCCAGAACAAAATTATCTGACAGGAACGGCGCTTGTATGGACCCTTGTGCCGCACTTCATGTGAAGCTTGATTTGATTGATGGTGCAGAAAAAGAAATCGTGTTTCTCATTGGCAATGAAAAAAATACTCAGGCAGCAAGAGCGTTGATCCAAAAATTTGAAGATATAGATTCTGTGATGCAGTCGCTGGGAAATGTAAAAGAATACTGGAAAGAGGTGTTAGGGACGGTAACGGTAACTACGCCCGACAAAGCGCTGAATATTATGGCAAATGGCTGGCTGGTCTATCAGACGCTTGCTTCCCGCATATTTGCCCGCAGTGGTTTTTACCAATCCGGCGGCGCTTTTGGTTTTCGTGATCAGTTGCAGGATGTACTGGCGTTACTGCATTCCAAACCCGGTATCGCACGTGAGCATATCCTTTTATGCGCAAGCAGGCAGTTTTCCGAAGGCGATGTCCAGCACTGGTGGCATCCGCCCGAAGGAAAGGGTGTCCGCACCCACTGTTCCGATGACCTGCTGTGGCTGCCTTTTGTGGTCTCAAAGTATATTATGGCTACCGGTGATATTAAAATCCTGTCCTCTTCATCAGTCTTTTTGAAAAGCCGAACCTTACACCCTGAGGAAGATTCAATTTATGACCTTCCGGTAAAAAGCAAACGGCGTGTTCCGTTATATGAACATTGTGTCAGGGCGATAAAACGCAGCCTTAGTTTTGGTGAACACGGCCTGCCGCTGATTGGTTCCGGGGACTGGAATGACGGAATGGACAAAGTTGGGAATAAAGGCAAAGGAGAAAGTATCTGGCTCGCCTTTTTTCAATATGATATATTGATGCAATTTGCTGATATCGCAGATGCATACGGGGATATTCCGTTTGCTGACAACTGTAAAAAAGAAGCTGAGGGATTGCGATCAAACATTGAAAACTTTGGTTGGGATGGCCAATGGTACATGCGTGCCTATTTTGATGATGGCACACCGTTGGGTTCTAAAGTTAATAAAGAGTGCAGTATAGATTCTATTGCCCAGAGCTGGTCCGTATTATCGGGAGCTGCAGACGAAAAAAGAAAGAGTATGGCTATGGCTTCCCTTGATAAATACCTGGTAAATAGAGACATGAAAATCATTAAATTGCTCGACCCGTCTTTTGATACCGCTAATCTCAACCCGGGATATATTATGGGTTATCCGCCAGGAGTGAGGGAAAACGGCGGACAATATTCCCATGCTGCCATTTGGGCAACTATGGCCTTTGCTGTATTGGGCGACCGGGAAAAAGTGTGGGAATTGTATAACATGATTAATCCGGTAAATCATGCTCTGGATAATGCTTCCATGCAGAACTACAAAGTTGAGCCTTATGTGATGGCTGCCGATGTTTATGCCAATGAATCTCACCGGGGAATGGGCGGCTGGACCTGGTACACAGGATCTTCAGGGTGGATGTACCAGTTTATCATTGGGTCGCTGTTAGGCATGCAGTTAAACAAAGATCAGCTAGTTTTTAACCCTTGTTTCCCTCTGGATTGGCCTTCGGTTTCAATAGTATATCATTATGGAAAATCAACCTATCATTTCACCGTCTTTCAGATAGCAGAAAACACCGCTTCGTGGTGGAAATCCGAAAGTAAGCAGGGTGAGGGAGGTACCATAAAACTTGTTGATGATGGCGTGGATCACAAGGTTAATGTGTATATCAGCATCCGGAAGTGAAAAACAAGTTACCGCCTGATAATTATACTGGCTGTCAAATTGGCTTTTTTAAAAAAAAAATTTTTTTAAAACCAACTATGGCAGTGTCCTTATTCTGCAGACTTTTGGCACATAATTAAATTCAAGCTAATGCGCTAATCGTCCGAACTCGGATTAAGTTCGAAAATCTGCGATCGTTAATCGGTGTTCAATATTAAAAAAATGATGTAAGAATATTGAACAAGGATTTTCGATTTTTGATGTTCGCCAAATACATAATATTCAGGGAAAGTTCCGCTCCGCTTGAGCGGGATGTTATGGCTGTGTGTTTATTTTACCAACATTGAGCTCCTACGGAGCTATTCACAATGTTACTGATCCAGACTTTTGACACATAATTAAACTCAAGCTAATGCGCTAATCGTCCGAACTCAGGAAAAATTTTGACAAAAGCCAACTGTTGCTTTATCCTTATTCTTTAACGAACTTGTGGACAGTTGTTCCCGTTTCACCCGTCACTTTTATAAAATAGATTCCTTTTGCGAGAAAAGAAATATCTGTTTCATTCTTTCCCGGACTTAGCATACCACTCATCAAAATCCTGCCTTTGGTGTCGCAAATGGACATCATCGCACCTTTGTTTGTTGCAGTATTCTCAATGGTGATCCTGTCGCTTGCGGGATTGGGATAAATGCGGATATGGCTGTGGTCAGAAAAAGCTGTGCTGATGCCCGTTATATCAAAATATATGGCGTTTGACGTGTCAGACAGGCAGCCGTAGCTGTCTGTAACGATTACATAATAATTGTCTTTCACACCAGGAACATAGAAGTATCCTGTGGCGCCATTGATAGGGCCGCTGGCGTTGAACCACTGATTTCCGGATGGTGCATTGGAGAAAAGGGTGTCATTGCTCTGTGTGATGACAGGTGTTGCAGGAAGCGGGTTTACAGTCAGGACAACTGTATCTGTTGCATTGCCGCACGTGCCTGTTACGGTCACGGTATATGTTGTTGTTGCGGCCGGGCTTGCTATCGGATTTGCTATGGTTGCTGAACTTAACCCTGTGGAAGGGCTCCAGGCATAAGTGCCGCCGCCGGTAGCATTTAGTTGTGTTGACGTACCTGCGCATATGGTGTCGTTAGCTCCGGCATCTGCCGTGGGAAGAGCGCCGTTCAAAGAAATATTATCAATCACTACACTGAAAACATTTCCGTCGTTATACCCGCAACTGGGATCGAGGTAAAAAAGTATGTTGGTCAGATTTGAGCAAGTGGTCAGGTCAAAAACTACATCCACATTCACGCAGGTCCTGGCCTGGTTGAATTTCAGCCAGAGGCCGTTAATATCGGTATATCCGACCTCAATACCGCCAATCTTCACGCTGGATGCCCATTTATAAGCTCCGTCCACCCACATATAAAAACGTATTTTATCATCCGCGTGATTTGCAAAATATGAATTTGAAATATCGAAATTCAAAGTTACATAGGAGTTCCCGGTGCAGTTTGCCTGCGGTGTGCGGAGAAAACAACCGAAATAATTATTCCACGATCCGGTCTTGCCAATATACCCGGCGGTGCAGCCTCCCGATGAAGAATAAAGCAGTCCTCCGGTAGTGCATGTGGACGGTGACCAGTATTTGAGGGTAGTGGCAGTTCCCGTGCTGAAATTTGTGTTTGTGGTAAACTGCTCAAGCGGTAAAATGCTGCATTGGGCCTGAACAGCGGATGGGATCATTAATTCTAACGCCATTAGCAAGCATGTAAAAAGTAATAGTTTTTTCATGTTATGTTGGTGCTTATAATTTTACAGACAAATATACTTTTTTTCCGTTATCCATTACACAGTTTGTATAGCCTGATATCAGAAAGTTAGGATACTTATGTGGCAAAAAGCTGAAAAATACTTTGTGCGGAATTTTGATTGGTCACGCAGAGCCCTTTTTCTGGACAAAAATGATAGTTAGGTCCACACCCATTGAAAAAGGTGTCGAAGCGCGACCATGTTGAGCATTCAGAAGATCGTGATACCAGTAAGGTGCGAAAGGGAGCTCCGCGAAGCCAAATGAACACCCAAATCAAAAAAATAACATTTCCAAAAAAATTAGATGTTTTATTCTAATTTCTCGAAGTATTGGAATTTGGATTAAATGAATTTATCCTCATCATCAAACAGAGTGTCATCATCCGGGCCTTTGTCGAAAGGGCCGATGCCGGGTGGATTGAACAATCCTCAACGGTCAATGCAATAAACCCATTAGTCAAAACCTGCTACCCAGTCGATAAACAATAAACGATATTCTTCAATTAGATTCCGGACAATGTGGAAGTATTCAACCTCTTTGAAACTAAACATTTCCAGCGATAATAGTGGACATAGAGATTCCTGGCAGCTTTACGGATAATGGCGGCTGCTTCCATTTTCAGATCGTATATTCCGGCGCCCTGGGCTCCGGCAACTTTGACTGCCAATTTCGAGGCATCCTCAATCATAAATTTTTTGATCTCCTGCAACTCTGCATTATTTTATTAATAATTACTGTTAAAGCAGTAAATTTTGTTTAAAAGTATCTGAAAAACATAAAAATTGATTAAAAATTACCGAGATAGCTTTAAAATTTTAAAATATAACAAATTTTTAAACTATTTTTGGGTTTAAGAATTAATCAGGATAAACTTAATTAATGAAACTCTCAATTGTTTTACCGGTATATAATGAACAGGATAATATCATCCCTGTTTATGAAAAAATACTTGTACAACTAAAAGAATATGAAATTGATCTTGAATTTTTGTTTGTCAATGATGGCAGCAATGATCAATCATATATGATTTTGAAAGACCTTGCTTCAAAAGACAAGCGGGTAAAATATATTAACCTTTCACGGAATTTCGGGCATCAGGTAGCGTTGACAGCAGGACTCGATTATGCAACCGGGGATGCTGTTATAACCATGGATTCTGATTTTCAAGACCCGCCGGAATTATTACCTGAAATGATAAAAAAATGGCAGGAAGGCAATCAGATTGTCTATACCCGGCGAAAAGAAAGACAAGATAAATTTTTTAAAAGGATTACTGCAAAAATTTATTACAAACTCCTTTACAAATTCTCCGAGTTTAAAATTCATGGAAATATTGGTGATTTCAGGTTACTTGACAAAAAAGTGCTTAAAGTACTGAAAAACATGCGCGAGAAATCCAGGTATCTGAGGGGAATGGTACCCTGGCTAGGGTTTGAATATACGGTAATTGATTATGAACGGCCTTTGCGTTTGCGTGGAAAAACGGGATTCAGTATGCTTAAAATGGTTCGCTTAGGCATGAACGGAATTCTTGGTTTTTCTATGGCTCCCTTACGACTGGGTCTCATCCTGGGCTTTTTTATCATTTTCACCGGTATTATTTTCTTTTTGTATTTATTATTGAATTTCCTGATAAACGATCAGTTTTATAAATTGTTAGAATGGATGGCGGTCATCAACTACACATTGATCGGTTTTTTGTTCATACTTATCTGGATCATAGGGGAATACATCGGAAAAATCTTTGATGAAACAAAAAACCGCCCGATTTATTTGATAAATGATGCAGGTAATATTGATATTCCGGAATGAAAATACTGGTTCTCAATTATGAATATCCGCCATTGGGTGGAGGTGCCGGTGTTATTACACAGCATATTTCAGAGGGCCTTGCACGTCTGGGACATAAAATTACGGTCGTAACTTCATGGTTTGAAAACCTGCCTGAAACAGAAGAACAAGACAATCTTAAAATTTTAAGGCTTAAATCAAAAAGAAAATTCACCTACCGCTCCAACGTATTTGAAATGTTGTCATGGGCGAAATTCAGTAAACGTTTTCTTGTAAATTACCTGACTGAAAATTCTTTTGATTTATGTTTCGCAAATTTCGCCATACCGGGCGGGTTAGTGGCCTTATACTTAAAAAATAATTTTAATTTGCCTTATACCATTATTTCTCACGGCCATGATATTCCCTGGTTTTGCAAAAAAGAAATGTTTTGGTTTCATTTGGTTCTTTATCCCATAATTAAAAATGTCTGTAAAAAATCAGAATTGAATTTTGTTCAGACCGGGGAAATGAAAATCAATATAGATCACTTTCTTGGGAAGAAACATGCCATGAAAAATATTGTTATTGCTAACGGGTGTGACACTCAGCTGTTTTTCCCCGATACAACCAAAAATTCTTCGTTGTACAAAATTATTTTTTCAGGAAGACTGGTGAAACAAAAAGACCCGTTCACATTTTTGTTGGCATTAAAATTACTATCCGAAAAAAATATCCAATTTTCAGTAACAGTTTTTGGAGACGGCCCGCTGCGAAAAAGTATGGAAAAGTTTGTCGCTGAAAATCAACTCTCTGAATTTGTTCATTTTGCAGGTTGGGTAACCAAGCAAAAACTCGCTGAAGAATACCGTTCTTCAGATTTATTTGTTCAGACTTCAATTCACGAAGCCATGTCGATTGCCATCATGGAGGCGTTGGCATCAGGTACTTATGTTTTTTGTACTTCGGTGGGAATAAACTCAGATTTAATTAATGATGGCATGAACGGGGAAATAATTCCCTTTTCCAACCCATTAATACTTGCAGAAAAGCTTGCCGCATTTTATAATAATAAGTTTTTGAAACAGTATCATGTTGATCCGGATACAACAGAAAAATTCCATTCAGCCTACGACTGGAAACATATTGTTCGTCAGTATGAAATTGCTTTTAAGAATTTAATAACTTCGAAACAAGGCCTTTAACACGTGCTTTTACCTGAATAAATGCCGCGCCGATAAATGTAAGTTTTATCTTTTCCATGAAAGGCATGCGAACTATAACCTTGCTGTCATTTCCAAAATATTTTTCATACAATAGGGCTAGGGTAGAGCCTTTGTAAAATTCATTTTTATTCATGTTATTTCTTCGCCATTCTTCGTTGATCCAGTGAATCGCATACCATTCATCTGGTATTTTCGTGCTCCTGTAAAGCAGCTTTCTTACATCATTCCATTTATCATGGTTTGATAAATCCCTTACATAATCAGACAAGCCAAGCTCTTTTATATGATCATTCAGAATCTGAATTGGTTTATGCCAGTCGGTGTTGTTCTCATCTATTTGTAAAGACGCCTGTTCGTAACAACACTTCATTAATTCTGATCTGGCAGGACATTTCATGATATTTCCCACCACGGGCAAATCATGATGAATCCTGAATACATAGGGGTTGTCAAAATCAAAGTGTTTTAAGCAGGTTACATCCATATCAACCCACCATCCGCCATATTCATAAAGTAACTTGTAGCGGAAAATGTCAGAAAAGCCCGCATAACTTCCTTTCCCATGCCCAAACTGATCGGAATATTTGTAACAAAAAACTTTTTCGCGAGGAATTATTTTGGTGGCATCCTCTAAAATTACTTTCTCGGGTAGCGGGGTTTCAATAGCATCATAAACCCATAGATGAAATTCGTGGCCATTGGCAAGAAATGAATTTATACACAACAGTTCAATGGCCGATAAGTTTTTACCAATCCATAACCCGTTTATTATGCTATTATGATCTGTTGACAATGTCTTAATTATGAAACCCGTAAAAATTAAAACTTAAAATTAGTATATTTTTTGTGATTTTTTCTGATTCTTTTATTTACTTTGAATTTAATGAGTCTATGATCCCCATCTTTTTAAAATTCCATACAATTCCTTCAGCAAACAGATTATAACCTTGAGGTTTACAATGCCCGTCAATATTCCAATAATAGGAACTTTTTTTGTCAGCTTTAATTCCCACTACCGTCTTATTATACTCAAAAAGATCAATAACAGGAACTGCGTTTTCTTTCTTTAACCTTGATATCATCGGGAAATACAATGTGGACCTGTCATCAATAAAAACGACGATCAGCCCGAATTTGTTTTTTTTCGAAAGCTTCTGAAATTTCTTAAAACAGAAATAGATGTCTCTCTGTGCGTTGATATAATGCTCCTTGTATTTATCGGGTGGCAAAAGGTTCTGGTATTGGAGCACATTATTTATAAAAAAACGAAACACATAGCTTGCAGCATATATTTTTTCCCATTTTGGCGCTTCGCGGTATTTGATGCCATTGGGAGTAAAACGTTCAAAACCGCCCCTGAGCTTGTAAAACTCAAAATCAGAAGATCCTGGAGCCAGCAAAACCAGGTCAGGAGCATATTTCAGAAGCTTTTTTTCAAGGAGGTTGTATTGAAAGAAAGGATCAGACGAAGATATGCCGGCGTTGAAAACAGAAATATTTTTATTAGTGATATTTTTTTTTAGTTTGTTTTCCAGAAAGCAGGGCCAGGTTGAGTCCTGAGGAGCGCCGATACCTTCCGTATAGGAATTTCCCAGGCAGATGATGCGGTATTCGTTGTCGGGCTTGGCAACCGGGTGGTCCACATCTCTGAGGCCTTCATTATTAGACGTTATCTGGTATGCAAATTCTTTACGCTTGTCAACATAAGAAGCATATCTGGAATGTGAGTACAGCCCAGGGCAGTCCGGGTCCAGATAGGAGGTGTTGACTTTATAACCGGATGCGTAATAAAGCCCGTTCTTTTCATTATAGCTTTCGTTGATACTAAAGATTCTGAACATCGTTTCTAAACAGAACCAAACGATACCCGTTATTATTACTATTTTTTTAATTTTTCCGGTAGCTTTTTCTGAAACTTTAAAAATTTTCAAAATAATTTTTGTCATGAACCATAGCATTATCATGACAAAAAACACCAATAAAACAGAAGTTATGTATGTAGCAATAGAAAATTTAAATAACAGATAGCCGTATAAAATCCCAAGAGCAATAATAATGGAAAAAATTAAAGTTTTTATCCAAGGTAACATTCGTTTTATTTTTGTTTTAAAATCCTCGGTTTTATGGATGACAATTTTGTTGATTGTAATTAGTATTACTGAAGCACACAATAATATGATCAGAAAGTATCTGATAACAGTGACGTGTAATAATAATTTTGAGATCTTAAACAAAGAAAATTTGCTTTTAATATTTTTCGGAAGAATATAATCGTGTTTGCCATTATCCATTTTAACCAGAACCAAATCCATCACAGGGATTATGTATTGCTCTCCTCCAAGGATTACATTGACAGAAGTAATCTTTTTCGCAACACTATCTGGTATGATTAAACCTATATTTTTATGATAACAATAATAATTATCCCATCCGTCAGGAAATTCTTCAACATTCAGAAATGTCTTGCGGTTAAGTGGTGAGACACTGTATAAACCAATATTTCTTATATCAGAAGCGGATACGCCTGAAAAATCTATCCTGACAGGTTCGTAAATAGTAATATTTTTTATGTAAAGAAAAAGTGCCAGGCATAACACTAAGAAAATAGAGAGTAAAACTGAAAGTATTTTTTTATTTCTTGTTAACTTGTTCATAGTTGTTGTTTGTCTTTTATTTTAGTCATATAAGCTTTTCAGAAAATCATCAAATGAATACCTGAACCAATAGGTGAATATTTCTGGGTATTGTTTTAACGTCTTTTTCAAAATTTTCAGTTCTATCCATTTCCAGTCATTCACTTCATTTGGATCCTTAACAGGGTCGTCTTCAGAAAAGCCCAGATAGGAATAAACAAATTCATTTTCAATCAGTCCATTGTCCATCAGGGCTGAATACCTGTAATTAAAGACCCGTTTTAGCCTTGTTTTTATACTCATTTCTTCAAACAAGCGTTTTTCAGCTTGTTCTTCTGTGTCTTTTTCATCAATAAAATGTCCGCAACACGTGTTCGACCATAGTCCACCTGAATGATATTTCTGAAAAGCTCTTTGCTGAATTAGTAATTCGTTTTTTGAATTCAGGATAAATGCTGAAAAAGCTCTGTGTAACTTCCCTTCCTGATGAGCCTCGAGCTTTTCACTATAGCCGGTTATATTATCAGATTCGTCGATTAAAATTATTTTTGGGGCCATAATTTAAAAACGTAAATGGTAATTTTTGTGTAAATTTTTAAAAGATAAAGATAACCATTTCTTGCTGTTTAGCGATATTTCTGTATTTATTCAGAATTTATTAAGTAATTTTATGGAAATTTTCATGAAAACACTATTAGTTACAGGCGGAGCCGGTTTTATTGGGAGCAATCTTGCTGATACACTTCTTGACCAGGGTTATGAAGTGATTGCCGTTGATAATTTTGATGATTTTTACGATCCGGCAATAAAGCGAAGAAATATTTCTCTGGCGTTAACGCGCCCCGCTTATACTTTTATAGAATCAGATATCTGTAATACCGATTTTCTTTTAAAGGTTTTACCTGCAGGCATTTCTGCCGTTATACATTTAGCAGCTAAAGCCGGTGTGAGGAACTCAATATTATTTCCGGCAGGATATGAAGAAAACAACACCCGTAGTTTAACAAAAGCTATTGAACTTGCTGTTAAGCTGAATATTACCAGATTTGTCTTCACTTCTTCATCCAGCATTTACGGGAATTCTAAGTTGGTACCCTTCCAAGAAGATCAATCCGGATTGGTGCCCTTGAATCCTTATGCAACTTCAAAGCTGCAGTCAGAGGAAATCGGGAAAAAATGTTCAGAAGAGTATGATCTGAATTTTATATCCTTGCGGCTTTTTTCTGTGTATGGCCCCAGGCTGCGCCCCGACCTTATGATGACTAACATAGCCAAAAGCATATATAGCGGTAAGCCATTGAAGATATTTGGAAACGGTTCGGTGGTGCGCGACTTTACTCATGTAAGCGATATTACCGATGGGATAATAAAATCAATGAGTTATTCAAACAAGAACTACGATCTGTTCAATCTTGGATATGGAAGCCCGGTTTCTCTTATGGATATTATCGGCATTTTTGAAAATATCACCGGTGAAAAAATCAGGCTTGAATTCAGCAATGCCATAAAGGGAGAATCGGACATCACTTGGGCCGACAATACAAAAGCAAAAAATCTTTTAAACTTCAACCCGAAAACTTCATTATACGATGGCATCAAAGACTTCCTGAAATGGTATGCTGATTTCAATAATATTCACAGTTAAAGAACGGGTACTTTTAAATAATTAAAAGCCAACTAATGTGCGGAATAATAGGGCGGTGGAGCAGTCATCAGAAAATTGACAGGGAGCTTTTCCTTCGTATGCGCGATACGCTCACGCACCGCGGGCCCGATGGCTTTGGCTCTTATTTCGACCCTGACGTTAATATAGCTTTTGGGCACCGGCGGTTGTCTTTTCTGGATCTTTCAGAAACCGGCGCACAGCCCATGTGTAATGAAACCAAAAACATCTGGCTGACTGTAAACGGAGAAATTTATAACTACCTTGAATTACGCGAACAACTGGTTCAGAAAGGGCACCGTTTTTTATCATCCACCGACTCGGAAGTGCTTGTTCATGCATACGAAGAGTGGGGGATGGATATGCTGGATCGGGTTGACGGAATGTTTGCCTTTGGTTTGTGGGACAAATCACAAAAAAAACTATTTCTTGCGCGCGACAGGTTTGGTATTAAACCTCTTTATTATTATTCCGGTCCGGATGGTGAAATAATATTTGCATCTGAAATAAAAGCCATTATTGAAGATAAAAATGTAAAAAGGGAAATTGATTACAAGTCCATGTGTAATTTCTTTGTTTACCGTTATGTTCCTTCACCAGACACCATATTTAAGAACATACACAAAGTGCCTCCGGCGCATTTTCTGGAATTTTCATCTCCTTCAGATTATAAAAGTAATTGTTACTATAACCTGGAAACAGGTAGTGTAAAAATGAATAAAAAAGAAGTCCTCGCCCGTGTGGATGAACTTTTGCAAGATTCTGTAAAAACGCACATTCGTAGTGATGTCCCTATTGGCTCGTTTCTAAGTGGAGGTTACGACTCATCGACTATGGTTAAATATTTTTCCGAAACGGAACAGGGCTTTAACACATTTTCTGTCGGATTCCGGAATTGGGATGCAAGCGAACACCGGTATGCACAGATCATCGCTGACAAATTTAAAACCCGGCATTATAATAAAATCCTTGACACTGATTCTTTGAACATTCTTCCTGAGTTAATGTATTTTTACGATGAACCCATTGCCGACATTTCAATTATCCCTACCTATTTTGTCAGCAGGTTTGCTGCGGAGCATAATAAAGCCGTATTGTCGGGAGAAGGCGCCGACGAACTTTTTGCCGGATATACCTGGCACAGGGATTATCTTTGGCCGGTTTCGAAAAAACAAATCAGGGATTCTAAAAAACACGGATGGGCATTACCTGAAAATCATTATAATGTTGAGAGTTATTCCCAGGCCATGTCCATGGGAATGTTTGACAATAAGCAGCTGGAGCTGCTTTTAAACAAGGATTTACACAAATTCATCCCTGATGATGCTGCCTGGTTTTATAAACAGTATTTTAACGAACAAATTCCTGTCCCAAAACGTTTCCAGATGCTTGACCTGAAAACTTTCATGGGAGAGCTTGTGTTGACAAAAATTGACCGTGCCAGCATGGCCAATTCCCTTGAGGTACGTGTGCCTTTCTTATCAAAAAAAGTGTCGGAGTTTATGCTCAGTCTTGACCCATCAATGTATTTTGATTCAAAAAAACAGAAAATCCTTTTGTATAGAATTCTGAAAAAAAGCAAGGTCCCCCGCGAAATTCTTCGACGACCGAAACAGGGATTTACCGGGCCTGATTCATATTATCAAGACATTGATTTTTATAAAAAGCACCTGTTAAACGGACAGCTGGTGAACAAAGAACTGATAAATACCAGTTATCTTCAAACCCTTTTTGAGCAAAAAGATTACTGGCGGCTTTGGAAGATTTCGGTTTTTGAGTTTTGGTTCAGAAAGTGGATGAACCCAGATTCCAAAATAGAAACGCAGTGAACTATTTTGGAGAGCGTAGGATTGTGTGCAGAATCTGGGGAATCCCTGCCTGCGTGGCCCAGTCAGGCAGGCCGACTTAGAAAATGTTACGCGACTTGTCGGGATTACATTTTCTTAGTCGATTACGCATGATATATTACATTAATTATCTTATTTTCAATTTGTTAACACGAAATACCCTGGTAGTAGGCAATAGAAATTTTTAATGCGTAATATTGGATGATTTAATAGCATACCATTCTGTTTTTTTTTAACTTTGCCTATTAATTTAACTTTTTTGTCAGAAACAAAGATCATATCGGCTTATTCAACCAATAAGCATAAACTGAATTTAAAAAAGCTCTGGAAATATCGTGCGCTTATGATTGCTTTTGCCGGCAGAGATATACGCACACAGTATGCACAGACAAAACTCGGCATTGTATGGAGTTTCATACAGGCAACAACGGCTGCATTGATTATAAATCTCTTTTTCGGAATACTCATTAAGATGCAGATACCCGGCGTTCCTTATATTATTTATGCTTTCCCGGGCATGATGGCCTGGTATTATTTTTCTTATATTGTTAACAATGCAGGCACTTCTTTGATACAATCTCAAAATATTATCAAAAAAGTATATTTCCCCAAATTGATTTTACCTTTTTACAAAACATTTGTCGGCCTGGTCGAGCATCTGATATGGTTCGTTGTATTAATCTTTTTAATGATATTCTTTGCGTATCCTTTATCAATAAATGTTTTATTACTTCCGGCCTGTATTCTTTTAAATATTATAACAGGATTGAGTATCGCTATATGGTTGAGTGCACTTACCATCCGCTATCGCGATGTTTCACACATCATACCTTACCTGATCGGCTTTGGAATTTTTGTTACTCCCGTGTTTTTCGAAACGGCCATGATACCGCCTGCTTACCAGTATTTAATTTTTTTTAATCCGATGGCCGGCGTAATCGCTTTGTATCGTTGGTGTCTTTTCGACATGCATATCTCAATAAACTATTTGCTGGGAATAATTCCTGTCGTATTACTTTTTATTTCCGGCCTGTATTATTTTCGCCGGGTCGAAGGTATAATGGCTGATCTAATTTAATTTAATAGAATTTAATTTGAAATATTGAATAAAAACACCATATATATTGAACCATTGGGTTGTATGATGAGGGATTTGGAGGCAGAAAGGCTTAAAAAATTCTTTTTAAAAAACAACTATAAACTAACGTGTGATAAAAATGAGGCGTACTATAGAATAATAGTAACGTGTAGCTTAAATGATGAAAAAATAGATGCTTCAATGCAGGCAATATCTAATAGTGAATCCTTTAATGGAATTACTTTTGTCACAGGTTGTTTGCCGAGCATGGAACCAAACCGATTTTTAGTCAATGAAAAAATCATATTAATTCCCATTAAAGAGCTACACCATATTGAAAAATATTTTGAAGATATTGTCTTTCGATATATAGATGTTGAGGATACTAATTTTTACAGAGAAAAGAATATAATAGGCCGTAATGAAGGGGATTCATTAAAAAACATTGTAAGTGGTTTTGAACTGAATAAACGGTATTTTATCAAATTTGTAAGAAGGTTAAGGGCATTTTTAAGTAAAAAAATCAATAAAAAGATATATACTGAAAAAGCAACTATTCGCATAAGTACAGGCTGCTTATCAAACTGCTCTTTTTGTGGTATAAAATTCGGTATCGGTAGTCTAAAGAGTAAACCCCTGAATAAAATATTTCAAGAATACAAAAGCCTTACTGACTCTGGATATAGAAATATCTTTTTGCTCGGTGATGACACCGGGGCTTATGGAATCGACGTAAAAAGTTCATTCCCTGAACTGCTTTGTGAATTATACAAAATCAATTCTAAAAATAGAATTAGATGGTATTTTCAAGATCTGAGCCCATACTGGGCAAAAAAATATATGAATGAAATCCTTTTCTACGTGCATAGGAAATGTTTTTATGAACTTTTATTATCAGTGCAAAGCGGAAGCGATAGAATTTTAAAACTAATGAAGCGTAACTATAGTGCAACTGATATTATGCTCATTCTGAATAATTTTAAAAATGCTAATTCTTATTTGAGGCTATTGGGGAATTTTATTGTAGGTTTCCCGAGTGAAACTGAAGATGATTTTAAATTAACACTTAAATTATGTCAGGATTTTAAATTTGATTTTATTTATATTATGCCTTATTATGAAAATTCTGTTTGTGATTCAAGAAATATTTATCCTAAGGTATCGAAGTCAGAACTTGATGAGCGATTGCGCTCTTTTGAGATTTTATTAAAAAACCAAAAAACAGATTATCGTATCACCCCATTGTAATTCAACTTAAGATTATGACCTTTTATGAATAACTTTATTCTTTTATGGAAATTATAAAATAAGGGAAGCCTTGTTTTATTATAGTTTAAAATATGGAAGACAATATCGCAATAAGGATCCGTGGCTTAAGTAAGAAATATAATATTTCCGAAAAAAAAATCGGGCTTAGTTTTTTAGAAAAAATAAAAGAATTATTACTGACATTTATTTCAAAGAAAAAAATAAAAGACCCTGGGTTCTATGCATTGAAAGATATTAGCCTTGAAATCAAAAAGGGAGAATGTGTTGGTATCATAGGAAGAAACGGAGCCGGAAAAAGCACCCTGCTGAAAATATTAAGCGAAGTTGTGGAACCGACAGAAGGCACCATTGAAATCAATGGGTCGATGGCGTCTGTGTTAGAGGTTGGAATGGGCTTTCACCCTGAACTTACAGGAAGAGAAAATGTTTATTTAAGCGGCGCTATGATGGGGATCCCAAAATGGCAGATGTCCGATAAAATCAAATCAATAATAGAGTTCTCAGGCGTCGAAAATTTCATTGACACACCGGTAAAATATTACTCCAGTGGCATGTATCTTAGGTTAGCTTTTTCTGTTGTTTCAAATCTTGATGCCGATATCATGCTTTTTGATGAAACTCTCAGTACCGGAGATATAAATTTTCAACTTAAATGTTATGAAATTATTGACACCTTAGTTAGTAAGGGTAAAACAATTTTGTTGGTTAGCCACAACTTGAATGACATCATTAAGATCAGTTCGCGAATTGTATATCTTGACAACGGCATGCTGAAATCCGATTCCCAATCAAATAGTTTAGACGCATATCTAAAAGACTCCTTGTCAAATAATTCATTATTCAATAGCAATTTGACCGGTTCAATTACCCCTTATATTGATAAAAAAACTGTTCAGTTTAATACATCAGATAACTCATTCGCAAATGAAGACATACAGTTAAAGAAAATCCAGATTTGTGCTGTTAACAAAACTATTGAAGATGATATTCTGACAAGCGATGAAATAGTGTTATCTATTGAATACTATAAAATTAAGGATTCTGATTTTTTCAATATTGGCTTTACATTTATTTATTTGAACTCAGTTATCATTTATGCTCATTCTTTAAATTCCGATCTTAATACAGAGCAATTCATTGCGAAAGGCGATTACATTGCAAAACTAAGAATACCGCCATATTTTTTTAATGATGTCAATCTTCAGGTAAGCGTAAACATCACAAAAAACAATACTGAAATAATTTATGCGTATAAGAAATTTTTGCATTTTAAGTTAGGACAACTCTTAAAAAATAATGAAGAATTTCCTTTCAAAGATTTAACGTTATCGAAATATCGGGGACCTGTTTTTCCACAATGGCATTGGGAAATATTACATTAAGAAAATTAGTTTTATGTTTAGGTATAATATTAAAGTTTTTGGGTGCACCATGCGCGGCATTGAAGCCGAAAAACTTCATCGCTATTTTTTAGCTAACAGGGGAAGGCCTTCAACATTAAAAAATGCAGATATTGTTTGTGTTTTCGGGTGTTCCATAATTTTTGCCACCGATAAAACTACTCTTCAATATATTAACGGTATTTTAAACGATCGTCAACGCATCATCATTTTGGGATGCTCTCCCGAACTAAGTAACATGAAAATCAGGGAATTTTTTGGAGGCGAAATGCTTGCTACCCACTCACTTGAAAATATTGACACCTTATTTCCTGATTTTAAAATTAAATTTAACGAAATATCATTGCCAACCCAATGTCATAAAAGTTTGGATTATGCAAAACCTTATTTGGATGAATATAAAGTTTATCAAAATAGTGGTTTGTTTTCCCTTATGACCCAACCACAAATAATAATTACAGGCAAAGGTTGTTCTAATTCTTGCAGCTATTGTTCTGTCCGTAAGGCGCTTGGGCCTATGAAAAGTTACAAACATGAAGAAATTATCCAAAATTATCGGCATGCATTAAAAAATGGTAACAGTGTCTTTATATATAATGGCGATGACACTGGTGCCTATGGAAGCGACACCGGGTTAACATTCGAAGAACTGCTGTGTGACATGGAAGCCATTACGCCCAAAAACAAAAAAGTTGCATGGGTTATTGATAATTTGCATCCTCAGTGGCTCATAAAATACGAAAGAATCATTACAAAACTGTCAGCATCAAATCGTATTGCTGAAATTATTGTTCCCTTGCAGGCGGCTACTGATCACCTGCTCGATCAGATGCGCCGTAAGCACCATATCGAAGAAATAACTGTCGTTCTGGACCATTTGAAAAAGGCGGCACCAAAGCTTAAACTATCAACTCACTTTATCATAGGATTTCCGGGAGAAACGGAAGCAGACATTGAGGCGCTGAAAAAGCTGATTGACAGAAAATACTTCAGCCACATTAATTTACTGCGGTATTACGAGTCGGGCGATGCATACAGCCATAAAATATTTCCGAAAATTGAACCTGATACCACCCAAAACAATATGTTAATGCTGAGACAATTCATTCAGGACCGTGGAATTTATTGCCAAATGACCATTTATGAGTAAAATTTATTTTTTATGTATTCATAAATGATTTTATCTGCCCTGCTTTTTTCATTAACTATTTCACGTATTTTTACATCATATGAAATTTCTTGAGGCTTGTTCACTCCGAGATTCATGTATTCATAATCCGTGGTCTTTAGTTTTAAGATTTTTTTCAAGCGAATAAGAGATTCTTCAAATTCTTCCTGCATTCCCACAAAACTAAAGTCTCTGTCAATATTGTCGATAGCCATCTTTGCATAATATTCCTGATCTTTTTCAATAATGTCAGGAGTGAGGCCAACTAAAAACATACACTGTTGATTTTGCAGCCCGTCATATTGCAGGTATGACGCCAGATCTGGAAACTTTGACCATACGTCCTGTTGGGACATAATGCCGGGATCTAACTTATTAAGAATTCGGAACTGCCATTCAATATCCATTCGCTTCAGATGATAATAGGTTGATATAAGCCTGTCAATAGAATTTCTCACAAAACACATGTATGTGTATGGTTGCATTGGATTTTTTAAGTGAATACCATAAGCATAATGGCCGTATACAATTTTGGTCTTTTTAGTTAATAGTAGTTTATCATGTATGTCGAAAATTTCCCCACTCTGCCCAGTACTCATATATGGAATGTATAAATCAATAAGTTCCTCGCTTTTATAATTTTTATATAGCAACTTATTAATCGTAGTACCACCTGTTTTATATATGTGGACAAAATATATTATTTTCCTTTTATGAAAGAGAGGTGCCATAAAATCTATTTATTCCCTGCAAATTTGGATTTTTATACAAAGCTATAAAAATAATAAATTAATAAAAGAAAACATCGGTGTTTATTCTATTAATTCACAAAAAGGACATTGTAACTTAATAAAATGCCAATAATGATTTTTTCATACCTTTGTTATTGCATTTTGCTCAACTATATGAATATAAAATGACAGTTCACTGTTAAAAGGGTTTTAAATCTTTCTCGATGAATAAAAAGCTTTTACTTATAAATCCCAGATCAGAAAATAACAGCATAAATTTTAATTTTTTCCCAACTATTGTTCTTGGAATAATTGAGCAATTAACTCCTAAAAATTGGGATGTAACTATTGTTGATGAAAATATAGAGGATTTGACAGACAAAGATTACGACCTTGTTGGAATTACTTCTACACATAATATAAACAGGGCTTATAAAATTGCTGAATTATATAGACAAAAGGCGGTTCCTGTCATCATGGGCGGGATGCATGTCTCTGCAATACCCGATGAGGCAATGCAATATGTTGATTCGGTTGTAGTCGGTAACGTGGAGCCTTTATGGATAAAAATAATTCATGATTTTGAGGCCGGTTCTTTAAAAAAACAATATATCAATAACGACAATCAATATAATTTTGTTGAACCCTGTTTGAACTATTTTCATAAAAAATATTTCGCCTATGCATTAGAAACATCACGGGGATGCTTTAACAATTGTTCTTTTTGCGGTATTCATATTCCTTTTCAGCAATCATACAAAAGGAAACCCATAGAAATGATTATTAATGAACTTAAAAAGACGGATAACCCTTTTGTTTTTATTATAGATAACAACTTTTACGGGAACGATGAAAATAACATGTTTTTATTGTTTAATGAAATGATACGTCAAAAAATTTCTAAAGTTTTTTTTGCCGCGGTATCTGTAGGTTTTTTCAATAATGAAAAATTAGTAGCATTAGCGGCAAAAGCAGGATTAAAAATGGTATTCATTGGTTTTGAGTCAGATACGCAAGAAACATTAGGCGAGTTAAATAAAAAAAACATCAGGGGCGTTACCGGTATTTTTAATGAATACAAAGCTATCATTGATTTAGCACACAAAAATCGTATATTGGTATCCGGAAAGGCTATTGTGGGATTAGAAAACGATACGGAAGAAATAATCAATAAAAGAATCGATTTTTTTTCCAAATTAAAATTGGATGAATTTTCCTATTCCATACTCACACCTTTGCCGGGTAGCGTTTTATTTAAAAAATTTCAAGCTGAAAACAAATTACTTCATACTAATTTCCCTGATGATTGGATTAAATATGACCATTGCAAAAACTCCTTTATGCATAATAATCTTTCAAAAGAAAAGCTTGAGATTTATGCCAGCAATTACGCAAAACCAGGGTATCGGCAGATGTTGCGTTCGCTTATTATTACAAGATCACTAAAAGGCTTATTATTGTACTATGCTTATAACTATTACATGACCAATTACAAAAAAGCCTTTTTACATTTTTTATTAAAAACATATACTGTAATAAATGGACACTGCTTTCCTCCAACTGTAAATAAAACATCTTTGAATGAAGCCTGATTTCATCAAACAATATGACCTCAGAAAATTCCCTTACAGGATAAATTGGGAAATAACTCATCAATGTAATTTCAGTTGTCCCTATTGCAGTGGTTATGAAACCATCAATAAAACACATCCTGCCATATACAGCCCTCATGATCTTTCCGCATTTTTTGACAAAACAGGTGTCAGTTGGTTATTGCTAATTTCTGGCGGTGAACCATTTTTGTATCCTCATTTTGTTGATGTTTGTTATAACCTAAGCCGAAATCACCACCTGCAAATCACTACCAACTTAAGTTGTCACGAAGTATATGAGTTTGCCGATAAAATCAATCCTGAAAAAGTATTCAATATCAGCGCTTCTTATCACCGGTATGAAAGGGCAATGACGGAATCGCACAACGATTTTCTGGATAAATGCCGTTACCTCCAAAAAAAAGGTTTTAATCTGATTGTTAATTTTGTTGCTTATCCGCCTCTTATTGATACAGTGGAAAACGACATTGGCTTTTTTGAGTCGGAAGGATTTGACACCATGCTTTTCGGCTACCGCGGTTTATATAATGGAAAAAATTATCCATACGAGTATAATGAAAAGGAACTGGAATTACTGGAGAAATACGCGGTTGACGATACGGAAATAAAAATTGCCACAAACAGCCTTAATTATTATGGCTTATACTGCGAGGCAGGAAGCCATTACTTCTGCATAAATCAAAATGGAGATATCGGCAGGTGTTTTACTTTGCCAAAAAAAATCGGGAATCTTTTTGAATCCGACTTTCCCATGAACAAAAAACCATACCCATGCATTGCAAAACAATGCAAAGACTGTTACAACGGGCCTGCTTCCATTACGATGCAAAAGGCTTCAAAACTTAATATTTACCTGGAAAAGCGTTTATATAAAAAGAAATAACATTGTTTATTACGATTTAGCGTTTAATATAATGAATACAAATAAGAAAAAAACAGTAGAAAGATATTATGATCAATGGACCCGTTGCTATTTAGAAAATGGCTATGGTGATATCATCCAGGCGCACCGCCCGAAAGATGTGAATGAACTACTGCAGTACATTAGCCAAAGCGCCGGCATGAAAAACGGCATGAAAATTCTGGATGCCGGCTGCGGGATTTGCGGGCCATCTGTTTTTTTTGCCCGGCATTTCGATGTTCATATTACTGCCATAACCAATTCTTCAGAACAGGTAAAATTATCAAACGAAAATATTAAAAGGAATTCATTAAATAATAAAATTGAAGTTTTTAAAGCTGACTACCATGAACTCGGTAGATATTTTGAAAAAGAGAGTTTTGATCTTATCATTATGCTTGAATCCTTCGGACATGCAGTATCGCAAAAAGAAGTTTTAGCCGGCACGGAGCAAGTCCTGAAAAAAGAGGGGTGCCTTTACATCAAAGATTATTTCGCAAAAGAAATAACCGGTTCCAGAGAGCGAAAGGCCGGTATGAAAAAAGCCATGAAAAACATGAATAAGGTTTATGCTTATAACCTGCCCGACTTAAACAGCACTATACAAACTTTGCGAAAACTAAATATGAATCTTCAGTTTGTGAAAAAAACCGATGTTCCGCTTTACAATGTAGATTCAGTGGTTGCTTTTGAAAAACAACATAATATTGATATTTTCGATGGCGGATTTCATTACCTGTTTTTAGAACCCCTTGAATTGTATTTCAGAAAACCAACCGAAATAGATGAACTAATACTATAAACCGGCTATTTTTTCTTACCGGACAAGCGTCTGATCTTATTAATTGCACCAAGGCTTTTATAATAAACAAACAATATTATTCTGTGATAGAATTTCTTCAACAGATAAAAAATTTCGTTTCTAAGCCTGAGCACAACGAAAGTTAAAACTATAATACCGTATGTGTAATCTGTCCGGATACTCATCAGCAATGCAATTCCTGCGAAAAAATAATAATTATACAGGACATTTAATTGTGAAACTGACTTAATAAAACTATTAAAGACCTTATTTTTTCTGTTTAGGATCAGCCACTCAATCACAAAGTACAAAAACATTGAAAAGAGAAAGGCAATTCCAAGCGTTGAGGGTAGGGCAATTGCCAAAACAAAAAATGATATTATTTCGGCAGGCAATATCATTTTTATCAGCAACAAAGCCTTTTCTTTCCCTATCTGAACTGTAAAAGTTTGTGTCTTGCTTATAATGTCATTTTCATAATCCTTTTGCTGATGAAATAATATACTTCTGAGGCCTGTGAAAAACAACCATGCAGTCAAAGCAACGATAACACTGTTTTTTATCACTATTTCGTCAGGATAACGAATGGCAATGAGTAAGCTTATGAAGGCAGGCAAAACAAATGAGAACATAGAATCAGCAATTACTCCAAGCACATTGCTTTTAAGCCTGATCGGAGGAATAGAATACAATAAAAATAAGATTATCTGGGCAGCAAGCAGATAAAAATATACCGAAATGCCCGGCAAAAGCAGGAAATGGGGAAACGAACCCATAAAAATCAAAAACAATGCAATAAGGATTTTTACCGGTAAAGCAAGCATGGATGTTTTATTGCTTTTACCGGATAAACGGTCAGCATCAGAATCAAACCAATCGTTTACAAAATAACCAAAAGCTCCGATTGACATTATATAAATACTCATCAATGCAACGGTTTCTATGATGAATAATATGTCTGGTTTCGTATAATAAAAGACAGCCAATACAAAACCCGAGTTAAACAATAACTTGGTAACCAGCCATTCTCTTACACGAAAGAGTTTTCGGATACTCATAGGGTATTGGTGTTATTGAAAAAAAAATTCATGTTACGAATTTAATAAAATTACATGAAACCACCCTTGAATAAAACATTATGCTGCTATAGTTATTTCTAAATGAATAAATTCAGAAAAAATACCTTCAGACAGATAAATTTTTTTGTACTTTTATTCGGTAAAAATTTCCGGAATGAATTATTTTGTTTACGTGGTTTGCGGAGGAAAAGAATATATAAATGAGTTGAATTTTTCGCTTAAGTTTTTACGGCATTTCTCACAGTATCCGATATTGGTCCTAACAGATAAATCAAGAAATGAAATTGAAATTGAACACGACAATATCATCGACATCAGGACACCCATCAACTATAGCAATCATCAGGCACATCTGTACCTTGAAACCAGCCTGCCACATCATGTAAATCCACAGGAGGATGATACCTATTGCTATTTAGACTCTGATGTAATTGCTGTCAGTGATGAAATTAATCAGGTTTTTGAACATTTCCTGCTCCCGGTCCGTTTTGCTCAGGACCATTGCACTATTGATTATTTTAGCGCGGGAATAATGAAATGCACGTGTGGTGAAGAGTTTGAACAGATTGAAAAACAATTCAATTTCTTGCAAACATATTTCCCGGTTTTTGATCGAAACAATGAAAAAATATGCAATGACTCTGATCAATTGAAATTATTTTTCAGAAAGATTAAAGAAAATCCTTTTGCCGGCAATTTTCTCGGCTTCAGATATATCTGGAAGAGGTATTTTTCGCAACAGCAAAAGCTCACAATGAACAATAAGTTTGTTTTTGATAAAACAGATAAATGCTGGTACAATTTTTCAGGACAACTGATTGATTACGACCATAACTATTTCAAAAAAAGACTCTGGAAGAAGTTTGACATCCGTTTTAAAAACAATCGTTGGGAAAATCGCCGGGGAAAGGAACTTAAGCCTGAATATCCCTATTGTTCTCACCTAAGGGAACACATGCGTAAACATTATAACATTACAATTCCGGCGGGATGGAGGCAATGGAATGGCGGCGTTTTTTTATTTAAAAAGGAATCAGTGGATTTTATGGATTTATGGCATAAAAATATGATCAAGGAATTTGAACTGACAAATAAGAGAATATATGATGATCAGGGGACATTGGCTGCGTGTGCCTGGCAGCTTGGTGCGCAAAACATAAAACCATTATCCGTAAAATTTAATTTTATTGCTGATTACGGGAACAAGAACGTTGGGTATGATCCTTCCGCCGGCTATACATACAATGGATTTAACACTACATTTAAACCGGCATTTTTACATATATATCATCACTGGGGTGACGAAAGCTGGGACATATGGCAATCTGTAACAGAGCTCGGGCAAAAACATAAAATTATATGAATTACTTTGTATTTGTTGTCTGTGGTGCAAAAGAACATATTGAGACGCTGAACTTCAGTTTGAAATTTATCCGTCATTTCAGTAATTATCCTGTATTGGTGGTTACCGACAAGAAGCGCAATGAAATTCCGGTGGAGCATGATCAAATAATAGATATTGTAACTCCTGCTGAATACGACCATCATCAGGCAAGCATATATTTAAAAACCGGATTGCATAAGTTTTTGAATATGAAGGACGGTAGCTTATATTGCTATCTTGATTCGGACATTGTAGCGATAAATTCTGAAATAAATACCATTTTTGACTATTTCAGGCCTCCCGTAATTTTTGCAAAAGACCATTGCCCCTTCAATGAGTTCAGTCCGCATGCCATGCAATGTGCTTGTCTTGCTGATACTTTAAGAAGAAACAAAGAGTATTCTGCGGTAGATGAGTTTTTCCAGCAGAATTTTTTTATAAAAATTCAGGAGAACAATACAGATAAAATAAAGCTTGATCAACAATTTGAGCTTCTCAAAGAAAAAAACATTAAACATATTTTCCCGGCATTGGTTTATTTTATAAAACGGCATTTGCTTCCTTTGAAACAAATAAAATTGGGTGAATTTTATTTTAATAAAAGAGACGGTTTCTGGTACAATTCATCTCATGAAATCATTCACTTCGACTGGTCATACGCGGTTAAACGAATGGAGAAAAACGGGGTTTATTATAACAAAAAAAACAAAATATGGAAAAATAGCCTCGGAGAAGACATCATGCCACAAGTTCCGCATTGCAGGCATCTCGGGGAATATATTGCAGAGAAATATAAAATAAAGATACCAGACAATTGGCGGCACTGGAACGGAGGCGTTTTCCTTTTTAATGCCGCGGGTGTTAAATTTATGAATTACTGGCATGAAATCACGCTGAAAGAGTTTGAAAACCCTGCTACAAAAACCCGTGACCAGGGCACACTTGCTGTTACTGCCTGGGTTTATAATCTTCAGGAAACAGTGACACTTCCTGAAAAATTCAACTTTATAACGGAATATGATAATCCCGGTATTATGTACACTGCAGAAAAAGGCTTTACTCAGGATGGGTATAAGACAACATTTTTGCCTTGCTTTCTGCATATATACCACCAGTGGGGACGCACCGGATGGAGTATCTGGGATTATGTGTCCGCGCTGGAAAAAACTATACTAAAATTAAAAAATTAATTAATTCTGTTTCTGATAATTTCATTGCAGAACGTGATCATATAATTCTTTATTTCGGGAAGAGGTAGTTGCTCAAAATAATCAAGGAGTAAGTCTTCGGGGAAATCAAAAAATGATTTGTAAAATAATTCATTTTTAAAATATTCGGGTAACTGTGTAAATACCTGATTTTTTTTATTTTTCCATCTTTCAAATTTATTATCGGGGTTTTCGAACCCAGTTTCTATGATATACTTATAAATTTTTTCTTCTGCTTTCGTGTCAGCTTTATGAAATTCAGTATCATCGCTTGATAAATTTCTTGTTAAAGCATCTTTTTTCTGATTAAAAATCAGTATTGCTTTCATTTCCTTAATGAATTCAAGGAAATTCCGTGCGTTCTGTTTTTGTATGATATGGTGCTCTGGTAATATCACTTGCTCATAGATGTGAATGGCATCCTGCAATATTTCTGTGCTTGCGGAACTTAATGCAACATCATGTGCATTAAAAACATGAACGAATGCGATATTAAATGAGCGCTGATTGCAAAATTCAACAATTTCGGGAAGCTCACGGTAGTTCAGTGTCAACGGACATACCGGGATTGTAATTGGTTTATTTATTTTCTTTGAATAGTCTGAAAAATACAGCAGGTTTTCCATGACTTTATCAAAATTTGCTCCGATACGAATCTTTTCATAGGTTGCTTTATGAATGCTGTCTATAGAAATATTAAAATGGAAAACACCCATTTCCATTAACTGCTTGATCTCATCCGTTAAAATAGTTCCATTGGTGTTGACAGAGATCAGACACTTTGGATTTTTTGATAAAATATTTTTAATTAACCGAAGGTATAATGGAGATAAAAATGATTCGCCACCTGAAAAAATGATCTCTTCAAGAAAGGGAATAAACTCATCAAATTCTTTTTCGAAACTGCTGTTTTTGTATTTGTTGATTATTTCAACATTATTATGCTTTGCAATAAGTGATGAATTTGTTGAACTGCACATTACGCACTGAAGATTGCAGGTATTATCGGCATTGATCTCGATTACCCTTGGGTATTCAGCATGCGGTTCATACTTGTCATACATCTTTAATTTAACCGAATCATACTTTTCTGCTGTAAAATCATTTCTGCAAATAGCGCATTCATCAGGGAATATATTGTTTTTCAAACATTCTCTGTACCTGTTGAAATTAGCACCCCTCCATATTGAGATAAGTTTTTTTTGCGGATAACGATCAGAATTTTTTATTATAAATGTTGTTTGGGAATTTATATAACAACAAGGAGAAACAAATCCCGGATTAGCAATACTCATTGACACAAAAGGGGCGTTACATAAAACTTTTTTACTTTTCTTTGTCTTAATAAATCTCCTGATAATATTCATATTGCTTATGTATTTTCCCGTTCTTTCGATAGACTATTTTATTACCTGAAATAAATTGTTCATTTATATTACTAAAAAAAAATATTTGTATTTACTTATTGAACATTCGCTTGTTTATTATTAATTGGACAGATTATAACAGGGTGATGTTTTTTATATAAAACGTATTGTAACAATCAGGCCCGATTGTATGAAAACTAATAAAGTAAATAAAAATTTTGTTCTTTTATTTTTCATACAATGAATCAATAATACACATTTCTTTTAAATTCCACTCAACTCCTTCAGCCATTAAATTGTATCCCCTTGAATTAAAGTGCTTGTCAATGGGCCAGAAATAATGTTTTCTGTATTCATTACTGTCAAGTTTAATAATATTTTTATTGTATTCAAAAAGATCTATAACAGGAATTAGATTTTCCTTTTTTAATTGGTCAATGAGTTGAGCATAAACGTATCTTTCATACTGGCTTTTATCAAAGAAAACAAGTGCCAGCTTAAAATCATGTTGAATGGAGAGGTAATAAAACCTTTTGATACATTCTTCCATAGCCAGCAGCGCTTTCTTTGTATTGGCATTGAACTTTTCAGGAGGCATAAGCATTTTGTAATGCAATACATTATCAATAAAAATACGAAAAACGTAACTGACAGCATAGATTTTTTCCCATGCCGGTCCTTCAAGATAATGAACTCCGTCTTTTGTAAAGCGCTCAAAACCTCCCCGGCATTTGTAAAATTTAATATCGGAATTACAAAGGGCGACAAGAACAAGGTCGGGATTGTAATTCAACATCTTTTCCTCCAGAAGCATATATTCATAAAAAGGATCAGATCCGGAAATACCCGCATTAATAACGGTTACTTTTCTTTTAGAAATTTGATTGATACGGTCTTCCAGCAATTTGGGCCATGTCGAATCCTGAGGCGTCCCAATACCTTCTGTAAATGAATTGCCAAGACATAATATTCGATATTCATTCTTCTCTTTTTCAAAGGAATGGTCAATATCCCTTATGCCGTCAGCATTGCACTTTATTTCATACGAAAACTCTTTGCTTACGTGTATAGAGGTATAATATTTCGGGTGAATATTTAAATGTGGATACTGCCTGTTAGCAGGTTTCGGTTCAACATAACCAGAAGTATAATAAAGTCCGAGCTTTTCATTATGACTCTTGTTCACTCCAATAATTCGTAAAATAGTCTCTAAACAAAACAATAATAAAAGAAAAATAAAAAGTCCCTTTGTGATTCTTTTCGATTTAATCACACTGGCTTTTGAAATTTTGAAAATAATTTTCAATATTATCCAAATTATAAAACCTATAAATGTGATAAATAATATCGTTGTTATATATGAAGCCATGGTGTATTTGATTAATAAATACCCATAAAAAATACCAAAGGCGGCTAAAATTGAAAAGCCTGTGATTTTAAGCCAAAGCAATGCCTTTTTAAGAAAAGTATTTTCTACTTGAGGTTTTATTTTGAAAGATAAAAAAAACGGCTTCAAAGAAAAACCATTTTTTCTGATTTTGAGAATAATGAGTAGCATTAATAGCAGAATACCGGTCACCAGTAAAATAATAAAAAAATATTTTACGGACTGCCATTGCATAATAATGATGGCCAATTTCCCTAAAGAGAATTTACTGCATACCTTGGCTGGTAAATAATAATGATGGTAGCCGGCAGAAAAATCCGCCATCTGCAAATCCTTAAATGTAAGATTGAATTGAATTGTATTAACTTTTATAAAAATCCGGCGGGCTTTGAGTTCAAGAGTATCGGGAATAAATATTTCAATTTTTTTATAAAAAGTATTGGTGTTTTCCTGCCAGGCGTTATTTGTCGAATTATAATTAATCTTTATGATCCTGTTCAATGGTGTAATACCATTGATTGTTATTAAGTTGCTTTCCTTTGGTGTTATTCCGTTTACACTGATCGAAAAAGGCTGATATATGGCAACCTTCTTTAGATAGATGGCCCCCAGCGTAAATAACAAGGAAATAAAAATCAGAATAAAAGAGGTGATAATAATCTTATTCTTTTTTTTCATTGACAGGTAATTAAAATCTGCTCATTGTGATTTTTTTCAAAATAAAGTTGCATGGCGAATATTATCAACAAAACAAATGAGATTATGCTTTTATCTTCCATGTTTGATTTAATGACGATCCTTCATAAATTATTGCAAATATACATAAACCAGGAATATAGGAGTGAGTTTACTGAGATTCATGGACAGGATTTGTATATTGGCAGTTGAGTGAGCCCGTGTTATTTATAACGCCGGGCAAGCGGGAAATTAAAGTGTTATTCTTAAAAATAATATTTTAATTCAATTGTCTTTTGGCTTTTATAAATAAAAGAAAACGGACCTCAATGTGGCAAAATACTCAACTACACTATCATTACAACTATCTTCTCTTATATAATTATGAATAATTAATTCCATCAGGTATTTTCTAATATAAATAACCCGGTATATCAAAATATACTTGTAAAACAGAAGGATAAACATTTAAAAGAATCGTGAAACCACCGGATTAATTCACCTGTGAAAATGTTTTATTTAAATGAAAAATTTATAAGTATTAAATCAACAAAATCAATAAATTTGCTTAATCAAACCTTTATAAATTATTGTAAACACACATAAGCGCGATATAAAACAATTAAATTGTCCTGGTTCCTGTAGGATGCCTCTGGCACACAAGCCCTGCAGCTGGTGGCTTCCGGCAGTAGGAGCGAAAAAAAATAACTTGTTTTTAGAAGATCTTTATCAATCAGGAATTAAAAGAGCAGAATAATGACAGAACTTATAAAGATTTTTAAACAAATCAACATTTTCTTCTTTTTGATTTTAATTATAATTCTTAATAGTTGTATTAGAACTGAAACTATAATAACTAACAATACTGCTTATTATCATGAAATTAATCTGCCTGTTGAAGATTCGGCTAATACAAAAATTTGTATCGCTAATTCCGGGAAAATTGCTATAGACTTAATATTTCAAGTCAATGATAAATTCTGGTTTTCTGAAAACCAATTAAAGAGTAGTATTTTGAATCTGAAATCCGACAGCATTAAAAATATCAATAAAAAAATATCAAAAGCATGGTTGTTTACTTTTTTGAACAGTTTCCATTTAATGCCATTAGAGTTATCATCGAATGAAATGAACAATCCTTTGATTTTCTTTAATTCAGCTGGAGGTGGCTTGTGTAGTGACAGAGCCTATATTTTAACACAATTATGGCGGTCGTTTGGTTACAAAAGCCGTGTTATGTATCTGGGTAATCACGTTGTTGCCGAAGTATGGGAAAACAATAAATGGAACATGTTTGATCCCGACAACGGGGTTTATTTCATTGATTCTTTGAATAATATAGCGTCGGTTGATGAAATCGCACAAAAACCGATGATTATGGTCATAGATTCAAATTCAATCTCAAGATCTTTCCAATTATTAAATATTATATATAATAAAAAATATTATATTGATTTATTTGCGAGTACTTATAATAATTTTCCTGATAGTGACACCGGCAAAATTGTTTGGGAAAACACATATTTAAGTTTACCGCCTGAATCCAGGTTTGAATTGCCGGTGAAAAACCCAAATATCGAAGATGATATGCCTTTTTGTTTCGGCAGAATAACAATTCCCCATTGTTATGCCGGGTTCATAAGCATTCCATTTGTAATTCATCATATCGAAGGAAACGGGATGTTGATAAACAATGAACGCTATATTTTACCTGGCCAAAACGATAATCCATATCCTTCAGGAAATTATTATGTCTCTTGCGACAGCCTGAAGATATACACCTATATAAATCCGTTACTGATCAAATTATACAAGACTAATAAAATAAAAATTGTTTCTAATAGTTCAATGAATCCAATTGTATCATTAACTAAAAATGAAACATATATCCCGGATTATTATTCTTATAAAATAGATAAATTAATACTCAGGCATAAAGACCAGTATTTGAGTTTTTTTAAAAAATGGCCTGGGGATGTTGATACGCTGAATATCTGCACTCTTCAGGAATTCAAGGAACAGGTTATTTTCGTATACAAAAACACATTCAACACTTCTATGGTTCCTGACAGTATTAATACTAAAATAGATTCTTTCGCAAATTTTATAGACTCTGTTTATCCCGGCATGGATTTCTCTCAATCAATATTCAATAATATCAGGGTTTTTCGAACGACCTCTGTTGCAATTATTGAGTTAAACCCGGATCATTTGATGAAAATGATAAAATACAATTTGTCAGATATAAAACGCAAAAACTTCAAGTAATTCCAGGATATTCCCAACATTTACATGTACTGTCTTTTTCTTCTAAAATGAATAGTGCGTTTTTTTAGAGTAACACAATAATTTAACATCTTTACCGATAACCGTGGCTTCGGCAGGCAACCCGTCTTTTTTTTTATTTTGAAAAGCCATGCCTTTGTTCTTTGAACATAAACATGATGCGGGTATTTTTACAAAAATCAGTCACCACCATGTTCACCTCACCAAGTGCTGCATTTTCGTTTGACATAAAAATCTGAAAACTCTGACAATAAACCATGGATATCTTCATCTTCATAGTGACAAGCGCATGCTTAAATGAAACAAAATAGTAATAATATGGCGCCGCATATCGTAACAATTAAACTTTTAATAGTTTTATTTTTTTTCATTTCCTTAAGTAATCGCTAAAAAACAAATTATTAAACTCTTATAAAAATAATATTTTTTATCTTTGTAATAATAAAACCGTTTGATAAAAAGCAAAATAGTGAAAAAGTTTTTTATTTTCTGGAAAAAAATAACATGGGTATATGTAAGATTTATACAGAAAATACTTATAACTATTTTTCTCACCATCACATATATTATTTTTTTTCCTTTATTTTGGTTTTTTCATTTGGTTTTCGGTAAAGAAAAATTAAATACTAAATTTATTTTATCTGCTGGTTATTGGAAAGAAAGCAAGCCCACTATTACAGAACCTGAACATTTTATTAATCAATCCTAAAGTGCATGAGAAAAGTATCGTATATACTTAAACAGATGTGGGTTCTGATAAAAAAACACAAACTAAGTTTTTTAGCTCCGCTTTTAATCATACTGGCAGTATTGGCTATCCTTGTTTATTATATTGGTCCTGCCGTCATTGTTTCATTTATTTATGCAGGAGTTTAATATTAATTTTCATGAACACAGATGAAACTTTAGACCTTAGAGGATTACCATGTCCGGGTAATTTGCCAAAACTTCTGATTAAACTCGAAACCATGGATTCAGGTGAAATATTAGAACTTATCGTTGACGACATAGTTGCACTTGACAGGATTCCTGTTGCATTGAAAGAGGAACCGTCCTTTGAACTACTGGAATATAAAAAAGGAACTGATTCAAATATCTTTATGTACATCAAAATTAAATAAAAACCAACATGGCTGACCCGGTTAAAATATGTAAACGCTGTATCATGCCTGAAAATAAGCCGGATATTTTGCTTAATGAAGATGGTATATGCAATCTTTGTGTGGCTCACGATACTGCGAAAAAATTTGAAACTTTAAAGCCGCTTGAAAGCGATCTGATAAAAATTTTATCCAAACATCAGGGAAAGCATCGTTACGACTGTATGGTAATGTGCAGTGGGGGCAAAGACAGCACCTCTGCATTGTATTATATGAAAAAGCGTTATAAACTGAACGTTCTTGCTTTCACTTTCGATCACGGATTTGAAACTGATGAAGCTTTGGAAAATATCCATAATGCCGTGGAAATTCTCGGAGTGGACTTTTTGTTTTTCAAGTCTGCATTCATGAAAGACATGTTTGCCAAAATTATTGCCAGCAATTCTAAAGCGGTCATTTGTCATCCCTGTTCCATCTGGTATATGGACCTGGCATTTGACGTGGCTGCCCGGTATGAAATTCCTATTATTGTTGCCGGATGGACCAAGGGGCAATCAAATAAACAGGAAATTATGTCGAAATGCGGGTGTAATGTGCATACTGCCGAGTTTAAAGCTATGGCCGAAAACACCAGGCAATTTCTTGACAACGAACTCAAAGGCATGCCTCAATACAAAGACTTTCCCCGTAGCATGGAAGAAGTTCTTTCTAATGCGAAAAAACGGTTTAATACTATTGTTGTTTCTCCGCATTGGTTTCTGCCCTTTGGTCCCGAAGAATATATGAAAGTCATAAAAGAGGAATTAAAATGGAAAATGCCTGATTTTAGTTATCCTTCAGGATCCACCAATTGTTCCCTGAATTTCATGTCTGTTTATTATTCCATGAAAAACTACGGATATACACATTATCATGTAGAAGCGAGCAAACTTATCAGGGAGGGGCTGTTACTTCGTGAAGATGCATTAAAACAGCTTGAACTTAATTTTGACAAAAAAATACTTTACGATATTGCAAACAAGCTTGGTATAGATAAATTTGATGCATCATGATTATATTAGGAATTTCTGCATATTATCATGATTCCAGCGCCTGTATCGTAAAAGACGGTGTATTGACTGCCGCGGTGCAGGAAGAGCGTCTGAACCGGATTAAAAACTGTTCTGATTTTCCGATTCAAGCAATCAATTTTTGCATTCAGCAGAGCGGAATCAGTTTTGCGGATATAGACTATATCGCTTATTATGAACAGCCTTACATTAAGTTTCACAGAATCCTCCTGGATTATATAGAAAAATTCCCGTATTCTTACCTGACTTTTTTAAAAAACATTCCATACTGGTTGCAGGACAGGTTGGTTATTCCAATTATCATTAAAAAAGAACTGGGATATACCGGTAAAATACTTTTCGTGCCTCATCATTATTCACATGCAGCAAGCACTTTTTTTCTTTCACCCTTCGAGGAATCTGGAATAATTACGGCAGATGGCGTGGGCGAATTTGCTACCACAAGTATTGGTGCGGGAAAATCAAATTCGATCCAAATAAAGCATCAGATTGATTATCCGCATTCGCTGGGTTTGTTATATAGCGCTTTTACTACTTTCCTTGGATATAAAGCTAACAGTGGAGAGGGAACAACTATGGCGCTTGCCAGTTTTGGAACCCCCGATTTTATTGAATCCTTTAAGGAATTGATTCATATTGCCAACGATGGAAGCTACCAATTAAATACTAAGTATTTTCCATATAACAAATCCAAAAGAATGTATTCCGGTAAACTGGAAAAACTTTTAGGAGCTGCCAGAAAACCGGATGAAGAAATTACCGACCGGCATAAAGCTATTGCATCAACATTGCAATTTGTTGTTGAAGATGCCCTGATCAAAACCGCCCGTCACTTATGTATTACAGGCAAATCAAGAAACCTCTGCATGGCGGGTGGTGTTTTTCTGAATTGTGTTGCAAACCAGAAAATTCTTGACCTTTCTGAAATTGATAATGTTTTCATACAACCCGGCGCCGGTGATGCCGGCGGTTCAATAGGCGCAGCTTACTTCGTATGGAACAGCCTGTTGAAAATGCCCCGGGGGAACCCTTTGGAACACGCTTATCTTGGGCCTGAATATTCCACCACTAATATTAAAGCAGCCATATTAAAAAACAGGCTTGAGTTTGTGGAGTTATCCGAAGCCGACCTTTTAAATACTGTTACTGAAAAAATTATTGCAGGTAGAACGGTTGGTTGGCTGCAGGGCAGGCTGGAATTCGGGCCAAGAGCCTTAGGTAACCGAAGCATTTTAGGTGATGCCCGAAATCCAAAAATGGTTGATATCTTAAACCACAGGATAAAGCATCGCGAATGGTTCCGGCCTTTTGCACCCATAGTAAAAGAAGAAAAAGCCGGCGAATATTTTAAAATGAAAAATCTGTCACCATTTATGCTTCTGGCACCTGAAGTAATAGAAGGGAAAAAAGATATTATACCCGCGGTAACTCATATTGATGGTACAGCCCGGGTACAAACTGTTTCAAAAAAAACCAATCCGCTTTTGTGGAACCTGCTTGACACATTTGAATTGAAAACCCAAGTTCCGGTGTTGATCAATACATCGTTTAACTTAAAAGGCGAGCCTATTGTTTGCACTCCTGAAGAAGCAATAAATGATTATTTAAAATCTGAAATGGATTGCCTGGTTTTAGGCAATTTCTTTTTGGAAAAAAACAATCATGAGTAAGAAAAAATTAAACCTGATCACCGTTATATTGATTGGTGTCAATGCGTTGTTTTTATACTTACAGGGAAAGCAGAATATAAATTCTTTAAAAAATTCAAATTCGTATTTTATTTCAGACGGTCATTACATCCATATCGGATATCAATTAATTTCACGAAATTTATATCAGGTGGTTTTCTATGAAAAAATGCTTGAAATAATCCCTCAAAAAAATGCTAAGTAACATTTATAAAATATCACCGGTTTTTATAAAGCATATGTGGGTAGGATTATTCAAATCTGCCCGGAAGTTTCTTTTTATTTTTTCCAAACCTACGGCTATAAAACGCTGTGAAAAACAAAATATAAAAGCAACACATTTTTCCGACTTTCAACTGAAGCGGCGTTATGGGCCTTTAAAGCATTTCTGTTATGCTCCTCATACGAGTATGTTTTTTAGTCTGCACGGGAAAATGGCTCCTTGTTATGCGACCTATAACGAAAAATCAGATATTTTTCAGGAAACAACTATTAAAGACAGTTGGTTTAAAGGTAGTTTTGCGCGTATAAGGGAAGAGCACGCCCAATGCAGGTTTGATGAAAATTGCTCTTTTTGTTTTGAGCTGTTCAAAAATAAAGCATTCGGCAGCATGCTTCAGCAAAAATATGAACATTATGCGTTTTCCAGAAAGAAGTATCCGGTCATTATGGAGTTTGAATTGAGTAACCGGTGCAATCTCGAATGTATCATGTGCGACGCCAATCTTTCTTCATCAATAATGAGAAAAACGGTGAATAAATCACAGCATGAAGACATATATGATGATCGCTTTGTTGAACAACTCAGGGATTTTATCCCGCACCTCTGCATGGCAGAGTTTACGGGAGGAGATCCTTTTTTAATTGATATCTATTATAAAATTTGGGATTTAATTATTGACCTGAATCCTAAATGCGATATCCTCATCACAACAAATGCCAATACTATGAATGCAAGAATAGTTAACTTAATGGCAAAAACAAAAAAAATACATTTTAATATCTCTATAGATGCCGTTACCAAGGAGAAATATGAAGCCATCAGGGTAAATGGCAAATTTGAAAATGCTGTTAGGAACATTGATATTTTTAATGCCTATTGTAAAAAAAATAAAACAAGTTTGAATCTGCTTGTCTGCCCTATGACAGTTAATCGTTATGAGATCCCTGAACTTATTAAATTTGGAAATGAAAAAAATATTGGCGTATTTTTCCATACCGTTGTCAAACCACAGAATTTGTCATTAAAGTATCAATCATCTGCATTTCTGGATGAACTTATAACCTATTTCAGTTCATTTAGTTTTCCATGTAAAACTGCAAATGAAAAAACAAACATGGTAAATTACAAAAACCTGATATTACTCCTTGAAAGCTGGAAAAATGAAAATAGCCGGATTGAGGAAGTTTCTATAGAAGAAAGCCCCGCAAATAGTGTATATAAGAGATTATTGGCAGAAAAGGATTCCGGAAATTTAAAGAAGACAGAAATATTAATGCAGCATTTTGAAGAAAAAAAACTTATTGAGTCTGTAACAAATGCTTTAAATATGCTGGATGCTGAATTACTTTACACGTCCATCCATCAGATGAGTATCGCTGAATTAATTAATTTTGTTGAGAATGAACTAAACAAACATCAGACAAAATAATAATGAAACGGATTGTTCAATATTCAATTTATCTTTTTTGTACCCAATGGACAAAAATATGGAACTCTGTTTTTAAGAAAAACTCCTATAAAAAAACCAACGACCAGGCGAATTGCGATTTAGAAGAATCTGAAAAAAGTGCGTTGCTTTTGCATTTAAAAAAATATCATCAATCCCGTCCTTTAGGGCCAACGAAATCAATTTGTTATGCGCCATCCAGAAGCATATACTTTGGTTTTGAGGGCAATGTTGTGCCTTGTTGTTTTAACCGGGATTTTGTTTATGGTAGTTATCCTCAGCAAACTGTTAAAACTGTTATAAACGGGGACAAAAGGCAACAATTGCAGGAAATTCTGGACTATCAGGATTTTTCAAAAGGATGCAGGCATTGCCGGAGCCAGATTATGGCAGGGAATTATGAAGGCGTTGAAGCCCGGTTGTATGATAAACTTAAAAAAAACTCAGGATTCCCCTCCGAAATGATTTTCGAACTTGAAAATACCTGTAACCTTGAATGCAGTATGTGTGATGGCAGATTTTCGTCCAGTATTTTGAAAAACAGGGAATTCTCGCCCATTTCTCCTTCTCCATACGACCATGAGTTTTTCGAACAAATAAAGCCCTACCTGAAAAAGTTGCATGTGGCAAAATTTTTAGGAGGGGAACCTTTTTTGATAAAGAGTTATTATGAAATATGGGAAGAACTAATAAAATATAATCCTGATTGTTTCATTAACCTTCAAACCAATGGTACAGTTTACAATCAGAAAATTGAAGATCTTCTCAAACGCGGGCGTTTTCAGATTGGAGTTTCTATTGATTCGCTTAACCATAAACGTTTCGGTGAAATCCGGAAAAATGCAGATTTAAACCAGGTGTTTGAGAACCTTGAAAAATTCATTAAGTACACTCGTAAAAGCGGCAGTTTTGTTAATATTTCTGTTTGCCCGATGCAACAAAACTGGGAGGAAATTCCTGATATCGTAAATTTTAGCAACAATAAAAACGTCTTTATATATTTTAATACGGTTTATAATGAAGGTTTCAGCCTGCAGGAGCTTGATTCAGTCACACTAAAAAAAATAATCACTCATTATAAAAAAGCAGAAATCAATGGTAATTCATATATAAGTAAAAGAAATAAACGGTTTTTTTATGATTTGATTCACCAGATTGAAGAATGGTATAAAATAAAAAGTGATTCAGAACAATCTTTTATCCCCAAATGGGAATATACACATCATAGTTTGCTTTTAATAATTAAAAATATGCTTTCTGATGAATATCCGCTTTTTGAAGCACGGATTCAATCAGCTATCGAAGATTTGCCTGAGAAAATGATGTTAAATGATCATCAGAAACAAATGCTTGAAGAAATGAAAAAAGAAGAGCTGATTCAGTCCATCCAAAATGAATCGCCGGTTTTGCTAAAACAAAGGATGTTTAACTTCATTAAAAATTCAAGCTTCGATTTAGAATAAATGGTCAATAATATTCATTAAAAAATTCAGCCTGTTGGGATTCATCAAAAAATTGGTTCAGCAGTTCAGGGTTGTTCAGATACTGTTCGAATTGAGGAGAAGAAACGATGGTTACGTCAGAAAGTGATTGGGTAATATTTTTCAGGCTTTTCAAATACCACGGGGTCTGAGTGGTGTTTTCGAGGATTCTTCTAAAAACAGAAACAAATTTTTCTAATTTATTTTGGTCAAGTTTCCGGATAGTTTTTAGACTTGTAAAAAACTGTTCTATTTTGTCCGTTTCCGCTTCCCATTCGGTATTTATATCGGAAAATGAATTTAATATTTCCTGATTCCGGTTTTTAAAAAAAAGTACTTGTTGCTTCCATTCATTGAATACTCTGATATTGTATTTCGCTTTAAAGCTTTTATTGTTTTCTTTCCACTCAACCGTATTATAAAAATCATAGATTTCATTAAGTTTATCAGGCATTAAACTCCATAGGGCGAATTTTGCCGGGCCTTCAACATATGATAAATTGATTATTGCATTAATTTTATTGCAGAAGTTGATAATATCGGGTGTTTCGTCCCAATTGACAGTCATCGGGGTATGGCTGATGGAAAGATTATTTTGTGAAAAGGCCTGAAACTTAAATATATTTTTTTTCACTTCGTCAAAATTGCATCCAGAACGTATGGTTTCAGCTCTTTGTTTTATCAAAGAATCCAGAGAAACGGTTATGTTGAAATTTGTTTTCTTTAAAATTTTTTCTATCCTTTCATTCATCACAGTACCGTTTGTTACCGCATACAGTTTGATGTAAGGATTGATTTTTATTATCTGTTCCCATATCTTAAAATAAATCGGTATTAGAAAAGGCTCGCCCCCAAAAAAATAGGCTTGTTTCAGATGAGGTATAAATTCTTTTAGTTGTTCCACAAAATTATCATCGTAAGGTAATGGAAGTGGTTCGTGTTCTTCTCTGTTTGCTCTTATAGCACTGGAAACTCTTCCGGAACACATCACACACTGAAGGTTACAAGTATTAGATAACTCAAACTCGATAATACGTGGATAAAATTTTATTTTGCTCGTCGCAAACTCTTCAGCATGCATTGAGGGTAATCCCTGAAAGCGATTTGATTCCAATTGTAATTTACAATAATTACAACCCATGTTCAGGTCATTATGTAACATATGCTCCCTCATCTGTTCTGCCTTTTTCCCGAACCAAATTTCCCTGATGGTTTGTTGGGGGTAAGATCCTAAAACATTCTGATGAGAGCGGCAACATGCCACAGCATTACCGGATGTATCGAAAAACAAATTAACAAACGGGTTGTAACAAAACAATTTCTTCGCCCCATGAAAGCGCACTTTATTATAAGCTTTCATTTTTTCGGCAGGAATTGAAGAATAACCTGAAGTTGACACAGGGTATGTTATCAGTTCTGATTTTACCGAACTGTACTTATTAAAAAACGGATAAAGAAAAACACCAATTTTTTTTCTTAAATTCCCCATGTTTCCAATCCTTTTCAAAAAAAAACTCAAAGAGAAGTTTAAGCAAATTTCGTAAAATTTCGCAAACTATATTATTATTTTTCGGGGCTGTAAATAAACAACACTGATATTAATGATGTTCTTGTTTTTTTGCAAAAAATTGTACTTTCAATCCCTGCAAATTTGTTCGCTAAATTTGGCAGCATCCGGGTCCCCTTTAGCAGCAGATATTTTAAAATCTGTGCATGCTTTTACGGTATCGCCTTTTTCGAGGTACAGAATTCCTCTGCCGCATAATAGGGTGGGATTGGAGGGCAGGAAAGACAAACCTCTGTTATAGGCCTCCATAGCTTTTACGTATTCTTTATTTAACTGGTACATTACAGCCAGTTTCTCATAGAAAGCCTGATTTGTTGGTTCTAAATTGATCCCTTTCAGCAAATAAAAGGCAGCCTTATCAAAATCTTTATTGTGGATGTATATCTCGGACATATAATTTATAAATTCAATGACTTCGGAATGTTTTTCAGGAGGGATATCAATATTATTAATCATTATGCTGTCTATGATAATAAGCCGGGTAATTTTTGCCCGGTTATTTATGGCTTCATCGAAATTAGGATTCAGGGATATGGCTTTGTCAAAATCTGTAAGAGCATTTTTAAGATTGCCCATTTGTTGTTGAATGGCTCCCAGATTATTATAAGCAGCAAAGCTACTACTATCTAGTTCAATAGACTTATTGAAATCTTCAAGGGCGCCATTTAAGTCCTTAACGGCATACCTGATACGTCCCCGGTTATTATAATATTGAAAATCTTCTTTTAATTTGATTGCATTATCAAGATATTGCAAAGATTTTTGCGGGTTTTTGTCTTCGGCAAAATATGCCAGGCTTAGACTATACATGGCATAGTGGTTTTTTGGGTTAGCCTTAAGAGCCCGTTCCCATAGTGTTTTAGAGCTTTTCCACGTATCAAGATCCGCATAAGTTTTTATGCTAAGAAAAAGGGTAATTATAATCATTGCGGCAATGATGTAAGTCTTTTTAAATCTTTGCAAAAGGAAATCTGTTGTTGATCCCAGGATCATAAAAAGTCCGATATAGGCAGGGTAAGCATACCTGTCGGCGACAAGAACTCGTCCTTCGATGGGTATGAAATGCATTACAATGCTTATGCTTGCCAGAAACCATAAACAACCAAGAATGACAATCTTGTTTTTTCTGAAATACCTGATCAAAAGAAGAGTAATTACAATGAAAATGATATATGCAATTATACCTGTAGTTATCATGCTTACCGGCAATGTCCCATTAATGGAACGTTCAGGATATGGAACCATAGGATTCAGTGGGCTTAACAGAAAAAAACGTGAAACATAATACAGCAAAGAATTTGGAGCTAAAATCAGTCGTTCCCAAAAAGTAAAGTAATTTTCCGAGCCAGGATGAATTGTCCAGAAATGGTTTGAAAAATTATTAATCAGGTTGGTTTTAAAAAGTAATATTAATCGGAGGTATTTTACAACTATATACAAAAAAACTGGTGTTATGAACAAAAATAGTTGCCAATTTATTTTTATTGAGGATAGTTTAGAAATTATTTTTGATTTATTTCTTAATCCGGCAAATAATATCGCTCCATAAACAGCAATAAAAATCAAATATATTATTAATCCTTGTGTGGTGTATATTTTTGCTCTTATTAAATGATTGGAATTAAATGTTAATATGAACAAACTAACCAGAAGGTACCAGAAAAGTATAGTTGGTGTCTTTTTTGAAGTTTTTTTTAATAAATATTCGCTCAAATAACTGAAATTATTAATAAAAGCAATGGTAAGAAAAAGTAGTCCAAAAATAATCCATTTATCTAAGATTAATGCATAGAACATTAATATTTCAGCAAAAAGGGAAAATGTAATTTTTCTTTCGTAAAACCAGCCTAACCCTAAAAAAAGCAGGGGTAGGGTAAAGGCCTGAATTTTCGCCAGGCTTGCCAGATAAGTGCATGTTGCCACAGCAATAAGCCATAGGAATTTATAATTTTTTGATAAGTTTTTTAAGTACTTAAGGTAGGACAATAAGGCCAGCAAAGAAAAAAGCACAAACAGCAGGTCTTTTCGCCCGGTTACCCATGCTGCCGGTTCAATAAAGACCGGGTGTAGAGCAAACAACCCGGCAGTGATCAATGCAACAGTGTCTTTTTTGCTGACTCGTTTAATAAGAACAAATACCAAAAGAATGTTGACAAGATGAAGCAGTACGTTATGAATATGAAACCCGCTTGTTTTAGTGCCAAATAATTTGGAATCAGCCATAAAACTCCAGATTGCCAAGGCTTTATAACGTGAGTGTTGAAAATGATATTTCATATTATCATAATTCAACTCTTTGTAGCGGACATTTGTTCTAATGTTTTCATCATCGTCCCAGTTTACAAAACCGAAAGAACTCGTTTTCAAATAAATCAACCCGGTAATTAATAAAATTATGATTAATGAAATTTTTATTACCGGCAATTGATCGGTTCGCATAAATTACATTTTATGTTGACAAAAATAGAAATTTAACCTGAATAACTCACATATTGGCCTTTTTACCAGGGCTTTTATTAATCCAGACCTTTGTTGATGAGCAACATCGGGGCTAAGGTTCGGTTTATGCAAACACACTGCAGCCATAGGATTTTAACCACAATAAAGATACTCGTGAATTTATCCTGAGAAATTTTGGCAAATATAAATAATACTGTAAGTGAACTTGAATTTATGAAGACCATCGTGGCTATGGCAAAAATCTTTACCCCTATACAGCAAAGCCAAAAAGGTAAAAGTATACCATAAACAAAAATAAACATGGAGAGCATATCATGAACCAATGCTTCATAAACTTATTAAACTTGCAAATTTGTTATTTAAAACTTGAAATAATGAACTGTGAAATATGAACTACGAACTATGAAATGATGCTTAAAACCATCCGATTATCTATTATATAAATAAAAATAAATATATATTTTTTTAAATATTAAAAATTTTGCAAAAAAAATCAGATTTTTTTTGTAAAACTGATAAGATTATGTACATTTGCATACATTATTATAGCTAGGCATTTTTTACAAATCAAGATAATATACCTAAATTCGTGTTTAAACAGCTAAAAAATGACCATGAAACATGTACTAACAAGTTATTCTTATATTTAACTACCTGCAACTTCTAACTCAAAACACTGAATTATGAACTCTGAACTCTCAATTAAAAACTCAGAATCCAAGAATAATCATCACCATAAAACATAATTCTTAATTTACAGAACTCAACATATGAAGAAAAATAATTATTTACTTTCAGTATTATTAGCCATAATATTCACAACCCAATATCAAACTGCTTTTTCGCAATTGGCAGATAATATGGACGGCTTTATTGCCAATACCGGCATGATAGAAAGCGAATCTGATTTAGATAAAAGTACAATCGTAGCAGATTATTTGAATAAGGCCCTGAATTCGGATGATTTATCCAAATCAAATACTGACATTTCTTATTGTTATAATCCCGAGATGAGTAGTTATTTATCGGGAACAACAATGACTGTTACCAGATCATCAGCAAGCATATGTTTGGGGCAATCAGTAAATATCACGTGGACATATAGCCATGGTACCGGCCCTAATGGTACTGCCCAATATTCAACAGACAATGTAAATTGGTATTCCTGTGGCGCAAGCCCCTATACTATATCGTATACTCCAGCCACAAGCGGAACCTTTACTTATTACGGCCGTATGTTAGGAAACCTTGGAGTAGTTCAGTTGGGCCCGGTTTCAACAAGCGTTACTGTTAATCCTGTCCCCAACGCTGTTAATGTTTCAGGTGCCGGTAGTTTTTGTAACGGTACAACTATTTCAGCATCTGGTGGAGGTGGAAATTGTACGTATACATTAAATATGTATGATTCTTATGGCGATAACTGGAATGGTGGATATCTGACTGTTTATTTAGATGGAGTAGCATCAGGAACCTATATGGCCAGCGGCACAGGCTCTTCCGCTAACATTACAGTTACTAACAAGAATACTATTTCATTTACTTATACTGCGGGTTCTTGGGAAACTGAAAATTCTTATAATATTTATAGAGATGGGGTATATGTATATGGAGCTAGCGCACCTCCTCCTACCGGAACAATTCATTCATACTCATTTGGAAACACTATTTATTGGCAAGGTACAACTAGCAATGGAACCAGCACAGCAACACCTTCATCATCTCAAACTGTTAATTCAACAGGAACGTATTATTTCAGGGCAAGATCATCAGCAGGTTGCTGGGGTACACAAGGTTCCGCTGTTGTAAATATTGATAATCAGGCTCCAACAGCCCCTAATGCATTTACAACATCCTGGACGGGAGATCATTATGTTTGCGGAGCCTTTACCTCAAGTGCCGCCGGTGGCGGTTCGGATCCGGCATTCAGTATGGGAATACAAGGGTACAGGTTATGTCGTAGCAACGATGGCTCATCAGGATGTGATGCCTGGGTCACGGGAATTGTCGGCGCCGGAACAACTGTTACTGTATCAGGGGGAGATCTTCCTTCCAACGGAGCGTTCCGTTATTATTATTGGTATTTGGTTGATAACTGCGGTAATTATAGTCCTGCATCGGGGACATACGTGCGTATGGACCAAAGCGGGCCATCACACGATGTATGCACGGTGAGTAATAATTGCTGGAACACTAATGGAAGCGGTATTTATTCTATAACTGTTAGTGCAACCGATCCTATGACTATTGGTGGAAGCACTTATGGAATCATGGCTCTTATTAATTATCAGGGAACTTATGCAGGCAGTTATGGCGGTTATTATGCGTGGAATACATCAGCTGCATTATTGAACGCTCAAGGCTTCACTCAAAACCAGATGGCTTGCACAGGAGGAGGTTTTGTGGGGATGTATAACGGCGGATATGGTAACACCACGGCTACCTTGATTAATGCCTCAACATCTGTAAGCGGAACGCAAAGAACTGTTACATTTTTTATTACGCCTAATAGTACGTTTCCCGCATTAACAACCAATGATGTTTCTACATACGCACAGGATGCATGTGGCGCTGCCACTGGTTGGATTAACTGGGATCTGAATTTCTCTTCTGGAGAAAATGCCGGTTCTGTTAGTGGGGCTTCTACCATATGTAATGGAAGCAATGTTACCTATACGTGGTCTGCAGGAGAAACCAATCAAACATTCGTGCGCTTCGAATACCAATGGAATGGCACGGGAGGTGCATGGAACATTCTGAGTTCTTCAAATCCATATGTATGGACGTCAAACAGCCCTGGAAGCACCTTATATGTAAGGGCCGTTTCGACGATAGGCAATTGTACATTTTATTCCCCTTATATTACCACACAGGTTTATGCACTTCCGTCTATTACTTCCGTCACGGCTGCTGCAAATCCAATATGTGCAAACGCTACCACTACACTGACGGCAAACGGTGTCGGCGGCACCGGTGCCACAGTAACGTGGTGGTCAGGGGCAGGCGGTACCGGAACCAACTATGGAACAGGTACAACAAAAGTTGTCAGCCCCGGAACATATTATGCTCGCGTTACAGGCACATGTTCTCCTGCTGTTGAAGCCAGCATCACTGTTGGATCTACCGCAATACCGGCTATTACTTCCGTTACGGCTGCTGCAAATCCAATATGTGCAAACGCTACCACTACTTTAACAGCTAATGGTGTTGCCGGG